>Ga0160445_100006_pt1 | contig 349790 bp, 317 predicted proteins | sample HID1972M_E1MG_FD_108215 | JGI IMG/M metagenome (GOLD analysis project Ga0160445, IMG submission 108215) | Enriched pill bug-associated microbial communities from UW Madison campus, WI, USA - HID1972M_E1 MG | ecosystem: Host-associated > Arthropoda: Insects > Digestive system > Unclassified ... | reverse complement strand
GGGTAACTGGCGAGGCCGGCCGCGAAAGATGGAGACGATGGCCTTGCCGTCTGCGCCCGGATCAAGCCGGGCCAGATCATGGTAGCGTTCTGTGTTGCCATCATTGATGGTGAAGTGCTGCGCAGCTTCGCAGGCCTGGATGACCTGTCCGAAGGGCGCGAAGGCGTCGTGCGATAAGGGCTCAATGGTTAAATTGCGAATAGTCATGGTGCTTCCTGTCTTATCTTCCGTCCGGACTGGGATGCTGTTCAATCCAGTGCTTTGCGATGCTGGCACGGGTTGGAATCCATACACGATCATGCTGCTGGACGTAATCAAGGAATCGTTGCAGCGCGGCGAACCGTCCCGGCCTGCCGATAATCCGGCAATGCAATCCGATTGACATCATTTTGGGCACAGTCTCGCCTTCTGCGTAAAGCACATCGAATGCGTCTTTCAAATAGGTGAAAAACTGCTCGCCGCTATTGAAGCCCTGCGCTGCCGCGAATCGCATGTCATTGGTGTCCAGCGTATAGGGTACGACCAGTTGCCATTTTCGCGAATGGTCCTGTAATGTGACCGGCGTCCAGAAAGGCAGATCATCGCCGTAGTAATCAGAGTCATATAGAAAACCGCCTTCTTCCATGACCAGCCGACGCGTGTTCGGGCTGTCGCGGCCCGTATACCAGCCTTCAGGGTGGCGCCCCAGGAGGGTGGAAATGACGTGGACACAGCGCTGCATGTGCTCCCGTTCTATCGGCTCGGCGACGTCCTGGTAGTGCAGCCAGCGATAGCCGTGGCAGGCGATCTCATGTCCGAGTTCGACAAAGGCTCGCGCAACCTCGGGATTGCGCTCAAGCGCCATGCCGACGGCGAAGACGGTCAGCGGCAGGCCGCGCCGCTCGAATTCGTTCAGAATACGCCAGACGCCGGCACGTGAACCATACTCATAAATGGACTCCATGGATAGGTGACGGGCAGGAAAGGACGCCGCGCCAATGATTTCCGACAGGAATTGCTCCGACCCGGCATCTCCGTGCAGGACGCAATTTTCGCCTCCTTCTTCATAGTTGAGCACGAACTGTACGGCAATGCGTGCTTTTCCCGGCCAGTTGGCCTGTGGCGGATTGCGGCCATAGCCGATCATGTCGCGAGGGTAGGTGTTTTGCTGCATATGAAGTCGCTCCCGAAATTGAATGCGTCGAACCCCATTGCCTTATTGGCTGGCGAAGGACGCGGTCAGCTATTCGCTTAGTATGAAAGTGGCAATGATAATTGTCAACAATTGTTGTATACGATTTTATATCGTAAGCTCGAATGCTGAAATTTACGGGTCCCTTCCGTGGTGTCCACAAGCTCGGGTAATCACCAGTTTTCAGGAAGTTCGGTTATGCAATAATGACAAAAATTGTATGCAATATTCGTATCCAATTATTGGTACCAATATATATGCGTATTAACTCATCAGTTTGAACAGGACATCATGCACATTCACCTCATCAATCCCAACACTACGCCAGGCATGACCACCACTATTGATGACGCAGCCAGACGGATCGCAGCCACCGGCACAACGATTACGACCAGCAACCCGGACAGCGGGCCGGTCTCCATCGAAGGGCATTTCGAGGAGGCGATCAGCGCAGTGGGCGTCGCACACGAGGTCATCAAAGGCGAGAAAAACGGGGTTGATGCTTATGTCATTGCCTGCTTTGGGGATCCCGGCCTGCTTGCGGCGCGCGAACTGACTCGTGCCCCGGTCATTGGCATCGCAGAGGCCGCTTTTCATATGGCCAGCCTGATCAGTACCCGGTTTTCCATTGTCACTACCCTGGAGCGCACCTGCATTATTGCTGAACACCTGCTGCAAAGTTACGGGTTTGCCCAGCACTGCCGGCGTGTGCGTGCTGCGCAGGTCCCTGTCCTGGAGCTTGAGAAAAATGCGGACGCCGCCGTACAGCGCATTATCCAGGAATGCCGGCAGGCAAAGGCCCAGGATGGAATCGGCGCGATTGTGCTGGGCTGCGGCGGCATGGCCGAGATGCGCGAGTATATCAGCAGGGAAGTCGGCCTGCCGGTTGTCGAGGGCGTGACGGCAGCGGTCAAGCTGGCCGAGGCGTTGGTCGGCCTGGGGCTGCAAACCAGCAAGTTCGGTGATCTGGATTTTCCACGGCCAAAACCGTTTACCGGTCAGTACGCTCATCTGGGCGTGCCCGACCCCACCTGAGTTTGCCCTGGCAAACCCATCGCTATCCTCGTCGGATAGATCAGCGCAAGGAGTCGTCATATCATGAACAGCGAAGCACAGAATAGTAAAAAGGCGGGTGATGAGAGTCTTGAGCCCCAGCAGGTCCGGATCATGGATCGCTGGTCCTATTTGCTGGCCTGGCTGGGTGGTTGCGTTTCCATCGGCACGTTTGCGATGGGTTCCAGTGTCGTGGGGCAGCTGAACCTGCTGCAAAGCGCGTTGGCCATTACGATTGGCTGCTTTGTCATTGGGGTCGCCCTGGCGATCAACGGCGCGGCGGGGCATAAATATGGCATCCCGTTCATGGTGCAGGCCCGCAGCGCTTTCGGTTTCACCGGCACGCGGTTTCCCGGAATAGTGAGGGCGGTTCCTGCCGTGGTCTGGTTCGGCTTTCAAAGCTGGATTGGCGCGGGGGCGCTCAATGTTGCCTCAGCAACGCTGTTTGGTTACGACAATCTGGTGGTGTTTTTCATTGGCTTCCAGTTGCTGCAAATTGTGTTGTCCGTGTATGGATTTCAGGGCATCAAATGGCTCGAAAATATCGGCAGTATCTTCATCCTAGGCGCGCTGGTATATATGTTCTATTCGGTGATCGTCAAGTTCGGCTCGCAAATCGACGACAGCATTTTGCATCTGGAGGGATCGTGGGGGCTGCCATTCTGGGGGGCGACCATGCTCTTTCTGGGGATATACAGCACCATGATCCTGAATGTGAGCGATTACTCCCGCGAGCTGGACAGGCGTGTGCGTCCCGGGTTGCTCACAACGATTTACGCCATGTCCATCCTGCCGGCCACGCTGTTCATGGGACTGATCGGCCTGATGGTGTCCGGCGCCACCGGCATTGCCGATCCGATCAAGGTTTTTTCCAGCGCAGTCGATAACAAGCCCCTGCTGGTGATCACGCTGCTGTTCATCGCTTTTGCACAGATTACGACCAATGTACTCAATAATGTTGTACCGCCAGCCTATGTGCTGATGGACATTTGCAAGTTGAGTTTTCGCAAATCGGCCGTGCTGGTGGGTTTGCTTGCCTTTGCCACCTTTCCGTGGGTGCTGGTGCGCGACGATTCAGCAAGGGGCTTGCAAATATTTGTGCAAACCTATTCAGCCTTTCTGGGCCCCCTGTTTGCGGTGATGGCGGTCGACTATTATGTCTTGCGTCGTCGTCGGCTAGATCTGGCGCTACTGTACGACGCGACGGGCCCCTATCGTGGGGTGAACTGGGCTGGCATCGTCGCCTCGTTGCTGGGCGCACTGGTCGCACTCTATTTTTCCACCATCGCGTGGTACGCCAGCCTGATTCCTGCGGGTCTTTGCTACTATTTGCTTATGAAATACTGGCCGGTGGCAAGACGCTTTTGCATCAACGATACTGCCGCGCAGCCCGAGACGGGGGCCGTGACGGACATGACGGGCGCATCGGCATCGGCTAACAGATAGATCCGTTCTTGTTATAATGGTCGTGCATTATCCCCGAACCAACAGCCTTGTGCGACCATGTCCCTCACCGAAAATAAAAACAAACAGGCAGACCCCTCCGAGCAGGGTGTAGCGCAAACCGGTGGCTCCAAGCGCGGGCCGGATGAAATCGCCCAGGATATTGCCCGTGCTATCCTGGCCAGGCAGCTTCCCCCAGGAATCTGGCTGCGTGAAGAGGCGCTTGGCCGCATGTATGGTGTCAGCCGCACCAAGATACGCGCGGCGCTGCTGATTCTGGCACGTGACAATCTTGTCGAGACGGTCCCGGACAAGGGTACCTTCGTTAGTCGCCCCAGTATCCGCGAGGCGCATGAAGTCTTTGCTGCAAGGCGGCTACTGGAGAGCGAAATTGTCAGGCTGTTCGTCGCCTCGGCCACCGAGCGTGAATTTGCACAACTTGAAGCGCAAATTCATCACGAACGCGCCGCATTGGATAAGTCGGTACCGGGAAACATCCGGGAAGAGACGCTGGGTGATTTCCATATCAAGCTGGCCGATCTGAGCGGCAATAACGTGCTTGCCCGGTTTGTCCGTGAATTGGTGGCCCGCAGTTCGCTGATCGCCATGCGCTTCCCGTCGTCCAACGAGTCTTCGTGCTCGTCAGATGAGCATGCCGCTTTTCTTGGTATATGTCGCCAGGGCAAGGCGCAGGAGGCAGTCGACTGCATGCTGGAACATTTGCACCGGATCGAGTCCAGCCTGAGCCTGGAGGAAACGCCGCCCGTGCCTGAATCCGATCTGTTCAGGGCTCTGTTGCGTTAGGATTGCCGGCGAAGCCGTCTGTCTTGTTGACCAAGCGTGGCCGATCATACTCGAAACCGTAGTTGCACCGCCTGGCGGCACCACAGTTTATAATATTTCAATTTAACGGCAGGAACAGGTAATGACGCCAGCAGAGCGTTTACACAAGCTGGAGCAGGCGCTGCAGCAGTCGGGGTCATTGCGGTTGCGGGATGCTGCCGCTTTGCTGAACGTCTCGGAAATGACTGTGCGGCGGGATCTGGCGCGTCATAAGGGCAATCTGTCTTATCTGGGCGGTCATATCGTATCGGCGTATTCGCTTCAGAATGCAGTTCAGTATTCGGTGACCCAGGAAAAAGATCATTTTGCCCAGGCGAAAAAACGCGCTTCGCAAAAAGCGCTGGCGCTGGTTGAACCGCATGATGTTATTTTTATCGATTGCGGAACGACGCTGCTGCATCTGGCCCGGCTGATTCCTGAGGGTCTGGCCGTGACGGTGGTCTGTTATTCATTGAACACGGCGGAAATTCTCAAAGACAAGCCCGCTGTGCGCCTGATTGTGCTTGGCGGCACCTACATGCCGTCTTCCGATTCTTTTTCCGGCCAGGAAGCGCTCAATGCACTGGATCAGCTCAGTTTTGATACGGCCTTTATGTCGGCCGGGGGCGTTGATGATCACACCGGCGTCAGTTGCTGGAATCTGCATGAAAAAGACATCAAGCGCCGCGCCATGCAACGCGCAAAACGACGTTATCTGGTGGTCGATTCCAGCAAGCTGGGCGTGCGCAGACATATCCGCTTTGCAGACCTGAACGAGTTTGACGCCATACTCACGGAACAAGGCTGATGTCGCAGTCCTGCTTCGGCGGGGGCCGGCTGACACCATTTGGCATGTCATGAGGATTGCGTGGCGGTCCTCTCAGACCTTGCCCTGTCTGTTAAGACGGCTATTTATTGCCTGCTGCGCAATGAAAACAGCAGGCCGGCCACCAGAATAAACGCGCCGACGATCACTTTTTGCCAGGTCGTTGGGATACCCAGCGTAATCAGTACGCTGTTGATCAACGTGACCAGCAGCACGCCCAGCAGTGTCCCGGTTACGGTTCCGCTACCCCCGGTAATGCGGGCGCCACCCAGAATCACGGCAGCAATCACATCCAGTTCGGTGCCGACAATATCGAAGGGGTTGGCAATGCGCGTACTGGAAACGTGAATAATGCCGGCGATACCGGCCAGCAGGCCGGCGTAACCGAAAACAAAGAGATAGACCCGTGTCAGGTTATAGCCAAGACGCTCGGCAATCGCAGGGCTGCCTCCCATGGCGTACACCGCGCGTCCCATCATTGTCTTGTTCAATAGCCACCAGGTGAGCAGCGCCAGAATGGGAATCGCCAGCGTGGTATATGGCAGCGCAGTCTGCAACCCCTGGTTGTTCTGGAAACTGACAATATTTGCCTGCCCCACTGCCAGCATGGAGGGAGGGATGTTCATGAAAAACTCGGTACCGATAAACGCCAGCAGAAAGCCGCGGATCAGAAACTGCGTGCCGATGGTGACAACCAGGGAAGGGGCTGCCAGCGTTTTTACCAGCCAGCCGTTGAGCAGTCCCAGCGCCAATCCTCCCATGGCGCCGGCCAGCAGGATCAGCACAAAAGGCGCCTCAGGGAAATACAGCAGTACGATCTTGGTCAGGCCGTACATGACCAGCGCCGCTATCGCGGTGAAGGAGACGTCCAGCCCGCCAGAGGCGAGCACCACCAGAATGCCCAGCGCGAAAATAGCCGATCTGGTTGCCGCCCGAAGTACATCAAACAGCGAACCCGGTTGGAAAAACATGGGATTGATGACAGCCACGACCGCGAACAGAATGACTATAAGGCCGAGTGTAAAAAACTCGGGATGCCTGATCAGATACGGTGGGCGCTTGGGTGTGGTGCTGTCCTGTATGGCCGGGCTGGCTGAAGTCATTGTGGTCATGATAGGCGAAATAGAATCAAAAGGGTTCAGGACAATAAGGCATGATAAAGCGTATTTTCTTGCAGGCCTTCGGCCCGGAACTCGTCGCTGATCCGGCCTTTTTTCATTAGCAGAATGCGGTCACAGTTGGCCAGCAGCTCGGGAAGATCGTCACTGATAATGATGATGCTCATGCCCTGATCTGTCAGGGATTGAATGATCTGGTAAATCGTATCTTTGGAGCCGACATCCACGCCAACGGTCGGGCCGTGCAGAATCAGCAACAGCGGATTGATGGCCAGCCAGCGGCCGATGAGCACGCGCTGCTGGTTGCCGCCGGACAGGCTTTGCACAGGGTTCTGAACGTCGGGCGTGGCAATTTTCAGCCTGTTGGTCATCTCTTGCGAGAAACGGGCCGCCTTGTCTTTCTGAATCTGTCCCAGGGTGTCGCACATTTGCGGCAATACGGCAGTAATGGTGTTGTCGCTGATCGAGCGGGTCAGAAACAGGCCTTCGACCAGACGGTCTTCGGGGACATAAGCGATGCGATGGGCGGCGGCCTGCGCCGGCGTATGCACGGCTATCGGCTTGCCGTTTAGCGTGAGGCTGCCGCGCTGCAGCGGTGCTACCCCGGCAAGGGCGCGCGCCAGCTCATTCCTGCCTGAGTCGAGCAGACCGGTAATGCCGATAATTTCACCCTTGTGCAACTCAAAGGATACCTCGTCAAACCCCTGGTCACGACCAATATTGCGCACGCCCAGCATGACTTGCGCCTGGGGGGCATTGCGACGATAACGCTGGTCGCTCAATACCCGGCCGGTCATCAGTTCGCTGATCTGGTGTTTGGTGAAGTGATTGATTTCGCCCTGGGTGATAACCTGCCCGTCACGCATCACAATCACATTGCCGCCGATGGCATAGCATTCGTCCAGCTTGTGGCTCACAAACAGTACCGCGACGCCACGCGCGCACAGCTCCTTGACGATGCGAATCAGGTTATCCACCTCTTTCTGGGTCAGCGAGGTGGTGGGTTCGTCCATGATGATGAAGCGCGCATCGCTGGCCACTGCACGCGCGATGGCCACCAGTTGACGGGTGGCCAGCGGCAGATCTTCGATCTTTGTCTGAAGAAAATAGCGGTCGTCCGGCAATTGCAGTTGGCGCAATGCGCCCACCGCACGATCATGCAGCACCTGGTGACTGATCACTCGCGCCAGCCGGCCCTGATGTTCAGCCAGTTCCACGGTCAGGGAAATGTTGTCCATCACACTCAGATTGGGAATCAGGGACAGGTCCTGGTACACCGTTTCAATGCCGGCGCCCAGGGCGCTCAAGGCGGAAAATTGCTCGAAGCGTTCTCCGTCCAGGATCAGATCGCCTTCGTCCGGCGGCTGGGCGCCGGAAATAATCTTGATCAGCGTGCTTTTGCCGCAGCCGTTTTCCCCCAGCAAATGATAGATCTGGCCAGGATGAATATCCAGGCTGACGCCACGCAGCGCATGTACACCGGTAAAGCGCTTATGGATCTGGCGAAGCGACAGGAAGGCAGTGCCGTCTGGAGTGGGCGGCACGGGCGCGTTGCTGTGCGTTGGGCTAGTCGTAGTTGTCATAATCGTCCGGGCGGATATCCCATGGCGGGCCGCAAGCGCGCGGCCCGGTGGTGGTCAAGGCGACCGATCAGAAGTTATATTGCTTGTAGTTGCTCTTGTCGACGCGAACCCAGCCGGCGCCACGAATAATCATGCCTTTGCCCGGGCCTTTTTCGACAGTAACCTTTTCGTAGCCGGGTACACCCAGGTTGGTACCGTTTTCAATGGTTTTGCCCTCAAGCAGCATTTTGGCCACATTGTTCATGGCCAGACCGGCATCTTTCGGATCCCAGAATGCAATGCCGGTAATGGCGTCTTTTTCCATGTAAGGACCGGCCTCGCCGGGCAGGCCTGTACCGAATACGCATATTTTACCTGCCTTGCCGGCTTCTTCCACGGCCCGGCCAATGCCGATCACGTCCAGAGACGAGGAGCCCTGAAAGCCAGCCAGATTCGGGTATTTGCGCAGCAACTGCTGGGCTACCTGATAGGCTTTCTCGCCATCGTTATTGGTTTCCTGCATGGTCGTGACCAGTTTTAAGTCTGGGTACTTGGCCTTGGCGTTGTCGATCCCGCCCTGTGCCCACTGCACTTGCGAGCGGCTCCCCAGTGAACCCACCAGTACGGCCCATTCGCCCTTGTTCGCCATGCATTTGGCCAGACGCTCGTTCAGGTCGGCACCATATTCATTATTCTTGAACGCTTCCAGGTCGTAATCGGTGTTTTTCAGATTATCCGCTTCGTGGGTCACGATTTTGATGCCACGGCTTTTGGCACGGGCCAGAATCGGCTCCAGGGTAGGCGGGTCAAAGGGCACGATGGCCAATGCGCTTACGTTCTTGGCAACCAGATCCTGAACGATTTTCAGCTGCTGGGCGGCATCGGCACGGCCAGGGCCGGTTTGCGAAGCATTGATATCGGGATTGGCCTTGGCAAATTCCTTGACGCCTTCTTCCATGCGGGTGAACCAGTTGATCCCCGTGACTTTGACCACCGTTACGATGGATTTTTTCTCTTCGGCCTGCGCGCCCGCAGCAAAAACCGTGCTGATTGCGCAAGCCAGCAGGCACATTGGCAGTGTCTTTAGTTTCATACGTGTCTCCAAAATCCCATCGACGGACAGTGATCGGAACCGGATGGGGCGGCGCAGATCAATCGTTTCAATAGTGCCTCAGGCCTTCAGGGCCTGACGCCGTTTAATCTTCAGCTTGAGCTCCTGTCTGGAATAGGCCAGGAAGAACAATAGCAGCAGGCCCCAGATGCAGTTACCGGCAAACTCGGATACGCCGATCAGATTGAACATGCTCGATAACAGTTGCAGTGCCGTGGCGGCAAAAAAGACGCAGACCACGCGCCCATAACCGCCGGCAGGGTTGACGCCACCCATGACGGCGATCAGGATGGCAATCAGCAGATACGAATCGCCATACTTGGCACTGGCGCTGGCGGCCTGACTGGCCGAGATCAGCCCCGAGCAGGCAGCCAGCAAGCCGCACATGGTGTAGGTGCAGATCAGCATGGTGTGACGGGGAATGCCGGCGTAGAACGCCGCTTTGGGGTTGGTGCCCTGCATATACAGGCGCAGACCGAAAGGCGTGCGCTTGAGCAGCCAGCCCAGAAAAAGCACCACGGCGACAAAGATATAAAAAGCAATGGGAATGCCCAGGATGTTGTCGTTGCCGATTGCCGATAGCGGTTCAATATAGGGCAGATTGACTGAAGAGCCATTGGACAAAACGGTGGCAATGCCAGTGAACACCAGTTGCGTGCCCAGCGTGGTCAGAATCGGTGTCAGGTTAAAGCGTGCAATGATAATGCCGTTGAGCATGCCGCCCAGCAGCCCGACGCATAGCATGAGCCCAACAAAGGAAAAAGTGAACAGCCAGGGCGCGGCTTCGGCATCGATCCACTGTGGCAACAGCAGGGCCCCGATCACCCCCGCCAGGTTGGCCAGCGCGATGCCCGACAGGTCGATGCCGCCATTGCCCGAAATCATGGAGAGCATCATGGCCATGGCCAGCAGGCCCATTTGCGGCAATTGCATGGCCATGGACTGCAGATTGAACACGCTGATAAAGTCGCCGCCTGAAGACAAAAAATAGCCAGCCATCACGATGACGATATTGATCGCCAAAAGGAATGTCAGTTGCCGGTCTTTGAAGGGGGATAGGTGGGTTGTCATGATTTACGCGCCCGTGGATAGCAGGGTGTCAATTTGCCCGCGATCGGGCATAGAGGCCGCGGTACCACTGCGGGTGACGGAAATGCCGGCAAGGGCCGAGGCAAATCGCAAGGCTGCCTCGGGCGACTTGCCTTCTGCAAGCGCGGTTGCCAGTCCGGCGGTAAAGCCGTCGCCGGCGCCTGCCGTATCAATGCATTTACCTGCCCGGATGGCGGGAATATGGATGCTGTCGCTTGCAGTATGCAGCAGTGATCCTTGCTCGCCCAGTGTGACCACGACATTACGCACGCCCTTGGCCAGCAACAGGTCGGCCGCGCGTCGCGCCTGTTCCAGATCAGCGACCGGCAGCCCGGTCAGCAGGCTGGCCTCGGTTTCATTGGGCGTGATCCAGTCGCATAGGGGGAAAATGTCATCCGGTAGTTGCCTTGCCGGCGCGGGATTAAAGATGGTGGTTACGCCATGCTTGCGGGCCAGGCGCAAGCCATGCAGCGCCACTTCCAGTGGCTGCTCCAGTTGCGTGACAAAAATATGGGCGCCGGCAATATCCTGTTCGATGGCGTCCAGGTCGGCCGGCACCATATGGGCTGCGGCACCGGCGTAAACAATGATGGCATTGCGGCCGGTATCGTCTTCCACGAATATATGGGCGGCGCCGGTGGTCAGATCATCATGCAGGGTGGCGCGCGAGGTCACGCCGGCATCCTGCCATGTCTGCCGGGCGTTTGCGGCAAAAGCGTCGTTGCCCAGCCGGGTGTAGAAAAACACCTGCGCACCGGCCCTGGCGGCTGCGACCGCCTGGTTCGAGCCCTTGCCGCCCGGGCCCATGGCAAAGTGGCTGCCCAGCAGGGTTTCTCCAATAACCGGCATGCGGGTTGCCTTGAACAGCAGATCGGCAACATATATGCCGACAATAACGATACGTGGACGTGATGGGCTCATATGAACAGAAACTCGGCTAAAGCATCAGGCAGGATGACGGTTGGTCTGGGTGGGATTGAGGACGCCTTTTTTGAAGATAAAGCAGCCGTAGCTGCGGGTATCGGCGGTCACAATGACACAGTAGGCACGACGTGCCCGTTCGTAGAAAGCGTGGCGTTCTATGGGGGCCAGACGCAATGGATCTTCCAGCAAAGCCTGAACATCCTGCTGCACTTCGGGAATGTGTGCCGGATCGTCTACCACTTCCATGCGCAAGGCTGGGTCGGGCACGAAACTGTCCAGTGGCATGACCGATAGCACCGCCTGGGCCACCCTGTCGGCGCTGGCGTCAATGCGCAGCAGTTTGCCGATGCTGGTGTGGCGGGCGATAGAGTCTGAGGGAAAATGAGCGTCGCTGATAATCAGTTCGTCGCCATGGCCCATGGCGCGCAGGGCATGCAGCACGTCGGCATTCAGCAGTGGATCAATATTCTTGAGCATTAACTGTCCTTATTCAGGCGGGTATTATAATCAGTCACCGTAGGGAATCCAGATATTCTTGACCTGCGTCGCCTGGCGCAGGAACAGCTGGATGTCGGCGCCTGACCACTGGTGCCAGTCGATGGCCTTACCCTCGTTGCTAAAGGTGCGTTTCAGGTTGCCGATAGAGTGTTGCTGCACTGTTTGCGACAACCCGGCATCACCGAAAGCCCATACGCTGTCCACGTCGTCATGATCGGCCAGCACGGTGGCCAGCTCCAGGCTATCGCCGGTCACAATATTGACCACGCCAGCTGGCACGTCGGACGTTTCCAGCACTTGATACAAGTCAGTCGCCAACAGGGCGCCGCGAGCGCCGGGCACAACAACCAGACTATTGCCCATTGCCATGCCGGCGGCAATCAGGGAAATCATGGAGAGCCAGGGGGATTCGTCCGGGCAGATGATGCCAATGACACCGATAGCTTCATTGACCGCGAGTGCAACGCCACGCATGGGTGGGGTATGCACGCGACCGTCGTATTTATCCGCCCAGGCTGCAAAGGTGAACAGTCGTTCCAGTCCCAGTTCGAATTCGCGCGCGGCGTCCTTTTTACTGCAGCCCGTCAGGCTGGCCAGACGCTGTGCGAGCTCATCGGCCCGGTACGACAGGTTTTCCGCCAGGTAGTACAGCACCTGAGATCGGTTGAAGGTGGTGGCACTCTGCCAGCCTGCCGCCTTGCGCGCCGCCGAAACTGCATTGCGGATGTCTTTGCGACTGCCCTGGGCGATGTTGCCGGCGATCCGGCCATCGCTGCAGGTAATGGCACGGCTGGTGCCACCGTCGGGACGCGTCTGTTTGCCGCCGATATATAGTTTGGCAGTACGGTCGATGCCGGGCAGATCGAAGCTGCCCCGGACCGTGGTGGCCGGCGCCATGTTACTGCTGCCGGCTGTCTTGAGTGCCGATGCATTGGCCCAGGATATCGGTTTGAGGTATTCATAGATGCCTTCGAGCCCGCCTTCTCGGCCGTAACCGGATTCGCGCACGCCACCGAAGCCTACTGCGGCGTCAAACAGATTGCTGGCGTTGATCCACACCACGCCACAACGCAACTTCGGAGCGATATCCAGCGCCAGGTTGATGTTCTCGCTCCAGACACTGGTGGCCAGTCCATAACGGGTGTTGTTGGCCAGTTCCACGGCTTCCTGGGGGGTACGAAATGTCATGCTGACCAGGACCGGGCCGAATATTTCTTCCTGCGCCAACGTAGAGGCCGGCTGTACACCGGTAATCAATGTGGGTGGATAATAGGCACCATTTCCGGGCAGGGTTGTTTCCGCGGCCTGCCATAGTTCGTCGCCCTGGCTGACGCCATCGGTGACCAGCTTGCGGATGCGTTGCAATTGCGATTCGTCGATGATGGCAGACATGTCGATGTTTTTGTCCAGGGACGGACCCACGCGCAAGGTTTTCATACGTGCGCGCAGTCTGCTGTAGACCTGCTCGGCTATACTTTCCTGCACCAGCAGGCGAGAGCCTGCGCAGCATACTTGTCCCTGGTTGAACCAGATGGCGTCGACAATGCCTTCTATAGCGCTGTCAATATCGGCATCATCAAAAATAATAAAGGGGGATTTGCCACCCAGCTCCAGCGTCAATCCTTTACCGGAGCCGGCAGTCTGGCTGCGGATCAGGCGGCCCACTTCGGTGGATCCGGTAAAGGCGATTTTATCGACGCCGGTGTGGGCAACCAGATATTCACCAACTGCACCATCGCCAGTTACTACGTTCAGCACGCCGGCGGGCAGCGACTCGGCGGCCAGTTCAGCAAACAGCAGTGCGGTAAGCGAAGTAAATTCCGCGGGTTTGAGTACCACAGTGTTGCCGCTGGCCAGTGCCGGAGCCACTTTCCAGGCCAGCATGAGTAGCGGGAAATTCCAGGGGATAATCTGGCCAACCACCCCGTAGGGCTGCCACTGGGACAGTTCTGTTTCCTGTAGCTGGGCGATGCCGGCGTGATACAGAAAATGGCGGGCAGCCAGCGGCACGTCCAGATCGCGCGACTCACGAATGGGTTTGCCGTTGTCCAGTGACTCGAGTACGGCAAACAGCCGGCTGTGCTTTTGGAGCATGCGGGCCAGGCTGTACAGGTGTCTTGCACGAGCGTGACCACCCATGGCCAGCCAGCTTTTCTGCGCCTTGCGCGCCGCTTTGACGGCGACGTCCACATCGCTCTGGCTGGCCTGACTGAGGGTGGCCAGCACTTTGCCGGTGGCTGGCTCCAGCGTCTCGAAAGTCGCATTGTCGTTTGCCTTGGTAAAGCGTCCGGCAATGAAATGGGTAAAGCGCGACTGGTGGCTGGCCAGCCATTGGCGGGCGGCGTTGTCGCTTTCAGGAGCGGTACCGTATTGCATGGTCATAAAGTAATCGTTGACAGTCATGGCGTTAACCCATCGGGTGGCGGTTGGTGGCCGAATAACGGCCGGTCACGAAGTGCTCGAGCTGACGTTCGATATCGGCCAGCAGGCTTGAGGCACCAAAGCGGAACAGGTCAGGCTCCAGCCAGCGCCGGCCCAGCTCTTCGTTGACCAGGATGAGGTAGTTGATGGCGTCTTTGGCTGTGGACACGCCGCCAGCCGGTTTGTAGCCCACCTGAAAACCCGTAAGCTCGTGGAAGGCGCGGATGGCGCGCAACATGACCAGCGAAACCGGCAGGGTGGCGTTGACGCTCTCCTTGCCGGTGGAGGTTTTGATGAAATCGGCGCCAGCCATCATGCACACCATGGACGCTTTGGCCACATTGCGCAGGGTTCGGATGTCCCCGGTTGCCAGAATGGCCTTCACATGCGCGTCGCCGCAGGCCTGGCGGTACTCGCGCATTTCCTGATACAACGCGGCCCAATTGCCGGTAAGGACATGCTCGCGCGTAATGACAATATCAATTTCCCTGGCGCCGGCCGCGACCGAAGCGGCAATTTCCTGCAGCTTCAGTTCATGAGGTGAGAGCCCCGCCGGAAAGCCGGTAGAGACGGCGGCAACAGGAATACTGGTTTGGGCCAGGGCGCTGACGGCGGTGCTCACATAGCGATGGTATACACAGACGGCGCCCGTGGTCAGCGGCTGGGTAAACCCCATGGCATCAAGTAGATCCTGACGAACGGGCTGGGCAGCCTTTGCGCACAAACGGCGGACCCGCTCCGGTGTATCATCCCCGTTAAGTGTGGTCAGATCGATACAACTGACTGCCTTTAGCAGCCAGGCAGCCTGTGCCTGCTTCTTGACCGTGCGGCGGCCGGGCAGGGAAGCGATGCGTCGCTCGATCGCGCTCAGATTGGCGCGCTGTGCTTCAACCAGCGCCAGATCCAGTGGCATAATCTGGTTGCGGGCTACCGGTTGCCACTGACCAGTATGGGTGGCAGAATTTTTTGGGGGACTCACGAAGTGTCTCCTCCTTGGAAAGAGGCCTAATGGCATGACGATATTGTTAATATTCTAACAACAATGTTAATTTTATAACAATCAGTATTTTCATCTGCTGGCGGCATGCTCTTGAGCGATACAACATATTGGCTTATACAACGAAGAAAGGAATATGGACAAATACATTATTGGCGTAGACATTGGCACGCAGAGCACCAAGGCGCTGATCGCCGCAACAGACGGCAGTGTCCTTGCCCAGGCCAGTGTCGCGTACCACCCGGACACCCCTGAGCCGCTGTGGGCGCAACAGGATGCACGGGTCTGGCTGGATGCGTTCCTGCGCAGTGTGCGCGAATGCGTGGTGCATGCACTGCAAAAAGGTGTTAAGCAGGAACAGATCGCCGGCCTGTGCATCAGCAGCCTGTATGGCGGCGCCGGGATTCCGGTGGATGCCGACTGCCAGCCCCTGTACCCGTGCCTGATCTGGATGGACAGGCGGGCGACGGCAGAAACCGATGCGATTCGAGCACAGGTCGACCTGGAGCGGCTGTTTGAAATAACCGGTAACGGTGTGGACAGTTACTATGGCTTCACCAAAATGTTGTGGATCAAAAATCACGAACCGCAAATCTGGGAAAAAACTGCGTGGTTTCTGCCCCCTAATACCTGGATTGCACATTATCTGACGGGCAAGATGGCCGTGGACCACAGTTCTGCGGGCAATATCGGCGGCGTCTATGACATGCAGCGCCATATCTGGTCCGAAGAGGCCATGCACATGGTCGGCCTTGATCCGGCAAAAATGCCGTCCGTGCTGCTTGAGAGCACCGATGTGGTCGGCGCGGTGACAGCCGACAAGGCTGCGCAACTTGGGCTGACGCACGGCATTCCGATTGTGCTGGGTGGCATTGACGCAGCCATTGCCACGTTCGCAGGGGGCGTGCGCAAGCCCGGAGATCACGTGGCCATGCTTGGCACCAGCATGTGCTGGGGCTATTTGCAGACCGAATCGGAAAGTGGTCGCGATCTGGTGTGTATGCCTTATGTCTACAAAGGGCAGACCCAGCGCTATGTCTTTGGCGGGGCGGCCACGGCGGGTGGCGCCGTGACCTGGTTTGTGGAACAATTTTGCCAGGCCGAGCAGGCCCAGGCCACACAGCAGGGCATCTCGGTCTATACACTTCTGGAGCAGCAGGCGGCGCCGCTACCACCCGGCGCACATGGGTTGGTGTTCCTGCCGTACCTGATGGGTGAGCGCAGTCCGGTGTGGGATGCCCGCGCCAGTGGGACCTTTGCCGGCCTGAATCTGACCCATACCCGGGCCCATCTGTACCGGGCGGTCATCGAGGGTATCGCCTTTGCCTTGTGGCACAACATGCAGGCAGTTGGCCAGCGCCGGCAAGACCTGGATCAGCGTCTGGTGGTGGTCGGCGGTGCCGTCAATTCAGATTTGTGGATGCAGATTATTGCCGATGTCACCGGATATCCGGTATACACCATTGAAGAGGCGGTCGAGGCAGCGATGGGGGCGGCGCTGCTGGGCGCGGTCGGACTTGGCCTGGTAAGTGAGGCCGAGGTGGAGCAAGGCTGGACCCATGTGGTGTGCCGCGCCACTCCGGACGAGCGAGCGCACCAGACCTATCAGCGGTTGTTTGCCATATACGAAGGCCTGTATCCGGCCATGAAATCGTCCATGCATGCGCTGGCAGCGATGCGGGGCGGGTAGGGGGAGCGAAACGGATGAGCGCGGGGCTGCGGATTGCGTTGTATTTCTGGGGCGCTGTGGCTCTGGCCGGCCTGCTCGCTAACGAAGGCATGTTTGCTGAATGATGATATAGCGTGCGTCGGTTATTTCAGCAGTTGTCTGGTCAGGGTGATCCAATATCCCGCGCCATATTGCAACGCGTCGTCGTTGAAATCGTAATACGGATTATGAACAGGAGGGTCATTTTCACCCTTTGCGGACCCCAGCATAATGTACGCGCCGTCGCACACCTGTTGCATATAGCTGAAATCTTCCGAACCCGTTCGTGCCGGCAGCTCGGTGTTGACCGCTGCGTCGCCGACCAGCGTTCTTGCCGCAGTGATGGCCGCCTGCGTGGGCGCTTCTGCATTGATAACTGGCGGGTAGCCTTCGATATACTTCAGGTCAATCTGCGCTCCGTAGCTTCTTGCAATACCAGCGCAGACATCTTCCATCCTTTTGCGCGCTAGGGCGCGTGTTTGCGCGGTAAAAGACCGGCATGTTCCGCGGATCAATGCATCATCGGGCAGCACGTTCCATGTGTCGCCGGCGCTGATCTGGGTGACGCTCAATATCAACGCATCCTGAGGATTCACGTTGCGACTGACGATAGTTTGCAGGGCGCACACAAGACTGGAAGCGGCGACAATCGAGTCAGTGGCTGCCTGGGGATGAGCCGCATGCGCGCCTTTTCCCTTGATCCGGATTTCAAAGAAGTCAGAAGCCGAGAACATCGGGCCTGAGCGGATGCCGAATTTACCCAGGGCCATTTGCGGCACGTTGTGCATACCGTAAATTGAATCGCAGGGAAATAGATCGAATAACCCCTGCTCCACCATTTTTCTGGCCCCGCCCTCATTTTCTTCGGCTGGCTGGAAAATAAATCGTACCGTTCCGTTAAAGTCCCGGTTCTCACTTAGATAGTGTGCGGCGCCAAGCAGCATGGCTGTATGTCCATCATGACCGCATCCATGCATTTTGCCCGGATGCCGGGAAGCGTGGGCGAGGTCGCTTTTTTCTTCCATGTCAAGCGCGTCCATATCGGCCCTTAGCCCGATAGTGGGTCCGGAGCCATTGCTCAGGGTACCGACGACCCCTGTCCCGCCAAGACCGCGATGCACGTCTATACCCATTTTGGTGAGCGCCTCTGCCACCAGGTTCGAAGTGCGGATTTCTTCGAATGCCGTTTCCGGGTGAGCATGGATATCACGCCGCCAGAGCGTCATTTTTTGCTGCAATTTAGGAGATATCAGAGGAGAAGTAGTCATGTTTCGGCTCGTCAGGTTGATGGTGGAGGCGTACTAGCGGATTGTTCCATGACCAGGCGATTTACAACAATGACAGTGATCGAATAGAATCGTAGAGAAAAATGCAACAGACAGTGGCCGATACGCCGAATCCATACAACACAGCAGACCGTGTACGGCCTGACATTGAGAATAAAACGATGAAAAAAATGTTCAATGCACAGCGGTTGCAATATTTTCAGCAAGTGGTTGTTTCGGGGTCAGTGCGGGCGGCTGCAGATGTGCTCGGCGTCGATCCGTCGTCTGTGAGTCGTTCGATTGCGCTATTGGAAGACGAAAGCGGGTTGCGTCTGTTGCAGCGTAAAGGGCGGGGCGTCGAACCAACGGAAACAGGCAAGTTGCTGGCTTCCTATGCACGACAGCAAATGGCGTTGCTCGATGGCTTTTACTCTGAACTGAATCAGATCCACAGTGCACAACGCGGGCATATCAATATAGGGGTTGGCGAAGGGATGCTGGATATGTATTTTCATCCAGTCATAACCAATTATCTGCGCGAGCATTCCAATATCTCGCTCAATCTCACGGTTGGCAGCGTTGCTCAAAACTCTGCCGATTTACTGGAAGAACGTATCGATATTGCCCTGTTGTATACGCCCTTCAATGATGTTCGATTCCGTGTTCATGGGAGTCGACCAACCCATCCTATTCAGGCAATAGTCCATAAACACCATCCACTCGCACGCATCCGGCGACCTTTGAATCTGGTAGATCTGGCTCCCTATGCTGGCGCCACCCTGCATGAACACTTTGGCCTGAGCCAATATATCAAGGCAGCAGAACTGAGTGAGCAAATAGCATTAAGGAATGTCCTGACCACCTCTTCTTATCGGGCGCTTTGGCATTTCGCCAACGCCAATCTGGGGTACACCCTCTGCTCAGGCGTCTTCGCAGCGGTTTACAAAATGGCGGATGTTGTTGTTCTCCCTTTGGCCAATCCCCTTTTCAACCGTTGCAGCATTGGCATCGTGACGCGCGCCGGTAAACATCTTTCTGCCGCAGAACATGCTTTGCTCAATCACCTGGTAAACCATATGGAACAGGCACAGGCAGGCGGGGTTTCGTAGCTCTTTCAATTGTTGTTGTTTTTGCATGATTTCTATGGGACTCATGTCATTGATTATCCACGGGTCGCGAGGATATTCTTGGCTGGCCCATATCGAATCTGACATTAATTTCAACAATATTAGTCTGGAGACTTCATGAAAAACTCAACCTGGCGTATCTTTGCGGCCTTTCCTGCCCTTCGGTATATCGCCTTCACTGCGCTCGCTTTGTTGACACTTGCTCACAGCACCATTGTGAGCGCAAATGAGGCATATCCTTCCAAAAAACCTATTTCCTTGATCGTTCCCTATCCGGCTGGCGGGGCCAGCGACTATTCCGCGCGCATATTCAGCGATGTGATAGGAAAAGCCATCGGGCAGACAGTGATTGTAGAAAATATCGGGGGCGCCACAGGGGTTATTGCAGCCAATCGATTGTTGAAGTTGCCCGATGACGGTTACCAGATTTTTCATGGTTCCCCGAATGAATTGATTCTGCCAACGCTGGTCAATAAGTCGGTCAAATTCAAGCCAGAGGATTTTGAATTGGTTCAGCCCATTACCACGGCTACGCTGGTTGTCCTGGCTCGCCGCGGGTTGGACGTAAACAACCTGGATGATGTAGTACGGCTGGCGCAGCAAAAGGACCGTGCGCCTCTGACGTATGCAACGGTCGGAATCGGATCCCTTTACCATATGATTGGCGAGCGTTTGACAAAGGAGTTTGGTTTAAACCTGCAGCACGTTCCGTATCAGGGTGGCGGACCTGCTTTGACTGATGTTGCCGGGGGACAGGTCGATCTGGCGATCCTGCCGTTTACGGTTGCCATGGTGCATCAGCAGGCCCAGGGGCGCTTCAAAATCGTGTCGGCGCTGAGCAACGAAGTGCCAGACGCGCTCCAAGGCATTCCATTGATCAGGGAAAGCAAATTGGTGCATAACGTAGACTATCGCATTAGCGGTGGATATTTCGTCAAGGCGGGTACGCCGGCACCGGAAAAAAATGCGCTGCGTAAAGCGATAGGCACTGCATTGCAGGATCCTGAGGTCCGGCAAAAACTCGAACGGGAGGGCCGGCTTGTCGCTCAACCCATGAGCGCACAGGAAAGTGACGCATACTGGACGGCGGAAATCAGTAAGCTTCGGGAACTGGTCAAATTGATAGATTACCAGCCACAATAATAAGCCGTCCATTAGTCTTTTGCGGCGGTATCGGATATGGATTTTGGGACGGCCATAGCAGCGCCCGACAGACGTCGGGATTATACAGAGGAGCGGTGGCAGGACATGATTGGCCCCCGGGGTCGGCCCAAAGCGGCGCGAACCAAGGTGCCGGTTAGCCTGCGCATCGATGCGGACACACTGCAGGCGTGGAAGGCGACAGGTAAAGGGTGGCAAACCCGTATGGCCCGAGTGCTTTGCGAACAGGCGCCAGGTCATCGCTAGCGATTTCTTGCTCGTCTGGGTTTTGCCGCGCCGGGACCCTGGTCGCTTCCGGCATATCAACCGTTTTCTGGGTTTGCAGGAAACCGCATGCGACAAGACAGCGCATGCGTCTGTCGCAAATTTCTGACATAAATGGTTGATTCGGCGTGGCTTTTTTGTTCATTGCCGGTAAGTTTTCTTGCCAAACGGCTCACACAATGCTATAGTCACAGGCTAACCACTGTAGTTGGGTTCACTGATTGACCGGCTTTTTAACTGGTTTCAGGCGCTAAATGGGTACCAAAGAAGAATTCAAAGATTTATGAAGCGGGCACGAAAAGTGCGGTGCGACGTAATCTTTATGCCTTTTATACCCGTTGTGCGCCTTGATCTGTTTGGTCAGTTGCTGGTTTTGCGATGCCGTTTTTTTTGGGTGCCGTAATGCCGTTAACAGCGCTTTGAATTGAACCTGCATGGGTATTGTTGTTCGGGAAGGCAATGCGTTGCAGCCTTGAGTTTACCGGATGAATCATATTAAATTTAGCCCCAGCCAATCGTAGCTGGGAATTGGAGAAAATGATGTCGAATACGACACCTACGCCTGCCGCCTATCGGCTGGGACTGGTTGGTCGCAAGGTTGGCATGATGCGTATCTTCACGGAAGAAGGCGAGTCAATCCCTGTCACCGTGCTGGACGTATCCAACAACCGTGTTACCCAGGTCAAGTCTCTGGACACAGACGGCTATGCTGCCGTTCAGGTTGCCTACGGCGAACGCCGTGCAAGCCGTGTGGTCAAGGCGCAAGCAGGTCACTACGCAAAAGCCGGTACAGAAGCCGGTTCCATCCTTAAAGAATTCCGTCTCGATCCTGCAAAAGCCGCTGAATTTACAGCCGGCGCCGTTGTTGCTGTCGAAAGCGTATTCGAAGCCGGCCAGAAAGTCGACGTGCAAGGCACAACGATCGGTAAAGGCTTCGCAGGTACCATCAAGCGTCACCATTTTGGTTCCCAGCGCGCTTCTCACGGTAACTCCAGGTCGCATCGCGTGCCTGGTTCTATCGGTCAGGCACAGGATCCAGGTCGTATTTTTCCTGGTAAACGCATGTCCGGTCACCTGGGTGATGTAACCCGTACCGTTCAAAATCTTGATGTCATCCGTGTTGACGCTGAACGTGGTCTTCTGATGGTCCGTGGTGCAGTACCCGGTCACAAGAATGGCGACGTCGTGGTTCTGCCGGCCATCAAAATGTCTGCGAAAGGAGCCAAATAATGGATCTTAAGCTCCTGAACGATCAGGGCCAGTCTGACGCAACCGTCAGCGCACCTGACACAATCTTTGGCCGTGACTTCAACGAAGCACTGGTTCACCAGGTCGTGATTGCCTATCAGGCAAATGCACGCGCCGGTAATCGTGCCCAGAAAGATCGCGAACAGGTCAAGCACAGCACGAAAAAACCATGGCGCCAGAAAGGCACCGGGCGCGCTCGTGCCGGTATGACATCTTCCCCAATCTGGCGTGGAGGTGGTCGTGCATTCCCGAACTCTCCTGAAGAAAATTTCAGCCAGAAAGTCAACAAAAAAATGTATCGCGCGGGTATCCGTTCGATCCTGTCTCAACTGGCTCGCGAAGGTCGTATCGCCGTTGTTGACGCTTTCACCTTCGACACGCCAAAAACAAAACTGGCTGCGTCAAAACTGAAAGCCATGGGTCTGGATTCTGTTCTGATCATCACCGACACTGTTGATGAAAACACCTACCTGGCAACTCGCAACCTGCCAAACGTAGCTGTTGTAGAACCGCGTTACGCTGATCCGCTGTCTCTGGTCCACTACAAAAAAGTGCTGATCACCAAAGCAGCTATCGCTCAATTCGAGGAGATGCTGGGATGAAAGCAGAACGTTTATTGCAAGTGATTTTGGCACCCGTCATCACCGAGAAAGCGACTTTCATCGCAGAATCTGGTGCGAAACCCCAAATCGCGCTGCGTGTTGCACCCGATGCAACCAAGCCCGAAGTGAAAGCAGCTGTTGAAATGCTGTTCAAAGTTGAAGTTGATTCCGTCTCTGTACTGAACCGTAAGGGTAAGGTCAAGCGCTCAGGCCGTTTCGTCGGTCGCCGCAAAGCCAACCGTATTGCCTACGTTTCACTGAAGCAAGGTCAGGAACTCGACTTTACGGAGGTAAACTGAGATGGCCTTAGTTAAAACAAAACCAACCTCTGCCGGCCGTCGCGGCATGATCAAGGTTGTGCATGCGAACCTGCACAAAGGTGCTCCGTTTGCAGCCCTGACAGAACATCAGAAACGTGGCTCCGGTCGTAACAACAATGGTCATATCACGATTCGTCATCGTGGCGGTGGCCATAAGAGCCATTACCGTCTGGTCGATTTCCGTCGTAACAAAGATGGTATCCCTGCAAAAGTAGAGCGTCTGGAATACGATCCTAACCGTACTGCACACATTGCCCTGCTTTGCTATGCAGATGGCGAGCGTCGTTACATCATCGCTCCTCGTGGTCTGGAAGTCGGCGCATCACTGTTGTCCGGCAAGGAAGTGCCTATCCGCGTGGGTAACACCATGCCGATCCGTAACATCCCTATCGGTTCAACCATCCACTGCATCGAAATGCAGCCAGGCAAAGGCGCGCAAATCGCCCGTTCCGCCGGCGCATCCGCTGTACTGATGGCCCGTGAAGGTATTTACGCCCAGGTCCGTCTGCGTTCCGGTGAAGTTCGTCGCGTGCATATTGATTGCCGCGCGACAATCGGTGAAGTCGGCAATGAAGAACACAGCCTGCGTCAATACGGTAAAGCCGGTGCGATGCGTTGGCGTGGTATTCGTCCGACCGTTCGTGGTGTTGCCATGAACCCGGTTGATCACCCACACGGTGGTGGTGAAGGCCGTACAGGCGAAGCTCGTGAGCCGGTCAGCCCATGGGGTACACCGTCCAAAGGCTTCAAAACCCGCCGCAACAAGCGTACTGACTCAATGATTGTGTCACGTCGCAAGCGTAAATAAGGGGCGAACTAAATGTCACGTTCTATTAAAAAAGGTCCTTTCGTAGACGCCCACTTGCTGAAAAAAGTGGATGCCGCCGTCGATGGGAAAGAGAAAAAACCGATCAAAACCTGGTCGCGTCGTTCAACCATCCTGCCTGATTTCATCGGCTTGACAATTGCTGTTCACAATGGCCGTCAGCACGTGCCTGTGTATGTGAACGAAAATATGGTTGGTCACAAGCTTGGCGAGTTTGCTCATACCCGTACATACAAGGGCCATGCTGCAGACAAAAAGTCTAAGAGGTAAGCGATGGAAACTACAGCCGTTATTCGTGGTGTACATATCTCTGCGCAAAAAACCCGTCTGGTTGCGGACATGATCCGTGGCAAGTCTGTGGCACATGCGTTGAATATCCTTACATTCACACCAAAAAAAGCCGCTGGTATCGTCAAGAAAGCGCTCGAATCCGCTATTGCGAATGCCGAGCACAATGATGGTGCCGATATTGACGAACTGAAAGTGACGACAATCTATGTCGACAAAGCTCAGTCAATGAAGCGATTCTCCGCAAGGGCCAAGGGCCGCGGTAACCGTATCGAGAAGCAGACTTGCCACATTGTGGTCAAAGTCGGCGCATAAGGAGTCACAATGGGTCAGAAAATTCACCCTACCGGGTTCCGTCTCGCAGTTAACCGTAACTGGAGCTCACGCTGGTACGCTGACGATAAAGACTACGGCGCCATGCTGGCCGAAGACGTCCGCGTTCGCGAGTACCTGAAACGGAAACTGAAAAACGCATCCGTCGGTCGCGTCCTTATCGAGCGTCCTGCAAAAAATGCACGGATCACTGTATTTTCTGCGCGTCCCGGTGTTGTCATCGGCAAACGCGGCGAAGATATCGAGAGCCTGAAGTCAGACCTGCAGCGCCTGATGGGCGTGCCGGTTCACGTTAATATCGAAGAAATTCGCAAGCCTGAAACCGATGCTCAGCTGATCGCTGATTCTATCGCTCAGCAGCTGGAAAAACGGATCATGTTCCGTCGCGCCATGAAACGCGCGATGCAGAACGCCATGCGCCTGGGTGCGCAGGGTATCAAGATCATGTCCGCCGGCCGTCTGAATGGTATCGAAATTGCCCGTACCGAATGGTATCGTGAAGGTCGTGTGCCTCTGCACACCCTGCGCGCCATCATCGATTACGGCACCTCTGAAGCACAGACTACCTACGGTATTATTGGTATCAAAGTCTGGGTCTACAAAGGCGATCTGCTGCCAAACGGCGAAATGCCTGCTGAAGTGGCCGCTGCTCCTCGTGAAGATGAGCGTCGTCCACGTCGTCCTCGCGGTGACCGTCCTGATGGACAGCGTCGTCCAGGCGGCCGTGGTCGCAGCAGTGGTCGCAAAGCAGGTGATGCTGCAGCGCCAGCCGCAGCAACTGCGACAGAAGGAGAATAATTATGTTGTCACCAGCACGCAGGAAATACCGTAAAGAGCAGAAAGGCCGCAATACCGGTCTGGCTACTCGCGGTACCAATGTAAACTTTGGCGACTTCGGTCTGAAAGCTACTGGTCGCGGTCGTCTGACGGCTCGCCAGATTGAGGCAGCCCGTCGTGCCATGACCCGTCACATCAAACGTGGCGGTCGTATCTGGATCCGAATTTTCCCAGACAAGCCGATCTCTCAGAAACCTGCTGAGGTCCGTATGGGTAATGGTAAAGGTAACCCGGAGTACTGGGTAGCCGAGATCCAGCCTGGTAAAGTATTGTACGAAATGGACGGCGTCAGCGAAGAGCTGGCACGTGAAGCGTTCCGTCTGGCAGCTGCCAAGCTGCCAATCGCGACAACGTTTGTCACACGTCACTTCGGCGCTTAAGGAGAGATTCATGAAAGCAAGTGAACTCCGTTCGAAAGAGACGACAGAGCTGTCCACAGAGCTCGAAAGCCTGTTGAGGGCACAATTTAGCCTGCGTATGCAGCGCGCCACTCAGCAGCTGTCCAACACTAGTCAGTTATTGAAAGTGCGTCGCGACATCGCGCGTGTACGCACCGTCATGACTGAAAAAGCTGCAGGTAAGTAATATGAGCGAAACAACGCAAACGACACCCGCAAAGCGTCAGCGTACCCTGATCGGTAAAGTGGTTAGCAACAAGATGGACAAATCCGTTGTCGTTCTGGTAGAACGTCGCGTGAAGCACCCCATCTACGGCAAAATCGTGGTCCGTTCAAACAAGTACAAAGCGCATGACGAATCCAATGAGATCAACGAAGGCGACACAGTAGAAATTGCTGAAGGTCGTCCTATTTCACGCAGCAAATCGTGGAGTGTCGTTCGTCTTATTGAGGCCGCACGCGTCATCTGATGCTTCGCCGGCGTTAGCCAAGTCACGGGCCTGTGCACTTTGCAGGCTTGCGACGGCACAGATTGCCGGCATGCGAAGAAGAAGTACCAAAGCCACCCTTTTGAAGGGTGGCTTTTTTGTGCGCATAGCCAACAGATCACGCCTGGATCAGCGGGTTTTGTCGGGGTAAACCCCGGCCTAAACGCAGGGTACCGGGCCTGCATGTCGATTTATCGTGTTGCTGGTGGCGTTGTTTGACTACAATCAATCTATTTTTATCAAAGGAGATGGCATGCGTCTGATTCTACTCCCGGCAGCTCTGCTCAGCATGGTTCTGGCAGGTTGTGCTACCGGTTCAGCGGACGGCAACAAAGATGGCAACAATCTTAGCCGCACTCAGCAGTCTGTTTATATCTGCAAGGGCAAAAGGCAACTAGGGGTGGCCTATGAGTTTGTCAACGACAAGGCAACCAAAGTAATTGTGAGCGACAAGCACCGGACCTATGAACTGACGCGTGCAGACCAGACTGATGGCGACGCTACGGCGTTTACCAACGGGACGGTCACCTGGATTGCCAGCGGTGAAGTCACCCAGCAGTCTGTCAACACCCATCAGGGCAGTCGTCTGCTCAAGGTGGGACGCAACGGCCGGGCGACGGCCGTCGCCAGCGATTGCAACCCGGGCTGAAATAGGCCCTGGGCTTCAGTACATCACGCCAGTTCTTTTGCAGGAGTGGCGTTTTTATTTGACCGCGATGCTGTCCAGCAGGTTGCCGGTCAACATAGCCACCACTCAAGACGCATTGACCGTCGTGCCGGTTGAGAGATGGTCCGCCAGGGCATGCCATAATGCGATCCATTGAAGGCAATTTAAAGAATCAATTACTGCATAGTCATTCAAGTAACAAGGATGTTCCATGGCGTCACTAAAGATAACGATGACAGGACTGGCCACCCTAGCCCGGAACTTACTACAGCATCTTGGTATCAAACCGGGTGAACGGATCGACATTGACAAGATGCCGGACGGTGAGCTTCGGGTCAGAGCGGCGCGTCCTGCAGGCACGATTGAAAATTTCATTGGGCGACATGCGGGCAAAGTCAAAAAACCAATGACTATCGAGGAAATGAACGAGCTTGCCGCCGCTGGGCCGACAGATAAGCGGCAATCGGCTACAGGTGGCGGTTGCAGGGTGGCCAATCGTATAGAATAAATCTTCTGTCATTTTCCGCGATCGCCCCTTTTTCATGTCTGAATCCTTTATTTCCCAATTGCCGGCCGAGTTGAACGTGCTGACTGACCCCGCCTCGCTCGCACGATACGGCAGCGACGCCAGCGGTGTGCACGCCGGCACCCCGCTACTGGCGGCGCGGCCAGCTACAGTCGAGCAGGTGGCGGCACTGGTTGCCCTATGCGCCAGGCACAATAAGAAAATCACCATCGCTGGTGGCGGCAGCGGGTTGGCCGGCGGCGCGGCGCCCGACCAGGGCGATGTCGTTATTTCGCTCGAACTGCTGAACCAGATTGAAGACATCGATGAAGCGGGCGGTACAGCGCTGGTGCAGGCGGGCGTTGTGCTGGAAACCTTGTGTTTGGCGGTGGAAGAAAAAGGCTGGTATTTTCCGCTGGACCTTGGCGCGCGTGGCTCCTGTCAGATCGGAGGCAACGTGGCAACCAATGCCGGTGGCAATCGGGTCCTGCGTTATGGCACCACCCGCCAACTTGTGCTGGGCCTGGAGGTTGTGCTGCCAGATGGCACCATCATGACCATGCTGGATCGTACCCTTAAAAACAATACCGGGCTGGATTTGAAGCAGCTTTTCATCGGCACCGAGGGCACGCTGGGCATTATCACACGTGTGGTTGTGCGCCTGTTCCCTCGTCCGCAGACCAGGCGCTCGGCCCTGGTCGGGCTGGCTTCGTTCACGCAGATCGCGCCCTTGCTGAAGGCGGCGCGCAGCGCGCTGCCCGAGTTGTCCAGTTTTGAAGTGATGTGGGCAGACTATGTGGCCCAGGCTGCAAGGGTCACCGGCAGGGCGATTCCCTTTGATGGCGCATGGCCGCTTACTGTACTGCTCGAAACAGAAGGCGCCGATACACCCATGTTCCATGCCGGTTTCGATGCCTTCCTGGAGTCCATGCTTGAGAACGGCGCCGCGCAGGATGCCATCGTGCCCCAAAACCTGGACCATGCCGCAGATCTATGGGCGATCCGCGATGGTATCGGCGAGCTGTTCACGTCGCTGCGGCCATTCGTGGCCTTCGATATAGGTATTCCCCTAAAGGATATGGGTGCTTTCATAGAACAGGCCATGGCCGAGATCACCCAGCGCTGGCCACAGGCCTCTAACCTGCTTTTCGGTCATCTGGGCGATGGTAATTTACATTTGACGACCGGCCATCTGCAACCGGCCGATATTGTACCGGTAGAAGAGGCGGTGTACGCACTTACCGGCAGGTTCAATGGCAGCATTTCGGCCGAGCATGGCATCGGTCGCTTGAAAAAACCGTTTCTTCATTACAGTCGTGATGATACCCAGCAGCAGGTGATGCGCCGCATCCGTGACGCACTGAATCCGCAAGGTGTACTGAACGCGGCACGCATTCTTGATTGATATTTTTTGCTATTTTAAAAAAGGCCACACGTCATGGCATATAGCCCCGCTACCCCTGTTTCCAGCGTTGCACCCCGGCATCTTTGCCAGGCGGCGCGCGCCGCATTTGCTGCCCGTTTCGGCGAGCGCTTCACCACCGGCGCAGCCGTTCGCGATCATCACGCACGTGATGAATCGGCGTACCCGCCGGTGCAGCCCGATGGGGTGTTGTTTGCCAGGGACACAGACGATGTGGTCGCCGCAGTCAGGCTGTGCACCCAGTACAATGTACCGCTTATTCCATTTGGCATTGGCTCATCCATTGAGGGTCATGTGCTGCCCATTGAAGGCGGCATCACGATTGATTTTCGCGACATGAATCAGGTGCTGGCCATTCAGCCGGAAGATTTCACCGTGACGGTGCAGCCGGGGGTGATTCGTACACAGTTAAATGATGAGATTCGCCATACCGGCCTGTTCTTTCCCATCGACCCGGGTGCGCATGCATCCATCGGCGGGATGACGGCGACTCGCGCTTCCGGAACCAACGCGGTGCGCTACGGGACCATGCGTGACAATGTACTGTCGCTCAAGGTGGTCACGGCAACGGGCGAGGTCATCCGTACCAGCAGTCGCGCCCGCAAATCGTCAGCGGGCTATGATCTGACACATTTATATGTAGGCAGCGAAGGCACGCTGGGCGTGATTGTGGAAATTACCCTGCGTGTGTATCCGCTACCCGAGGCGGTGACTGCGGCAGTGTGCTCGTTCCCGACGCTGCGCCATGCCGTGCAGGCAGTGACCGAGATTATGCAAAGCGGTGTGCCCATTGCCCGTGTCGAGTTCATGGATGAGCGTGCCGTGCGCGCCGTCAATGCCTACAGTAAAACCGCACTGGCGGAACAGCCGCTGCTGCTGTTCGAATTTCACGGATCGCCCGCAGGCATTGCCGAACAGGCCGTGATCGTGCAGGAACTGACCGCCGGGCAGGGTGGCACGGCGTTCCAGTGGGCTGAAAAACCCGAGGAGCGCACGGTATTGTGGACCGCCCGCCACAATTATTATTTCGCCTGCCTGCAGCAACGGCCTGGAGGGCGGGCCATCACCACCGATGTGTGCGTGCCCATTTCCCGCCTGGCCGACTGCGTCACCGACACCGCGGCCGATCTGCAAAGCCTGTCCTTTCCCTGGTCGATTGTCGGCCATGTGGGTGATGGCAATTTCCATGTGGTCATGATGATTGATGCCGATGATGAACAGGAATGGCATCAGGCAGAAGACATCAACAACCGCCTGGTGCTGCGCGCCATACAAATGGATGGCACCTGCACCGGCGAGCACGGCGTGGGCATTCACAAGATGGGTTTTCTGAAAGCAGAACATGGAGAAGTCGCGCTGCAACTGATGCGCAGCATCAAGCATGCTTATGACCCAAACAATATCTTCAATCCGGGCAAAATCGTCAGTTGGTCGGCGACCGCGGGACAGTGACGAATGTGATCGCACGCGCCGTGCAAAGCGAGCAGGTGCAAGTGATGTCGCAACAAAACAAAGGCATGCAGTAGTCTGGTTTTCTGTTCATTTGTGATAAGCTGATCGCCGCTACTGCATGGTGTCATGCGCCCGAAAGTGCTGCAGGTACCCGCCGGAACAGCACATGCGTGGGCGCAATAACAGGAGAAGAAGACAAAATGGTTTCGCGTTATCTTGCTGCAGACTGGGGTTCAACCAATCTGCGTCTGTGGCTGGTTGAGGACGGCGTTGCCGTGAAAAGTGCGGCATCGCCTTTCGGGATCACGCGGATGCAAAACCAGTCGTTTCCCGCTGTGCTGCAGGGCCTGCTGCAGCAAATGCAGATAGCGCAGGCCGACGTTTCACGCGTCTACATTGCCGGCATGGCGGGCAGCAACGTGGGTTGGCAACAGGCAAACTATCTGCCCTGCCCGGTATCGCTCAATACCCTGGGCACAAGCCTGACGGCAGTTGATCCTGGCTGGCCGGCCCAGGCTGGCATTATTCCGGGCGTGTGCGTGCCCGGGCCGGCTGGCGCCGACGTGATGCGCGGCGAGGAAACCCAGTTGCTGGGCGCGCTGCAAGATACGGCTTCAGCCCTGTTCATACTACCAGGCACACACAGCAAATGGGCGCGTGTTCACCACGATGTCATCCACAGCTTTACGACGGTCATGACCGGGGAGCTGTTTGACGTATTGCGCCACCATTCCCTGCTGGGGCGTGGTTTGCCGGCGGCGACGCCACACCCTGAATCGTTTGATCACGGCGTACTGGCCGGGCTGGCCGCCAGCGATACCATAACCGAACTGTTTAGCGTCAGGGCGCGCAATATTTTGGGTCATCTGCCTGCCCAGCAGGTTGATGACTACCTCTCGGGGCTGCTGATCGGCTCCGAAGTGCGCGATATGCGCCAGCGTTTCGAGGTCTCGACCGATACGCCGGTCACGCTGGTGGGTAGCGGTTCGCTTTTCACACGTTATGATCGCGCCCTGCATCTGGCCGGTGTTGCGTTTACCACCCAGGATGCCGATACGGCCATTTTGAACGGAATAAGGAAAATACATGACTCCCTGGACACCTGAATTGCCGCTGATCGCCATTTTGCGCGGCATCGGCCCCGATGAAGTGCTCGATCACGTGCAGGCGCTGCATGAGGCCGGGTTTGATGCCATTGAAATTCCCACCAACTCGCCAGACTGGCAGGTGAGTGTTCAGCGGGTGAGCCAGACTTTTGACGCGAGCGTGATGACCGGGGCCGGAACGGTCCTGACATCGGAACATCTGGCGCAACTGTCTGCGGCCGGCGGCAGGCTGATGGTGACACCCAATACCAATCCGGTGCTGATTGCCGAGGCCGTCAACACTTACGGTTTTCAGGTCTGCGCCGGATTTGCCACCGCCAGCGAGGCCTTTGCCGCCTTGCAGGCAGGCGCTCAGGCGCTCAAGCTGTTTCCGTCCAGCGTGTTCGGACCGGATTACGTCAAGGCGCTCAAGGCTGTTTTACCACCACAAGTGCCGCTGTATGCGGTAGGCGGCATCAATCCCGGAAACCTGGCCAGCTATCTGGATGCCGGTTGCGTTGGTGCCGGACTGGGATCCGATCTGTATCGACCCGGACAGCAGGTGGCGGTAACGCGTGAGCGTGCGCAGCGCTTTGTACAGGCATGGCAGGCTGCGCGACCGCCGGCGCATTGAACGGGCAGCACCCAAGGCGCGTAGCGTGGTAACGGCCTTTTGCAACAGGACAGGGGTCTTCGCACGATTGCTGTTGGGCTCAAAGCGAACAGTCCAGCGAGATGCATGTTGCGATCGTTGACCGTTAGCAAAGTTGGCGACGTGATGCTGAAAGGGTCCGCAGCTGCATAAAACCGTGACCGTGGCAGGCGTCCGGGTATAACAAGCGTTTTGCTATCGCCCGGCAACAAGTGCTGGCCGGACCGATACACAATCAGAAAACACAGACAATGACTGGAGAATAGAGACATGGCGACATTTGATGTGGCGCTGTTTGGGGAAATGATGGTACTGCTGGTGGCAGCCGATCCGGGGCCGCTGGAACAGGTGCATGCCTTTCACAAAATGACGGCGGGCGCCGAAACCAATGTGGGCATTGCGCTGGCACGCCTGGGCGCAAAGGTGGCCTGGGCCAGCCGGCTGGGTGACGATACCATGGGCAAGTATCTGAAAAATGTCATGCAGCAGGAAGCCATCGATTGCTCGCGGGTGCTGATGGTGCCGCGTGAACGCACTGGCTTTATGCTCAAGGGCAAAGTGATCGAGGGCGACCCGCCAATTGAATATTATCGTTCGGGCTCTGCCGCCAGCGCCATGACGGCAGATGATCTGGATCCAGACTGGCTGGCCCAGGCCCGCCATTTGCACGTTACCGGCATTTTCCCGGCCCTGAATGCCGGCACCTATGCGCTCACCGTCGCCGCCATGCAGCACATGCGTCGCGCGGGCGGCACGGTTTCCTTTGATCCCAATCTGCGCCCGGCCTTATGGGGGTCCACTGATCTGATGCGCTCGCGCCTTAATGAGCTGGCCGGCCTGGCCGACTGGGTGCTGCCCGGTCTGGAAGAGGGCCGTATTCTCACCGGCGCTGACAATGAAGAGGGAATCGCGGCGTTTTATCAGGGCTTGGGCGCACAGGCCGTTATCGTCAAGCTGGGCGCCGGCGGCGCGTTCGGACAGGCCGGGGGACGGCAGTTCCGGGTGCCGGGCTATCCTGTGGAAGAAGTCGTGGATACCGTCGGCGCCGGGGACGGGTTTGCCGCCGGCCTGATCAGCGGGCGGCTCGAAGGGCTGGACTGGCAGGCCAGCGTGCGCCGCGCCACTATCATCGGAGCGTGTGCTGTACAGGTCGCAGGCGATACGGAAGGCTACCCCGACCGTGCCAGGCTGGCCGAGCTGGGCGGCGGGTAAACGATCGGGCATATGGGGCGTATGTTCCGTGCTCGACCTGCACTCGCGGTTGAAGTAGTCAATGGTATAGAACGCCTGGACGCGCAATTTAACGACATGGCCAACGAAGGGGATCAGTTACGCCAATATGTCATGTCCACCTATTTGCTGCTGTATGCAACAATCAATACAGTCGTATACCTACTGTCTATGCGGCATCACCGTTAACCGTCTTTCGACTTTGCAACTCACTGGCCGTCCTGAAAACCAGGGCGTTTTTTTTTCATACCTAGGGTTTTCTACAGTTGCGGCATGTCATTCAGTGGTCTTACCATTGAACGCTAATTTGAAATCCACCGTTTCATCGGGTTATTTCAGATAAACGGCCCAGCCAAAAACAGAAAAAGCGAAAAGAGACAAGTGAAGTTCGAAGCCATCAAATCCCGCTCCGTGTCGGAACTGGTTGCCCAGCGATTGATCGATATGATCCGCAAGGGGCAACTGGTGGCCGGCCAGCAACTGCCGCCAGAGCGGGAGCTGGCGGTATTGTTCGATGTGGGCAGGCCTGCGGTACGTGAAGCCATCCGGGGACTGTCGCTGCTGGGTCTGGTCAAGATCCAGCAGGGCGAAGGCAACTTCATCAGCTCGCTAAACGTGGAAGACCTGATCGAGCCGCTCAGCCTGCTGATTGACCTGCATTTTGACCAGATCAACGAACTGTTCGATGCACGCAAGATTATCGAGGGCGGTATTACACGTCTGGCCTGCGAGCGGCTGACCGAAGCCGAAATAGAACGTCTGCGAGTCAATGTCGACGAAGCGCGCGCCGCGCTGGCCCGCAATGACCACGAAGCCATTCGCCATCTGGATATCGAACTGCATCAAACCATCATCAACGCCTGTGGCAATGTTTACCTGCAACGGGTGGCGCAAAGCATCAGTTTACTCAGCCGCAAGAGCCGTACCATCACAACCGTCATTCCGTCGATCCTGCAATCGACCTTTGATGACCACGAACATATTGTGCGGGCCCTGGCCGAACGCAATCCGGCCAAGGCTTCCGAAGCCATGTACCGGCACCTGGATCATGTGCAAAAGCACTACAACGACTATCAGCAAGCCGGCGCAACGACACCGGCACACACAAACCAACAGGAGTCAGTATGAAACTCATTCGTTATGGGGAAAGCAAGCAGGAAAAACCAGGCATCGTCGATAGCGATGGCCGTATCCGTGATCTGTCCGGCGTCATCAGCGATGTCGACGGCAGCACCATCACAGAAAGCGGCCTGGCGCGCCTGCGTGGTCTGGATATCTCGACCCTGCCTGTTGTCCAGGGCAATCCGCGTGTTGGCCCCTGCGTTGGCAACATCGGCAAATTCGTTTGTATCGGACTGAACTATTCGGACCATGCTGCTGAGTCTGGCCTGCCTGAGCCGTCTGAACCTGTGGTCTTTAACAAGTGGACCAGCGCCATTGTGGGACCCAATGATGACGTGGCCATTCCTCGCGGTTCGAAGAAAACCGACTGGGAGGTGGAGCTGGGCGTGGTGATCGGCAAGGAAGCGCGTTACATCAGCAAGGAAGAAGCGCTCTCGCATGTGGCCGGCTATTGCGTGATCAATGACGTATCGGAACGGGAATACCAGATCGAGCGTGGTGGCACATGGGACAAGGGCAAGGGTTGCGACACATTTGGTCCTATCGGCCCCTGGCTGGTGACGGCAGACGAGGTGCCTGATCCGCAGGCACTGAATCTGTGGCTGGAAGTAGACGGCAAACGCTATCAGGACGGCACCACTGCCAAAATGATCTTTGATGTTGCCACGATCATTTCATATCTGAGCAATTTCATGAGTCTGCAGCCAGGCGATGTGATTTCCACAGGCACGCCACCCGGCGTTGGCATGGGTGTCAAGCCTGAACCTGTTTACCTGAAGGCCGGCCAGACCATGCGTCTGGGCATCGAAGGCCTGGGTGAACAGACACAGAAAGTGGTGCAGGCCTAAGGCTGGCACAAGCGCGGCGCGAAGGAGGCGCCGCGTTGCTTTAACCTGAATGTCGCTTGCGATATTCAGGTGCGCGATGAAGTCAGGCATCTGACCACCTCAAACAAGGTCGGTGCGATGCCAGGCAGCAGTGACAGATGTATAAAAACAGAACTGGCCGTCACGCAATCCGTGTGTACGGACACCAAATCTCAGGAACCCGGCTGCGCCGGGGTTGCCTGTAAACGGAGACAGACATGAACAAACGCAATATGCTCAAAGGGTTGCTGGGGTTGACGTTGGCAGTGGGCGCAGGCATGGCTCACGCTGCCTACCCGGAGCGTCCCATCACCATGATCGTGCCTTGGGGCGCCGGTGGCGGCACAGACGCCACGGCACGCATGATCGCGACCCTGCTGGAAAAAGAACTGGACAACCCGGTCAACGTGGTCAACCGCACTGGCGGCAATGGCGTGGTGGGGCATATGGCCATTTCCAAAGGCAAGCCAGATGGTTACACGCTGGGCATGCTCACGGTGGAAATTGCCACCATGAAACATTTGGGCCTGACAACCATTACGACGGCTGACTACACGCCACTGGCCCTGATGAACGAGGACCCGGCCGGCGTGACCGTAAGCGCCACATCCGAATATAAAGACATGAAAGGGCTGATGGAGGCCATCAAGGCCAATCCCGGCAAACTGAAAGCGTCCGGTACCGGACAGGGTGGCATCTGGCATATCGCCATTGCCGGCCTGGTAAATAAAGCCGGCCTGCCAGCCAATTCGGTTCCTTTTGTGCCTTCCAACGGTTCGGCGCCTGCCATGCTGGAACTTGTTGCCGGCGGGATTGACATTGTTCCGACATCCTTGCCCGAAGCCCGCGCGATGATCGACGCCGGAAAAGCCAAGCCGCTGGCCATCATGGCCAAAGAGCGTTCACCCATGTACCCGGATGTGCCAACGTTGAAGGAAACGACCGGCAATGACTGGACCGTGGGCGTATGGCGTGGCATTGCCGGTCCCAAAGGGCTGCCTGATGATGTAACCGCCAAGCTGGAAGCCGCACTCAAGAAAGTCAATGAGAGCAAGGAGTTTCGTGACTTCATGGCCAAGCGCGGTTTTGGTGTTGCCTTTGCCAGCGGCAAGGAATATGGCGATTACATGGCCAAGTCCACCGCTGATTTCGGCGAGGTGCTCAAAGCCATCGGGATGGCCAAATAAACTGATATGAACCGGGTGGTCGGTTCAGTGCGCCTTGTGCGCACCGGACCGCACTGCCGACCCTGTGGAAAATTCCCATGAAGATCAGTGATACCCTTTCCGGCATTATTATCGGCATTTTTGCCATTATCGTTTTTGTAATGGCGCTGTCGTTTCCCCCGACACCCGGCCAGGAGTTTGGCTCGGGACTGTTTCCCCGGCTAATTGCGATCGGCCTGCTTATTTGCGGCGTCTGCCTGATCGTGCAGAGCAGACGGCGCAGGGACAACCAGCAGTGGTTGGCCTGGCCCGGCCTGAACACGGTTGCGCTCTTGCGTTTTTGCATGATTCCGGCTGTGCTCATTTTCTATTTTCTGACTGCTGACTTCCTGGGATTCTTTATTTCATCCGGCATTATTCTGATGATCACCTTCCTGGTGTTTGGCGTCAAACCCGTGCGCGGCCTGATTCTGACCGTGATCAGCGTGCTGGTCATCCACTTCTCCTTCTACAACATTCTGCAAGTCCCGCTACCCTGGGGATTGCTTGAACCCTTCGCGTGGTGACCCTATGTTCATGAGTAATTTTACTGCTGCACTGGGTCAGGTGACCGATCCGTTTGTGCTGGGCGTTATCCTGGTGGCGGCGATTTTCGGCCTTTTCGTGGGCGCCATCCCTGGTCTGAGCGCCACCATGGCCGTGGCCCTGCTGGTGCCGGTGACCTTTTTCATGGATGCTGTCCCTGCCATTGCCATGATGGTCACCTCCACCGCCATGGCCATTACCTCGGGCGATGTACCCGGATGTCTGCTGCGGATTCCCGGTACGCCATCGTCGGCGGCCTACACGGACGAAGCCTACAATATGACTCGCAAGGGCCTGGCGGACCAGGCTCTGGGCGCCAGCATCGTGTTCTCTTTTGTGGGTGGCCTGTTCGGCACAATCGTGCTGATTACCTGTGCCCCCATGCTGGCCAACTTTGCCTTGAATTTTTCTTCGTATGAATTTTTCTGGCTTGTTGTGCTGGGCCTGTCCTGCTCCATTGTGATTACGCCGGCCAGCCAGCTCAAGGGTTTCGTCTCTCTGCTGATCGGCCTCTTGCTCGCCTGCGTGGGTATGAATAATCCGGCGGCGTATCCGCGCTTTACTTTCGGTAATGAAGATCTAATGAATGGCGTAACGCTGCTGCCGATGATGGTGGGCATGTTCGCCATTGCCGAAGTGCTGCGCTATGCCGTCAATTCCGAGGACAAACTGGGCGAAGTCAAAGCGCAGATCGGCAATATTTTCACCGGTATGTGGACGCTGACCAAAAAATATCCGATATCCATTCTGCGCGGTAGCGTGCTGGGTACGATTGTGGGCGCATTGCCTGGCGCCGGTGCCGACATTGCGGCCTGGATGTCCTATGGGATGAGCAAGAAATTTTCCAAAGAACCGGAAAAATTCGGCACCGGACATGTGGAAGGCATTGTCGAGGCCGGTGCATCGAATAACTCCGCGCTGGCCGGCGCCTGGATTCCTGCGCTGGTTTTCGGGATTCCGGGAGATTCCATCACCGCGATCGTGGTGGGTGTGCTGTACATGAAAAACCTCACACCGGGGCCCATGATTTTTACCAATAATGCAGTTGAAATGTATTCGATTTTCCTGGTGTTCATTATTGCCAATATCCTGATGCTGCCGCTGGGCTATGCGCTGGTCAAAATTGCCAGAAACGTGTTGCAGGTGCCGCGCTCCCTGCTGATGCCTATCATATTACTGTTCAGTATCGTGGGTACGTTCGCGATCAACAATAGCCCGTTCGATGTGATCATCATGATGCTTATGGGTCTGCTGGCTTATGTCATGGAAGAAAATGAATTTCCCATCGCGCCGGCGGTGCTGGGCGTGGTGCTGGGCGGTATGCTCGAAGAAAACTTTATTTCATCCATGATTAAGGCTGACGGCGACTTCTCCATGTTCTTCAGCCGGCCCATCGCCGCCATTCTGGGCGTGGTGGCCATCCTGATCTGGACTATTCCCATTATCAAACTGTTCTTCGGCAAACCCAAGCCACCAGCCGGCGGCAACGGGGATCCGGTGACCAAACCAGGAATCACGACATGAACCAGACTGCCAACCTCGCTGTGCAACCGGCCGGCGAGCGATATGACGCCGAGACATTGCGCGAGTTTGCGCGTGCGCTGCTGGTGGCCGCAGGCGCCTCGGACGACATTGCACGCAATGTATCGGATGTCCTGCTCGACGGGGATTTGCTGGGCCATACCACCCACGGCCTGGCGCTGCTCAATCCTTACCTGCAGCAGATCGAACAGGGCAAGATGAGCACGCAAGGCAGCGCCGATATTATCTCCGACAAAGGGGCATCGTTGCTGCTGGACGGGCGGCGTCTGCCAGGACCGTGGCTGGTGAATCAGGCCATAGACATGCTGCTGCCGCGTGCGCGGCAATACGGCACGGCCACGGCTGTGATCCGCCAAAGCCATCACATTGCCTGCCTGGCCAGCTACCTGCTGCGGGCGGTTCGCGAAAATATGCTGATTGTGCTTAGCTGCTCCGATCCTTCGGGCCAGAGCGTTGCGCCGTTTGGCGGCACCCGCGCTGTCTTCACACCCAATCCGATTGCTATCGGCATACCGTCGGCATCGCCCTTTCTGGTTGATATTTCTGCCTCGATTACCACCAATGGCATGAGCGGTCGGCTGGCCAAAGAAGGCAAACAATTCGAGGAAGAATGGCTGATTGACAGCACTGGTAAGCCCACGCGCGATCCCGCTGTGCTGTCGCAAGAGCCGCCAGGCACCATCCTGCCGCTGGGCGGCCTGTCGGTAGGGCACAAGGGCTTTGGGCTGGCGCTGCTGATTGAGGCGCTGACCGGCGGCCTGGCCGGTCATGGCCGGGCCGACAACGTTCAGGGCTGGGGCGCCACTGTTTTCGTCAGTCTGTATGACCCCGCCGCTTTCGGTGGCAACGACGCGTTCCTGCGCCAAATGGACTGGATTGCCGACGCCTGCCGCAACAACCCGCCTCGCGAAGGCTTTGACAATGTGCGCATGCCCGGGGATCGTGGCCTGGCATTGTACGAGCAGCAGAAGAAAAACGGCGTTCTCTTGCACCCGTCGATTACGCCACTGTTGCAGGAATCTGCGCAAACCTATGGCATCGGCATGCCGGCCACACTTTAATTTACGACAAGGATAGATAATGAGTCAGAACAGTTTACAGAACCGGGTAGCCGTCATTACGGGCGGTGCACGCGGTATTGGCCTGGCTGCCGCAAAACGCATGCTGGAGTCGGGCGCGTCGGTCGCGCTTTGGGACCTGGATGCCGATCGGCTGGCACAAACGCGCCAGCAGCTGGAGCCACTGGGCAAGGTGACTGCGCATGCACTGGACCTGACCGATCTGGCCGCGGTGGAAAACGCAGCGGCCGATACCTTGCGGCAACATGGCAAGGTCGATATTCTGGTGAACAACGCCGGCATTACCGGCGGCAACGGCGTGACCTGGGAACTGGATCCTGCCGTATGGCAACAGGTGGTGCAGACCAATCTGATGGCCCCTTACTATACTTGCCGCGTACTGGTGCCTGCCATGCTGAAAAACGGCTATGGCCGCATTGTCAATATCGCTTCGATTGCCGGTAAAGAGGGCAATCCGAATGCATCACACTACAGTGCCTCCAAGGCCGGTCTGATCGGACTGACCAAATCGCTGGGCAAGGAACTGGCAGAACGCAATATTCTGGTCAACGCCATTACTCCCGCGGCGGCTAAGACTGAAATTTTCGATTCGATGTCGCAGGAACATATTGACTATATGTTGTCCCGGATTCCCATGAAGCGGTTTCTTGCCGTGGACGAGGCTGCCTCCATGATCTGCTGGCTGGCTTCGGAAGAATGTGCATTCAGTACAGGCGCCGTATTCGATTTGTCAGGCGGGCGGGCAACCTATTGACGACACCATAGCGTCACAAACCCGTGCGATTGTGTCTCATACATGGGATGCAAAGCAGAAAAAATGATACATGCAGCCAGAAGCCGCATGGCATCTTAGTAAAAGGAGATATTCATGACGATACTGGAAAGTCCTGTTTTCCAATCGGTGGCTGCGATTACGCGAACGGTGGAAAAAACACTCACCTATGTACTCGGGCTTTGTGTGCTGGTAATGCTGCTGTTGGTGTTTGGCAATGTCGTGCTCAGGTACGGGTTTAACTCGGGCATTACTATTTCCGAAGAGGTTGCCCGGATGTCCTTCGTGTGGCTGATTTTCCTGGGCACTGTCATCGCGTTTCGCACCAAGCAACATCTTGGCGTGAACATGCTGCTGGACCGCCTGCCGGTCATGCTGCAGAAAATCATTCATATCCTGCGTCAGCTCATCATCATGTGGGTTCTCTGGTTGCTGATGCAAGGTGGCTGGGACCAGATGGTGATCGGCGTGAATACGGCCCTGCCGGTTACCGGCTGGTCGCAGGCCCTGTTCAGCGGCATGGTGTGGTTCAGCGCGGTCGCAATGTTTGTATTGGCCATCGGCGACATTGCCATTTCAATCATGACGCCGGCACAGCGCAGCTATCAGCACCGTTTCAGAACCGCGGTCGACACTGTCGATGATATGGAATAACACGAGTAACAGGAAACCAGAATGACCGTAACCATATTTCTTTCCGTACTGCTTGGCTTTATGGCATTTGGCATGCCAATCGCCTTCGCGCTGTTGCTCTCGGCCATCGGCCTGATGTTCTATCTGGATTTTTTTGACGTGCAGATTCTGGCCCAGAACATGCTGGCCGGCGCCGATAATTTTTCCTTGATGGCTGTCCCTCTGTTCATGCTGGCCGGCGAGGCCATGAATGCCGGCGGCATGTCCCGTCGCATGGTGGCCCTCGCCAGCTCTATGGTGGGTCACGTGCATGGCGGGCTGGGCTATGTCGCGATTATGGCAAGTGTGTTGCTGGCGGCGCTTTCCGGTTCGGCGGTTGCCGATTCTGCAGCGCTGGCCGCCATGCTGGTGCCCATGCTGCGCAATCGTGGCTATGACCTGAAACAGTCCTGCGGCCTGATCGCTGCCGGCGGTATTATCGCCCCCATCATTCCACCGTCCATTTCGTTCATTATTTTTGGCGTGGCTACCAATATTTCGGTGACCAAACTATTCATGGCCGGCATTGTGCCCGGGCTGCTGATGGGGCTGACCCTGGTCCTGGTCTGGACGTTTGTAGCGCGCCGCTCCACCAGCTTCAAGCCGTTTCCCAAGGAACCCTGGGCTGTCAGAAGGAAGGCGCTGCGTGAAGCCGGATGGGCGCTGGTGCTGCCCGTCATCATTATCGGCGGCCTGCGCTTTGGCATTTTCACACCGACCGAGGCGGCAGCAGTGGCGGCGGTCTATGCGCTGTTCGTAGGCATGGTCGTGTATCGCGAAATCAAACCAAGTGATCTGATGAAACTGTTGGTCAGCGCGGCGACAACCACCAGTGTGGTGATGTTCCTGGTGGCTGCCGCGCTGGTGACGTCCTATATGATCACGTTGGCCGATCTGCCCAAGGAGCTCATTGCATTGCTGGGCCCGCTGGTTGACTCGCCAACGCTTTTGATGATCGTGCTGGTGATTCTGCTTACGCTGGTGGGCACGGCCATGGATCTGACGCCGACGATTCTGATTCTGGCGCCGGTGCTGATGCCGGTGGTCAAAGAAGCCGGGATTGACCCAACTTATTTCGGCGTGATTTTCATTATGGTCGGTTGCGCCGGCCTGTTGACGCCGCCCGTAGGAACCGTGCTGAATGTGGTCTGCGGTGTAGCCCGCATTCGCATGGAAGACATCATCAAGGGTGTATGGCCGTATGTTGCTGCCTACACCCTGCTGATTTTGCTGCTTGTGATTTTCCCGCAGATTGTCACGGTACCGATGAACTGGTTCTATTGATCTGCAACTATACCTATATCCTGGAGATGAAAATGAAGACATTGAAAAAGACCGTTGTGGGCTTGACAGCAGCAGCGCTGTTGGGCATGGGTTCGGCGGCCGTATGGGCCAAGGACATCAAGCCACGCATTATCCGCTTTGGCTATGGCCTGGCCGATGACAGCCCGACCGGCAAGGCTTCGGCGCACTTTGCCGAAGTGGTCAGCAAACTGAGCGATGGCAAAATGAAAGTGAAGACCTTCGGCAACGGCGCCCTGGGCCCTGATGAACAATTGATCAATTCTTTGATCAGTGGGTCCGGAGAAATCACATTTGTGTCCACCGCACCCATCGCCAGTCTGATCCCTGAGTTTGGGGTATTTGACCTGCCGTTTTTGTTCGACAATGAAAAAGTGGCAGACGCAGTACTGGACGGGCCTGAAGGCAAGAAACTGCTGGACAAGCTGCCGGCCAAGGGTCTGATCGGACTGAACTACTGGGAAAACGGCTTTCGCAACATCACCAACTCCCGTCATGAAATTTCCAAACTGGATGATATCGGAGGCATCAAGCTGCGCGTGATGCAGAACCAGGTTGCTCTGAGCGTGTTCAAGGGTCTGGGCGCCAATGCCATTCCCATGCCGTTTACTGAACTGTTCACTGCGCTGGAAACCAAAACGGTAGATGGCCAGGAGAATCCGCTGTCCACGATCCAGACCAGCAAATTTTACGAGGTGCAGCCGTACTTGACGCTGTCCAACCACGTGTATACGCCGTTTGTATTCCTGGCATCGAAGAAGTGGTTTGATCAACTGTCCCAGGATGAAAAGGACGTCATTGTGCAAGCGGCCAAAGACAGCCAGCAATTTCAGCGCCAAGCCAGCCGTCAGGGCAATGAGGACGCACTTAAGTATCTGAAAGAGCACAACGTCAAGGTGGCCGAATTTTCTACCGAGGAAAAAGAGAAGATTCGTGAAAAAGTTGCACCGATTGTGGAAAGCCTGAAAGCCAAGATTGGCAAGGATACAGTCGAAGGTGTGCTGGAAGCGGCCAAAAAGGCTTCCGACGCCTGAGTGTTATTACAATTGAAATAGAAGGAACCCGTTATGTCTACGTCAGAAAAAACGCCTTTGCGCAGCCGCCGGTGGTTTGACAATCCGGCCAATCCAGGCATGACCGCCCTGTATATCGAACGCTACATGAATTACGGTATCACCAGGGAAGAACTGCAGTCGGGCAAGCCCATTATCGGCATTGCCCAAACGGGTTCCGATTTATCGCCGTGCAACCGTCATCATCTGGAGCTGGCAACACGGGTGCGTGATGGCATTCGTGATATGGGCGGGATTCCGCTGGAATTTCCGGTTCATCCCATTCAGGAAACCGGCAAACGTCCGACCGCGGCCCTGGATCGTAACCTGGCCTATCTGGGTCTGGTTGAAATCCTGCACGGCTATCCGCTGGATGGCGTAGTGCTGACTACAGGCTGTGACAAAACCACGCCCGCATGCCTGATGGCGGCCGCAACCGTCAATATTCCCGCCATTGTGCTGTCGGGTGGCCCCATGCTCGATGGTTGGTGGAAGGGCAAGCTGGCGGGCTCCGGCACCGTTGTCTGGGACGCGCGCAAGCGCCTGTCCGCAGGCGAGATCGGCTATGACGAATTCATGAATAACGTGGCTTCGTCCGCCCCCTCTGTGGGCCACTGCAATACCATGGGCACGGCGCTGTCCATGAACTCCCTGGCCGAAGCCCTTGGCATGTCGTTGCCAGGTTGTGCCGCCATTCCGGGACCGCATCGGGAACGGGGCTGGATGGCTTACGAAACGGGCCGTCGCATTGTTGATATGGTTCGGGAAAATCTGCGTCCGTCCGATATCATGACCCGCGCCGCCTTTGAAAACGCGGTGGTTGCGGCTGCTGCACTGGGCGGCTCATCAAACTGTCCGATTCACATGGTGGCGATTGCCCGTCATATGGGCGTTGATCACACACTGGCAGACTGGCAGCGCCTGGGTCCGGATATTCCATTGTTGGTAGACTGCCAGCCTGCGGGACGTTTCCTTGGGGAAGCGTTTCACCGCGCCGGGGGGGTGCCAGCCGTCATGAAAGAGCTGCTTGATGCAGGTAAAGTAGACGGCACGGCCATGACCGTGACCGGCAAGACGCTGGCCGTTAACCTGGCAGCGGTACCTGTCCCGGATCGCGAAGTGATTCGCGCCTACGACACACCGCTTAAGGAGGCGGCCGGCTATGTTGTGCTTACCGGCAATCTGTTTGATAACGCGGTAATCAAGACCAGCGTGATCGACGATAAATTCAGGGCCCGTTTCCTGTCCGACCCGGCACACCCGAACGTGATGGATCTGAAGGCGGTGGTTTTTGAAGGGCCGGAAGATTATCACGATCGTATTGAAGATCCGGCGCTGGGGATCGATGACAAATCGATACTGGTGATTCGCAATAGCGGCCCGGTAGGCTATCCCGGTGGCGCAGAAGTGGTCAATATGCAACCACCTGCCTATCTGCTTAACAAGGGAATCGATACACTGCCTACCATGGGCGATGGTCGCCAGAGCGGTACCTCGGCCAGCCCGTCCATTCTGAACGTCTCGCCTGAGTCGGTGGTGGGTGGTGGGCTCGCCTTGCTGCGCACCGGTGATATCGTCAGGGTAGATCTGAATACCTGTCGCGTCGATGTGCTGATTCCCGATGAAGAACTGCAGGTGCGGCGCGCCGCGTGGGTAAAACCGGAGCTGCTGAACATGACGCCGTGGGAAGAAATCTACCGCGGCATGGTGGGCCAGCAGGGCGATGGGGCATGTCTGGAAGCGGCGACTGCTTATTTGGATATTATCCAGACGCGGGGCGAATCGCGCGATAATCATTAATGCTATTGATCGTGGCTATTTTGTTTGCTATTTCGTCTGCTATATTGGCAGTGAAATAGCGACTAAACAGCAAACAAATTGCAACCCAATTGCAGCGGGCTGCAGTAATGCCGCGGTGCCCGGGCCTTTTGCCAGCGCGGGCCGCAGTGCACCGCAGCGCCGCTACAGGCAGGCATGAATCATGTCTGTCACTTTTTCATTCATTATTGACGCCTTGCCTGTGTCATACAAGATAGTCAACAGCAGGGCAGCGAGCATACTATGACAGTTCTGGACAAGAAAGCCATTCGTACCCTTCCCGAAGCCGCCATTGCCGCTTTTCGCCAACGCTTCGGTGAGCGTTTCATTACCTCCATGGCAGTGCGAGAGCACCACGGTACCGACGAATCTCCCTATCCCGTGTGTCCACCCGAAGCAGTCATCTTTCCGCGCGACACCGATGAGGTGGTCGATGCGGTCAAGATCTGCAACCAGTATAAAGTACCGGTCATTCCTTTCGGCATCGGTTCATCGCTGGAAGGGCACGTGTTGCCTATTGAGGGCGGCGTCACGCTGGACTTTACCGAGATGAACAAGGTACTGGCCATCAATGCCGAAGACTTCACCGTGACGGTGCAGCCGGGCGTGATCCGCACGCAGCTCAATGAGGAAATCCGGCACACGGGCCTGTTCTTCCCTATCGATCCCGGCGCTCACGCATCCATCGGGGGCATGACCAGCACGCGCGCCTCGGGCACCAATGCCGTGCGCTACGGCACCATGCGCGAGAATGTCGTCTCCATGAAAGTGGTGACTGCTGCCGGCAAGGTGATTCGTACCAGCAGCCGCGCCCGCAAGTCTTCATCGGGTTACGACCTGACCCGCCTGTTTGTTGGCAGCGAAGGCACACTGGGCATTATTGTCGAGGTTACCGTGCGCGTATATCCGCAACCCGAGGCGGTGACGGCAGCCATCTGCAATTTCCCCACGCTGGAGTCTGCGGTGCAGTCGGTGATTGAAATCATGCAATCAGGCGTGGCCATTGCCCGGGTCGAGTTCATGGATACACGGGCGGTCAAGGCAGTCAACGCCTACAGCAAGCTCACGCTCAAGGAAACACCGCTGTTGCTGTTTGAATTTCATGGCAGCGAAACCGGCGTGCGCGAGCAGGCCGAGATCGTGCAGGAAATAGCCAAGGATAACGGCGGCATGGACTTTGAATGGGCAGAAAAGCCCGAAGATCGCAAACGCCTGTGGACGGCCCGTCATAATTCACACTATTCCGGTCTGCAATTGCGGCCTGGCTCGCGCTCGGTCGCGACCGACGTCTGCGTGCCGATTTCGCGGCTGGCCGAGTGCGTCAGCGAAACGGCCCAGGAACTCGAGGGCATGCCCTTTCCGTACACCATCGTTGGGCACGTGGGCGATGGCAACTTCCATGTGCAAATGCTGATCGACCCTGACAGCCGCCACGAGTGGGATTTGTCCGAAGGCATCAATCGCCGGCTGGTATCGCGCGCCATTCGCATGGATGGCACCTGCTCGGGCGAGCACGGTGTGGGCATTCATAAAATGGAGTTCCTGAAAGAAGAGCATGGCGAGGACGCACTGCAATTGATGCGGCTGATCAAGCATGCTTATGATCCCAACAATATTTTCAATCCGGGTAAACTGGTTTCCTGGGATGCGTAAATCACAATTGAACTGATGCCAGGGGTGGTTTCTGCCCATGCCTGGTTTAGCATCACTCCCGTGACGCGCCTTCTCATCGCAGCGAGCCTGCGCCGGGTGAGATTAATTACAAAGGAAATACTGTCGTGGATACACTTGCCATTCTTAAACGGGGTCCGGTCATGCCGGTCATGGTCATTCAGTCGGTCGACGAGGCCCTGCAGGTCACCCGTGCGTTGCTGGAAGGGGGCATTAACACATTTGAAATCACGCTGCGCACGCCCGCTGCTCTCGATGGTGTGCGCGAACTGGTTAACGCATTTCCGCAAGCATTGATCGGTGTCGGTACGGTACGCGATGCTGGCCAGCTGGAAGCGGCGCTGCAGGCAGGTGCTCGCTTTGCTGTCTCGCCTGGCCTGCCCGCGGCGCTGCTGCCGGCGCTGGCCGCCAACCAGGTGCCGTTTTTGCCAGGGGTTGCCACGCCTACCGAGGCCATGAATGCCTTTGATGCCGGCTTTGCGGCCCAAAAGCTTTTTCCGGCAGAGGCCGTAGGCGGGGTGCCATTGCTCAAGTCGCTGCACAGCCCCTTGCCTGATATTGTTTTTTGTCCTACCGGCGGGATTCATGCGGCAAATGCAGCAGCTTATCTGGCGCTGCCCAATGTCGCCTGCGTAGGTGGCTCCTGGCTGGCGCCTGCAGACCTGGTGCTGGCAGGCGATTGGCAAGCAATCACGGCGCTGGCTGCCACCGCACTGGCGCAGGCGCGCCAGGCCTGACCCGGGTCGTACCACAGGCTGGCCACTCGGCACCAGGATCAGCTCGCTGGTCTGCCGTTTATCGGTAGCGCGTCCTGACCTTTTTATTGATCCTCTTTGGTTTTTCGGCAAAAAAGCAGCATGCCCGGTGCGTGACTGCTTTTTGGTCGCTACGCTTCTTCAAATTTCACGGGTGCGCCGACAAATTGGCGGTGTTCCTGGCGATCTGCGGCAGTGCCCGCCCTTCCTGAATTATGATTAGGTTGAAACAGGTCGTGTTGCGGATATCTCGCAGCACAGCCACGGATCACACACAACAATATGGACGAGGCAGCATGAGCACAATTTCACTTTCTTCCCTGATTACCCTGGCGCGGGACACGTTGGCCGCCGCCGGCGCTAATCCGGCCATGGCCGAGACAACCGCCAAGGCGCTGGTTTTTGCAGATGCGCACGGCATTGCCACGCACGGCGTATCGCGCGTACCCAGTTACGCGCTGCACCTGTCTTCTGAACGGGCCGACGGGGGGGCAGAACCGCAAATTGTGCAGGAGAAACCATCGGCCCTGCTGGTGGATGCGCGTACCGGGCTGGCCTTTCCGGCCTGCGAACTGGCCATTACCACGGCGATCGAAAAGGCCAAAAAGACCGGTATTTGCATTGCCGGGGTGACCAACAGTCATCATTTCGGCATGGCGGCCTACCATCTGGAGCCGGTGGCCCATGCCGGGCTGATCGGGCTGGCTTTCAGCAACTCGCCATCGGCCATCACTGCGTGGGGCGGTAAGCGGCCGTTGTTTGGAACCAATCCCATTGCCGCGGCGTTTCCGCGCGAGCAGGCCGAGCCGGTGGTGATTGATTTGTCATTGTCGCAGGTAGCCCGGGGTAAAGTCATTCTGGCTGCGCGTGATGACAAACCCATTCCCGACGGCTGGGCGCTCGATAGCGAAGGCCGGCCCACCAATGATGCCAAGGCGGCCCTCAAAGGCAGTATGCAGGCCGCCGGTGGTGTCAAGGGGTCAATGCTGGCGCTAATGGTCGAAGTGCTCTGCGTGGCGCTTACCGGGGCCAATTTCGGCTATGAGGCCGATCCGCTTTATGATGATACCGGCAACGAACCCAGATTGGGCCAGGTATTTATACTGATCGATCCACAGGCCCTGGCCGGCCAGCAGACGTATTTCAATCGTCTTGAAGATCTGATTGCCGCCATGCTGGAAGACGAGGGAGTCCGTCTGCCCGGCGCGCGCCGTCATGATCTGGCCAATACGGCGCAAGAAAAAGGCATCACGGTGCCGGACAGCTTGTTGGCGCAAATGGGATATCAGTAATGTTAAAGTTTGCTGCAAACCTGTCCTTGTTGTACACCGAGGTGCCGTTCCTGGAACGCTACGCGCTGGCGGCGCAGGATGGCTTCAAAGGGGTCGAATGTCTGTTCCCCTACGAGGAACAGGCCGATGCGATTCGCAGTCGGCTGCAGGATCACGGCTTGCAGCAAGTGCTGATCAATGCGCCACCGGGCGTTGCCGCAGCCGGCGAAAAAGGGCTGGCCTGCGTGCCGGGCCGCCAGGCTGAATGCCTGGATGGCGTTAAAAAAGCCATTGATTACGCATTGATTCTGGGTGTGCCGCGCATCCATGTAATGGCCGGAATTGTGCCCGATCAGGGTGCGCATGCTGCTGCGCACGAGCAATATCTGGACACGCTATCCAAAGCGGCCGTGCTGCTGCAGGGTGCCGATCTGGAGCTGATGATCGAACCGATCAATCCGATTGATATGCCGGGCTATTTTCTGTCCCGCCAGGCGCAGGCGCGCGACGTGCTGGCGCAGGTCAACATGGATAACTTGCGTATCCAGATGGACCTTTACCATTGCCAGCGAACCGAAGGCGATGTCACTCGTCATATTAGCCAATCGCTTGGTGCCGGGCTGGTTGGCCATATGCAGATTGCCGGCGCACCGGACCGGCACGAACCCGACACGGGAGAACTGAATTATTCGTATGTGTTCGGGCAGCTAGAGGCGCTGGGCTACGACGGCTGGATCGGCTGCGAATATCGGCCGGCTCGCGGCACCCGTGACGGGCTCGGCTGGCTGCAGCGCTATTGGGCGTCTGCCGCAGCGGTGGCGCAGACAGCCTGAACCTGACATCTACATTGCACAGAAAGGACACGGAATGAGTACAACGAAATTGATTACCCTGCGTGCCGATCAGGCCGAATTGATCGTAGCGCCTCATATCGGGGGCGCCATATGCGGTTACCGGCATCGCATTGATAACGTCATATGCCCATGGTTGCGCGACGCTTCTGCACAGGCGATCGACGAAGGTCTGGTCTCCGAGATGTCCAGCTTTCCGCTGCTGCCCTGGTTCGGACGGCTACGCAACGGCACCTTCGAGTTCGAAGGCCAGCGCGTGACCTACCCTTCGGCCAAACCCGACTCACCGCACAGCATCCATGGCATTGTGCGCAACAAGCCCTGGACCGTGGAATCGCAGCAGGAAAGCGAGTTGACCCTCCGTTATACGCACACGCCGGATGCCTGGCCCTACGCGTTTGTTGCCGAGCAGCGTTTCGTACTGGAGCCGCTAAGATTGAAGGTGCACCTGACGGTGACCAATACCGGACACCGTGTCATGCCGGTGGGCATGGGGCATCATCCCTATTTTGTGCGCCATCCCAATACGACTCTGACTGCAGGCGTGGGTCAGGCCTGGATCAGCGACGAGGAGGTCATGCCGCTGAATCTGGCCATGCATCCGGACACCGACGCGCTCAAACAGGGTATTGCGATCGACCGGCATGTTTTCGATCATCCCTTCACTGCCTGGGATCATGTGGCCGACATTCACTGGCCGGATGAGCGCCGCACGCTGCGCATGACGGCGACGCAGCCGCTGGATTTCCTGGTGGTCTATAGTCCACCGGGCAAAGACTGGTTCTGCGCCGAGCCGGTGAGCAATACGTCTGATGCGTTTAACCTGACTGCCACCTACGGCCCGACACAGGTGGGTGGGCAACCGCTGGAGCCGGGGCAATCGCTTACCTCAGTGATGACATTTGATGTTGCCTTCAGTGAGTAATACTGATCAAGGCAGCGCAGGCCAGTGTTTGCTACGCAGAAAAAAAGCCTGTGAGGATCGGGCTTCACAGGCGCAATTGCGGCGGGCAGTGCCGCCGACCTTAAGAATCAATGCGATTTAGTTGATGCTGATGTTTTCCGCTTTCAGGATAGGGCCCCATTTGGCCACTTCAGCGGCCAGCCATTTATGCAGCGACTCGGGGGTCTGACGCTCTTCGCTCACGATCTGCGCGCCCAATTGGTCCATCCGTTGCACAAAAGCGGGCGCTTTGAGGGCCACCTTCAGAGACTCGTTCAATTTGTCTACGGCTTGTTCAGGTGTGCCTTTAGGCGCGTACAGGCCATGCCACACTTTGACGTCGAATCCCTTGAGCCCCTGTTCGGCCAATGTCGGCGCATCGGGCAACTGCGTGATCCGCTCGGGTGTTGTCACGCCGTAGAACTTCAGATCTTTTGCCTTGATATGCGGCAAGGTTTGCGTGGTCTGGTCACACAGCACATCAACCTGTTTGCCCATCAGCGCCGTCATGGCAGGACCGGTTCCCTGGAAGGGTACGGTGGTAAATTTCACGCCCATGGCCTGTTGCAGCAGCGAACCACATAGCTGGGAGACCGCGCCTGGCCCGGCATTGGCCAGATTGATTTTGTCGCCATTGGCTTTGGCGTAATCGACAAATTCCTTGAAATTGTTCGGCGGCAGATCCGCACGCGCCATCAAAGTCATGGGGACGTCGACAACTTCGCCAATATATTCAAAGCTCTTGAGCGGGTCATAGCGCAGTTTGCTGTACATGGCGGGGGCCGTTGCCATGCCGGTGTGGTGCAGGAAAATCGTGTAACCATCAGGCTTGGCAGCCGCGACGTAGCCGGCCGCCAGTGTGCCACCGGCACCGGTCCTGTTTTCCACCACCACGGTCTGCTTGAGCACCTTGCCCATCTCATTGGCAAGGGAGCGGGCGACAACATCGGTCGGGCCGCCAGCGGCAAAAGGCACGATCAATGAAATGGGACGTTGCGGATAATCGGCAGCTGCGGCCAGGGCGGAGGTAACCAGCAAGGCCATTGTGGCTGCAAGTTTTAGGGGTGTTATTTTCATATGAGGGTCTCCGTATGGGGGCGTGGGCGCACAATGGGGCACGCGAATCAGTGTGCCCGGTAGTATGTCGGCAAACGCCAGGGATGCCTATCGTTAAATCCGAAAGGCAGCCTTTTTCATTTTGATAACCCCTGTGACAAGCGCCGATAATGGGAAGCGCAAATGGGGAAGCGCAAATGAGGGTGAAAATTAATCGGCCATTGCCGCCTGTGTCAACGCGGGTCGGCCAGGAGCAAGTCGTTACACTCATTGCCGTTGGGTCAGGCCTTGTTTGTCCCGATCGGCGCTGCAAAAAACATTTGCTTATTGGATTTTCCTGTTCTACACTATGTGCAACCATATAGTTGCACATAAACAGGAGGAGCATATGTCTTCAAACCAGATCGAAAAAAGCGTTACGCTTGCCGCGCCCGTCTCCCGGGTGTGGCGTGCCGTAACCGATGCCCAGGAGTTCGGGCAGTGGTTCGGGGTTGCGCTCGAAGGGCCCTTTATTGAGGCCGAGACGGTCCGGGGCAAATACACCGGGCCATTGGACGATGCCGTGATCCAGCAATATCAACGCCAGGCCGGCGTTACACCGGCGCCAGTCAATTTGCCGCAAGAGAGCACGACGTTCTGCACGGTGCAAACGATTGAGCCTGAGCGATACTTCAGCTTTCGCTGGATTCCTTTCGGTATCGATGCCCAGGCCGATCCCCATAACGAGCCCACTACGCTGGTCGAGTTCCGCCTGGAACCTGTTGCAGACGGCACGCAGCTTACGATTACCGAATCCGGTTTCGACAACGTACCGGCGCATCGTCGCGCACGCGCTTTCCTGATGAACACGGGCGGCTGGGAAGAGCAGATCAGGAATGTGAAGCAATATGTCGAGCGTGATTGATCAGACCACTGCCGATGACCAGCGCATCGCCGATGTGTTCTCTGCGCTTGGAGATGGCACCCGGCTTGCCCTTGTACAGCGGCTGGTTGAACAAGGCGCGCAGTCGGCTACACGCCTTTGCGTGAACGCACATGTTACACGCCAGGCTATCATCAAGCATTTGCAGGTGTTGGAGGTGGCCGGGCTGGTGCAGCACCAAAGGCATGGACGCGAAGTACGCTATGCGCTGAAACCAGAAAGGCTGGAAGAAGCACAAGCCTTTCTGCACTGCATCTCGGCAGGCTGGGATCGAGCGCTCGAGCGCCTGCGACACATGGTAGAGGCCGATAGGTAAAAAACTGCCATGGATGCATATGGGGCACGCTACAAAAAGGGCAGCGCATGCTATCTGCCGGCCTGGCTATGCGCGCCGCATAAAAAATCATGATTAATATGACAATTGAAATAATCGGCGAGTGCTAACTGCACGCCTCTTGCCATAAACGGACTGCCGGCCAGGAAAAGAACCGGGCCTGCGGGATAGGCGGGGGTCGCAATGCATCACCGCGTCCGCTATTTTTCTGATTCGCGGCGCAAACAATTGTCGCCTATGCGACAGACTATGTTTCTAAAATAGGCTTTTTTTATCCAATCGTCTCTGAATCTGCCGTATTGTGCCCTCAATTATTGTCTTCGGCGATTCACCTATGGTTAGCACTAATAGCAAATTGACGTGTTCGTAAGCATACTGTCTGCTACAAATGGCAGCAGGTGAATCACTTGCTTTCTTGCGGGTTTCACAAGACAAGAATATGACAGATCTAATATTAGAGACAAAGAAACTGACCAAGGAATTCCTTGGTTTTGTGGCGGTAAATGCTGTTGATCTGCAGGTGGAAAGAGGGTCCATCCATGCGCTTATCGGCCCTAACGGTGCGGGCAAAACGACCTGCTTTAACCTGCTGACAAAATTCATCACGCCAACATCAGGCGAGATTTTTTTCAATGGCCAGAATATTACATCTGAAAAACCTGCACAGATTGCACGCAAGGGCATTATCCGTTCTTTCCAGATTTCCGCCGTGTTTCCGAATATGACTGTACTTGAAAATGTACGCATCGGGCTACAGCGCGAAGAAGGCACTTCGTTTCATTTCTGGAAAAGCGATACGTCGCTGAACCGGCTTAACGATCGAGCCCGCGCACTTCTGGCAGAAGTCGATCTGCTGGATTTTCAGGATCATATTACTTCCAGCCTGCCCTATGGCCGCAAGCGCGCGCTGGAAATCGCCACGACCCTGGCGATGGAACCCGAGCTGATGCTGCTGGACGAACCCACCCAGGGAATGGGGCACGAAGACGTGGATCGTGTCACGCAATTGATCAAGAAAGTCAGTGCCGGGCGCACCATTCTGATGGTCGAGCACAACATGAATGTCATCGCCTCTATTGCTGACCGTATTACGGTGCTGGCGCGCGGAACCGTGCTGGCCGAAGGCGACTACGCAACGGTTTCAACCAATCCTGCCGTCATGGAAGCCTATATGGGCACCGCCGACGCCGCTTTGCAGGGAGCTCACGTATGAGCGCCCTTGCCCTTGAAATAAATGATCTGCACGCGTGGTATGGCGAGTCGCATATTCTGCACGGCGTAAACATGACCGTGCCCAAAGGCAGTGTCGTGACCCTGCTGGGCCGTAACGGCGCCGGTCGCACCACGACCATGCGCGCCATGCTGGGTCTGACCGGCACCCGCAAGGGTTCGGTGCGGATTCACGGCGAAGAGGCCATTAGCCTGCCGACCCACCGGATTGCCCACCTGGGTGTTGGATATTGCCCGGAAGAGCGCGGTATTTTTGCCAGCTTAAGCTGTGAAGAAAATCTGCTGCTGCCGCCGCCGCTGAAAAACGACAAGGCTGCCGCCAACGCCATGTCGCTGGATGAAATCTACGCCATGTTTCCGAATCTGAAGGAACGTCGCAATTCACCCGGCACCCGCCTGTCTGGCGGAGAACAGCAGATGCTGGCGGTGGCGCGTATCCTGCGCACCGGCGCCGATATCCTGTTACTGGACGAAATTTCCGAAGGGCTGGCTCCGGTTATTGTGCAGGCGCTGGCTCGCATGATTACCACGCTCAAGCAAAAGGGGCTGACCATTATCATGGTCGAACAGAATTTTCACTTTGCCGCGCCCCTGGCTGATCATTTCTATGTCATGGAACACGGTGAAATCGTAGAATCTTTTCCGGCTGCACAACTGACTGCAAAACAGGCTACTTTAAACGAGCTGCTTGGCGTTTAACGTTTCAATTAACAAAAATTAATCATATCTATTGGAGAGTAACGATGAGACTCACAAAAACACTTTGTGCGCTTGCTCTGGCTTCGCTGGGCACCCAGGCCATGGCAGCGGGCATTTCTGATGACGTCATCCGTATTGGTTTCATTACCGATATGTCAGGCGTTTATTCCGATATCGACGGCAAAGCCGGAGTGGAGGCCATCAAGATGGCCATCGAAGACGCCGGTGGCGCGGTCGACGGCAAGAAAATCGAAGTGCTCAGCGCTGACCACCAGAACAAGGCCGACGTGGCTTCGGCCCGGGTCCGGCAATGGATTGACCAGGACAAAGTCGATGTGATTATCGGCGGTACCAATTCGGCAACCGCCCTGGCCTCGGCCGCAGTGGCCGCCGGCAAGAAAATACCCTATATCGCCATCGGACCCGGCACCACCGCACTGACCAATGCCAACTGCAGCCCCTACACCATCCATTATGCCTATAACACCAAGGCGCTGGCCAATGTAACCGGTGGCGCCGTGGTCAAGCAGGGCGGCACCAAATGGTTCTTCCTGACCGCCGATTACGCTTTCGGTCACGCGCTTGAGGCCGACACCACCGCGGTAGTCAAGGCCAACAAGGGTGAGGTCGTGGGTTCGGTCAAGGTGCCGCTTGGCACAACAGATTTTTCTTCCTACATGTTGCAGGCGCAGTCGTCAGGCGCGCAGATCATGGGCCTGGCCAATGCGGGTGGCGACTTCATCAACTCCATGAAAGCCGGCAGCGAATTCGGAGTCTTTCCCGCCATCAAGCCGGCCGGGCTGCTCGTGTTCATCAACGACGTTCACTCGCTTGGCCTGAAAACCACGCAAGGTCTGTACCTGACTTCCTCCTGGTACTGGGATCAGGATGATGAATCGCGTGCCTGGTCCAAGAAATTCGAAGATCGGGTCAAACGCAAGCCCTCTTTCCTTCAGGCCGGTGACTACGCTGCGGTGGGTACCTATCTGAAAGCTGTGGCGGAAACCAAAACCGATAGCGGTGATGAAATCATCAAGTGGTTCAAGTCCAACAAGATCAATAACATGTTCATGAAAAACGGCGTGACCCGCAAGGACGGCCTGGTGGTGCATGACATGTATCTGATGCAGGTGAAAACACCGGAAGAATCCAAAGGGCCTTGGGATTATTACAAGGTTGTGGAAAAAGTTCCGGGCGATGTAGCGTATGGACCGGAAAGCGAATCAACCTGCAAGCTGTGATCCTGCAGGCCTATCCTGGCAGGCGCGCCAATCGGGCGTCTGCCGGATTCATGAATGTTATTTAAACTGACGCAGTCGTAGAAATATGATTACCATTTTTGGCATACCCCTTGCTGCTTTTCTGGGCCAGATTCTTCTGGGCCTGGTCAACGGCTCTTTTTATGCAGTGCTATCGCTTGGCCTTGCCGTGATTTTCGGCCTGCTCAATGTGATCAATTTCGCTCACGGCGCACTGTATATGCTCGGAGCATTCGTGGCGTGGATGGGGCTGCAATTTCTGGGCCTGAACTACTGGGTCATGCTGATTGTCGCCCCGCTCGTCGTGGGCCTGCTCGGCATTATTATCGAACGACTGCTGTTGCGTCATCTGTATAAGCTGGATCATTTATATGGGCTGCTGCTTACTTTCGGCCTGACCTTGCTCATCGAAGGCATTTTCCGCAGCATGTACGGCGTCTCCGGGCAACCCTATCCCACCCCTGAGTCATTGCGTGGCGCAGTCAATCTGGGGTTCATGGTATTGCCCATCTACCGCGGCTGGGTCGTTGTCGCGTCGATCATCGCCTGCCTGGTGACCTGGTATGTGATTGAACGTACCCGCCTGGGTGCGTTGCTGCGTGCCGGCACTGAAAACTCCAAACTGGTGGAAGCATTCGGCATCAATGTGCCGCTCATGGTGACCCTGACCTATGGCTTTGGCGTTGCCCTGGCCGGTTTTGCCGGCGTGCTTGCCGCACCGGTGCTGCAGGTATCGCCGCTGATGGGATCCAATCTTATTATTGTCGTGTTCGCTGTTGTGGTGATTGGCGGCATGGGGTCCATCATGGGCTCTATTGTCACCGGTCTCGGACTGGGCGTTATCGAAGGGCTGACCAAAGTATTCTGGCCGGAAGCATCCAGTACGGTCGTCTTCATTATTATGGCAATTGTCTTGTTATTGCGTCCTGCCGGACTTTTCGGGAAAGTGAAATGAACCGCCAACTGCTTGCCATGCTGGTTTTTGCCCTGGCACTGGCCTTTCTGCCTGCTTTGGGTGTCTATCCGATTTTCGTCATGAAAATCCTGTGTTATGCGCTGTTTGCCTGCGCGTTCAATCTGCTGCTGGGTTATGTGGGCCTGCTGTCCTTTGGTCATGCGGCCTTCTTCGGCGGGGCGGCCTATGCCACTGGCCACGCCATCAAGGTCTGGGGGCTGACGCCGGAACTGGGTATTATTTTTGGCGTGGTCATCGCCGCCTTGCTGGGATTGATCGTGGGCTGGCTGGCCATCCGGCGCAGCGGCATCTATTTCACCATGATTACGCTTGCCATGTCGCAGATGGTCTTCTTCTATTTTCTGCAGGCGCCCTTTACCGGCGGCGAAGACGGCCTGCAAGGCGTACCGCGCGGCAAGCTGTTTGGCATGATAGACCTGAGCAACGATCTGAATCTGTACTATCTGGTGATCGTGATTTTCCTGATCGGCTATTTCATCTGCTGGCGCACCGTGAAGTCACCCTTTGGCCAGGTGCTGCATGCGATCAAGGAAAACGAACCACGCGCCGTTTCGCTGGGATATGACGTCGACAAGTTCAAACTGCTGGCTTTTGTATTGTCTGCGGGTCTGGCAGGCCTGGCGGGCGCCGCCAAGACCCTGGTATTTGTTTCTGCAACGCTGTCAGACGCCATGTGGCAGATGTCGGGTACCGTGGTTCTGATGACCCTGATAGGCGGCGTAGGCACCTTTACCGGACCGGTGATCGGCGCGCTGATCGTGGTGTTTATAGAGAACAAAATCGGCGATATCGGACGTATGCTGGCCAACTCCACCGGTATTCAGTGGTTTCAGACGCTGGGCGAGTCGGTCACCATTGTCATGGGGCTGATTTTCATTCTGTGTGTCATGGCTTTTCGCAAGGGTATTGTGGGTGAGCTGCTGGCCCTGCTGCCGGCAAATCGCAAGAAGCACTAGCCACCCCCTGCGGCGCGGGTACAAATGCCTGCAGCCCGTCTGAAATCGCGTCAGCGGGCTGTTTGATTTGCATATGCTATTTGCGGGCGACCGGTTTGGATCTTCGGCCCTGGTGACTGGCTATTTCATGCATAACTTCAGTGACGCATGGATGTATCCAGGTGGGTTGCCTGACCGTACATTACAAGCCCGCCTGTTTTGTGTTGTTGATGCAGAATGGGAAAATCAGGAAGTAGTTGCGAGCGGGATGGCGAATAAATTGCCGAATAGTGCATCAAAGGTGGACATGGCAAGATACGTCTGTTTGGCAAGATCGGATATCAGACAATTGCTGCGGGCGGTCAAGACCTGCATTGGCCAATCATTTCACATACGTGCAAGTTTTCCTGTATTTGCCGTGCAATTGCGGTCAATCGCGGAAAGTGTATCCATATCAGTTGTAATATCACGCATGTCGTATGCTGGATGCGTGCGCAAACAGGAAGCACCAAGGCATCACATTAATGCACGGTTACATTGCATCAATGTCTCCGCAATTACCCTAGGTTCAAATATTAGGGCTTGCTTCCAGTGCATGTTCCTTAATACTATCTTGTTTTAATTGAAGCCAAGTGCGCGCAATCCGCCACGGTGTTTGAATTAAATCCGCCAGGATTTCATCTGTAATGATGCCATCTCCGAGAATTCTATAACTAAGGAATGTCAATGAAAAAGCGTACCCTTTTTTCAGTTGTTACATCCGCCCTTTGCCTGAGTGCCGTAGCTGTAGGCTCTGCGCAGGCTGCGGATTATCCAAGTAAACCTATCCGCGTCATTGTGCCATTTGCACCAGGCGGCTCTACCGATATCGTTGCTCGCGTTGTCAGCGCAAAAATGAGTGATATCCTGGGTAAACCCATGGTCATCGAAAACAAAGGTGGCGCAGGCGGTGCACTGGGCGCAACTGAAGCGGCCCGCGCCAAACCAGATGGCTATACGCTGTCCATTGCCACTGTCTCCACCATGGCGGTCAATCCTGCGTGCAAACCCACCGGATTGGGCTACGATGCGCTGAAAGATTTCGCACCCGTGGTCAACTTCGCCAACGTACCGAACATCCTGGAAGTCAATCCTAAATTCCCTTCCAAAGACTTCAAGGCTTTTCTTGAAGAAGTCAAGGCCAATCCTGGCAAATTTTCCTATGGTTCTTCCGGCACCTGCGGCGTGCTGCACCTGGCCGGAGAAGCTTTCAAGCAAACCACCAAAACTGATATCGTGCACGTGCCTTACCGTGGCTCGGGCCCTGCCGTAACCGACGCTGTCGGCGGACAGATACAAATCCTGTTCGACAACCTGCCTTCATCATTACCCCAGATTCAAGGTGGCAACCTACGGCCTCTGGCAATCGCCTGGAAAGAGCGCTTGCCTGCCCTCAAAGATGTACCCACTTTCGCTGAGCTTGGTTACGAAAACCTGAATCAGCCTGTCTGGTATGGACTTCTGGCCCCTGCCGGCACCCCCAAGGAAGTGATCGATAAACTCAACAGTGTGGCTGTAGAAGCACTGAAAGATCCCAAAGTTGTTGACGCACTTGAAAAACAAGGCGCATTTGTTTCCGGAAACTCGCCTGAAGAGTTCGGCAAGGAAATCCAGCAACAATTCGATTGGGCCAAGGACGTCGTCAAGAAAGGCAATATCAAGCTCGACTGACGCATCAGGCTGACCGTCAAGTGCAGTTGGGACTGGGCATCCCGGCTGCACCGCGACCGCAGCATTTCCTTGCGCAAAGTAAATTAAAAAATGAAGGTTTAGTATATGCACATCAAAAATCAACAGGATTTCTGGGCAGGAATCATGTTCATCGTGATCGGCGTGGGCTTTGCCCTGTTCTCCGAATCATATGACATGGGTACTCCTGCCCGTATGGGTCCGGGTTATTTTCCGTTCTGGCTGGGCGTCGCCCTGGCTCTTCTTGGCGCTATCGTCTTTATGACCTCGTTGCGAGGCGAGCCTAAAGAAGACACTGACATCGGTCATTTCGACTGGGACATCCTTTTTCTGATTATCGGTTCGATTTCTGTTTTCGCTCTCATGCTGGACCATCTGGGACTGTACATTTCGGTTCCATTGCTGATCATCTTCAGCAGCCTGGCCAGCCATGAATTCAGTATCAAGATCGCGATTTTCAATGCCATTTTCCTCACGCTGTTCACCTGGCTGGCGTTTATCAAGGGACTTGGTCTGATTTTCCCCTTGCTGCCTGTCCCTTTCGGCGAATGGTCTCTGCTTGCGCAGATCTTCGTCCCTCTGTCACTCATTATTGCTGTTGTGACGCTGGCACGTCGTCTCAAAGGAAAATAACATTATGGAACTACTTGAACACTTGGCGCTGGGGTTTTCGGTCGCGTTTACGCCTGAAAATCTGCTGTACGCGCTGCTCGGATGTATTCTCGGAACATTGATCGGCGTATTGCCCGGTATTGGCCCTGTGCCTACCATTGCGATGTTGCTGCCGCTTACCTACGTTCTGCCTCCTGTTGCCGGTTTGATTATGCTTGCCGGTATTTACTATGGCTCCCAGTACGGGGGGTCAACCACGGCCATTCTGGTGGCGCTACCGGGGGAAACCTCGGCGGTGGTCACGGTGCTGGACGGCCACCAGATGGCCAAGAACGGGCGAGCGGGGGCGGCACTTGCCATCGCCGCATTGGGTTCGTTCTTTGCCGGCTGCTTTGCCACTGTCCTGCTGGCTGCGTTCGCACCGCCACTGGCCGAGGTTGCCTTCAAATTCGGGCCGGCCGAGTATTTCTCGCTAATGGTCCTGGGTCTGATCGGCGCTGTGGTCCTGGCTTCCGGCTCTCTGCCCAAAGCTATCTGCATGATTCTGCTGGGTCTGCTGCTGGGCATGGTGGGTACCGACGTGAATTCGGGCGTTGCCCGCTTTGACTTTGGCGTACCCGAACTACAGGATGGGATTGATTTTGCCGTGGTGGCCATGGGCGTTTTCGGTCTGGCCGAAATCATGAACAACCTGGCGCAAAAGGAAAACCGCGTCGATATTACCGACAAGATCGGCAGCCTGTATCCGAACAAGCAGGAATTCAAGGAAGCAGCGCCGGCCGTGCTGCGCGGGACGTTGCTGGGTTCCGCACTGGGTATTTTGCCAGGCGGTGGTGCCGTGCTTTCTTCGTTCGCCTCCTATACCATGGAGAAAAAGCTTTCCAAAAATCCGGAACGCTTCGGCAAGGGCCACCCCGCCGGTCTGGCAGGTCCTGAGTCTGCCAACAACGCCGCAGCACAAACCTCGTTCATTCCGCTGCTCACACTGGGTATTCCGGGTAACGCGGTAACGGCGCTGATGGTCGGTGCCATGACCATTCACAATATTCAGCCTGGCCCGCAGGTCATGAGCAGCAACCCGGATCTGTTCTGGGGTCTGATCGTGTCCATGTGGATCGGTAACATGATGCTGGTGATTCTGAACCTGCCCCTGATCGGGCTGTGGGTCAAACTGCTGAAAGTGCCTTACCGTGTCCTGTTCCCGGCCATTGTGCTGTTCTGCTCGGTCGGTGTGTATTCATTGAATTACAACGTATTCGATATCTACATCATGGCGATTTTCGGCATTATTGGCTACTTCTGGACCAAACTCAAATGCGAGGGCGCGCCTCTGCTGCTGGGACTGGTACTGGGCCCGATGATGGAAGAAAACTTCCGTCGTGCCCTGTTGCTGTCGCGCGGTGATTTCACTACCTTTGTGACCCGCCCATTGTCCTTGTCACTGCTGATCGTGGCGGCATTGCTGGTTGTGATCGTGGCCATTCCGTCCATCCGTAAGAAACGCGAGGAAACCTTCGTCGAAGAAGACTAACCCCGCGTTCTGAAAGAATAATCCCCGCCCGGGTCTGTCGTTAAGAACAACAGGATCCGATCAGGCGGGGATTTTTTTGTCTGTGGCTGTTTGAATACAGGCCTGGACAGTTACGCTAATTGTCTTGAACCAATAAAGAAAGAAAAACCATAAAGCGTGCCAACCATCAGTTGAGCACGCTTTATGGTTTTTATACGAGAGCCACCTGCAAAGCCGCGCTGCCCGTTGCGTGTGTCATGTACGGCCCAGGCTTCATTGCTGCGTGACAGACGACAAATGGTTCTCTGTGGCTGATGATCGTTTTAAATCGATGCCGGTTCAGAATAACCGGCCTAAACGATTACAGTGACCAGCCCCCATCGATAATCTGCGTGGTGCCGGTGGTATAAATGGATTCATCGGACGCCAGGTACAAGGCAAGATAAGCGATCTCTTCGGGACGGCCGACGCGGCCGATAGGCTGGCGCGATACAAAGTTGGCACGCATCTCATCTTCAGACGTGCCGTATTTTTTGGCCTGGCCGGCAATCCGGTCCTTGAGTGACGGCGATTCCACGGTGCCCGGGCAGATTGCGTTGCAACGAATGCCCTGGCCGACGTAGTCGGCTGCCACCGCCTTGGTCAGCCCGATCACCGCAGCCTTGGTAGTGCCGTAGACAAAGCGGTTGGGCACGCCTTTGACGCTTGATGCGGCAGAGGCCATATTGATGATGGATCCCTGTTTTTTCTCCAGCATGCCGGGCAGGAAGGTGCGAATCATGTGATACATGGAGGTCACATTCAGGTCAAAGGAAAATTCCCAGTCTTTGGGTTCGCATCCCAGAATATTGCCATCATGCACATACCCGGCGCAATTGAACAGGGCATCCACGGCGCCGATTTCCTTGTGCAGCGCTGCAATCTGCTCGGGCTTGGTGACGTCCAGCTTGCGTGTTTCGCAGCCCTTGAGCTCGGCCAGCAGTGCCTCGTTGATATCAGTGGCATACACTTTGGCGCCTTCGCTGACGAACAGTTCCGCTGTCGCTCTGCCGATGCCCTGGCCTGCTGCGGTGATAAGTACGGTTTTTCCTGCCAGACGCTGTCCCATGGGGATCCTCCTTGCGTTTTCATTAATAAAAGTTGTTTTGATATATAAACAAAGTTATCTTACCGGAATAGTTGGAGCGCTTCAATCATCGCCGTCTTTCTGTAACTGAGGATTTACCCCAATGCCCGGTCGGCCCTTGGCAAAACCTCGTATACTCTGGCATCACTTTTATTAGTAAAACATGACTTTTATGACTGGAAAGATGCCCGCGCCCAACCCATCGCGTTATTCAGCACCCGCGCTGGAAAAAGGGATGGCCATTCTTGAGGTGCTGAGCGAGAGCACCCACGGCTGCACCATGAATGAATTGAGTGCCAGGCTTGGACGCTCGGTCAGTGAAATTTTCCGCATGGTGATTGTGCTGGAAAAGCTCGGCTATATTGCCGCCGACGCAAGCGATCGTTATGCGCTGACACTGCGGCTGTTTCACCTGGCCCACCGGCACTATCCGGTGCGCCAGTTGACCGAATGCGCTTTGCCGCTGCTGCAGGAGCTGGCCGTGCGCAGCCAGCAGTCCTGTCATCTGAGCATTTACCGGCAGGGCCGACTGGTGATTATCGCCCAGGTGGACAGTCCGGCCAGATGGTCGCTCAGCCTTAAACTGGGAACCGAAATGGGGTTGGGCGATACCTCGTCAGGACAGGTGCTGCTGGCTTTTTGCGATGGCGAGGAACGCGCGCGCATGCTGCAGAACCATGTGCCAACAGACGGCGAGCTCATCCTGCCCGAGGAACAATTACGCCGGCAACTTGCCAAGGTCAGGAAGGCGGGATATTCGGTCATGAAAAGCCGGCAGATTCAGGGTGTGACCAATGTTGCAGCCCCTGTGCGCAACGAGCACGGGCAGGTTATTGCCGCCATCAATGTGCCGCATATCGCCCGTATCGATGCCTTGCATACGCCCTCGGCAGACGCCATACGTCCAATGCTGCTGGATACCGCAGAACGCATCTCGCGCCGATTGGGCCATGAATAGCACGCTGCCGATGCACAGGAGGTGGTGCCGGCGCCACCGGGTAGCTAACGGAGAATGCCTGCCTTGATCGAGGGATCACTGCATGACAAGGCTTCGTATTGGGAGGGCGTTATCGCCAACCCTCGGTTCAATAGTTGAGCATCGACTCGCAGGCTGCGCTCGGAACAGACCATTCCTGAGCCGGTTTCAGGGCAGGGAACGGTTTGGGAAGAAGTGAAACAGAGGCACGCACAGCAGGTGTCAGTAAGTAAGGAAAGGGACTCTGTCGCCAGCCATGCTTGCTGTGGCAGAGTCCCTGTTGCACTGGCCGGTTACGGTGCCAGTTTATAGGCCATGACGTAGTCACCCAGTTTGGTGCCGACCGAACCATGGCCGCCAGCAACCAGTACAACCATCTGCTCATTTTTGCTGTTCAGATAGGTCATGGGGGTTGCCTGTCCGCCTGCTGGCAGGCGGGCGTTCCACAGTACCTTGCCGGTCGCCAGGTCGTAGGCCCGCAGATAATCATCCACGGCCGCGCCCATGAAGACCACGCCGGAGCCGGTGATCATCGGGCCGCCAATGCCCGGCACACCCATTGTAATGGGCAGCGGCAGCGGTGACAGGTCGGCAATCGTGCCGTTTTTGTGCTTCCATGCGGTCTGGCCGGTGCGCAGATCGACCCCGGCCACAAAGCCCCAGGGTGGTTGCTGGCAAGGTACGCCCAGCGGCGACAGGAACGGATGCATATTGACTGCATACGGCGCGCCCTCATTGCTGTTGACACCCTGTTCACCCACGTTCATCTGGACATCTTTACCCAGCGCTTCCTTGGGTACAAGCTGGGACACGAACGCCAGTTGCAGGGGCATGCCGAACATGACCTGGCGTTTAGGATCGACCGCGATTCCGCCCCAGTTAAAGGCGCCGAAGTTGCCCGGATACACAATCGTTCCCTGCAGGGAGGGCGGCGTGTACTGACCTTCGTAGCGCAGGGACTTGAACTGGATGCGGCACCATAGCTGATCAAACGGCGTGCCACCCCACATTTTGCCTTCGGTCAGGGGATCGGGCTTGAAGTTCAATGCCGATTCCGGTTGTGTCGGCGCGCTGTGTTCGCCTTTAATCGTGCCTTGCGGGACCTGGACTTCGCGCACCGGCAACACGGCCTCGCCGGTACGACGGTCCAGAACGAAAATATCACCCTGTTTGGTGGGCACGACCATGGACGGTACTACGCCGCCGGCGGTGCTGATGTCCATCAGGCTGGGCTGGGCGGGTGAGTCCATGTCCCACAGGTCGTGGTGAATGAACTGGTGAACCCATTTGGCCTGGCCGTTGTTCAGATCCAGTGCGACCACCGACGTTGCATATTTTTCTTCATGCTCGTTGCGGTACTGGCCCAGTTGATCGGGCGTGCGGTTACCCATGGGGAAATACACCAGACCGAGCTTTTCATCGACACTGCCGACAGACCAGCTGTTGGGCGAACTCACCGTGTATTTCTGATCCGGATTGTTTGGATCAAAGGGTGCCGTATCGTCGGGGTTGCCCGAGTCCCAGTTCCACAACAGCTTGCCGCTGCGAACGTCATAGGCCCGGATCACGCCGGAAGGCGAGTTGATATCATAGTTATCGTTGACTGCACCGGCCACCACGATTTTGCCATCGGCAACCACCGGTGGGGAGGTGGAATAATAGTACCCGTGCTGCTTGAACGGCATGTTGTGGGTCAGATCCAGTTCGCCGTTATCGGCAAAATCCTTGCAGACTTCGCCTGTTTGCGGATCCAGCGCGATCAGCTTGGCTGTGGCCGTTGGCAGAAACAGGCGGGTGCTGCAAGCAGCGCCGGAGTCGGCAGTTGTCGCAGGCGTAGCAGGTGCGGGTGTTGTGCCTGTTGCAGCCGCCTGGCCATTGTCGGCGGTTGCCGTTGCGGTCTCGCCGGCTGTTGACGCAGCAGCGCCCGTTGCGGCCGCGTCACCGGCCCAATAGGACAGGCCGCGGCAAGTCTGGTGCTGACGCTGGCCATCGGCCACCACATCGGCCTTGTATTCCCATTTTTTCTCGCCGGTATCGGCGTCCAGTGCAATCGCCCAGTTATGCGGCGTGCACAGATAAAGCGTATTGCCTATCTTGATCGGCGTTGCCTGATAGGTGAACTCGTTGGTATCGCCTTCGCCCTTGACGTCTCCCGTCTGATAGGACCAGGCCAGCTTCAGCTTGCTTACGTTGTCCGGGGTAATCTGGTCCAGCGGCGAATAGCGCTGGCCGTAACCCGTACGGCCATAGGCGTGCCAGTCGCTATCTCCGGTATGGGCGTTGTTGCCCATGTCCGGCTCTGCGCTCACTACGGCATCAGGCAGTTGTCCGCTGATGTCATGCGTCGGGTTGGCGATACTGCCCAGCGTACCGATCGCAATCACGACTGTGATAACAGCGAGTACGGCCTTGGAGTTGGTGGCCTCGTTGGCGGCCATGCGACGATCGGACTCAAGACGGCTGCGCAGCGGGCGCGCCACGCCGGGCAACAGCAGAATAAGGCCGAGAATCAGGAAGAAACCCAGACGGGCAGCCAGCGGCCACCAGTCATAGCCGGATTCGAAAAACGCCCATACGGCGGTGCCAATCAGGAAGGCAGCGTATAGCACGAGTGCGAAAGGGCGGCGCTTGAACAGAAGAAATGCCGTGATCAGCAGGACAATACCCGCAGACACATAATAGATGCTGCCCCCAAGTGACAACAACCAGCCGCCTCCGACGGCAAGTGCCAGGCCGGATAGTAGCGTGAGTAATGCCGCGATGGCGTTCATGATCTGCTCCGTTTGTTGATAATACATTTGTCATAGACACTATGCTCACTTACAGCATGTCCTGAAAACAAAGCAGCAGGCATGGCCAGCACTGTGTCAGATCCGATTTTGTCATTCTAGCACCGCTGTATGTCAAATAACCGGGTCATGGGCACGGACATTCGTTCCCATATGTTAATTGACATGACCAGAACGACCGGCCATAAAAAACCGGCGCCCCTTTCGATGGCGCCGGCAATACACGATATCATTTTGACCAGGCTGCAAGAGCCGGGTCAGGCCTCATCAGATCTGCGTAATGAATTTGGTTACCAGATAACCGTCAAAGGTTTCGGTACCGCCTTCACTGCCGATGCCGCTGTCCTTGACGCCGCCAAACGGCGTTTCGGGCAGGGCGACGCCGAAGTGGTTGATGTTGACCATGCCCGCTTCGATTTCATTGGATGCCTTGGTGGCGGTCTGCAATGATGTGGTGAATACATATGAAGAAAGGCCGAAAGGCAGGCTGTTGGCGCGCTTGATCACTTCGTCCGTATCGGAAAAGCGCACCACCGGCGCGATCGGGCCAAACGGCTCTTCGGTCATCAGGCGGGATTCGTCACTGATATTGGTGACCACTGTCGGTGGGAAGAAGTAGCCCTGGCCGCCCAGCGGATCGCCGCCCAGTTCAATGGTGGCGCCCCCCTTGCGGGCATCGTCGACGAAAGAAGAAATGGCGCCGACACGACGCTCGTGCGCCAGCGGTCCCATTTCCGTGTCCTTGGCCGTGCCATCGCCTACCTTGACGCCTTTGAGCGTCTCGACAAATACCGAAAGGAACTGGTCATAGGCCTTTTCCTGCACGTAGAAACGGGTCGGAGAGATGCACACCTGGCCAGCGTTGCGGATCTTGAATTTGGCCAGCATTTTTGCCGCTTTTGGAATATCCGCATCGTCAAATACCAGCACCGGAGAGTGCCCGCCCAGTTCCATCGTGATCCGTTTCATGTGGGCGCCGGCCAGCGCGGCCAGTTGCTTGCCCACGGGAACAGAACCGGTGAATGACACTTTGCGTACGATCGGCGAGCGAATCAGGTAATCGGATACTTTTGGCGGATCGCCCCAGACAATATTCAGAATGCCCTTGGGCAGGCCGGCGTCATGGAAAATGCGGGCGATGGCCATCACGGCGCTGGGCGCGTCTTCCGGGCCTTTCAGGATGATGGTGCAACCTGCGCCGATGGCTGCGGAAATCTTGCGAATCGCCTGATTGAATGGGAAGTTCCATGGGGTGAAGGCAGCGCATACGCCAATGGGTTCGCGCACGACAAGCTGGCGTACTGCCGGGTTGCGTGGTGGTACGATACGGCCATAAATGCGACGGCATTCCTCGGCATGCCAGTCGCAATGATCGGCGCAACTGACAATCTCGCCTACGGCCTCGGCCAGTGGCTTGCCCTGGTCGCGTGTCAGATTCAGGCCGATATCCTGGGCCCGTTCACGCGCAAGTTCAGCTGCCTTGCGCAAAATGGCCGAACGATCCATGGGAGAGCTGTGCTTCCAGGTCTGGAAGGCGCGATCGGCTGCTTTGAGGGCGCGATCCAGGTCTGCTTCGCTGGCGTGCGGCAATTGCGCCAGTACCTCGCCGGTGGCGGGGTTGACGACATCCTGCGTGGTACGACCGTCTCCTGAAAGAAACTCACCATCAATGTAAAGACTGAGTGCTTCATACTGGCTCATTACTTATCCTTTCTGTGTCTAGGGTATTTATATAAAAATGCGCCGCACCGTCGCTTGTGACGGTACCGCATAATGTTGGTTTTTTTTATATTCTGGTGCCTATCCCGATAATAAACGGACTGGCGCAATTTTGCATGCGCAGCACGCGGTAATGAAATATTTTTCATATGATCGGCCTGCGCGCAAACCGAAAAAGCCCGTCCCCGGCCTTGCCCGGGTCCGCTGCCAGATCGTGCAAGACAGTTGCAGTTCATGGCCCCAGGGTTCATAATCGCCCCATCCAATCTCCTTCTGCTTCCCGGACGTATGGCTTGAACTGTATGCCCGTGCTGTATCGTAACAATGAGAATATTACTTGTAGAAGACGAACCGTCCCTGGCCAAATGGCTTGCCAAAAGCCTGGCGCGCTATGCAGGTTTTATCGTCGAATGGGCTGACGACGGGCTGTTGGCGGTGCGACGCCTGGAGCTTGAGGAGTATGATGCGGTGATTCTGGACCTGGGCCTGCCGGGGCTGGATGGCGCCGGTGTGCTGGCGCGCATGCGGGCACGCGACGATCGTACGCCCGTGCTGGTATTGACTGCGCGCGACTCCCTGAACCAGCGCATTGACCTGCTGCATCAGGGCGCCGACGATTTTCTGGCCAAGCCTTTTGAAATGGGCGAACTGGAAGCGCGCCTGACGGCGTTGATCCGGCGCAGTCGTGGCAAAAGCCGTCCGCGGTTGCTATTGGGCAACCTGTCACTGGACGCGGGTTTGCAGCAGTTTTATCTGGCCGACCAGCCGCTGGCCCTGTCGCCCCGGGAAACCGCCGTATTGCGCGTGCTGATGCAACGCAGCGGCCAACCGGTGAGCAAGCAGTCCATTCTGGACCGGGTAGTGGCCGACGACAAGGAAGTCAATCTGGAAGCCATCGAAGTGATCGTGCATCGCCTGCGCAAGAAACTGGCCGATAGCGGTGCGCAAATTGTCACAGTGCGTGGCGTGGGTTACAGCCTGGAAGCATTGGCGGCACAGGCATGAAGCTGTTTTCGCGCAGCCTCAAATCCATTTTGCTATGGCTGCTGGTGCCGGCGCTTTTGCTCACCATGTTAACTGCCCTGGGATTGTCCAGCAAAGACCTGCGCAAGCAAATTACGGTGGCCTACGATCGCTCCCTGGTCGGCGCGCTCAATTCACTGAACCATAATATCTCTACCCAAAGCGGCGGGCTCTCGCTGGAGCAGCCCTATACCCTGCTGGAGTTTTACGAACTTACGGCCAATGCCGACGTATTTTTCAAGATCGCCGCCGACGACGGCCTGTCGGTCATTGGTAACGCCGATCTGCCTATGCCGGACCTGGCCCTGGAGTCGGGCAAAGCCTATTTTTTCGATACCGATTATCTGGGCGAGCCGGTACGCTCGGTGGTCATGGCGCGCGAAGCCGTGCCTCCCCTGTATGGCGATAAAAGCGTGCGCATCATCATCCAGGTGGCCGAAGGCATTGGCGATCGGGAATCCTTTATCAACCGCATGTTATGGCGCTCGGTAGGGCGGGACCTGCTGCTGATTGCCGTTGTGATGATTATTGTGATCGTCGGTATTATTTTCGCCGTGCGCCCGCTCGAGCGCCTGCGCTACGAGATGCGGTCGCGCACCATCAATGACCTGCGGCCGGTCAGCACCGAGGGGATGCCCAAAGAGGTCAAGCCGCTGGTCAACGCGATCAACCAGCACATGCAGCGCTATACAGAGCAGGCGGGCCGCCAGCGCCAGTTCCTGGATGACGCCTCGCATCAGCTGAAAACCCCGTTGGCTGTCCTCAAGACACAGCTGGATTATGCCTTGCGTGAATCGGACCCGCAGGAAGTGCGCGAGGTGCTGCTGTCCATGAATGAAGGGGTGGATCGGGCTATTCGCATGACCAGCCAGATGCTGGCGCTGGCGCGCGTGCGCGATTCGCTGGACACCCAGGTATGGCAGGATAGTGCCCCGGTTGATCTGGGTGAACTGATTACAGAACTGGTGCGCGATCAGTGGCCGGTCATACGCGAGCGACGCATTGATCTGGAAGTCATACCGTCCGATACCCCGCTGTACGTGCGCGGGGTTGCCTGGCTGCTGCAGGAAGCGTTGCGCAACGTGCTGGATAATGCCATTCGCTATTGTCCGGAACAGGGGACGGTAGCGATTTGGCTGATGCGCCTGGACCATACGACGGCCCAGATCGTGGTCGAAGATAATGGCCCGGGGATGTCCGAAGAAGACAGGCTGAAAGCCGGCACCCGCTTCCGGCGGGGCAAGGCGGGCAAACATTTGCCCGGAGCCGGCCTGGGCCTGGCCATTGTCAGCACCATCCTGCAAATGCATCAGGCGCGTATGGTGCTCGAGCCTGGTGAACGGCTCGAAGGATTGCGTGTGCGCCTAGTGTTTACCCTTAATTTGAGGCCATAAACGGCATCGCCGCCGTTTTTGAAAGGCAATCGAAAGGTTCCATCTGTAAGGTACGCAAAGTTCTGTGGTCCTGTGCGTTGCGGCGGTTGCGCAACGTGCAGGGCAGGTTTTTCCAGGATCTGGCGCGCGCGAGGTGCGCCAGAGTAACGGGCAGACCGAACGGCTGGTCAGGCTGCAGGCCCGGCCAATTCCTACTATTTAATTATAAAGATGAGACTAATCATGCGTTCTTCTTTCCTGTCCCGAGCCTTCGGTGCTTCTGTCATTGCTGCTCAGCTTGCGATTGCGCCTGCCGCGTTTGCCGACGAACCCCGTCGTCCTGAATGTATTGCACCGGCCCAGCCGGGTGGCGGTTTTGACCTGACCTGCCGTCTGGCGCAGGAAGGCCTCAAACAGAGTGGCGCTCTTAAGGCCGCGATGCGCATTGTGTATATGCCCGGTGGTATTGGTGCTGTTGCCTACAATAACGTGGTTGCACAAAAACCGTCTGAAGGCGGCAATATTGTGGCGTTTTCCGGCGGCTCATTGCTCAATCTGGCCCAGGGCAAGTTCGGCAAGTACAACGAAAACGATGTCCGCTGGCTTGCTGCTGTGGGTACCGACTATGGGGTAGTCGTTGTGCGCAATGACTCTCCCTATAACGACTTGAAATCACTGATGCAGGCGTTCAAGGATGATCCGACCAAGGTCGTGCTTGGCGCCGGTGGCACCGTAGGCAGCCAGGACTGGATGAAAGCGGCGCTCACGGCCAAGGCTGCCGGTGTGGATTACAAGAAAATGCGTTTTGTGGCCTTTGAAGGAGGCGGCGAGTCTATCACTGCCCTGCGTGGCGGTCATATTCAGGCCTATATGGGTGATGCGGCAGAAGCGTTCACTATGCTCGAAGGCGGCGCGCCGATCAAAGTGCTGGCCGTGTTCAATGACAAGCGTCTTGACGGCAAGTTCAAGGATGTGCCCACCGCCAAGGAGCAGGGCTACGATATCCAGTGGCCAATCATCCGCGGCTACTATGTTGGTCCCAAAGTGTCCGATGCAGATTACAACTTCTGGCTGGACGCATTCAAAAAAACCACAGCTGACGCCGGTTTTGCCAAACTGCGCGAACAGCAGGGCCTGTTTCCCTTTGATAAAACCGGTCCCGAGCTGGACACCTACGTTAAGCAACAGGTTGCCGAATACCGGAAACTGGCTGATTCATTTGGCCTGATTAAAAAATAACAGCGCCGTCTGACCGCTGTCCAAGGCAAATGCCCGGCAGCGGCCGGCGCTGCGGCGCCGTGACAATCTCTGTCTGGAACTACCACCATGAATGATCGCATATTGGGGATTGTATCCCTGGGGCTTGCCATATTCCTGACCATCTTCGGCTGGAACCTGCATGCACCCGTTTCCTACGAGCCCGTGGGCCCGCGCGCCTTTCCCTTGCTGATTGCGCTGGTCATCGGCCTGTGCGGGCTGTGGCTTATCTACAAAAACGAATTTACCGCCGAGGCCAATCCGTCCGGCGCCAACAGCCGCATTTTCCTGATGGTGCTGGTCGCCATGGGTTACGCATTCCTGTTTCAATGGCTCGGCTTCATTATCGCTACCGCGCTCATGACGGTGCTGGTCGGTCGCCTGTTCGGCGGCGCCTGGATCAAGTGTCTGATCGGCGGTGTTGTCATGGGTATTTTGTTTTTCTTCCTGTTCGATCGCGCGCTTGATGTCGTGCTGCCAACAGGCATTCTGGAGGGCCTGCTATGAACGGTTTACTCGATCATTTATCTATCGGTTTCGGTGTTGCACTGACCTGGAGTAATCTGCTCATTGCGGCGGTCGGCGCTTTCCTTGGCACGCTGGTGGGCGTGCTGCCCGGCCTGGGGCCCATCAATGGCGTGGCCATGCTGATTCCGCTGGCATTTGCCATGAACTTTCCGCCTGAATCTGCCCTGATTCTGCTGGCTGCCGTCTATGTTGGCGCTGAATATGGAGGGCGGATTACATCGATTCTGCTCAACGTGCCTGGTGAAGCCAGTGCGATCATGACCACGCTTGACGGCTACCCGCTGGCGCGCCAGGGCCTGGCCAATGTCGCGCTGTCGTTGTCTGCCTGGTCTGCCTTTTTCGGTGCGATGGTGTCGGTGGTTGGCATTATGCTGCTGGCGCCGTTGCTGGCTCGCTGGGCCCTGGCTTTTGGTCCGCCAGAGTATTTTGTCCTGATGATTTTTTCATTCTGCTGCCTGACCAGCCTGCTGGGTAAAAAACCGGTCAAGGGAACGCTGGCTGCCATGCTTGGTCTGGCCATTTCCGTGGTCGGCGTGGATGCCAACTCCGGCGTCTATCGCTATACGTTTGACTCGGTGCATCTGGCCGATGGTATCGAATTCGTGGTTGTTGTGATCGCGCTGTTTGCGGTGGCCGAACTGCTTGAAATGCTGGAGAAGGTCATGGGCGGACAGCACGTGGAAGTCGATTCCAGTGGCCGCAAAATGTTCAATCTGCAAGAGCTGGCCTTTACCTGGTGGAGCGTCGTGCGTAGCGCCTTTGTCGGCTTTTTCGTGGGCGTACTGCCGGGCGCCGGCGCCAGTGTGGCTGCAGCGGTGGCTTACTCACAGGAAAAACGCATCATCGAGGGCAAGGACCCCAATGCCAAATTCGGCAAGGGCGATATGCGTGGTCTGGTTGCGCCGGAAGCGGCCGCGACCGGCTCTGCCATCGGTTCTTTTGTGCCCATGCTGACCCTGGGGGTACCCGGTTCGGGCACCACGGCGGTGATGATGGGTGCCCTCACGCTGTATAACATTACGCCAGGCCCGGTGCTGTTTGACTCCAAGCCCGAACTGGTGTGGGGGCTGATCGCGTCGCTGTTCATTGCCAACGTCATGTTGTTTGTCATGAACGTACCAATGGTGCGGATTTTCTCCAAAGTGCTTGCCGTTCCAGGCTGGCTGCTGGTCCCGGGCATTTTATGCATCAGCTTTATCGGTGTGTATGCGATTAATGCAGGCAGTTTTGACCTGATGATGGTTGTGGTCGTCGGCGTTATCGGTTACTGGCTGCGCAAGATGGAAATACCCATGGCGCCGCTGGTGCTTGGGGTAGTGCTGGGCAATATGATGGAACAAAACCTGCGTCGCGCCCTGTCCATTACCAATGGCGACGCCACGATTCTGGTCCAGAGCAATATCTCTATCGGCTTGTGGATTGCGTCGGCAGCGGTAGTGGTATTGCCGTTGCTGTTGCGCAAGTTCAGTCGCAAAGGCAAAAAGCTGTTGGCGCAAGCAGCAGACGACGGTGAATAAACGGTACTGATTGTACTGTGCCGTAGTATAAACAAGGGGGCGCTCTGTGGGGCACCCCCTTGTTGTTTGCAGCAAGTGAAATGTGATGATCGCGGGTTATTTCATGCGTCATATAAGGTAGACGTACTGCGCAACACGTGGCCAGTCACATTTGTGCGTAGCGCAGCGTGGTTTCCAGCGCCTGCTGCAGCAATGGGGTGACCCTGGCTGCCTTGGCCTCGTCGTAGGCAAAGGGCCGGGACTCCTGCATATAGGCAATCTGGGTCAGTTCCAGCTGTACTGCGTGAATGCGCTCGGCCGGATTGCCGTACTGGCGCGTGATATAGCCGCCCTTGAAGCGACCATTGGCTGCAGCGGTAAACTGTCCATCCTGTTCGATCTGTTGCGCCAGCACTGCACACAGTTGCGGATGGGCGCTTTGGTTATTGGCGGTGCCGAAATTGAAGTCTGTCAGTTTGCCGGGAAAAAACCGGCTGATCTCGGAACGGATGGAATGCGCTTCCCACAGAACCGCAAACCCATGTTCCTGCTTGATACGCTGCAGCTCTGTTTGCAGCGCCGCGTGATACGGCTCCCAGAACCGTTGCCGGCGCCGGATTTTTTCCTGCTCTGACGGTTCGCGCCCCGCCAGATAAAGCGGCTCCTTGTCAAAAGTGTCCACGGGACACAAGCCGGTGGTGTCCTGGCCCGGATACAGGTTCTCGTCATCCGGCGGGCGATTCAGATCAATGATATAGCGCGAATAGGCAGGTGTCAGAAAAGAGGCGCCACCATCTCTGGCGAAGCCGTAAAGCCGATCCAGATGCCAGTCGGTATCATCCACGAATCCGGCCACTTGCGTGAAGTTCGTGGCAATCTGTGGATCCAGCCTGGTCCCCATGTGGGGAATGGAAATGAGCAGCGGAATAGCGCCTTGCTGCAGGGAAAAAATGGGGTCCGACATGGTTACTCCGTTTGATCGTTCAACGCTGTTTCAGAAACCGACGGCCTGACCATCACGGCGGGAGTCGGACGCTGCGTAATAGCCATGTTCTGCTTTATAGATAAGCTGGGCGGAGCCAAACTCAAGGCTGTCGGCGGCGGCAACGTCTACCCGGTGCCCACGCGCCTTCAGACTCTGGATTACGGCTTCAGGTGTATGAGCTTCAAGATACACAATAGGGCCGTTTTCAACGCGAAAGCGCGGTGCATCGCTCATGGCTTGCGGGTTTTGTGCGAATGCCCCCAGGCGCGCCACCATTTGCGCATGTCCCTGCGCCTGCATGCTGCCGCCCATGACGCCAAATGACATCAGCGGCTTGCCCTGGCGGGTGATAAAGCCCGGGATAATGGTGTGCATGGGCTTTTTCTTTGGTCCGACACAGTTGGCGTGCCCCTGGCGAACATTGAAGCCGCAACCGCGGTTATGCAATGCAATGCCGGTGCCTGGGACAACCACGCCGGAGCCAAAGCCGTGATAATTGGACTGGATGAATGACACCATTGTGCCGTTCTGATCGGCGGCGGTCAGATAAACCGTACCGCCACTGGCAGGCATGCCGGCGGCCGGCGTCGATGCTTTGTCCATATTGATCAGGCGAGCGCGTTCCTTTAGATAGGCAGGCGACAACAGGTCTGCCGTGGTCATGGTCATATGGGCAGGGTCGGCAATATGTTCGTGCAGATCGGCAAATGCCAGTTTCATGGCCTCAACGCCCACATGATAAAAGTCGGGGCTGTCTACGCCCATGGATTCAAGATCGAACTGATCCAGGATGCCGACGCCCATCAGGGCGGCGATGCCCTGGCCGTTGGGCGGAATCTCGTGCAGCGTCAGATCGCGGAAGTTGGCGCTGATGGGTTCCACCCATTCTGCCGCAGCGCTGTCCAGGTCGGCGGCAGTCAGATAGCCGCCGGTCTGTTGTGCAAAGGCGATGATTTTTTCGGCAAGCGCGCCCCGGTAGAAACTTTCGCCGCGGGTCTGGGCAATGTCTTTCAGGGTCGCGGCCTGTTCAGGAAACGTCCACAACTGGCCGGCCTTGGGAAATTGGCCCTCAGGCATAAATGCCTGGGCAAAACCGGGCTGGTCCTTGCAGGTCTCGCCCTGTGTAGCCCAGATGCGTGCAATGGTCGGTGAAACCATAAAACCCTGTTCCGCATAGCGGATGGCTGGTTCAAACAGCGCTTCAAAGGGCAGTTTGCCGAACCGTTCCGACAGGGCGCGCCAGCCGGCCACCTGCGTCGGCACAGTCACGGTGCCCCACCCCTTGCCGGGCATCGCCGGCTGGTCTTTGAACAGGTCATACGTCCATTTCTCGGGTGAGCGGCCACACGCGCTCAGTCCGTACAGTTTGCCTTCATGCCAGATCTGCACGAACAGATCGCCGCCAATACCGTTCATGACCGGTTCCACCACTGTCAGGGCAATCGCGGTAGCCAGCGCACTGTCGACCGCGTTACCACCCCGGTAGAGCATGGACAGCCCGGCCTGCGCAGCCAGCGGTTGCGAAGTGCTGACAACGTTGCGAGCAAAAACGGGCATTTTCTGTGAACGGTAGGGGAAGGACCAGTTTAAATCGGACATGGGAAATATTTCACTTCTGTTGATTGGAGGGGGAGCAGCGCTCAAAAGAGATGCCATGTGTGTTATTTCATAATGAATATAATAATCATAGCTTATTATCAAGGCGCATCCAGCGGGACGCCGCGGGGGCCAGCATTTGCGTGAGCGGCCTGGTCACGCTGCCGGCTCACTCGCAAGCGCTCAGGCGCTCGCCTGTGCCCGGTCCGCGACAATTCCTTTGGTGATTTCCCGGACATAAGCCGGCGCGCTCGCCAAGCGGGCAGATAGCATGGATAATAACTATGAACCAGACGCAACCGATATTGGAGACACAATGAGCAATTCAATTTCACAGCAGGGCAGTGACGACATCGCCTTTCACATGCATCCCTACACCAATGCGATCACGCATGCGTCACAGGGACCATTGGTCATCACCCGCGGTGATGGCATTTATGTGGAAGATGAAAACGGCAAAAAATATATCGAAGCCATGGCCGGGTTGTGGAGCGTTGCTGTCGGTTTCAGTGAACAGCGACTGGTGGATGCCGCCATGCGCCAGATGCAGACGCTGCCGTTCTATCATTTGTTTACGCATAAAACGCATGAAGCCGCTGTCCGTTTTGCCAAAACCCTGATTGACCTGGCGCCGGTGCCCATGAGCAAAGTGTTCTTCACCAATTCCGGCTCAGAAGCCAATGACACGGTTATGAAACTGCTGTGGTATCGGTCCAATGCACTGGGTCAGCCGAACAAGAAAAAACTCATCGCCCGCCATAAGGGCTACCATGGGGTCACCATCGCGTCGGCCAGCCTGACCGGTTTGCCGGGCAATCACAAAGGTTTTGACCTGCCCATTGAACGCGTATTGCATACGACATGTCCTCACTACTGGCGCGAAGGGCGGGACGGCGAAACCGAAGAGGAATTTGCCACCCGCATGGCGGCAGACCTGGAGACGCTGATCCAGAAAGAAGGCCCCGACACCATCGCTGCATTCTTTGCCGAACCGGTCATGGGCGCGGGCGGAGTGATTGTGCCGCCGAAAACCTATTGGGAAAAAATCCAGGCTGTGCTCAACAAGTACGATGTGCTGCTGGTGGCCGACGAGGTCATTTGCGGGTTCGGGCGCACCGGCAAAATGTTTGCCAGTGAAACCTACGACATCAAACCTGATGTGATGGTGCTGTCCAAGCAGATTTCCTCGTCGTATCAGCCGCTGTCAGCCATATTGCTCAACAGCCGCATGTTTGATCCGATTGCAGATGAAAGCAACAAGCTGGGCGTGCTGGGGCACGGTTTTACTGCCGGCGGCCATCCTGTGGCGGTTGCCGTGGGTCAGGAAAACGTGAATATCATTCGCGAAAGAAATCTTGTACAAAATGCATCTGTGACAGGTGCGCATTTGCAGCAACGGCTTGCCGGCCTGAGTGATCATCCGCTGGTAGGCGAGGTGCGCGGCGTGGGGCTGATCGCGGGCGTCGAACTTGTGACTGACAAGGCGGCCAAAAAGGCATTGGCCAGCCCCGGACAACTGGGCACTGCTGTAGGCCGCAAGCTGCAGGAACTGGGTGTGATTACGCGCAATATCGGCGACACCCTGGCGTTTTGCCCGCCGTTGATCATTACCGCCCAGCAGGTGGACACCCTGGTCGACGCGGTCACGCAGGCGCTGGATGCTACCCAGCAGTCGCTCAGGTCCTGAACCTGATCCCCCCGGGCTGCAAACCTGATGGGGCGCAGCCAGGCAAACACATTTGAAATATTTCAGACGCGTTTGCCATGTGCAATACAATGATATGCGCCGGTTGGTGGCGGGGTCGTCGTAGGCGGGACCTGTCGCTGCTTGATTGATACTGGGAGAAGCAAGGCTTATGTCTGCAGCAACTGCGAATAACAACAATCCTCTGGTGCGTTTTAAGAACGTGCGCAAGAGTTACGATGGCAAAAGCCAGGTTGTCCGGCACCTGAACCTGGATATCCGGCAAGGCGAGTTTCTTACGCTGCTGGGTCCTTCTGGATCGGGTAAAACCACCACGCTCATGATGCTGGCCGGTTTCGAGACACCCACCTCGGGCACCATTGAACTGGCCGGCGAGCAAATAGATAATCTGCCGCCTCACAAACGCAATATCGGCATGGTCTTCCAGAATTACGCCCTGTTTCCGCATATGACGGTGCAGGAAAATGTGGCCTTTCCACTCAAGGTGCGCAAATTCGACGCCGACACCCAGCAAAAGAAAGTTAAAACGGCGCTGGCCATGGTGCAACTGGACGGGATGGAAAAGCGCTATCCCGCGCAATTGTCGGGCGGGCAGCAGCAGCGCGTGGCGCTGGCTCGGGCACTGGTCTTTGAGCCAGAGCTGGTGCTGATGGACGAACCGCTGGGGGCGCTGGACAAACAGTTGCGCGAACACATGCAACTGGAAATCAAGCGACTGCACGGCGAACTGGGTGTCACAGTCGTTTATGTGACGCACGATCAGGACGAGGCATTGACCATGTCGGATCGCGTTGCCGTTTTCCATGACGGCATGGTCCAGCAAATTGGCTCTCCCCAGGATATATACGAAACGCCGGACACCGCCTTTGTGGCCGGTTTCATCGGCGAGAACAACCGCACCCATGGCATCATTACCCAGGCCGGCGTGCGCCAGGCAACAGTCAACCTGGATAGCGGCATGCAAATCCAGGGCACGCAACAATTGGGGATGAAGGTGGGGGACCGTGTGTCGGTTTCCATTCGTCCCGAACGAATCGCGCTCAATCCGGCGGAAAACTCCACCGATGTGCGTTGTCAGGGCAAGGTACGGGAAGTCATTTATCTGGGAGATCACGTTCGTGTTCGACTGGTGATCAACGGTGATCCTGATTTTGTGGTGAAACAGCCGGTGTCACAGGTGCAGCAGAAAATAACGGTAGGCGATACAGTTGATCTGGGCTGGAATCACGAGTTTGTGCGACTTCTGGATCCCATCGAGAAGACGGCAGCGGTATAACAACCTTTTATGTGGAGCGGACAAATGAAAAAGATAACAATCAAAGCTGCGGTGTTGCGCACGTCGGCCATGGCCTGTCTGGGGTTGGGCATGAGCGGCGTGTATGCGGCCGATAGCCTGACACTGGTCTCCTTTGGCGGGGATAATAAAACCGCGCAGGAAAAAGCCTATTACGGACCGTATGAAAAGGCGACGGGCACCAAGATAACGGCGGCTGAATACAACGGCGAGCAAGCCAAGATCAAGGCTATGGTAGACACCAACAGCGTCAGCTGGGATGCGGTGGAAGTGGAAAGCCCCGAGCTGGTGCGCGGTTGCGAAGAGGGTCTGTTCGAACCTATCGATTGGGGTGTGATCGGCAACAAGGCCGATTTTATCGAGGCGGCGACTGACAAGGACTGCGGCGTGGGCATGTTTGTGTGGTCGGTCGCGCTGTCCTACAATGCCGACAAATTCAAGGACAACGCCCCCAAAAGCTGGGCCGACTTCTGGGACGTTAAAAAATATCCCGGCAAGCGGGGCTTGCGCAAGGGCGCCAAGTACACACTTGAAATTGCCCTGATGGCCGATGGCGTACCGCCCAAAGAAGTGTACAAAGTGCTGGCGACGCCGGAAGGCGTGGACCGCGCCTTTGCCAAGCTCGATCAGCTCAAGCCCAATATCCAGTGGTGGGAATCCGGCGCGCAGCCTGCACAGTATCTGGTGTCTGGTGATGTGGTCATGACCTCTGCCTATAACGGCAGGATCTCGCAGGCGACCCGCGAAGGTAAAAATCTGAAAGTGGTCTGGGATGGCAGCGTCTACGACCTGGACTATTGGGCAATTCCCAAAGGCGGCGCCAACAAGGCAGAGACAATGAAATTTATCGCCTTTGCCAGCAAGCCTGAAACCCAGAAAGTGTATGCTGAAAATATCGCTTATGGCGCCGTCAATAAAAAGGCCATCGATCTGATCGACAAGAAATACCTGGCCGATATGCCGACTGCCCCGGACAATGAAAAGAATGCCATTGCACTGGATGTGAACTTCTGGATCGACAACGGTGTTTCTCTGGAGCAGCGTTACAACGCCTGGGTTGCCAAATAATGGCTGGGCCACGCAAGGCGCTCTGGCTGGTTATGCCGCTGCTGTTGTTTCTGCTGCTAACCTTTGTGGCGCCGATCGCTTCGTTTCTGGGCAAAAGCGTGGCCAATCCCGAGGTGGTCACGGTCCTGCCGGCCACCGTCAAAGCACTGAACAAGTGGGAGCCGGGTACGCCGGTAGATGAAGAAATGTACCGCGCCCTGGCCGATGATCTGGCTCGGGCGCGGGCCGAGCAGACCATGGGTCCGCTGATGCAGCGGCTCAATTTCGAGCAGGCGGGGTTTCGCACGTTGATTGCCAAAACCGCACGCAGGCTGCCCTTCAAGATCGATCCGCCCAGTTTCCAGAAAGCGTTCGAAGAAATTGACCCCCGTTGGTCGGATCAGGATTATTGGGGCATATTGAAAAACAATGCCCGCGCGCAGACGCCATACTATCTGCTGACCGCCCTGGATCTGAAGCAGGCTCCCGATGGCAGCATCGGGGCGGCACCGCCGGACCAGGGCATTTTCAAGGCCATTTATTTGCGCACGTTCTGGATGGCCGCCGTGGTCACGCTGGTGGCGCTGGTGCTGGCTTATCCGCTGGCCTATCTGCTGGCGCGGTTGCCGGCGCGCACCAGCAACCTGTTGATGATTCTGGTGTTGCTGCCGTTCTGGACCTCATTGCTGGTGCGTACGGCGGCATGGATCGTGCTATTGCAAAATGGCGGTCTGATCAATCGTTTGCTGATACAGATCGGGCTCATCGATGCCCCGATGCAACTGGTGTTCAACCGTCTGGGCGTTTATATTGCCATGGTGCACATCATGCTTCCGTTCATGATCCTGCCTTTATATAGTGTAATGAAAGGCATTTCGCCCACCTATATGCGTGCGGCGGTATCGCTGGGCTGTCATCCCTTGCGCAGTTTCTGGGCCGTGTACTTTCCCCAAACGCTGCCTGGCATTGGCGCAGGGTGCCTGCTGGTCTTCATTACGGCAATTGGCTATTACATTACACCAGCACTGCTGGGCGGTCCGAAGGATCAGATGATCAGCTACTTTATTGCCTTTTATACCAACGGCACTATCAATTGGGGCCTGGCCGGGGCATTGGCTGCCATGCTGCTGCTGGCGACATTGATACTGTATGCGGTCTACAGCCGACTGAGCGGCTCGACCCGCCTGGGGGTGGCGTAAATGGCGCAGGAAAATACCGTTCGCACGCCTTCCGAACGCATCTGGCGCGTACTGCATTGGCTACTGGCCATCCTGGTGTTGCTGTTTCTGATTGTGCCGGTGCTGGTCATTGTCCCGTTGTCCTTCAACGACAGTTCGTTTCTGGTGTATCCGCTCAGTGGTTTTTCGCTGCGCTGGTATGAGAATTTTTTCCAGTCGCCCGAATGGATGCTGGGCCTGAAAAATACGCTGATTGTCGCGCCGCTGGCGACGGTCATTGCCACGGTATTGGGAACGGCGGCCGCGCTGGCGCTGTACCGGGCGCGTTTTCCGGGCAAGGGGCTATTGCTGGCGCTGCTGATTTCTCCCATGGTCGTGCCGGTTGTCATCCTGGGTGTCGCTGCCTATCTGTTTTTCGCGCCAATGGGCCTGGCCAATAATCTGGGCCTGCTGGTGGTCATGCATGCGGTGCTGGGCGCACCCTTTGTGCTGATCACCGTGATGGCCACGCTTGAGGGTTACGATACCAATCTGGGAAGGGCGGCGGCCAGCCTGGGCGCCCCCCCCTTGTATGTGTTCCGTCGGGTCACACTGCCTCTGATTGCGCCAGGCGTAATCTCGGGGGCGCTGTTCGCCTTTGGCACCTCGTTCGATGAAGTGGTCATGACGCTGTTCATTGCGGGCCCCGACCAGTACACCTTGCCGCGCGTCATGTTCAGCGGGATCCGCGAGAACCTGAATCCGACGATCGCTGCCGCAGCGACATTGCTGATCCTGTTTTCGGTCGCCATGCTGCTGACGCTCGAGTGGCTGCGACGCAGGGCAGAAAAGCTGCGCATGGCAGTGCCACAGGCATAAACAAACACTGCAGCAAAGACTTGGTATCTTTACTTGCTTAGTATTTGTAATTTAGGGTTGCCATAAAGTTGCGCCCGTCACCCCACGCTCCCTGACTGTAGAAGCCGACTTGCTGATAATATTTTTTGTTCAAAAGATTGTTCAGATTCAATTGTACCGATACACGATCGTTGACCTGGTAGCGGGCCATTAAATCGACCAGGGCATAGGACCCCTGCGAAACCAGTTCCTGGCCGCCAGGGCCATTGGCCTTTGCGTACAGCTTGCTTTGCCAATTAACCCCGCCGCCAACAGTCAGGCCGTGGAGCGCGCCGGTTAACTGATACGTCGTAAATAATTTGAATAATGTTCTTGGCTGATTGGTCTGGATCGCGTTTCGCTCTGCGTCATGCGCAGTCCAGTGGGTGAGACCGGCCATAATATTCCATCCCTTTAGCGGCTCGCCCGAGATTTCCAGATCGTAACCCCGGCTGCGTGTACCCTTTGCCGCATAATAGGCCTGGTTAACAGTGCCAGGAACCAGATAACCCACGTCAGTCTGGGCCAGGTTGTCCTGGTCGATCTGGAACAGCGCTGCGCTTGCATTCAGCCGCCCCTGCAGAAAACTGCCTTTGAGGCCCACTTCATAGGCGTCGCCTTCCAGCGGGTCCAGCCAGCGCCCATCCCGATCTTGGTTTTCCTGGGGGTTGAAAATGCTGGTATAGCTTACGTAGGCAGTCAGGTTGTCATTCAGATCATAAAGAATGCCTGCGTACGGCGTAAAGGCGGACTTGCTGAATTTGTACGGAGACGTTCCCTCTTGTTCCGTCTTCCATTCGCTATAGCGGCCACCCAGAATGACCTTGAGCGAGTCGGTCAGGTTCAGGCGCGCAGCCGCGTACAGCCCGGTCTGCCGGGTCCGGCCCTCCAGCGAGACCGATTCCTCTCCCCATTGCGGCTCCGCATACGACCCGTCCCACTCAAGGAAGTTGCCTATGGAGGCGATATTCATGGGCGAGCGCCCGTAAAACAGCTCTTTTTGCCGGCTGTGACTGGCGCCGAAAACAAGCTCATGCTGGCGTCCGAACAGCTCTAGAGGGCCAGACACTTTGATATCGACGCTCTTTTGCGTGCGGTCGCCGTAATAACGAGCGGGGCTGGCAGTCATTCCCAGCCCGGTCTCCCTGTCGGGCCAGCCGCTGGTGAACAACAGCTTTTCATCGGATTCGTTTTTGCTGTAATTGAGCAGGGCATCTACCCGCCAGCCATTGTCGAATTCATGTTCAAGATTTAAAAATGCGCCCTGCGTCGTGCTGGCCCATTTACTCCAGTCCGTGCCGATATTCAGCCCGCGGTCCCAGTCAGTACGGCTGCCATCTGCATACCATAGGGGGAAACCACCCCATGCGCTTGCTTTGGGCGCATTGTCCTGGTAGTGATAACCCAGGCGCAGTACGGTGCTATCGGTCAGGTCCGCTTCGATCGTTCCGTAGAAAATCGATTTGCGTGTGCTGTAGCGATCCAGATAGGAGTGCCCCTGCTGGTGCGCGCCCACGATCCGACCCCGGACGCTGCCATCTTCTGTCAAGGGCGTCTGCAAATCCGCAGAAGCCCGATACGTATCGTGGGATCCGGCGCCCAGGGACAGGTCGGCCGTAAAGTCCCTGCTGGTCGCGCGCTTGCGTACGAAATTGACGGCAGCAGAAGGATTTCCTGCTCCGGTCATCAATCCCGTGGCGCCGCGTACCACCTCAATGCGATCATAAATGATTGGGTCAATGGCCGATTCCCCGGCCGCCCAACCGGTGCCGCTTGTCACTGCCGTCGGAATGCCATCATATAAATAGGTATTGATGGAAAAACCGCGTGAGTTGAAACTGTAGCGCTCGGTGTCGTAATTCTGGACAGAGATACCGGGCGTACTTGCCAGTACGTCTTTTACAGATTGCATGTTCTGGTCCTCAATGCGCTGGCGGGTAACCACGCTCACGGACTGCGGCGTCTCGCGCAGAGACAGCGCCAAACCGGTACTGGCGCGGGTTGCACGAGGCGTGTATGAACGTGAGCCTTCGGTCATTACCTCGTCTGCTGCAGAACGGGCGGCAATAGCCTGCAGCGTCGTGACTGGCGCAGAGTCGCTTTTGTCGGACGCGTTTGCCGGCACCTGCGCAAATGAAGCGCTATACATTGCCATAGTCAACGCACCCAGCACCCATTGGTTCAGGCGCGACAGCGTTATTGCGTTATTGCACAAAGGGGTTCCCAGGCAAGTGCCCACATGCTGGCGCATGACATATCCTTCTAGATTATTTAGTATTTCAAACGATTACGAGACGTTGAATTGTAATGGAAATGATTCGCATTTCAATATTATTATTGAAATAATGCGCATACATCGCCCAACCAGGGGAGAAAATCGCATGACAATGTTGTTTTCGTGATATCGACGGCGGGTTCGGCATTCACTGAGTATGTGAGAGGCGAGCCCGGTGTCCATACTTGCATGCACACCAAGGACGTGGCCCCGGACAAATGGCTTGCTTGATGTGATGACCGGCCTAATGTGACGATTGGCGTGACGACCGGTCTAATTTCACCATTCATGGCGATGTTACTGGGCGGGATCAAATGCCATAATAAGATACATGATAATATCTTAAACAATGATAACAAAACGCTGATTCGACTTCGAACGGTGCCCGGATATATGACCATCGCGAAATCTGTAAAAACACGGCGCCGTGGCGCCAGGCTTGAGCAGGCCATTATTGAAGTGGCCTGGGACAGGCTGGTTGAACATGGGTACGCGTCGCTGACCATGGAAATGGTTGCCAGCGCAGCGCACACCAGCCGCTCGGTGCTTGCACGGCGCTGGGACAGTAAAGCAGCCCTGGTGCTTGCGGCCATTGAATACCAGCTTTCCAGGCATCCGCCGCAAGTGCCGGATCAGGGCGATGTGCGGGCAGAGCTGCTGGAGTATCTGCAGCGTCTGGGCGACTTTGCGCCCATCTTCACAACGATCAATGCCTTGCTGTCGAACGAGATGTTCCGCAAGGCCTTTGCCACGCCGGAAGCAGTCAGGCGGGCGCTGACTGCGGGCAGGACGGATAATCTGAGCGTGATTCTGGAGCGTGCGGTGGCGCGCAATGAAATCGATCCGGACAAGCTGATTGAGCCCGTCAAGACGCTTGTCCGGGATCTGCTGCGGCATCATGTCATGATGCACCGGGCTGCGCCATCCGAACAATTGCGCGTCGCCTGGATCGATTCAATTTTTCTTCCGTTGGTGCGACGCGCCTGAGCCCATTGGCCTGCATTGCGGGGTCCCTAGAACCGATAGGCAACACCCAGGGCGCCCACTGCCTGCGATTTGCGCCGGACCAGCGGGCTGTCGGCCGCGTCTCCCATGAGCCGGCTGACACCGGCAGCGCCTGTGATGCTCCATGTCTTGGTCAGGTCATAACTGAAGCCTAGCCGCAGGGAAACATCCTTGAATCCGGCAGAAGGCCGGTATTCCGACAAACCGGAGCGGGCTGCCTGCTGCGTATCGATGCCGAAGTAGCTGTTCATGTACTTGGCATTGGCCCAGTTGATCGACACAGTGGGAATGACTTTAAAGCGTTCCGATATTGAATACGGATACGAGACGCGTGCATTTGCAATGAGTCCGCGCTCGCTTTTGCTTATTGCCTGCGTGGCCGACACTGTGAATATCGCTCCCCATGCGTTGGTCGATACGAAAATACGCGCGCCCAGGGCATTGGACAGCTTGCCGATGCCCTCGGGCACGTCGCTTTCGCTATATCCCTCCATCATGTTCACACCGGCTCCGATAGTCAGTTGCGCAGACTGCCAGATATTTAAGCCCAGACCATCGCCCGAGCGGGCGAAAAAACGCCCGTACTGGGCGTCCACCACGGGAAAGGGCTGCAGCCGATATTCATCTGCGCCTTCATAGCGCGGGGCAATGGCTGCGCCCAGGCCGAGTTTCAGATGATCGTCATCAGCGGCATGAGCGGCTGCGGCTGTCAGGCTGAATAAAGCCAACAGGATTCGGGACTGGATTGACGGGGGTAAATAGGATTGTGCATATATAGGGGTTGCAACGGCGCGCTTCATGCTGGCTCCAGGGGGGAAAAATTTGGGTTTAAGGTTCGTGAAAGAATCTTAAAGACAATCCCGGGGCTTGTCAAAGTACGTTAATGTATCTTATTTTTGAATGGAAAGATGCGAGGCGGCGCATACGCCGGGGCTTGCGTGGCATTCTATTTTGTGTGGACCTCTATATATAGATCGCCGCTGGTTTGAGAGACAGAGAGTTGGCGACACTGGCACGGCTGCGCATAGAAGGGGCAGAGCACAGAGGGCAGGGAACAGGGCAAAGGGAACAGGGCAAAGGGAACAGGGCAAAGGGAACAGGGCAAAGGGAACAGGGGTGGCGTGCAGGTTCCCGTTGGCACTATGGCCGATTAAACCTGTCACATACATTTTTGCCGCGTCCGCAGACCAATTTGCCCAAAAAGTTGTTGTTTTTCAAGTAGTAATTGGGCTTTTTAAGGTGTTTTTCACTTGCATCCTGTATGCAGATAGGATATATTAGAGGACTTCGTTCGTTTACGGGCGAGGGAACTATTTAAACAGATTTCAACCCAGGGTGGCGCACGCAAACTAACGGGCGCGGCCTGACGGGACCAAAACTGGTTATATGAATAGCATCTGGTGCTTGCTGGCCTGCCTGACGTGCTGATTTACCCTGGTGTTTATCACAGGTAAATCGAAAACGAAGTGGGTCGAAATACCAGAAATGGCAAACGGGCTGTCGGGAAACCGGCAGTGTATGTAACTAAGTTGGAACAGGAATAATCATGATCCAAATGCAAAGCACGCTAGACGTGGCTGATAACACCGGTGCGCGCCGTATTATGTGCATCAAGGTGTTGGGCGGCTCAAAGCGCCGTTACGCAGCCATCGGTGACATCATTAAAGTGACTGTCAAGGATGCAGCTCCGCGCGGACGCGTCAAAAAAGGCGAAATCTATAACGCGGTCGTCGTACGTACCGCCAAGGGCGTTCGTCGTAAAGACGGTTCGCTGATTCGTTTTGGTGGAAACGCAGCTGTACTGCTGAACGCCAAACTTGAACCTATCGGTACACGTATTTTCGGGCCTGTTACGCGTGAACTGCGTACCGAGCGCTTCATGAAAATCGTGTCACTGGCACCTGAAGTGCTGTAAGGGGCAGATAGATGGAAAACATTCGTAAAGGTGACGAGGTTATCGTCCTTACTGGTCGTGATAAAAAGCGCCGCGGTGTCGTACTGGCCCGTGTTGACGCTAATTACGTCCTGGTTGAAGGCGTGAACGTTGTCAAAAAACACACTAAACCTAATCCGATGAGCAACAATCCCGGCGGCATCATTGATAAAACAATGCCTATTCACGTTTCTAACGTGGCATTGTTCAATCCTGCAACGGGCAAGGGCGATCGTGTAGGCGTCAAAGAAGTCGATGGACGTAACGTCCGTATTTACCGTTCTAACGGCGAAGTCGTTGGCGCGAAAGCGAAAGGGGCGTAATCATGGCTCGTTTGCAAGACTTATACAACAGCAAGATTGCTGGCGAAATGAAGAAACAGTTCGGTTACACGAGTGACATGGAAGTGCCTCGCATTACCAAGATCACACTGAACATGGGCGTTTCTGAAGCCGTTGCTGACAAGAAAGTGATCGAACACGCTGTTTCAGACCTGACAAAAATTGCCGGTCAGAAACCCGTGGTTACTAAAACCAAAAAGGCGATTGCCGGTTTTAAAATCCGTGAAAACTATCCTATCGGCTGCATGGTGACATTGCGCGGTCAGCGTATGTACGAGTTTCTGGATCGTCTGGTTACGATCGCATTGCCTCGTGTACGCGACTTCCGTGGTATCTCCGGTCGCGCGTTCGATGGTCGTGGTAACTACAACGTCGGGGTGAAAGAGCAAATCATTTTCCCTGAAATTGAATACGACAAAATCGACGCACTGCGTGGCCTGAATATCAGTATCACAACGACAGCTAAGACAGACGAAGAAGCCAAAGCGCTGCTAACAGCCTTCAGCTTCCCGTTTCGTAACTAAGGGGCGATGACGTGGCAAAACTTTCACTCATCAATCGCGATATCAAACGCGCTAAACTGGTTGAGAAATTCGCAGCCAAACGTGCAGCACTGACAGCGATCATTAACGACACATCGAAATCCGACGAAGAGCGCTACGACGCACGTTTGAAATTACAGCAATTACCGCGTAATGCAAACCCAACTCGTATGCGTAACCGTTGCGTTATCACCGGACGCCCACGTGGCGTGTTCAGCAAATTTGGTTTGACCCGTCACAAACTGCGCGAGATGGCAATGCGCGGAGAAGTGCCCGGTATGACCAAGGCTAGCTGGTAGGAGAATAAATTATGAGCATGAGCGATCCAATCGCCGATATGCTGACGCGTATCCGTAACGCGCAGCAAGTCGAGAAAGTCTCGGTATCGATGCCCTCCTCTAAGCTGAAAGTGGCTATTGCCACCGTGCTGAAAGAAGAAGGTTATATCGAGAGCTTTGAAATCAAAGGTGAAAAAGCCAAGCCCGAGCTTGAAATTTCACTGAAATACTACGCGGGACGTCCCGTGATCGAACGCATTGACCGCGTATCACGTCCTGGACTGCGCATCTATAAAGGCCGTGCTGCCATCCCTCAGGTGATGAACGGTCTGGGCGTAGCCATCGTCTCCACTTCACGTGGCGTCATGACAGACCGCAAGGCCCGTCATGAAGGCGTGGGCGGCGAAGTTCTGTGTTACGTGGCATAAGGAGAAGAATATGTCACGTATAGCAAAATATCCTGTTGAAGTCCCTAAAGGTGTTGAAGTTAGCATCACGGACGGCAACATTCATGTTAAAGGCCCTTTGGGTGAACTGAACCAGCAACTGGGCGGCGAAGTCGCTCTCAAGCTGGACGACGGCAAAATCTCTTTTACCGTGGCTGATGATTCACGCCATGCAAAAGAAATGTCCGGCACTCTGCGCGCCCTGGTAAACAATATGGTTACCGGCGTCAGCAAGGGTTTCGAACGTCGTCTGAATCTGGTTGGCGTGGGTTACCGCGCTCAGGTTCAGGGAGATTCACTCAAGCTTCAACTTGGTTTCTCGCATGACATCGTGCACCCGCTGCCAAAAAGCGTGAAAGCCGAATGCCCCACTCAGACCGAAATCGTTCTGAAGAGCTTCGACAAACAGGCTGTTGGCCAGGTTGCCGCGAAAGTCCGCGCTTATCGTCCACCAGAGCCCTACAAAGGCAAAGGTGTTCGTTATGCTGACGAACGCGTCATCATCAAAGAAACCAAGAAGAAATAATAGCGCAGGCAAGGATATATCATGGACAAAAAATTATCCCGTTTGCGTCGTGCAGTGGCGACTCGCCGGAAAATTGCAGAGCTCGGTACATACCGTCTGGCAGTTCACCGTTCGAATCTTCACATTTACGCAAACGTTATTTCGCCGGAAGGCGACAAGGTGTTGTTAACCGCTTCTACGCTCGAGCCCGAAGTCCGCAAGGAACTGGCCGAAGGCAAGAAAAATGGTGGCAACGTTGAGGCAGCCGTCATTGTTGGAAAACGGGTTGCCGAGAAAGCCAAGGCAGCGGGTATCGAGTCTGTAGCATTCGACCGTGCCGGTTTCCGTTACCATGGCCGCGTCAAGGCGCTGGCCGAAGCCGCGCGTGAAGCCGGCCTCAAGATCTAATCGAGGAATTGTCAAATGGCAAAAGCACAAGGCAAGAACGCCCCTGAGCAAGAACGCGATGACGGTTTTCGCGAGAAGATGATTGCGGTCAACCGTGTGACCAAGGTAGTTAAAGGTGGTCGCACAATGAGCTTCGCAGCCCTGACAGTAGTCGGTGATGGCGATGGCCGCATCGGTATGGGTAAAGGTAAAGCACGTGAGGTGCCCGTCGCAGTTCAGAAAGCAATGGAACAGGCCCGTCGTGGCATGGTTCGTATCGCGCTGAAAGAGGGTACCCTGCATCACACCGTCGTGGGTAAACATGGCGCATCTACCGTTCTGATTTCACCGGCTGCCGAAGGTACCGGAGTGATCGCCGGTGGTCCAATGCGCGCTATCTTCGAAGTGATGGGTGTACGCAACGTGGTTGCCAAGAGCCTGGGCTCAAGCAACCCGTACAACCTGGTACGCGCAACATTGAACGGTCTGAACGCCTGCCTGACACCTTCCGAGGTGGCAGCCAAGCGCGGCAAATCGGTCGAAGAGATTCTGGGGTAAATGATGGCACAGAAGAAGCAAATTAAAGTCACGCTTGTTCGGTCCGTTATCGGCACCAAACAAAGTCACCGCGATACAGTGCGCGGGTTGGGTTTGGGTAAAGTAAACAGCAGCCGTGTGCTGGTGGATACACCGGAAGTTCGCGGGATGATTCGCACAGTCGATTATCTCGTGTCCGTTTCGGAAGCCTGAAGCCTTATCGTAAAGGAATAGAGATGTCCGAAATGCAACTCAACTCATTGTCCCCCGCTGAAGGCAGCAAGCATGCCAAGCGCCGTGTTGGTCGCGGCATTGGTTCAGGCTTGGGTAAAACAGCCGGTCGTGGACACAAAGGTCAGAAATCACGCTCAGGCGGCTTTCATAAAGTCGGCTTCGAGGGTGGTCAGATGCCCCTGCAACGTCGTTTGCCAAAACGTGGCTTTACGCCTCTGGGTCAGCACCTGTACTCACAAGTACGTCTGTCTGATCTGCAGAAGCTGACAGGCGACGAGGTCGATGTTCAGGTGCTCAAGCAGCAAGGTATTATTGGTCAGCAAGTACGTTATGTGAAGGTCATCAAATCTGGTGAGCTTTCTCGTAAAGTATCCCTTAAAGGGCTGACAGCAACAGCCGGTGCCCGCGCAGCGATCGAAGCTGCTGGTGGTTCACTCGCTGAGTAAAAGGGGTCAAAGTGGCTAAAGCACAGGCAGCAGGAAAAGCAGGTAGCGGTAAGAAATACGGCGACCTCAGGCAGCGTCTTGTGTTCCTGATTCTCGCGCTGATCGTGTATCGGCTGGGTACGCATATTCCGGTACCGGGTATTAATCCCGATGCCATGCGCCAGCTGTTCAATTCGCAATCTGGCGGGATTCTGGGCCTCTTTAACATGTTCTCGGGCGGCGCGTTGTCGCGCTTCTCTGTATTTGCTCTGGGTATCATGCCGTATATTTCGGCATCGATTATCATGCAGCTGGTCAGCTCCGTAGTGCCTTCGCTTGAAGCAATCAAGAAAGAAGGGGAAGCCGGCCGCCGCAAGATAACCCAATACACACGCTACGGCACGGTGTTGCTCGCGCTGGCGCAATCCTTTGGTATTGCTGCCACGCTGCAGGCTCAGCCGGATCTGGTCAACTCACCAGGACCCATGTTTGTCTTTACGACAGTGGTCACCCTGGTAACCGGAACCATGTTCGTGATGTGGCTTGGAGAGCAAATTACCGAGCGCGGTCTTGGCAATGGTATTTCAATCCTGATTTTTGCAGGTATTGTGGCCGGCCTGCCAACCGCTCTGGCAAGCATGTTCGAGCTGGTCAGTCAGAATCAGATCGGAACGGTGTCCGCACTGTTTATTCTGGTCCTGGTGGTGGCGATTACTGCATTGGTGGTGTTTGTTGAGCGTGGTCAACGCCGGATTACGGTGAACTACGCCAAGCGTCAGGTTGGCAACAAGGTTTATGGCGGTCAGAGCTCGCATCTGCCCCTGAAGCTGAATATGGCAGGTGTGATTCCTCCCATCTTTGCTTCGTCCATCATCCTGTTTCCGGCCACCATTGCCAGCTGGTTTTCACAGTCAAGTAACATGCGCTGGTTAAGCGACGCTGCAGCAGCACTGTCGCCTGGTCAACCCCTGTATGTGACAGTATTCACCGCTCTGGTTGTGTTTTTCTGCTTTTTCTATACCGCGCTGGTCTTTAACAGCCGGGAAACTGCAGACAATCTGAAGAAAAGCGGCGCATTTGTTCCGGGTATCCGTCCGGGGCTGCAGACATCAAAATATATCGACAAAATTTTGATGCGCCTGACACTGATCGGTGCCATTTACATCACTCTGGTGTGCCTGGTTCCCGAGTTTCTCCGGATGCAGTGGCAGAATGTACCGTTTTACTTTGGCGGCACTTCGCTGTTGATTATCGTGGTGGTAACAATGGATTTCATGGCGCAGGTACAGGCCTATATGATGTCCCACCAGTATGATTCGCTGCTCAAGAAGACAAGTTTTAAGGGTTCGAGCTTACCTATGAGATAGATCATGGCCAAGGATGACGTCATACAAATGCAGGGTGAGGTTGTCGAGAACCTCCCGAACGCAACATTTCGTGTAAAGCTCGAAAACGGACATGTGGTTCTTGGCCACATTTCCGGCAAGATGCGAATGCACTATATTCGGATTCTTCCGGGTGACAAGGTAACCGTGGAACTCACGCCCTATGACCTTTCACGTGCAAGAATCGTCTTCCGCTCTAAATAAGCGGAAACAAAACTAGGAGTCAACCATGAAGGTAATGGCATCGGTAAAAAAGATCTGCCGTCATTGCAAGATCATTAAACGACACGGAGTTGTACGAGTAATTTGTACAGATCCACGTCACAAGCAGCGTCAGGGTTAATCCTGGCGCATCGATTTAACGAGGAACAGACATGGCCCGTATAGCTGGCATTAACATTCCGCCGCATCAGCATGCTGAAATCGGTCTGACCGCTATTTTTGGCATCGGACGCACTCGCTCTCGCAAAATTTGCGAAACAGCCGGTGTGGCCTTTGACAAGAAAGTGAAAGATCTGACAGATGCAGAACTCGAGAAAATCCGTGAACAGATTGGTTTGTTCACAGTCGAGGGTGATTTGCGTCGTGAAGTACAACTTTCGATTAAACGTCTGATTGACCTGGGTACCTACCGTGGTCTGCGTCACAAACGTGGTCTGCCCGTTCGCGGTCAGCGCACACGTACAAACGCACGTACACGCAAGGGCCCACGTCGTTCAGCACAATCACTGAAGAAATAATCGGGGTAGATTATGGCGAAAGCTTCTGGCGGCGCTGCACGCGCACGCAAAAAAATTAGAAAGGTTGTATCGGACGGTATTGCACACGTTCATGCATCTTTCAACAACACAATCATCACAATTACTGACCGTCAAGGCAATGCCTTGTCATGGGCGACGTCGGGTGGCGCGGGCTTTAAAGGCTCACGTAAATCGACGCCTTTTGCAGCGCAGGTTGCAGCCGAGTCAGCGGGCCGTGTAGCATTGGAATATGGTATCAAAACACTGGAAGTACGTATCAAGGGCCCTGGTCCTGGTCGTGAATCTTCAGTGCGTGCATTGAATGCACTGGGTATCAAAATTTCCAGTATTTCAGACATCACGCCAGTCCCGCATAACGGTTGCCGCCCTCCTAAACGCCGTCGTATTTAATTTAGCAAGGGAAAATAATGGCACGATATACTGGACCAAAATGCAAACTTTCGCGTCGCGAAGGCATTGATCTGTTCCTGAAGAGCGCACGTCGTTCACTCGACTCCAAATGCAAGCTTGACTCCAAACCCGGTCAGCACGGCCGCACCTCTGGTGCCCGTACGTCCGACTACGGCTTGCAACTGCGTGAAAAGCAAAAACTGAAACGTATGTACGGTGTGCTCGAAAAGCAATTCCGTAAATACTTCGCTGAAGCTGAGCGTCGCCGTGGCAACACTGGCGAGACCCTGATTCAGTTGCTCGAATCACGTCTGGATAACGTTGTATACCGTATGGGTTACGGTTCAACACGTGCAGAAGCTCGTCAACTGGTTGCCCATGGTGCAATCGAGCTGAACGGTCACAAGGCAGATATTCCATCAATGCTGGTCAGCAGCGGCGATGTTGTTTCTGTTCGTGAAAAATCCAAAACACAGGCTCGTATCAAAGAGTCTATGGATCTGGCATCCGGCAACGGTCTGCCACAGTGGGTTGAAGTGGACACTACCAAACTGACTGGTACGTTCAAACAGGCGCCGGATCGCGCTGATGTCGCTCGTGATATCAACGAATCCATGGTCGTCGAGCTGTACTCACGTTAATGCATCATGAAAACAGGGAACCATTACGGTTTCCTGTTTTTTGCAGTTTCAGATTTTATTCAGTTGTATTTATCTTATCCATCAGCCTTATCGGTGTAACGAGCCGAGGGTATTGAAAAGGACACAGAGTTATGTCTCAAGGTTTTTTGAAACCCCGTTCCATTGAAGTCACACCGGTTACCGAGAACCACGCCAAAGTGGTTATGGAACCGTTTGAACGTGGTTATGGCCACACGCTGGGCAACGCGCTGCGTCGCATTCTGCTGTCTTCCATGACAGGGTTTGCGCCTACCGAAGTGCAGATCACAGGTGTGGTTCATGAGTACTCTACGCTGACAGGCGTGCGTGAAGATGTCGTTGACATCGTTCTGAACCTGAAGGGCATTGTATTCAAACTGAACAATCGTGAAGAAGTGACCGTTACGCTGCGCAAATCAGGCTCCGGCCCGGTCCTGGCCAGCGATATCGATCTGCCTCACGACGTCGAAATTATTAATCCGAATCACGTGATTGCAACGCTGACAGACAACGGCAAGCTCGAGATGCAAATCAAGATTGAGCAGGGTCGTGGTTATGTTGCCGGCAATATGCGTGCACTGACCGACGAGCGTTCGCACACCATTGGCCGTATCCAGATGGACGCCTCTTTCAGCCCCGTTCGCCGCGTCAGCTATGCTGTCGAAAGCGCCCGTGTTGAACAGCGTACCGACCTGGATAAGCTGATTCTGGATATCGAAACAAACGGCGTGATTTCTCCTGAAGAAGCCGTGCGTCAGTCTGCCCGTATTCTGATGGACCAGATTTCCGTATTTGCTGCCCTGGAAGGCGCCAGCGATACATTCGAAACACCGGTCCGCGGCGTACCGCAAATTGATCCGGTCCTGTTGCGTCCTGTTGACGATCTCGAACTGACCGTTCGCTCGGCCAACTGCCTCAAAGCAGAAAACATCTATTACATCGGTGATCTGATCCAGCGTACTGAAAACGAGCTGCTCAAAACACCGAACCTGGGCCGTAAATCTTTGAATGAAATCAAGGAAGTACTGGCTGCACGTGGCCTGACCCTGGGCATGAAGCTGGAAAGCTGGCCGCCACTGGGTCTTGAGCGTCCTTAAGGTTCAATACTGTTGGCTGCAGGCATCAAACCTGCCGCCGGCATGAGCTCTGGCTCATATTTGCTGTAAAATTGCTGGTTCCCGCAAGGGGCCAAAAGAACCGGATGGTTTCGGGTAGATCATATTTCATATGTGGTTGCCCGATTCTGTTCCTATACCAACCGGACCGCCAGTTATGACAGCCGTCATAATAGGATAGAAGAACCGGTCACATAGACGGCATAAGCTGTCTTTAACCTAGATTCAAAGGAAATTATTATGCGTCACCGTAGTGGTCTACGTAAGCTGAATCGTACCAGCAGCCATCGCCTGGCGATGTTCCGCAACATGTCTGTATCTTTGATTCAGCACGAAGCGATCAAAACAACATTGCCCAAAGCCAAAGAGCTGCGCCGTGTCATTGAGCCCCTTATCACCATGGCCAAAGAGCCGACCCTGGCTAACAAACGCCTGGCATTTGCTCGTCTGCGCGACCGCGATGCTGTGGTTAAACTGTTTGCCGAAATCGGTCCTCGCTATAAAGAGCGCAACGGTGGTTACACCCGCGTTCTGAAAATGGGCTTCCGTCAGGGCGATAACGCACCAATGGCATTCATGGAACTGGTTGACCGTCCTGAAGTTGCCGACGAAGTGGTTGACGCCGAGTAAGGCTGACACCCGATAGTCGACAGCCGGTGTGTATGCACCGGCGGGCGTCGCAGTATTTCTTTGCCGGGAGTAGCACATCACCGGCTGCAAAAAGGCATTTGTTTCGGCAGATGCCTTTTTTGCGTTGTGCGCGCGGTAAGCCTGTGCAGCAAGCCCGCAAACACAATTGTAAGGTCTGAGCAATTGATCACACTCCTTTCCCCTGACGGCTGGAGATTTGCTATTCTGATTTGATCATTTGAATTTTTGCATTGATATACAAATGTATTTACATTTGTATATACTATGGGTAAGCGACTATCCGTTACAGGTTTCGATTGGGATGCGGGCAATTGCCCTAAATGTGCGAAGCATGGCCTGTCCAGGACAGAGGTTGAGGAGGTATTTGATGGTCTTCCAATGGTCATGGCCGATCCTCACCAGGGCGAGCCACGGATGCGCGCCATCGGCAAAACGCGAGCAGGGCGCTACGTATTCCTGGTTTTTATGATCCGAGTTGTTAATGGTCGCCATTTGATTCGTCCCATCAGTGCTCGCTATATGCATCAGAAGGAAATTACGTTCTATGAGCAACAACACCGTAAAACTTAAGCCTATGCCGTCGCTCAAAAGCGATAAGCAGGCACAAGCGTTTGTCGACACGGCCGATCTTTCGACCTATGATCTATCCGGTTTCAGGCCCATGAGTTTCGAAGTGCAAAATAAGACGGCAGCACTGAATCTGCGATTGCCGCAAAGCCTGCTGGATGCGATTAAAGTGAAGGCTAAAAACAAAGGAATTCCGTATACCCGGTATGTCAGGATGCTGATCGAACACGATCTTGCGCAATAATCACAAGCGCGCGCAAGCGGCCCTGACGCTATCGCTACAAACTTCATGAGCCATGAGTGATCTGATTGCTCGCCGCATTAAAAAAAGCCGGGCTTTTTGAATATACCGCTCTTTTCGCTCTAACCTATTTTTTCAGATTCATGACAGTCGCAGCCGCGCTACAATAAGGCCTGCAAAAATTTCCCCCCTTCTTTTCCCCCAACAGGAACGAACAATGCGTGCTTCGTCTGTGTCAGGTCTTGCTGCGCCCGCAGAACGTGACTACCAAAAAAATGCAAGAAAAGCCATCTGGGCTTCATCAATCGGCTATGCCCTGGACGGATTCGATCTGTTGATCCTGGGCTTTATTTTGTCGGCAGTCAGTGCGGGCCTGGGTCTGACCAGCACCGAAGCGGGCTCGCTGGTGACCTGGACCCTGGTGGGCGCAGTGATCGGTGGCGTCGGTTTTGGCCTGCTTAGCGATATCTATGGCCGGGTCCGGGTGCTGACCTGGACTATTCTGCTGTTTGCAGTCTTTACCGGGATGTGCGCCCTGGCACAGGGCTATTGGGACTTGCTGGTGTATCGCACTATCGCCGGACTGGGCCTGGGCGGCGAATTTGGCATTGGCATGGCGCTGGCCACCGAAGCCTGTCGCCCTTCGCAGCGAGCCCGGGTGTCTTCGTATGTCGGCCTGGGCTGGCAGGCTGGCGTGCTGGCTGCAGCGCTGCTGACGCCGCTATTGCTCCCCATTATCGGGTGGCGCGGCATGTTCGCCGTTGGCGTGTTGCCAGCCATTGTTTCGTTTTTTGTGCGCTCCTACATCGGTGAGCCCGAACACTTTGTCAAATCCGCCCCGGTAGCGAAGTCATTTACGTTTGCGCCACTACGATTGCTGGTAGCGGATGCGGAAACAGTAAGACGCAGCATTGGGGTGATTATCCTGTGTTCGGTGCAAAACTTCGGTTATTACGGCCTGATGATCTGGATGCCTTCTTACCTGTCCACCCAGTTCGGCTATTCGCTCACCAAATCAGCCAGTTGGACGGCCATGACTGTGCTGGGCATGAGCCTGGGCATCTGGCTGTTCGGGCAACTGGCAGACCGTATCGGCCGTCGCCCCAGTTTTCTGCTCTATCAGGTCGGCGCCGTTGTTATGGTTTACGTTTATTCGCAGCTCACGACCCCCACTGCGCTGTTGTGGGGCGGGGCGCTGATGGGCGTCTTTGTCAATGGTATGATTGGCGGATACGGGGCGCTGATTTCCGAGCTGTATCCCCGGGCAGCCAGAGCTACCGCGCAAAACGTGCTGTTCAATATCGGCCGGGCCATCGGCGGATTCGGACCGGTGGTGGTCGGTGCGCTGGCGGCGGCCTATTCCTTCGAGGTGGCCCTGGCGTTGCTGGCGTCCCTTTATATATTGGACATTATCGCGACCTTGTTCCTGATTCCTGAACGCAAGGGGATGGAACTGGAGTAATTTCACCTACTCAGGAGTGTTTCCAATGACAACTGACTGCGTGGTCATGTACACCACCGTCCCTGATACGCTGCTGGCAAAACGCATCGCGCATCTGCTGGTAGAAGAACATCTGGCTGCCTGTGTGAACTTAAGCGCTGCCGGTCTGTCTATTTATTTATGGGAAGAGAACGTCGAAGGGACCGAGGAAATCACCCTTACCATCAAGACCTCCAGCCGGGCCAGTCTGCGCTGCCAGGAGCGAATTGTGCAGTTGCACCCCTATGACGTTCCTGAAATTATTATTGTGCCCGTCATTGGCGGGCATGTGCCATATCTGGACTGGGTGCGGGCACAAACATCGGTATAGAGAGGTCGCGTGTTCACGTCGTCGGATTTGAAGGGCCGCATTATGTGGCTGTTGGGGCTCATGGCCATGCTGTTGCTGCTGGCAGCCCCTGCTGTTCATGCGGAAGAAGAGTTTCTGGATCCGGAGCAGGCTTTTGCCTTTTCTGCGCAAATGCAGACGCCATCCGAGCTGCGCATAGACTATCGCATCGCGCCCAAATACTATATGTATCGCGAGCGCTTCGAATTTCATGTCAAAGATGATGCGGACAAAACCCAGGCTGCGACGCTGCTGGGCACACCGGCGCTTCCCAAGGGGGAGGTAAAGTACGACCCGACCTTCGACAAAAACATGGAGGTCTATCATAACCAGGTAAGTATTCGTCTGCCACTACTGAAGCAGACAACGCCCTTCACAGTGCAGGTGGTAGGGCAGGGGTGCGCCGATGCCGGCCTGTGCTATCCCCCGATCACTTATGACATCGTCCTGGAGCCCGCGCCTGGCGGCGGCATGAGCGTTACCGGCGGCACGCCTGGCGTCAAAAAAGGTGCAGCGCCGACTGGCGCGGTCAGCACGCCACTTGCAGAGGATAACGCGTCTGGCACGGCTCGAAGCGCAAATCAAATCGGGCAGCAGGCCTCTGACCCTGCTTCTGCTACCGTTTCTGCTGATCCTGGTAATGCCTCGCTGTTTGATGCCGGCGATACCACCATCGCCCAATGGCTGTCAGAGGCAGGACTGGCGCGCGTGCTGCTGATCTGTTTTGCGCTGGGCGTGGTGCTTTCCTTTACGCCCTGCGTCTTGCCCATGCTGCCTATCTTACTGTCGGTTATTGTAGGAGACCAGAAGGCGCGCGGGGGTGTTCCATCCAAAGGGCGCGGTTTTGCGCTCACGCTCATGTATGTGCTGGGCACCGCCATTGTGTACACATTGCTGGGCATTGCGGCCGCCTCTGTCGGTTCCGTGCTGGCAGCCTGGATCCAGAATCCCTGGGTGCTCTCGGCGTTCGCGGTGGTGCTCATTATTCTTGCCATTGGCATGTTCGGCGCTTTTACCATACAGGTGCCGGTATCGTTGCAAACCTCACTGAACAGCAAAGTGTCGCGGATGCCCGGTGGGCGCTATGGAGGCGCTTTCGGCATGGGCATGCTGTCGGCGCTTATTTGCGGCCCCTGCGTGGCCGCGCCGCTGGCCGGTATTTTGCTGTTCATCTCCCAGACCGGCAACCTGGTGCTGGGTGGCCTGGCGCTGTTTGTGCTGGCCTGGGGGCAGGGCTTTTCGCTGTTGATCCTTGGCGCCACTTCCGGTGCGCTTATGCCCAAGGCGGGCCCGTGGATGGAAGCGATCAAGTATTTCTGCGGCTTGTTGCTTCTGGCGACGGCGCTGTGGATGCTGATGCCCGTTTTGCCCCTGTGGGCTCAAATGCTGGGCTGGGCGTTTCTGAGTATGTGCCTGGCAGTGCTGCTGGGTGCCTTCCGCAGTGACACCGGTCCTGTGGCCAGCGCCGGCCCGTTGCGGCTTATATTGCGTGCGCTTGGCCTGCTGGCTGCCGCGTGGGCATTATTGTTGCTGGTGGGGCTGGCAACCGGCAGCCGGGATCCGCTCGCGCCCCTCAAAGGCATTGCGCAGGTAAACGGAGCCACGCAAACCAGCGTTGCCAAAGTGCAGTTCGAAAGGGTTCGGTCGCTGGCAGAGCTCGAGGCGCGCATTGCGGCGGCCGGTAAACCTGTCATGCTGGACTTCTACGCCGATTGGTGCATTTCATGTCACGAAATGGAAAAATTCACCTTTTCCGATAGCCGGGTGGCCAGTGCCATGAACACCATGCTTGTATTGCAGGCCGACGTCACCGGCAACAATGAGCAGGATCGCGAATTGCTCAAACGCTTTCGCCTGTTCGGCCCGCCGGGCATTATTTTCTTTGACCGAAATGGCCAGGAAATGAAGGACAATCGTGTGGTTGGTTTCCAGAAGGCGGACAAGTTTCTGGAGAAATTGCAGCTGGCGCGGCGCTAGCGATGCGAGGTGGCCATCCTTCTGTTGGCGGGCTTTGTGAGCAGAGGGTATGGTCCAAACGGGGCCGTCGGCCGGTTGTGAGTGGGCTATAAGTAGGATGTGACCCACATGGGTCTGTTCCGATAAGGAACACCGCCTTTGCCACCGGATTTCCGGCCAGGCTGGCGGGCTGAGCGTGCGGCGGCGCTTGCCGTCCAAACCTGGGGTTTGCTGTCGCCGTTTCCGGCGATGGCCCAGCCGCTTCTTCCAGTAAGCATGCAGGCATGCCCTGGCAAGTGACTGGTTGCGAAGAAGGCGCTAATGATATTGCTATCCGGGTGTGACAACACGCCGGATGTGGATGCCGCGAGAGGAGAGAGGATTCAGTCCAGATCGAGCCAGCTGCGGTTCTTTTCCGAAAGACCGATGCCTGCCCATTTATTTCCCAGTTCGATCACCAGGAGACTGTCGTTGGTATCAAGGGCAGGCAGCAAAAGCTCGCGTACCTGCGTGACCCCCAGATTGGTCGCTACGATATAGCTCGAATCGTAGCAATGCCAGCGACTGGGGAAATGTTCATCTATGAGCTGCTTTAACTTGGTAAATCGGGTACCCAGCAGACGGCGGTCATACGTGATCAGCACTTTCATCTCATTTCCCCTGACTATGATAAACCATTCCCGATATAGTAATACAAATCCGCAGCAATGGGCCAGATAGTTGCGGTGCTGTGCTGATGGTTCAGGGATTGTCCCTGTTGTTGTCTGCGCATGTGGTGCTGTACACAGGGCTGAAATACCAACGCAATATAATAAAAAAAACATTGCGGAAATTTTAAATGACCATGTCAACTTGCGGGCGCGTGCTGTCCGTGGCCAAAGACGATACACATCGCTTTTCCAAAACCCCTGCATCAGAAATATGCATTGTGGCTGGCCTTGGCGTCCAGGACGATGCGCATTCTGGCGTAACCGTCCAGCATCGGTCCAGGGTGACTGCAGATCCGACGCAGCCAAACTTGCGACAAGTTCATCTGATGCATGCCGAACTCTTTGATGAACTCCAGGGCAAAGGCTTTAATGTGGGACCCGCTGATCTGGGCGAAAACATCACCACTGAAGGCGTTGATCTGCTGTCTTTACCCAGGGATACCTTGCTCAGGATTGGGGACCATGTCCTTTTGCAGGTAACGGGCCTGCGCAATCCCTGCTCGCAAATAGACCGGTTTCAGACGGGCCTGCTCAAGGCGGTGTTGCACCGTCAGCCCAATGGAAAATTGATCCGCAAAGCCGGAATTATGACGATTGTGATAACAGGAGGCATGGTTCGTGCAGGAGACCCGATTTATGTTCAATTGCCTGCGCCGCCCTACATGCCGCTGGAGCGGGTGTAGGTGCACCGCTTTTTCTTATGTCGGCTGCTTCTGATAAACAGGTTGGCTGCTAGGTTTGTTGCCGTTTTTTATTAGCCTGAAATAATGCCCGGGCGCTCGTCACCGTAAATGTCAATTACCTGGGCAATCACGACTTTATATTCGTTTAGCCATTTGGCCTGATTGGCTTTTGCCTGGCGATGTACGGGATCATGAATGAGTTTTTCCAGCGCCTGCAGCGACGCCCAGTAATACACGTTGGATACCAGGCCGGTAGCAGGATTGTCCCAGGCCTCTTCGCCTAAATAACCATCTATATTGCGTGCTATTTCAGCAATAGTTTTGTCCCGGCTGTGAAATTCTTCGTCAAACTGTTACTTTGAGAAAATAAAGGTAGATGAATACATTGTTGTATTGGCGATGGCCGTGACGTTCGTGCACGAATTCTATCACCCCGGAACCGCTGCGAGCGCCTGGCTGCGAGTTACAGCCAGGGAGGTCGTAGCGGTAAGCCGACATGGCCACAGGCACGCGAGGCCGGTGCGATAGCGCCTGCGCTTTTGCGCGGGCTAACTGTGGCGCATTGACTTCTGAGCTGACTGCCAACAGCTCTCAATCGCCGACCGATTCCACCTTCTTGCGCAGTTCAAATTTTTGTATTTTCCCGGTAGACGTCTTTGGCAGTGGTCCAAAGCGGATCACTTTTGGCACCTTGAAACCGGCCAGCAGCAGACGGCAATGATTGATTATTTCCTGCTCTGTGACGTTGACATCGGGCTTGAGTTCTACATATGCGCAGGGTGTTTCGCCCCACTTGGGGTCGGGCATGGCGACCACCGCTGCAGCCGCCACTGCAGGGTGGCGGTACAGCGCGTCTTCAACTTCAATACTGGATATATTCTCGCCGCCCGATATAATAATATCCTTGCTACGGTCTTTGATGCGCACGTATCCATCGGCTGTGAGTACACCCAGGTCGCCCGTGTGGAACCAGCCGTCGCGAAACGCTTCACGGGTAGCGCTTTCATTTTTCAGGTAGCCCTTCATGCAGATATTGCCGCGGAACATGATTTCGCCAATCTGGGCGGCATCAGGTGCGACCGGCTCCATGGTGTCCGGATTACGCACAGACAGCCCCGCCTGCAGGTGATATCGCACACCTTGCCGTGCCATATGCGTTGCCCGGCTATCGTCGTCCAGTTCGTCCCAAGCCTGCTGGTACGCACACACTGCCGCTGGTCCATAGACCTCGGTCAGGCCATAGGCATGAGTCAGATCGAAACCCATTTCCCGCATTTTTGCAATCACCGCCGGAGCAGGCGATGCGCCGGCCACCATGGTATGGACCTTGTGCTCAATGCCTTCACGCATTTTTACCGGGGCATTGGCCAGCGCACTTTGTACGATTGGTGCGCCGCAATAGTGGGTTACGCCCTCCCGGCGGATCAAATCGAACACCGTTTCGGGTTCGAATTTGCGCAGGCAGACGTTGACCCCGGCGCGCGCCGCTACTGTCCATGCAAAACACCAGCCATTGCAGTGAAACAAGGGCAGCGTCCAAAGGTAGACCGGGTGTTTGGGCATGTCCCATTCAAGAATATTGCTGATGGCATTCAAATAAGCGCCGCGATGGTGATAGACCACACCCTTGGGATCGCCTGTCGTGCCGGACGTATAATTTAACGCAATGGCGTCCCACTCGTCAGCGGGCGATCGCCAGTTGTAAACTGGACTGGCTGCTGCCAGGAAATCTTCGTAGTCCACAGCGCCGGCGATGGTGCCTGGGGTGCTCTCCAGATCGTGCACGAAGATCACCTGCAGATTCGGAAACCTGGCCAGGGCGTTTTCTGCGACGGTCCGGTATTCGGTGTCGATGATCAGGATTTTGGCCTCACCATGTTCCAGCATGAAAAGGATGCTTGATTCATCCAGGCGTGTATTCATTGTGTTCAATATCGCACCTGTCATGGGCACACCAAAGTGCGCTTCGATCATGGCCGGAATATTGGGCAACATGACGGCAACCGTGTCGCCGCGCTGTACACCCGCCTGTGCGAGTGCGCTGGCAAGCCGCTGTACGCGCTCATAAGTCTGGCCCCAGTTCCTGCGCACATCGCCGTGCACGATCGCCAGCCGGTCTGGGTACACCTGGGCTGCGCGTGCGATGAAATCTATGGGTGTCAGCGCCTCGTAATTTGCATCATTGCGAGTAAGGCCATGGTCAAAGATACTGCTCATTATTCTGTCTCCTGAATATGCGCGCGCCTGGTTCTGTCAGATAAGAGACCTGAACATTGGTGATAACCTATAGCGCGCATCAGATTAATCTGGTTTAGTGTAGAAGCTGATTAAACAAGAAATCTGTCACCTGGGTGACAGTCAAGCGTATGCGTCATATCTTCGCTAGATATCTTCAGGATATATCATGAGTGATACTGCTATCCATAATGAGAAGAAATTGCTCGAAATGTTCGGTGTTTATTCCTGGTTTCAGGCGCTGCACGAGGATCATCGGCGGCTGGTTATTGGCACCTCCAGAGCCGAGTCTGTCTCGCACGATGCATGGCTGGCGCGTCGGGGCGAGCCGTCCGATCACTGGTTTGGTGTACACAACGGGCTGCTCAAGCTTGCCATCTACGACGAGTCCGGCAAAAGCTGTACTTTTTCCGGTGTCCCGCCGGGAGGCTGGTTTGGTGAAGGCAGTGTCATCAAACGCGAGCGGCGTAAATATGATGTGGTGGCCATCCAGCCGTCGCTGGTGTTATCGGTGCCGGCAGAAACCTTCGAAACGCTGTTGTCAAGCAGTCTGTCATTTTCGCATTTTGTGATTGGTCAGTTGAACGAGCGCATGGGAGAGTTTATCGCCTCGATCCAGAACCAACGACTGCTGCGCGCAGATGCGCGCGTGGCGCAATCACTGGCGCAATTGTTCAATCCAAAACTGTATCCCTCAACCGAGCTGGCATTAGATATATCACAGGAAGAATTGGGCTATTTGACGGGCTTGTCACGCCAGCGCGTTAATCGCGCTTTGCAGACCTTGCAGCAGCAGGAAATATTAGTTCAGGCTTACAGCAAAATTCGGATTCTGGATCTGGAGCAATTGCGTGTATACGGCCTGAGTCCGGTATGACTGGTATCCTGGCGGCGCGTGACGACCGGGTAACTTTATTGATTGTCAAAAGGTGCTCATCGTGTCGTACAGGACGGCGCATGTTTGCGTCGGGTAAATGATTTGTGCAGATCAAAACAGTGAGATGGTGGCCTGCAAATTTATGTCAATTGTGATGCGGCCGAGCGCCACCACGGTTCATTATCCAAAAACCAGTCAACGGTCTTGACGATACCTGCTTCAAACGGCTCGCTAGGGGCAAAGCCCAGTTGCTGTTCAATTTTTGTCGGATCCATGGCGTAGCGCCGGTCATGCCCGGGGCGATCCTGCACGTAGCGGATCAGCGACGCGCTATCGCCCGCCTGCGCTGCCATTGCCTGCGCAAACTGCTGCCGCAACGGCGGTCGCGTCGCAAAGGCGCGGTCCATGATCTGACATAATTTATGGATGAGCTGCAAGTTGGTCAGCTCGCAACGAGCGCCGATATTCCAGGTGTCGCCCGCCTTGTCTTGCATCAGGATCGTCTCGATCGCGCGCACGTGATCCAGTACGTAAAGCCAGTCGCGGATCTGCTGGCCATCACCAAAAACCGGAATGGCTTTATTGTGCAGGATGCTTGTCAGTGTCAGTGGGATGAGCTTTTCGGGATAGTGATAGGGTCCGTAATTGTTCGAGCATCGGCTGATGGTGGTGGCCAGGCCGTAAGTCTGGTGGTAAGCCCGCACCAGATGGTCAGCGGCGGCCTTGCTGGCCGAGTACGGTGAGTTCGGCGCATAGGGCGTCTCTTCGGTAAACGCAGGCTGGTCGGCCGCCAGACTGCCGAAAACCTCGTCGGTACTGACGTGATGAAAGCGGTGTGGCAGGGCGGTTTTTTTGTGCAGCGCCGGCACCTCTATCCATACCTGGCGTGCCGCCTTGAGCAGGCTGTGAGTGCCGGTGATATTGGTCTGGATAAATGTGTCGGGCCCCTGGATGGACCGATCCACATGGCTTTCTGCTGCAAAATGCACGATGGTATCGACGCGGTGCTGTTGCAGTAATGCGATTACTTTGTCCGTATTGCAGATGTTTCCGTGGACAAATGTGAAGTTGGCGTGGCGTTCAAGCCCGGCAAGGCTGCTGCGGTTGCCCGCATAGGTTAGCGCATCCAGCACAACCAGCGTATCGTCTGGATGCTGTTTGAGCCAGTAATGAACAAAGTTGGCGCCGATAAATCCGGCGCCACCGGTAACAAGCAAAGATGCCATCGCGTTCGGGACCGTCAGGTGAAAGCTGCAATGGCTCATGATAACAGGACGGGTGTATACCGCGAAGTCCGTCCAGGGCGATGGTGATAACTGATCCGTTATAATCTGCGCTGATGCAATCCATTGGGGCTTTGCCTGATACCCATGAAAACAGAACGCCTGGTTATTCCCGATGTCCTGCTGATCACTCCCAAAGTGCATCACGACGAACGCGGCTATTTTCTGGAGGCCTACCGGCAGCAGGTGCTCGATGAGGCCCAGGGGGGGGCACTGCGCTTTATACAGGACAATGAATCGCAGTCGTCTTATGGCGTGGTGCGGGGCCTGCATTACCAGTTGCCGCCCTATGCCCAGAACAAGCTGGTGCGCGTGGTAGCCGGGCGCGTGCTCGATGTTATTGTGGATCTGCGCAAGAGCAGTGCGACCTTCGGCCAGTCTCTGCAAATTGAACTGGATGCCTTGCGCAAGCAGTCGCTGTTTATCCCGGCCGGGTTTGCGCATGGGTTCGCCGTGCTCAGCGAACAGGCGATTTTTGCCTATAAAACCGACGCCGTCTATGCGCCCGATTACGAGCGTGGCCTGGCCTTTGATGACCCGCAACTGAACATCAACTGGCAGGTGCCGCGCGAGCATATGATACTGTCTGACAGGGATCGCCGTTTTCCTGTGTTTGCCGGCCTGCAGGACTTATACCCCTGAGCACAAAGGGTTTTATCATAAAATGACGTCATTCGATACATCAACGAGGTTTAAATGAATCCGATCCGTAAAGCTGTATTTCCCGTCGCAGGCCTGGGCACCCGCTTTTTACCGGCGACCAAGGCCATGCCTAAAGAGATGCTGCCGATTGTGGATAAGCCACTTATCCAATACGCAGTGGAAGAGGCGGTCAAGGCAGGTATTACCGATCTGATTTTCATTACCGGGCGGCACAAGCGCGCGATCGAGGATCATTTTGACTCTATGCCCGAGCTGGAATCCGAACTGGAAGAGAAGGGCAAGCAGGAAATGCTGGAGCAGGTGCGGCAGGTCATTCCATCCAATGTCAATTGTATTTACATCCGCCAGTCGGCTCCGCTGGGCCTGGGTCACGCCGTGCTGTGCGCCGAACCGGTGGTGGGCAATGAACCGTTCGCAGTGTTGCTGGCTGATGACCTGATCGATTCGGACGTGCCGGTTACCCAGCAGTTGATTCAGGCCGCGCATGCCAATAACGGCAGTGTGCTTGGCATTCAGACCATCGCTCGCGAAGACGCCAATAAATACGGGATTATCGCGGGCAAATCGGTGTCATCCAATACGATCCAGGTGAGCCAGATCGTTGAAAAACCTGCGCCGGCCGATGCCCCTTCGGATAAGGCGGTGGTGGGTCGCTATATTCTGGAGCCGGAGATTTTTGAATACCTGCGTCACATCGGCAAAGGCGCCGGTGGCGAGATCCAGCTTACCGACGGCATTGCTGCCTTGCTCAAAAGCCGTAATGTATTTGGGTTTGCCTACGAAGGCACGCGCTACGATTGCGGCAGCAAGGCTGGTTTTTTTGCGGCTACGGTAGCACTGGGCCAGAAATATCACGGCTTCAAGCTGTAATTAATTCCCGGCAAGGCATTCACGGGGGGCGGGTCTCCATCCCCGGGATTGCCTGTCAATGAACCAGCCCAGGCCGTAACCGGCCACGGATCGCACCCCCGACCGGGTATGCGCCCGTTGGCAGGCGGCACGGGGTTTACTGACGGCCGGTCAGAATACGTGCCGCTTCAATTGAGAAGTACGTCAGGATGCCGTCGGCGCCGGCGCGCTTGAAACACATCAGCGATTCCATCATGACCTTGTCGTGGTCCAGCCAGCCGTTTTGCGCGGCCGCCTTGATCATGGCGTATTCGCCGCTAACCTGATAGGCGTAGGTGGGTACGCGGAAGGTGTCCTTGACCTCCCGCACAATGTCCAGATAGGGCATGCCAGGCTTGACCATGACCATATCGGCCCCCTCGCGGATATCCGCTGCAATTTCCCGCAGCGCCTCGTTGCGATTGGCCGGATCCATTTGATAAGTCATTTTGTTGGATTTGCCCAGATTGGTGGCCGAGCCCACCGCATCGCGAAACGGCCCGTAGAAGGCGCTGGCGTACTTGGCCGAATAGGCCATGATGCGTGTGTAGATCAGCTTTTCCTTTTCCAGCGCCTGCCGGATGGCGCCGATCCGCCCGTCCATCATATCGCTGGGCGCGACGTAGTCGGCGCCAGCCCGGGCCTGGGTCAATGCCTGCTGCACCAGAATGTCGGTGGTCTCATCATTCAGGACATATCCGTTTTCATCCAGCAGGCCATCCTGCCCATGACTGGTGTACGGGTCCAGCGCCACATCGCACAAAATACCCAGCTCGGGGAATGCTTTCTTGAGCATGGCAATGGTGCGTGGAATCAGGCCGTCTTCATGCGTGGCGGCAATGCCGTCGGGTGTTTTCAGTGCCGGGTCGATAGAGGGGAACAACGCCATCACCGGGATACCCAGCGAAACACAGGTCTCGGCCACTGCCAGCAGCGTATCGGGGCTGTACCGGTTTACGCCTGGCATGGACGCCACCGCCTCAATCACGCCCGTGCCTTCCTTGATGAATACCGGGTAAATCAGATCATTGACGGTCAGGACATTTTCCTGAACCAGCCGGCGCGAAAAGTCATCGCGACGGTTGCGACGGGGGCGGGATGCGGGAAAATCGGCAGTGATAATTGAAGTCATGGTGTTATCCGTATTGCAGTCGGCACCGCAGGGGTGCAATGGAAAGGTGAAGCAAAAAGGGTGATCAGAAATCATCCACAGGTGTATGCCGGTCCGGGGTAAAGCAGGCAGACAAGGGGGCGGATGGGCACAGCGGCCATGCCTGTCGTTGGCACAGGTCGCTTTGTAGTCCGGCGCTTGCGGCCATCGCGTGGCACGCGGATGCCCTGCAGCAGATGGCCTGAAACAAATCCGACTACGTCAGTTGTGTCATCAGAGTGCCCGACGCCCGAAAAGTTCAGCCCGATTGGCGGCCGGTTTACGCAAAGGGTGGCAATCAGGGGACGACCTGCGGAGAAATCCAGTTGACGATGCTGCGGTCGGCCTCTTCCAGCCCGATGCGTTGGGTGGCGGAAAACGGCACGGCATTCAGGGCGCCGATATCGGCCAGTTCCTTTTTAACCGCAAAGACCGCCTTGATGCGTTGTCCGTAGGGCAGTTTGTCTGCCTTGGTCAGCAGCGCCAGCACGGGTTTGCCGGTAGGCGCGATCCAGTTGGCCAGGCGTCTGTCCAGATCGGTCACGCCACGGCGGATGTCAATTAGCAGCACGACGCCGGCCAGCGAGGTGCGCTGGCGCAGATAGGCGCCCAGCACTTCAGCCCATTCTTCGCGGGCGTCGCGTGCGACAGAGGCATAGCCGTAACCGGGCAGGTCGGTCAGAAAGCCAAGCGGCTGCTCCGGATCCAGCGGATCGGGGATGCCAAACAGGTTGATCAGCCGGGTGCGCCCTGGCGTCTTGCTGGAAAATGCCAGCCTTTTCTGGTTGGCCAGCACATTGATAGCAGAGGATTTGCCGGCGTTGGAGCGGCCCACAAAACAGACTTCAGGCGCGCCCGGCGGCGGCAACTGATCGAGCCGGGCGGCTGAAGTGTAAAACGAGGCGCGATGTAATATTGACACAAAGGGTTCCGGCAAAAAAAGATTCGTCCTCTATTGTATAATTGCTAAGCCAAAAAATGCCTAAATTCATGTTTGAGGTTTATACTTCCGTGTTTATACGCATTTGTCTTTTAAAATACGGGCCGTGGCTGCTAAAGTGCGCCCCAGATCCATGGGATCACAGAGGATATTCATGAAGCGAGTTTTAACAAACATTCTGGTTGCCGGCAGCGTTCTGGCTAGTATGGCCTTCGGTACGGCAGCGTTCGGCGCAGAGGCTGCTGCTGCATCCGCTGTTCCTGACGCCGAGAAAGGCGCGGCCCTCTATACAAAGGGTGATACTTCTCGCGGCATTCTTGCCTGTGTCGCCTGTCATGGCGCCAACGGCAACAGCGGCGTCGCCATGTACCCGAATCTGGCCGGCATGCCTCATGAATACATTGCGCTTCAGCTTGAACACTTCAAGGCGCCCGCCGACAAGGTTATCCGCGGCACGCCAGACGGCAAACCTACGGCCATGGCGCCTATCGTGGCACAAATGACCAAGGAAGACATGCAGAACCTGTCAGTCTTCCTGAGCAAACAGCAACTGACCCAGCCTGCCAAGGCCAAGCAGGGCGACAACCGGAAGGTGGTCGAACGTGGTCGCCAGATCTGGCGTGCCGGTATCCCCGAGCGTAGCGTACCTGCCTGTGCATCGTGCCACGGCGCGACCGGCCAGGGTATTCCATCGGCCTTCCCGCGTCTGTCCGGTCAGCATCCGGAGTATCTGGAAGCCCAGTTGCATGCCTTTGCCGACGGCTATCGTACGCAGGGCGGCGCAGAAAATATGATGGGTAAAATTGCCAACCGCATGAACAAGGCAGACATCCAGGCCGTTGCTGATTACGCAGCCGGCATTCGCTGATCAACAGCCTTACGGTCAGCGGCAACCTGGCAATTGGCCGCGACCGACAATTTCTGACCCGGGTGATGGAACTTTTCCGTAGCAACGGGTCAAAGAAGGGGTAACGCGCATCGTGTGCCCCTTTTTCTTATGACAAATTCAGTATCTAGACCGACTACCAGAGCCTGGGGCGCCCAGCTCGTTGAATTGCTTGGCTCCATGCGTTTTGCTGTGAGCCTGCTCATGTTTATCTGCGTGGCCAGCATTATTGGTACGGTCCTGCAGCAAAACCAGCCTGATCTGACCTACACCGACCGGTTCGGTATGTACTGGTATGCTGTTTTCAGCAAATTCGGCGTGGCGCAAGTCTACAACACCTGGTGGTTTCTGCTTATCATGACTTTTCTGGTGGTCTCCACCAGCATCTGTCTGATACGCAATGCGCCCAAAATGCTCAAGGATATGCGCTCGTTTCGTGAATATATCCGCGAAGGCAGCTTGCGTGCTTTTCCGCACCGCATTGATATTCAAACCGGTCTTACCTCCGCTGCCTCTCTTGAGCGGATCCGGGGCTGGCTAAAAAAAGAAGGGTATGCGGTCAAGGAAAAAACAGACGCCAGCGGCACGCTGCTGGCGGCCAAAAAGGGCAGTGCCAATCGGCTGGGCTATATATTTGCCCATTCGGCCATTGTCATTGTCTGTATCGGCGGGCTGCTCGATAGCGAGTTGCCCAATCGCCTGCAAATCTGGCTGGGCAGCAAGCAACCCATTCCCGACACGGCCAGATTCGTTTCCGATGTACCCGACGCGGCGCGTTTTTCGCCGGGCAACCCCAGTTTTCGCGGCAATGTCTCCATCGCAGAAGGCAATTCGTCCAACACCGGGATTCTGGCGCTCAGCGGCGGTCAGTATTTGCAAATGCTGCCCTTCGATATCAAGCTCAATAAATTTATCATCGAGTATTACGAAACCAACGGCATGCCCAAGCGCTTTGCCAGCGAAGTGACGATTACAGACAAGGAAACCGGCCAGGTTTCCAATGAAACCATCGAGGTCAATCACCCGTTCCAGATGCATGGCATTACGCTGTATCAGTCAAGTTTTCATGACGGCGGCTCCAAGGTTTCCATGATCGGCTATCCGCTGGCGGGCAATCACAGCGCGCCGTTTGAATTGTCCGGCGTTGTCGGCGAACAGACGCGCGTGACCACAACGCTCAATGGCCAGAGCAAGAACTACACGGTGACCTTCGATGATTTCAAACCAATCAATGTCGAAGATCTGTCCGCTCCGAATCCGGGCGCAGCCCAGCCAAAAACGTTCCAGGAAGACATTCTGGCCGTGACCGGTAGCGCTGCGGGCAGGAATGAAAAGAAATTGCGCAACATTGGCCCCAGCGTGTCCTATACGCTGACCGATGATCGCAACCAGTCCATCAAGTTCAATAACTACATGTTGCCGGTCATGCTTGAAGACTCACCTGTTTTCCTGATCGGCATGCAGTTGCCCGGCGATTCGATGTTCCGTTATGTCCGGATTCCTGCGGATGGTAAAAGTACGGTCAACGAATTTCTGGCCATGCGCGCAGCATTCAGTGACAAGGCGATGCGTCTGAAAGCGGCGACGGCGTATGCAGAAAAGAATCAGGATGGCCGTATTGATAAAGCGGTCATCATCCAGCTGGCCGAGCGCGCGCTGAGTGTTTTTGCGGCTGATGGCTTTGCCGGTATCGACAATTATGTTGACGGCGAGGGTGTACTAGAAAGCGAGCGGGTTCCTGCCCAATTGCGCGAGCCCATGAAGAAAATCCTGCGCGAGTATCTGTTGTTCAGCGCCATCGAACTGCGCAACCTGGCGCGCGAACAGGCCGGTCTTGCCCCCATCGTTTTCGAAGGGCCGGATGCCCAGGCGCAGGCGCGCTGGTTTGATTTGTCCTTGCGCGCAGTTTCTGATCTGGCAAACTACCCGGCGCCCATGTTTTTTCAGCTCAAAACCTTTCAGCACATTCAGGCCACTGTTTTGCAGGCCACGCGTTCCCCGGGTAAACTGTTGGTATATGGGGGATCGATCCTGCTGATATTGGGTGTGTTTTCCATGTTCTACATCCGAGATCGCCGAATCTGGATCTGGGTCAAGCCCGGTCAGGACGATCAGGATAGCCGTATGATGGCAGCCATGACCTCGCAAAAACGCACCCTCGACTTCAATCGTGAATTCGAGCGCTTCCGCCATTACTTTACCGGCAACGAAAAAGCCTAGGGGCAAATATGTCAAATACCGTTGTGACCGCATCAGGAGCCGCCGACCAGCTGGTCGATTGGGAAAAGAACATTACCGAGTCCGGCGATAGCCGCATGCTGCGCGGTAAACCGGACTTTTCCGACATTTTGTTCCTGCTGGTGTTGCTGGCAGGGGCCATCTACGCCATCATTCAGTACCCCGACTCGATGGATTACTACGAGAAAGCCATTCTGGTCGGCATGACCTTTGCGGCCACCTGGATGGGCTGGCTGTGGCGGCCCGTGCGCAAGCTGATGATTGCCTGTGCCCTGGCTGCCGGTCTGGCCATATGGCTGTATGACGGGCAATTGGCACATGCGGAAAGCAATTTCCTGCTGAAATACCTGCTCTCGTCGCAATCGGCCATTTTGTGGATGTGCGCGCTGTTTTTCATGGCCACCGTATGCTACTGGATTGGATTTGTCAGTACTACCGGCGCCTGGATGGGGTCGGCGCTGACCTGGGCCGGCGTTTTTGCCGGCTTTACCGGCCTGCTGGTGCGCTGGCGCGAGGGCCATCTGATCGCTCCCGACATGGGGCATATCCCTGTCAGCAACTTGTATGAAGTCTTTGTGCTGTTCTGCCTGATCACGGCCCTGTTCTACCTGTATTACGAGAGACGCTACAATACGCGCGCCCTGGGCGGCTTTGTGCTGCTGGTTATTTCGTCTGCGGTCATTTTCCTGCTCTGGTATACATTTGAACGTGACGCTGCTGTGATTACGCCGTTGAATAACGCCCTGCGCAGCTGGTGGATGAAACTGCACGTGCCGGCCAATTTCATTGGTTATGGTTCCTTTGCGCTGTCCGCGATGGTCGGTTTTGCCTATCTGGTCAAGCAGCATGGCGCCACCACCAGTTGGAAACCCATGATTCCGCTGCTGGTCGTGGGCGGCGCCATGGTGTCGGAGCTTTTCATTTTCCGTGACAAAGAAAATATGGGCTTCTGGTTCGTCTATTTCCTGGGCAGCCTGGCCATCGTTGCTGCCATTTTGCTTGGGCGTCGCGTGATTGCCGCTAAATTGCCGCCGCTGGAAGTGCTGGACGATATCATGTACCGGTCCATTTCCATCGGCTTTGCCTTTTTCACCGTGGCCACCATACTGGGTGCGTTCTGGGCTGCCGATGCCTGGGGTACATATTGGCAATGGGACCCGAAAGAAACCTGGGCCTTCATCGTCTGGCTCAATTATGCGGCCTGGCTGCACCTGCGCCTGATGAAAGGCATGCGCGGCACCTTTGCGGCCTACTGGGCGCTGGTTGGCCTGGTTATCACCAGCTTTGCCTTCCTGGGCGTCAATATCTTCCTGTCGGGCCTGCACTCCTACGGAGAACTGTAAGCCACTGCTGGCGGCCAGCGCCGGACAGTCAAAAAAAAGGGATACCCGGTTATACAGCAACCGGGTATCCCAACAGGGAAAATCGTCAATTCATTCATATGCGCCGCGCCGGCTGGCGCTGGCGCTGGCGCTGGTTACTGCTGCGTGCCCCAGCGCCGCACCGTTATTTTCTCCAGGGTTGTAAATACCAGGTTTTCAACTACCAGGCCCAGGATCACGACCATGACCAGTCCGGCAAACACCTGTGCGGTTTCCAGTTCATTGCGGTGCTGAAACACATACCAGCCCAGGCCGCCCTGGCCGGATGATGCGCCAAAAACCATTTCTGCCGCAATCAGCGTACGCCAGGCAAAAGCCCAGCCAACCTTCAGGCCGGACACGATGGACGGCAGCGCGGCCGGAATCAGGATTTGCCAGACAAACCTGAGCCCCCGCAATCCGTAGTTCTGTCCGGCCATGCGCAGGGTTTGCGGCACGCTCTGAAACCCGGCGAAGGTGTTCAGGGCCAGCGGCCACATGACTGAATGGACCAGTACAAACAATAAGCTGGTTGTACCCAGCCCGAACCACATGAGCGCCAGCGGCAGCAGGGCAATGGCCGGCAAGGGGTTGAACATGGATGTAAGGGTGGAAAGGACGTCCCGGCCAAGGCGGGTAGAAATGGCAAATGTGGTCAGAAAAAATGCCAGTATCACACCCAGCGCATAGCCTTGCAGCAGTACCGACAGCGAGATCGCCATGCGGGCCGGCAATTCGCCGTTGACCAGGTCCGCCCACATGGCGCCAATGGTGGCGGTAAAAGTCGGCAGAAGCAGCTCATTGTCCTGCCAGTGACCGATTATTTCCCAGATCACCGCCAGAACCGCCAGGATCAGGATTTTACGAATGCCGTCATGATTGAGCAGGCGATGGACCAGGCTCAGGGGTTCGCGAACCGACTCAGCCTGTGCCGCCGGCGCCAGTGCCGACAGGGGATATTCGAACTCTGGTCGGTAGGGTGGTTCGATGTGCATGCTAGGCTGGTTCATGGGAACGCTCGGCAAGGATGGAATCCGATTCGGGGGCAGGTAACTGCTCGAACAGAAGGCGGTGAATGCGGCTCGTTGCCGCCTGAAACTGCTCGCTGCCCGCACTATCCATACTGAATTGATGGCTGTTGATCTCCGCGCGTACCCGGCCCGGATGCGGCGACAGCAGCAAAATCCGGTTGCCGACCACCAGGGCTTCTTCTATGGAATGGGTCACGAACATCAATGTGACCCGGGTTTCGTCCCACAATTGCAATAATTCTTCCTGCATTTTGCGCCGGGTGAGCGCATCCAGGGCGGCAAACGGCTCGTCCATCAGCAGCACGGCCGGTTCCATCGCCAGTGCGCGCGCAATCGCAACGCGCTGCTTCATACCCCCCGAGAGCGTATGCGGGTAGGCATGCAGGAAGCTTCCCAGCCCGACCCGGTTCAAATAGTGCTCGGCGCGCTCCCTTGCCTGTACCTTGTCCAGCGTACGCGAGGCACGCAGGGCAAAGATGACATTCTGCAGCACCGTCTTCCAAGGGGCCAGCTGATCAAATTCCTGAAACACTACCACGCGGTCGGGCCCCGGCCCGGAAATGGCTTTGCCATTGAGCGTAAAGGCGCCCGATTGGGGTTTGATAAATCCGGCCGCCGCTTTGAGCAGACTGGATTTGCCGCAGCCGGACGGGCCCAGCACAATGAACCTGTCACCTTTGTAGATGGAGAAACTGACGTCGCGCGTCGCCTGTACGATGGCGTTGCCGGTCTGGTACTGCAGGCTTACCCGCTCTGCACGGAACAGGGCCTCGGGCAGGCTGGCTTGCCGCGAAGCATTACCACGCTGCAAAGACTCCTGGTCTGCCAAGTGGATAGACGCGCTTTGGCCAGAGATCTGTGGTTTTTGCAGCGGTTGCTCAGGAGCGGCAGGCAGTCGCAATGAGGTATTTTTCAGTGCATGGGCCATATTTCAACTACCGTTGTGGTTGTGTTCATCGTCAAAAAAGTAGTCCTGATAGGACGCCGGGCGATTCTTGATGGCGCCGACATTTCCCATGAACTCAGCCAGCGGGAAGGTATTTTCCGGCGCCAGCTTGACCTGGATATCGGGATTTTTGATGATTTCAATCAGCAGGTTGCGATCGATATTGCTTTTTGCCGTCCGAATATACGCATCGGCCGCGCCTTCAGGATTGGCCTTGATAAACGCCGCCGCTTCTTTCAAGGACTCGACAAAGGCACCATAGGTCTTGGGGTTGTCCTGGCGAAACTTCTCTGTGGCATACAGCACTGTTGACGTAGACGGCCCGCCCAGCACGTCATAGGATTTCAGAACAATATGCGCGTTCTTGTTGCCTTTGAGTTCCTGCTCCTGGTAGGGCGGCGTGGCAAAATGGGCGTTGATTTCCGTGCCGCCCTTGATGATGCTGGCGGTCGCTTCGGGGTGGGGCAACGTTACCGTCAGCCGATCCAGCTGTTTGAACGCTTCCTTGCCCCATTGTTTGGAAGCGGCCAGCTGCAATATGCGTGCCTGGACCGAAACGGTAGTTGCCGGTAGCGCAATGCGATCCTTATCACTGAAGTCGGCAATGGTTTTAACGTCTGGATTATTGCTGATCAGATAATACGGAAAGTTGCCCAAAGAGGCGACGCCTTTGACATTGTATTTGCCGCGAGTTTTGTCCCAGATGGTCAGCAGCGGGCCAACGCCAGCGCCTGCGATGTCAATCGAGCCAGATAGCAGGGCATCGTTAATTGCAGCGCCCCCCGACAGCTTGACCCATTGGGGTTTGATCTCAAGCCCTGCAGTCTTGCCGTATTTTTCGATCAGTTTCTGATCCTGCACAACCTGCAGCAACAGATACACGATGCCGTGTTGTTCTGCGATGCGCAACTGGCCTTCGGCATGCGCCGTGGTGCTGACAAGCGCGCAGGCCGATAGTGCAAGCGCTGCGGTACGTAATGACAGAAAACGAAGCGGGCGTCTTGCAGGGTTGGTAATCATGATGGGCTCTCTGGCTAAGGTGACGATTGAAATATTGTTATTGGCCGCCGGGCATGCAGCATGTCGATGGGCGGGGTCAGAACGGGTACGGGCAGTGTTGCGTCGGCGCTTCAGGCAGTTCTGCAGCGAACGGTTCAGGCGCATTGGCCGGGCCCGGCCAAACACGCTGCGCCGGGTATCCACACATTTTTGATCAAACCGGCACGGCCCCTTCCACCGTGGTCCGGTTCAGACGGCGACGCTGATCATCGGGGGTGCCGCCGGCCAGATGGATGACCGACCGGTTATCCCAGAAAACCATATCGTCTTTCTGCCATTGATGGGTGTAAATGAATTCGGGGCGGACGCTATGCGCAAACAGTTGCTGCAGAATATCCTCGCTCTCGTCCTGCGGCAGGCCGACGATACGCGAGGTAAAGTGTTCGTTTACGAACAGAGTCTTGCGGCCATTTTCAGGATGGGTCGTGACTACCGGATGCACTACCGGCGCAACTTCATCCAGCTGCGCCTGCGTCAGTGCCGGGCGCCACGGCGCCTTGGCGCGCTGTTCTGCGTAGCGCTTGACGTAGCTATGCTCTGCCTTAAGAGGCAGCAGTACCTTCTGCAGCGATGCAGGCAGGGTTTCCCAGGCCAGATGCATATTTGAAAAATGGGTATCGCCGCCGGTGGCGGGCAACTCGCGGGCATGCAACAACGAACCCAGGCTGGGCACCGCCTTGTAAGACAGATCGGAATGCCAGAAAGCACCGGCATCGCCCAGACCGATCGGCTTGCCGTTTTCCCTGATATTGGATATTTGCAGGATTTCCTCGTGGCCAGGCAGTTGGAATTGCCTCAATACATGAATCTGCAGCGGTCCAAAGCGACGGCTAAATTGCACATGCTGCGCCGGCGTAATGTCCTGCTTGCGAAACACCAGTACATGGTGATCCGAAAAGGCTTGCCGGATGCGTGAGAACGCCTCATCGGACAGCGGTTGATCAAGGTTCAGATCCAGCACCTCTGCGCCAAGTGGCGCGGCCAGCGGGCGTATCACGAAAGGCGCTTCAGACGACGCGAACGGCCCAACGGGCGTTGGAGTAGAGGGGATTGAGGCGTAGACGGCAGACATAGATGACCAAAGGCGAAAATAGGGGATCAGATATGACTACTGTATATAAGGGATTCTTATACGTAAAATAGATAATACTTATTTATATATTCGGATATAAGAACGTAACCCAAATCAATATAGCGCAGGGGCGCACGCCTGGCACCACAACGCTGTCCTGGCAGGCGTTACAACCTTATCCCGTTTGAAGGGCGTAATCGCGCTGCAGGAGGCGTGGCAGGGCACAGACAGGCCAGAGAACAGAAGTCGCGCTGCGTTCGCGTCAGGCACGCCATGGTTCCATGGTCCCATTGTCCTTTACCGAGGGCCCTTTTTTCATCTGTCATAATGAAAAAAGCGAATGCCGAACTGCGGCACTCGCTTTGGGTTATTTACCGGCAACGGCCCGTACCAGGCAGTATCACTCAGGCAGCATCTGCTCCGAAGCGAACAGCTCTTCGACGGTTTCGCGGGGGCGGATCAGATAGGTCTGATCGGCGTCGACCATCACTTCTGCGCACCGTGGCCGCGTGTTGTACTGGCCCGACATGACAAAGCCATAAGCCCCGGCCGATTCGATCGCCAGCAAGTCATTTTGCTGCAACTGCAACAAGCGGTCGCGTGCCAGCCAGTCGCCGCTTTCGCAGATCGGACCGACAATGTCGTATACCCGGGCTTGTGCCGCGTTGTTCGCGTCGCTCGTGTCCGACGGGCTGGCAACAGGCAACACGCCATGCCAGGCGTCGTACAGCGTCGGACGCAGCAGATCGTTCATGGCGGCATCCACGATGGCAAAATTCTTGCTTTCGTGATGTTTCAGGTACTGTACCCGGGTCACCAGGATGCCGGCATTGCCAACCAGCGAACGTCCGGGTTCCATGATCAGTTGCAGATACCCATACCCACGGTCTTCAAGCATCGCGAACACCTTGTCCAGCAGCAAGGCCGGGGCGATGGGCGTCTCGTCCTGATAGCGGATGCCAAGGCCGCCGCCAATATCCAGGTGTTCCAGGCGGATGTCCAGGCCAGCCAGGGTATCGAGCAGATTCAGCAGGCGCTCCAGCGCATCCAGATATGGCTCGATCTGTGTGATCTGGGAGCCGATATGACAATCGACGCCGACGATCCGGATGCCAGGCAGTACTGCTGCACGTTGGTACACCTGCGCTGCTATTTCAATTGCAATTCCGAACTTGTTGTCTTTCAGGCCGGTGGAGATATAAGGGTGGGTCTTGGCGTCCACATCCGGGTTCACGCGCAGGGAGACCGGCGCGGTGCGTTCAAGCTGGCTTGCTATCAGGGATATGCGTTCCAGCTCGTCGGTAGACTCCACATTGAAGCATTTGACACCCGCTTGCAGCGCGGCTTTGATTTCCCAATCCTGCTTGCCCACGCCTGAAAAGACGATGGTGTCGGGCCGGGCGCCTGCTTTGAGCGCACGGGCCAGCTCGCCGCCGGACACAATGTCGAAACCGCTGCCCCATTGCGCAAATTGCTGCAATACGGCCAGGTTGGAGTTGGCTTTCATGCCGAAACAGACCAGTGCGTTGCGATTGGTCAGCGGCTGTGCGTAGGACTCCCACGCCGCTTTGAGCGCCGCACGGGAGTATACGTACAGCGGTGTGCCATAGCGTGCTGCCAGCTCGGAAACAGATACAGACTCTGCCATAAGTTGCGAGCCGTCGTAATGAAAAAAGGGGGCACCCGCCGGGGCATTCAGTTCAGACATGATAAACAGTAGTTAATATAATAATTAAAAGAGTAATGCCATACGAAGACGACAGAAAATTTGGGTAAGTACAGATAATGACATGGTTTGAAAGCAGAAATAACATGCCGGTGTCAGGCGCTGCTGGCCGGGTGCGTGTCCGCTTTCATTGAGTTGGCTGTTATGCCCTTTCCCGTGCTGCAGTGCGGATCTGCTCGCGGCAGGTCACACTGCCAAAGATCACAGCGCAAGCGCTTTGCAGCGCGCCAGCAATGGGCCGTCACGGTGCGGCAGGAGAGCTGGTGCCGCTAGCGGGCTGTCTGGCGGAGGCATCATTGGCGGCTTGTTGACTGGCCTTTTTCTCTGCTGCTGCCTTCGCCTTGCGGGCCTTGATGCGCTCTTCGCGCTCTTGCAGCTTCTGCTTTTGCTCGGCGGTGGGAAGATACAGTGGCGCTTTATAGCCGCAAGCCGTTAAACCCACACTCCCGATAAGGAGGGTTACAATGATGGCTACAAGGCGTTTTATACTTGGCGCAGACACGGCACACCCTTTAAATTTTTTACAGAACCATATTATGACTGAATCAGAATTTCTTGCACGCGCAGATGCCATCCTTGACAAGATCCATGAACAGGTCGACGACTGGTTTGAAACGCTGGATATAGATCTGGATGCCAGCCGCAGCGGTCAGGTACTTACTATCGTATTCAATCAGAAAACCCACGTGGTGGTCAACAGTCAGGCGCCGCTCCAGGAAATGTGGTTAGCGGCGCCGTCCGGTGGATTTCATTACAAGTTTGATAACACCAACTGGGTGGATACCCGTACCGGAACGACGCTGCAGGATAACCTGAGCAGCATTTTTTCCGATATTATCGGTCGCCCGCTTACCATTGCCCTCTGAGGGCTGCGCGGCAAAACCCCTATAATTGCAGGCCGGATGCCGCCGCGATAACAATTGTGGTGGTATCTGGCCTGTGTGCCAGGCGCTGCAGCCTGCAGTGCACCCGCACCAGGCGCCATACGATGATCTTGTCATTTCCCGTCAGATGCGCGCGCGAGACGTGAGGCACGCGCTCCCCCAACTGGTCGTCTATCGGGCCGCGTCGTCCTGTTTTCCTGGACTCCGCCTTTGCGCCGGATTTGCACCTTGAGCCGCATCGGGCTATCCGGAAGTCAAAAGGGAAATAAAAAGGACTCATGCATAGGAAGTGCATGAGTCCTTTTTTTCCCCTGATCAAACCGGCCGCTCGCGCTTCAGATCATGCCAGTGCTGCCGGAGACCGTCATAAGGCAGCCTAAAAACGTATCGGCGGGCCACCCATGGGGTTGAACGACTCCAGGGCCTTGCCGATGGCGTCCCCCGATTGTGAGCCGGCCGGTTTGGCAGCATTCGGGTCCCGAGCGCCGCTGCCCGACACACCGATATTGGCCAATGCCTTGCCCAGAGGGAATTCGGAGAAATAATAGTTGTCACCCACCTTGGCCAGCCCTTCAGGCATTGGGCCTGGCGCGGTCACAGGTACTTTTTTGAGAGCTGTTTGCATGTAAGTGAGCCAGATCGGCATGGCCGCGCCACCCCCGGTTTCCTTGTCACCCAGTGATTTGGGCTGATCAAAACCCAGCCAGGAAATGCCTACCAGCTTGGGGGTGAATCCGGCAAACCAGGCATCGAATGACTGGTTGGTGGTGCCGGTCTTGCCCGCAATGTCGTTGCGTTTGAGCGTAGCCTGGGTTCTGGCGGCAGTGCCCGATTTGGCCACGCCACGCAGCAGATCATTCATCACATAGGCAGTACGGGGATCCAGTACGCGGTTGGTTTCATCGCCAGCCACGGCTGGTTGAGCCTTCATGATGACGCGACCCGTGGAAATATCCACAACAGAATCAATGACGTACGGGTTGATACGATAACCGCCGTTGGCAAAAACCGAGTAGGCGCTGGCCATTTGCAGCGGCGTCACGCTGCCGGCGCCCAGCGCCATGGTCAGGTACGCGCTTTTGGGCGGCTGACGTGCCGGATCAAAGCCAAAGCGGGAGATGAACTCGCTGGCAAACTCCGGACCCACGGTTTGCAGAATGCGGATGGAGACCATGTTTTTGGATTTGTACAAACCCTGGCGCATTGTCTGGCTGTAAGTGTACGAATTACCGTAGTTCTTGGGGCTCCAGGGCTTGCTGCGTGTCTGGGCTGCGCTCAGATGAAAAGGTTGATCCGAAATATTGGTGCCCGGCGTAATACCGCGTTCAAGGCCAGCCGCATACACAAAGGGCTTGAAGGTAGAACCGGGCTGACGCCAGGCCTGGGTAACGCGATTGAAATCGCCCCGGTTGAAGTCGAATCCGCCGATCATCGATTCGATCGCGCCGTTTTGCGGGTTCAGGGAAATGAACGCGCCTTCGACCGATGGCATATTGATAATCGTCCAGGTGTTACCTTCTTTCTGCAGATAAATCACTGAACCGCGCTGGATCCGGCGGGCAACCGGCCCACTCTTGACCAGGGCCCGTTTCACATAGCCCAAAGACTTGCCGCTTAATTCGTAGATCTGCTCGGGCGTGCGCGCCGCGACCACTTTGGTGGCGCTGGCCGAAAGCACCACGGCCGTCACCAGGTCATCGCTGTCACGGTGTTTATTGCGAATCTCTTCAAGGGCAAGATCAAACCGCTCCGTATCGTTCTCAATCCCGTCAGGCAGGTCAACCTGGGCTGCCGGTCCCGGATAGGGCTTTCTTCGCGTATACGACATGATGCCTTCGCGCACCGCATGATAGGCCACTTCCTGGTCTTCCGAGCGGATGGTCGTGTAAACGCTCAGGCCACGCCCGTACACATTATCTTTGTATACGTTGTACATGAGCTGCCTGGCCAGTTCAGCGACGTACTGGCCATGACGGGCAAAGTTGGTTTCCGGTGTTTCCTGCGTATTGTCACGCAATACGATTTTCTGCGCCAAGGCCTGCTGGTGCTGTTCGGGCGTAATGTATCCCAGCTTTTCCATGCGATCGAGCACATAATGCTGACGTGCGACTGCACGCTTTATGTTGGCGCGCGGGTTGAAGCGGGAAGGCGCCTTGGGAATCCCGGCCAGCAGGGCAGCTTCGGCAATGGTGACTTCCGACAGTGGCTTGCCGTAATACGTACGGGAGGCGGCGGCAAAGCCGTAAGAACGATGCCCCAGGTAGATCTGGTTCAGATACAGTTCAAGAATCTGGTCCTTGCTCAGGTTCTGTTCGATCTTGTAGGTGAGCATCAGTTCATAGAACTTGCGAATAAAGGACTTTTCCGAGGACAGGTAGAAGTTTCGTGCAACCTGCATGGTAATGGTGCTGGCGCCCTGTGCCTTTGCGCCGGACACCACGTTTGCAATAACCGCCCGACCGACGCCCGACCAGTCGACTCCGCCATGGCTGTAGAAGTTATCATCTTCTGCGGCCAGCAGCGCCTGTTTCATGACATCCGGGATTTCGTTGAAGCGCAAGACGTTCCGCCGCTCTTCACCATATTCGGCCAGCAGGATTTTGTCTGCCGTATACACGCGCAGCGGTACCCGCGGGCGATAATCGGTCATTGCCTTCAGATCAGGCAGGTTCGGCCAGGTCAGCGCAACGGCAAGGGTACCCAGCAGCAAACCGCAAAGCCCAAGGCCAATGCAGAATATGACGGATTGAAAAAGGAACCGGCCTATGCGCGAGCCTGCGCTCGGGCGCTGAACAGTTTTACGAGGGGAGTTGGGTTTAGGTGTACTCATCGCAGGCAATTTTAATACCTTCTAGCGGGAAAAGCTGAAATTTTCGGCTCTTTCTGTAACTGAATTGTGCTGTGTGGTGTACATGTGCTATGTTGCAACAAATAAACGACAAATCCTTGAAAACATGGTGTCATTTCTTTGACAACAGTCACAGAACGTCTGTATTTTCACGCCCCGGCGTAACCGGGAGAAAAACCTTTTTACGTACATGCAGCATACAGAACAGGACAATTCCCATGTCCGCCACACCGGTCAGGCGCCCATTTTCCTCATCGGCATGATGGGCGCCGGCAAAACGACCATCGGCCGAGGCCTGGCCCGCTCGCTGGGTCGGGAGTTTCTCGATCTTGACCACGAGCTCGAAGCGCGTTGCGGGGTCAGTATTCCAACCATCTTCGATATTGAGGGCGAAGCCGGCTTTCGGCGTCGTGAAACCCAGGTGCTGCAGGATATCACCTTGCGTCGCGATGTCGTCCTGGCCACCGGCGGCGGTGCCGTCGTGGCGCCCGAGAATCAGGAACTGCTGCGCACGCGCGGTATCGTGCTGTATCTGAAAGCGGGCAGCGATGAGCTCTTTCGGAGAGTCGCAAAGGATAAAAACCGCCCCATGTTGCTGACGGCCAACCCCAAAGCGCGTATCGTGGAACTGTTAAAACAGCGCGAACCCATTTACGAGAGTCTGGCCGATTTCACGGTCGAAACCAGCCATGGCTCCATCAATACGGTGCTCGACGCTATTGACCGTCTATTGAAAGATTACCAACAACGAGGTGAAAGAATCTGATGGCCCCTGTCAACGTCGCTACATCTGCCGGACAATACCCCATTCACATTGCGCCGGGGCGCCTGCAGCACATTGCCGAATCGGTCCCTGCCAATGCAACGCGGCTGGTCGTCATCAGCAACCCTGTCGTTGACGGGCTGTACGGAGAGGCGCTGCGCCAGGCGCTGGCCGGCCTGAACAAACCGGTGCTCACCATCATCGTACCCGATGGCGAATCCTTCAAGTCGCTCGATACCCTCAATATCATTTACGATCGCATGCTGACCGAAAAACTGGATCGCCGTGCCGTCATTCTGGCACTTGGCGGCGGCGTCATCGGCGACATGGCCGGGTTTGCGGCAGCAACCTATATGCGTGGCATTCGCTATATGCAGATTCCGACCACGTTGCTGGCCCAGGTCGATTCCTCGGTGGGCGGCAAAACAGCGGTCAATCACCCGCTGGGCAAAAACATGATCGGCGCGTTCTATCAGCCGGTCAGTGTCGATATCGACATCAATGTCCTGCGTACCTTGCCTGCCCGTGAAGTGTCGGCCGGGCTGGCCGAAGTCATCAAATACGGACTGATTCTGGATCGTGCGTTTTTTCAATGGTGCGAAAGCAATGTTGCGCAACTGGTGGCCCTTGACGCAGACGCGCTGGGCTACGCCATTGCCCGCTGCTGTGAACTGAAGGCGCAGGTCGTCTCGGAAGATGAAAAAGAAACCGGTCTGCGCGCCATCCTTAACCTGGGCCACACCTTCGGTCATGCGATCGAGGCAGGTCTGGGGTTCGGTACGTGGCTGCATGGCGAGGCGGTTGCCTGCGGGCTGGTCCAGGCCGCCGTGCTCTCGGGCAAGGTGCTGGGCTTGCCTGAAACTGACATCGCAAGGGTGCGTGCGCTGGTGCGCGCCATCGGCTGTCCGGATATTGCGCCGGATCTGGGGGAGGGCACCTGGCTTGACCTGATGCAGGGCGATAAAAAAACCGAAGGCGGCGAAATACGTTACGTACTCATGCCTGCAATTGGCCAGGCAGTGGTTCAGGCCGCCCCATTAAAGCAGGTACAGGAAACGCTCAGCGACACGGTCGGCGATGTTGCCATCGATCGCAGCACGGCTCAGGTTTCTGATATGGCTGGGGCCCGGGCGTAAACCATGACGGTCACCATGCTAGCGCCCTACGCGACCCATCCGGCCCTCTCCCGGGGGCGTCAGCATCCGGAAGATGCCGACCCGGCGCGCGACCCGTTTCAACGGGACCGTGACCGCATCATCCACAGCGGCGCATTTCGCCGGCTCGAATATAAAACACAGGTTTTTGTTAATCACGAAGGTGATTTATTCCGCACCCGTCTGACTCACAGCCTGGAAGTGGCGCAAATCGCGCGTGCGGTGGCACGCAATCTGGCATTACACGAAGACCTGACTGAAGCGATCTCGCTTGCTCATGACCTGGGGCACACGCCATTTGGCCACGCCGGACAGGATGCACTTCACGAATCCATGCAGACCCTGCGTCCGGAGGCAGGCGGCTTCGAGCACAATCTGCAAAGCCTGCGGGTGGTCGATGAGCTGGAGGAGCGCTATGCCTCGTTCAACGGCCTGAACCTTACCTTCGAAACCCGCGAGGGCATTCTCAAGCATTGTTCACTGTCGCACGCGCGCCAGCTGGGCGACGTGGGGCAGCGCTTTATCGACAGAAAGCGCCCGGGCCTGGAAGCGCAACTGGCCAATCTGGCCGATGAAATCGCTTATAACAATCATGATATTGATGACGGCCTGCGTTCCGGTCTGATCACAATTGAACAAATGCGCCAGGTGCAATTGTTTGCCACCTATCATGATGAAGTGAGTCGACTGTTTCCCGACGTTACCGGGCGCCGGCTCATTGCCGAGATCATCCGGCGCATGATCAACGCCCTGATCGTTGACCTGACCCACACGACCCGGGACAACCTGCGGATCCATAAAATTCAGACACGAGAAGATGTGACGCAAGCGCCGGCGTTGCTGCAGTTTTCCGACGCAATGCGCAGGCAGGCCGACGAGCTCAAATCTTTTCTTATGCACAACCTGTATCGCCACTACAAGGTGATGCGCATGGCCAATAAGGCCAGTACCATCGTCCAGTCGCTGTTCAAGGCCTTTGTGGACGATCCGCGGCTGATGCCGGCAGACTACCGGCACGATGACGAGCGCAGGCAGGCGCGCGCCATTGCCGACTATATCGCCGGGATGACCGATCGTTACGCGATCAAAGAATACAAGCGCCTGTTTGTCGTATAAGCCGAGGTGTTGCATGGCAAACCGGATTGACTGGCATTAAGAATTAGTCATAAAAGCACAATTCATTCTTTTTTCAAAAAGCATCAAGAGTCTTTTCAAAATAGGAATTTCGCATCTTGTTGGAAAATGATTTCGCATTTTCAATTTAGATAGTCAAGCGAAATTCTATGGACAGTCCGGCCCCACCATTGCGCAGTCCCCATACTCTGTTTGTCGATGGCAATATGCAGAGTTTGCACGGCGTGCTTGCCGCCATGCGAAGTGCAGCTTTCCGTATTACAGTTGCATTTGACGGGCTGCAGGGATACGAAAAAGCCATTACGCTGCAGCCCGATGTCATTGTTTCGGAGTTGCATCTGCCCCGGCTTGATGGTATTCCTTTATGTCGTCGGCTCAAGGCCAACACACTCACGACAGATATTCCCGTGCTCTTTTACAGCAATCTGGATGATCCACAATCACGCATCCAGGCACTGGAATATGGCGCTTCCGATTTCATCTCCAAAGCCCATCCGTATGACGAAGTGGTGGCGCGAATCCGCATTCATGCCAGTATCTCCCAGCGATTGCAAAGCGGACGGCAACAGCGGGCGTCAATGCTAATGCCCCCGGGCCAGGACCCGCATACCGGCACCATTGACAGCGATGATGAAGTCGCCGTGCGCATTATCATGCAATATGCGCAGGACCATCTGTCAGAAGACCTGAGTTTGCCCAAATTGTCAGCGCTGGTGTCCATGAATAAAAAGCGCTTGAATCGCGCTTTCTACAATGTTTGCAGTTGCAGTGCCTTTGAATACATTCGTGATTTACGTATGCGCACCGCAAAGCACCTGTTGGCAACCACGTCGTTGCGCACACTGACCATTGCCGAAGAGGTGGGGTTTTCCAACGCCGCCAATTTCGCCACGGCATTTTTGAACATGCAGGGCATGACGCCCTCGGAATACCGGCGGCAAACGAAGCAATTACGGGTTTCCGAGAGTATCAAAAACACCAAAGACGTATAAGCGCCGACAGCGAACCGATATACAATTAAAAGAAAAGGAGACCTGTCTTGCTTACACGCCATGCAACCTATGCCGCAACAGTGTCGGCTACCCACTGGAATGTGCCGCAACACTACAATATGGGCGTTGACGTTTGTGATAAATGGGCAGACGGGACCGGTCGTCTTGCCATCATTCATGAGAAGTCGCCTGAAGATATCCAGTACTACACCTTTGACCAGTTGAAGGCCTATTCCAACCAGTTCGTACATGTATTGCAACAGGCTGGGGTGGCGCGTGGTGATCGGGTGGGTATTTTGCTGGCCCAGGGCATTGAAACAGCCATTGCACATATTGCCTGCTACAAGCTGGGGCTCATTGCCATTCCCCTGTTTTCACTGTTCGGCTCCGATGCGCTGGCCTACCGTCTATCCAATTCAGGCGCGCGGGTCCTGATAACCAATACAGAAGGGGTAGCCAAGCTGGGGACCATTGCAACGCCCTTGCCCGAATTGAAAACCGTCGTGGATATCGACGCCACGCAAAATACCCCGGCAACGCTGGCATTCTGGCCATCGCTGCAACAGCAGCCCGATACCTTTGAGCCGGTTCGCACCCTGGCCGATGACCCTGCCGTCATCATTTACACCTCGGGCACTACCGGCAAGCCCAAAGGGGCCCTGCATGCGCACCGGGTTCTGCCGGGGCATTTGCCCGGCGTTGAAATTTCCCACAATTTCTTTCCCGAAAACGCCAAGGTCATGTGGACGCCAGCCGACTGGGCGTGGATCGGTGGTTTGCTTGATGTCCTTATGCCGTCATTGCATCACGGCATTCCCGTGCTGGCCTGCCGTTTTCCCAAATTTACTGCTGAAGCGGCGTTCGATATCATGTCGCGGCACCAGGTCACCCACACCTTTTTGCCGCCAACGGCCCTCAAAATGCTGCGCCGGCTGGAGAAACCGCGTGACCGCTGGCCGCTGGCACTTCGTTCCATCGCAAGCGGCGGTGAAAGCCTGGGGCTGGAACTGATCGACTGGGGGCGGCGTAATCTGGACATTACCATCAACGAATTTTATGGGCAGACCGAATGCAACATGCTGGTGTCGTCCTGTGCCGATCTGTTCGAGCCTAAAATAGGCAGCATGGGCAAGGCCGCCCCAGGCCATGATGTGCAGATTGTCAACGACCAGGGACAGGTGCTGCCCGACGGCACCGAGGGCAATATCGGTGTCAGAACGCCCGATCCTGTCATGTTCCTGGGCTACTGGAACAACCCAGAGGCGACCAGCGAAAAATTTGCCGGCGATTTCCTGGTAACGGGAGATATGGGGGTCCGGGATGAAGAGGGATTTTTCCGCTTTGTCGGCCGCAATGACGACGTGATCACCAGTGCGGGTTATCGCATTGGCCCGGGTCCCATCGAAGATTGTATTCTCGGGCATCCGCTGGTTAGCATGGTTGCCGTAGTGGGGCTGCCCGATGACGAACGCACCGAAGCGGTCTCCGCTTTCGTTGTCCTGAACGAAGGCGTGGCGCCATCCGAGGCGATCAAAAAAGAAATCCAGGATCATGTCAAAACGCGCGTGGCTGCGCACGAGTACCCGCGCCGCGTTTATTTTGTCGATGCGCTACCCATGACCACAACCGGAAAAATCATCCGCAAGGAGCTGCGCAACTACACCGAGGCAGCCCGGTAGCCACAGGCACGGCTGCGCAGGGCCGTACCGGTGTGGGGCTAATGGCGCTCAGGCATGACCAAGAGGTATCGGTCAGGCCTTTTCTCTTTCCAGCAGCGGCTTCAGGTAACGTCCCGTGTGGCTCTTCGGACTGGCGGCAATATCGGCCGGTGTTCCTGTCGCCACGATCTGTCCGCCACCCTGGCCACCTTCGGGACCCATATCAATTACCCAGTCGGCGGTCTTGATCACATCCAGATTATGCTCAATGACCACAACTGTATTACCCGAATCCACCAGTTGGTTGATCACTGTGAGCAATAGTGCAATATCGGCAAAGTGCAGACCCGTTGTGGGCTCGTCCAGAATGTACATGGTCTTGCCGGTACTGCGCTTGGAAAGCTCCAGCGAGAGCTTGATGCGCTGCGCTTCACCGCCCGAGAGCGTGGTGGCAGACTGGCCCAGCCGGATATAGCTTAAGCCCACATCCATCAGGGTCTGCAGTTTACGATTGATCACCGGCACCGCGCTGAAATATTCCAGCGCCTGTTCCACCGTCAGATCCAGCACATCACTGATGGTGCGGCCCCGATAGCGGATTTCCAGGGTCTCGCGGTTATAGCGTTTGCCATGACAGGTATCGCAAGGGACATACATATCGGGCAGAAAGTGCATTTCAACCTTGATAACGCCGTCGCCCTGGCAACTCTCGCAGCGGCCACCCTTGACGTTAAAGGAAAACCGCCCTGGATCGTAGCCGCGGGTGCGCGACTCTGGCGTGCCGGCAAACAGCTCACGGATTGGCGTAAACAGCCCGGTATACGTGGCTGGGTTGCTGCGCGGCGTGCGGCCGATAGGGCTTTGATCCACATTGATGATCTTGTCAAAGTGATCCAGCCCCTCTACCGACGTAAAGGGGGCGGGCTCGGTCTGGGCACGGTGCAGTTCGTGCGCCATCAGTGTTGCCAGCGTATCGTTGATCAGGGTGGATTTACCTGAACCGGATACGCCTGTGACGCACACCAGTTTGCCAGCAGGCACCTGCAGTTCGACGTTTTTCAGATTGTTGCCCGAGCAGCCGCGTATTTTCAGCCATGCCTGCTCCTTATCCAGCTTGCGCGGGTTATGCGCCTCGATGCGCATGCGCCCGCTCAAGTAAGCCCCGGTCAGCGACGCTTCATCATTGGCAATCTGGTCCGGGGTGCCGGAGGCAATAATCTGGCCGCCGTGCTCACCTGCGCCCGGGCCCATGTCCACCACCCAGTCTGCCGAGCGGATCATGTCTTCATCATGCTCGACCACAATTACGCTGTTGCCCAGGTCGCGCAAATGCGCAAGGGTCTTGATCAGCCGGTCATTATCGCGCTGGTGCAGCCCGATAGAGGGTTCGTCCAGTACATACATAACGCCTGTCAGCCCTGATCCGATCTGGCTGGCCAGCCGGATACGCTGCGCCTCGCCGCCGGAAATGGTGTCAGCGCTGCGGTCCAGCGACAGGTAATTGAGCCCTACATTGTTCAGAAACTCAAGCCTGGCGCGGATTTCCCGCACAATCCTGTCGGCGATTTCCTGCTTGGATCCGGTCAGGTTCAGGTTTTCAAACCAGTGCAGGCATTCGGACAGTGCCATTGCCTCCACTTCATAAATCGCCATGCCCACTCGCGAACCACCGCGTGGTTCATTGCCGATCAGCACATGCCGGGCGTCTTCGCGCAAGCGCGAGCCGCCGCAATCGGGGCAGACCTGCAGGCTGCGGTACTTGCCCAGTTCTTCGCGCACGGTATTGGAATCGGTTTCCTTCCAGCGACGTTCCAGATTGGGAAGAATACCCTCGAACGCATGCTTTTTGACCGAACCGCGGCCCTTGTCATTCAGGTACACAAATGAAATTTCTTCGCTGCCCGACCCGTACAGCACCGTCTTCTGGATCGCTGGCGGCAGCTCTTCAAAAGGCATATCCATGTCGAATTCGTAATGCGCCGCCAGACTGGTCAGCAGAGAGTGGGTAAACGCGTTGCGCTTGTCCCATCCCTTGATGGCGCCGCTGGACAAACTCAAGGTCGGGAAGGCCACGACCCGTTTGGGATCAAAAAACCATGTATGACCCAGGCCGTCGCAGGTCGGACAGGCGCCCACCGGGTTGTTAAAGCTGAACAGGCGTGGTTCCAGCTCTGCCAGGGCATGGTTGCAGATCGGACAGGCATAGCGGATGGAAAACGGCTGTTCGCGTTCATTGTCCATATCCAGCACCAGCACGCGACCATCTGCCAGCTTGAGTGCGGTTTCTATGCTTTCGGCCAGGCGCTGCTTGCTTTCTTCACGCACTCGCAGGCGGTCAATGACCACATCGATTGAGTGCTTTTCATTTTTGTTCAGAACGGGGGGCGGCTCCAGCTCGGTCATCTGGCCGTTGATGCGCACCCGTACGAAGCCCTGGGCCTGCAACTGGGCAAAGTCGTCTTCATAGCTGCCTTTGCGTTCCCGGGCAATGGGGGCCAGGATGGCAATGCGCGTATCGGCAGTCATGGCCAGAATGTGGTCCACCATATGCGCAACCGACTGCGCCTGCAGGGGTTCGCCATGTACGGGACAGTAGGGCGTGCCTACGCGGGCGTACAGCAGCCGCAAATAATCGTGGATCTCGGTAATGGTGCCTACAGTGGAGCGGGGGTTATGGCCCGCCGCCTTCTGTTCAATGGAGATCGCCGGCGACAGGCCTTCGATCAGGTCCACGTCGGGCTTGTCCATCAGTTGCAGGAACTGTCGGGCATAGGCCGACAGGCTTTCCACATAGCGGCGCTGCCCTTCTGCGTACAATGTGTCAAAGGCAAGCGAAGACTTGCCTGAACCGGATAAACCGGTCAGAACGACCAGTTTATGACGGGGGAGGTCGAGCGACACATTTTTTAAATTATGCGTACGGGCACCGCGAATGCGGATGGCATCCATGAAATTATCTTTTCCTGTTGAACGAACTGGGTTTTTCTCGGACTAATCCATTACTATAACGCAGGTGTCAATACCAGTTATACCTTCCTCCCACTTTGTCTTTTTATTTGCTGAATGAATTCCGCTGCGCCAAGTCAACCCGCTCAAGCAGATGCTGCCAAACCGGCTAAACTCAAACTTACGCCTACTGAACGCCGTGCCAGCACGACGCTGGCGCTGCTTTTTGCGGTTCGTATGCTGGGCCTGTTTCTGCTGACACCGGTTTTCGCCGATGCTGCCAAAAGCCTGAGCGGGGGCAGCAATGCAGTCCTGGTGGGGGCGGCCATTGGCGCGTATGGCCTGACTCAGGCCATTTTGCAGATTCCGCTGGGCATGGCTTCCGACCGTTTCGGGCGCCGCCCCGTGATTATTGCCGGTATGGTGCTATTCATTATCGGCGGTATCGTCTGCGCCCTTAGTGATTCGGTGACCGGCGTTGTTATTGGCCGTTCCATCCAGGGGCTGGGCGCCATTTCGGCAGCCATTACCGCCTGGGTGGCAGACGCGACGCGCCCGGAAGTGCGCACTCGCGCCATGGCCATGGTGGGCGGCTCTATTGGTATTTCGTTTGCCCTGGCGCTGGTGCTTGCGCCCCTGCTGGTTGAATATGGCGGCCTGTCGGGCCTGTTCTGGGTTATTTCCCTGCTGGGCTTTGTCAGCCTGCTGCTGGCCACTTTTATTGTGCCGGTGGCGCCTTTGCAGACCCCCGCCATCCAGTCTCGTGCGCAAGATGTCCTGAAAAATGGCGACCTCTTGCGACTGAATTTTGGCGTATTCTGCCTGCACTGCATCCTGATGTCCATTTTTGTGGTGGCGCCGCCCCTGCTGATCGGGCTGGGTGGGTTGACCACCGGTACGCTCTGGAAAGTCTACCTGCCCGTGATTCTGGCGTCATTTGTGGCGATGGTGCCTGTTGTTTTCTACACTGAAACGCGGCACGTGCACAAGCAAAGCCTGGAGTGGAGCGTAGCCGGCCTGGCCATTGTCATGGCCATCATGGCTTTTGCGACCCATTCGTTTGCCGCCATTGTGGTGCTCTTCGTGGGCTATTTCGTTGCATTCAATATTCTGGAAGCGTTGCAGCCGTCTCTGGTATCACGCGTTGCCCCGGCAGAGCACAAGGGGCTGGCCCTTGGGTTCTATAATATGTCTCAGGCGTTGGGTGTTGCCGCCGGGGGGGCGATGGGCGGTCTGCTGGCCCGCTACACGGGCGTACCGGCCGTTTTCCTCATGGGCGCGGCACTGGCTGCCGTCTGGTTCTTTACCGCCAGAAGCTTCAAATCTCCTACGTAAAGCCCGCGGTGGCTATAATGACCCAATTGTGCAAGCAGGTAAGGGCAGTTAAGATACTGTCCGGATTACCATCTACAGTCAGGATCTAACCATGGCATCAGTCAATAAAGTCATACTCGTCGGCAATCTGGGGCGCGACCCGGAAGTGCGCTATTCTCCAGATGGCGCCGCTATCTGCAACGTCTCCATTGCCACTACCTCAAACTGGAAGGACAAGAATTCAGGCGAGCGCCGTGAGGAAACCGAATGGCATCGCGTGGTGTTTTATAACCGCCTGGCGGAAATTGCTGGCGAATACCTCAAGAAAGGCCGCCCGGTTTATGTCGAAGGCCGTCTGAAAACCCGCAAGTGGCAGGACAAGGACACGGGCGCAGACCGTTATTCAACCGAGATCGTGGCAGACCAGATGCAAATGCTGGGTGGTCGCGAAAGTACAGGTACAGGCGGCATGGACGATGGCGGTTTTGGCGGCGATGATTCTTATTCCGCCCCGCAACGCCAGGCGCCCCAGCAACGCAGCCAGGCACCGCAACAGCAGCGCCCCGCGCAAAAGCCTGCGGCCAATATCATGGATATGGACGACGATATTCCTTTCTAGGGACTACCTAGCCTATTAGTGTAAATAAACTCCCAGTACGATATTTTTTTTGCTGGGAGTTTTTTTGTTTGCGATTTTTGAAACAGTTGCTATGATTATTGTATCGGCACTACCTTCCATGGAGGTAAACAAATGAGCTGCCCAGCTTGATCGCCAGTTCAAACCAATGAACGGCCCGTACCATATCGTTCTGAATGAGTGCGTCTCTACTCTCGGTTCGTGCAACGACATGTTCTGCTAAGGACAAGGCTGCTTGGGCTCGTTCCGATTCCGAAATGGATTCTTCCCAGACGTGCGCCAATTTCTGTTTGATCCTTTGCAAGGGGTATGGAACGTCATCGTTATACAAGTGCAGGAGCGTGAAAAAAAACTCCTCAAAGAAATTATTGAGTGGCGCTGCGCTCGTAAATTCCACACTAAATGGTACCTGGTGCCATTGTGGTGGTTTCAAAGGATCGTCTACGTCGTCCACTGGGGAGTCAGTCACATCTTCGTGTTTCATATTAAGCTCCAAAAAAAATCATAGTGTGGCGGCACATTTTCGGCACACGGTAGTCAGCCACCCTTTAAGATTGCCTGTTTCTCCTTGTTTGCCGTAGCGCTCGTAGCACATACTACTGGCCAGCTCAGCCTGCGCAATGAATGCTCTGATTGCGTAGAGTAAGGAATCGGGTGCTCCCTTAATCTCGTAATAAAAACGCAGCATGCCGAATTTTTCTTTGACTTGTTTCACTTGCATCCGGGCATCGGGTGCCTGCGGCACAAGCGCGTCGATTCGTTCACTTAGCACTACAACGAGGTTGGTCCATCCAGTGCTTATCTCGAAGCCTCGAGTTAAATGACCTTTGGGGAAAAGCCTCGGGTAGCGGTCAGGTAACGCTTCCAGGCGAGCGCGCATTTGTATATTGACGTTGGTAGTCGCAAATAGTTTGCCAATGAATTCATCCCAGCCTGGGCCGTCTTTTGGGTCTCGAGAGTCGTGAAGTTGACTTGCAACGTGACGAGGAGAATTTGATTGACTTTCTGTGTGAGTGGATTTGTTGTTCATGATGATGCTTCCTCTATGAAAAGTGGCCCGAAATGCATGTCAAAAATGACAGCGTAAGGTGGTAGGTTCATTGCGGAGTTCCCAAAAACACTAAACCCCGCTCGAGGGCGGGGTTTAGTGTTGCTAGAGCTAGGCGCAATATCTGGGATCATGATTCTTCATTCAAAAGTGTGTTAATTCCCGAGCGGCAGAGAAACAGTTAGGGGCCGCGGTGGAGATTGACGCGTTTGAAAATAGGTGAGCTTGTTGACCCGTTGTGCAGATCCATTCTGCGGTTTGTAAGAAGCTCAATATTTGTGACGCATGGAAATAGGCTATCTAAAGGATGATCGCTCGTCAATATTTCGGGTAATGAAGAATCAAACTGTTACCTTGGTCCGCAATGAACCTACCACCTCTTTAGAGGGAGGGAGTCAATATATGAAGCTGTTGCATCAGAGCAACTTTAGTCTGCTCTGCCTCTTGTTGTAGAGGATATCCTTCACTCTCTCATTGAGAGTCTCGATGAACCAACTATCCAAGTCTGTTTTCGTCTTCGGAAAAATGCAGTTTTAGTCGTCGGCGATCAATCAGATCGAAACTGTTGCAGAAGCGAGCTAGGGTCGTAGCGGCTTGGTTGTAATCTTTTTTTCTTTTGCTCGCAACTGCTGGCTCAATCGCTCTAAATGTTGGGTCATCTCCTGGATGGCGGCGTCCGCATCGCGTGCACGCAAGTGTTTCAGAATTTGTCGACGAACTTCGACCACATCGCTGCGCGGGTCCAGGCTGATACGGTCGAGTAATTGCCGCACGATTTCGGAAAGTGAATTTATTAGCATAGCCATTACTTCGTTGTTTGTCGCACGCGCAACAAGATTATAAAAGTTGATGATGTACGTCGAGCGTCGTGTCAGATTTCCACTCAAAGTCAATTCTTCAACTAAATCAATATCGCGTTCAATCGCATCAAGATCGACGTTGGTTGCTCTCTCGCAAGCTAAGCGCAGTGCATCATTCATCAGCATGATACGGGTTTCGGTGAGGCTATCAATGCTAATACGACCCAGCAGCACCATATCCTGCACAGCTTGCGTAATGATCTCTGGATCACCGTGTTGAATAAATGTGCCGCCGTTGATGCCTCGCTCGCTGGAGACGACGCCGGCTACTTCCAAACTTCGTATGGCTTCCCGGACCGCCGTGCGTGACACGCCCAACTGTTCCGCGAGATCGCGCTCCGCAGGCAGGCGGGCGCCGGGTTTGAGTCTTCCCTCACTGAGCTCTCTGCGAATTTGCAGGCAGATGTCCTCGAACGCACGCCGCGGCCTCACCATTTTAAAAATTGGTTGTATCTCCTGATCCACAGGATTTTTGGAGGGGGCAGCAATCTCGTTATCCGTAGTGGCCGATGATGTATGAGCTCGGTTCTGTGTAATGGTCATGTCGACTGTACTCTAGGTGGATGAAATGACATTCCCACGGGTGGCGGCTTTTGATGCCTGCGTGAGATCACTTTCTATTCTAATCCAAATTTTAATAAATTATGTCAAAACATCATACCTTTAAGATGTTTTGACGCTTTTCAATAAAGCCGCTACTGTGAGGAGTTATTAGATATCCACATAAAACCATAAATTGCTATTGCAGGCGTATGACTGGATGCTTGACATGGCCAAAAAAATTAAATAATATCAAAGGTACGACCTTTATGTTTTTGGTAAATAATTCCACTCATAAAGCTACAGGGCCTTTAACTTGTTGGATAACACTATGTCAGAACTGAACGCTAGCCAGATGAGCGACGCCGAAGTACGGCAGAGCCTTGATGAATTATTGGGGCACTTCAATTGTCGAGTACATCAGCCAGGGGATGCGCCGCTATTTACCCCCGACCCGCAATCGTCGATGATCCCTCTGCATTGGAAGTGGTCTGACCTTTCGCCTCTGCTGGAGCGCATTGGCGGAAACCTCAAGCTGGAAGCGAAAGGGAACCGACGAACATTGCGATTGACTAATCCAGGGCTTCCCTATGGCACGACTCCGACGTTCTGGGGATCAATACAAGTGATTCTGCCCGGCGAGGTGGCGACGGCGCATAGGCACGCGGCAAGTGCGCTCCGTTTCATCATGAAGGGCCATGGGGCGTTTACCACTGTCGACGGTGAGGAGTACCCTATGAATGAAGGGGATTTCGTCATTACGCCCGCCATGACTTGGCACGACCATACACATAGAGGCGACGAGCCGATGATTTGGCTAGATGTGCTCGATATCTCTTTGGTACGTGCAATGCATGCAACCTTTTTCGAAGGCTTTACAACTGACCTCCAAACGGTATCTGACTATCCGCGCCGTTCATTACAGCAATTTGGAAGCGGCATCATGCGTCCTTTAAGACCGCAAGTTCACAACCAGATAAATCCTTTGCTTGTTTATCCAGCAAAGAGAGCGTTGGAAGCACTGAGCGGAGCCGCTGAACTGCCCCCTGATCCATATTGTGATACCCAGCTTGAGTATCAAAATCCGATAACCGGTGGAACTGCGCTTCCCACAATTGGCACGCGCCTTCAAAGGCTTCGACCAAACAGTCGGTGCTTACCGCAACGTCATACCGGCAGCGTCCTTAACTATGTAATGCAGGGAAATGGAACGACTGTGGTGAACGGGGAAAGCTTCGAATGGGGGCCGGGGGACTTTATCGCAATCCCGCCTTGGGCGTGGTACGAGCACGCAAACACTACACAAAATGCAGCGACCCTCTTCCAGGTCAACGATATTCCGGCCCTGCAGGCACTCGGCTTGTATAGGGACGAATTTGCCGCCGTCTAATAGTTTGCCTCTTTGAGACAATCCAATTTTTCAAAACTCACGTTTGTAAGACACATATCATCATGACACATAAGACAACATCTGTTCTCATTGTAGGAGCCGGGCCGATCGGGCTTGCACTGGCTGGCGATCTCGGCTTTCGCGGACAATCCTGCATCTTGGTTGATAAAGGGGACGGCGGCGTTTACCAGCCAAAAATGGATATGGTGGGCATCCGCACAATGGAATATTGCCGCCGCTGGGGAATCGTCGACTGGGTCGAGGACGCTGGCTATAACCGCGAATACACACAAGACTGCGCCTGGGTGACATCGCTAAACGGGCATGAATTCGGTCGAGAGGAGTTTCCGTCACCAAAAGACGAAAAGTGTCCTCCGCAGAGTCCGCAACACCGTGAACGTTGTCCGCAGAACTTCTTCGATCCAGTGTTGAGACGCTTTGCTCAGAAATCCCCAAGTGTGCAAATCAGCTATCACACCGAATTGGTTGACTTCACAGAGACCGATAGCGGTGTGCTGGCGACCGTGCGTGATACGAACACGGGCGAGACCACTACCATCGCTGCGAACTATCTGGTCGGAACGGACGGCGGGGCAAGCACGGTTCGGCATAAGTTGGGCATCAAGATGGAGGGAGAGTCTGTCCTGACCTATACAACCAATGTGATTTTTCGGTGTGAAGGTCTCGAAAATCTGCATAATAAAATGCCTGCATATCGCTATATCTTTATCGGGCCGGAAGGGACGTGGGCGACGCTTGTAGCGATTAATGGAAGAGATCAATGGCGCTTTTCGCTTGTCGGCGACGAAACGATGCAAACGGTGACTGAAGCGGAAATACGCAAAGCAATTGTGCGCGCAGTGGGCCGCGAGTTTGATTTCGAGATTATGTCAATGCTTCCTTGGGTTAGGCGCCAATTGGTTGCGGAGAGCTATGGCACGAGGCGGGTATTTCTTGCGGGGGATTCCGCCCATCTGACCTCGCCAACAGGCGGTTTCGGTATGAATACCGGAATTCAGGATGCAGTCAATCTATCATGGAAACTTGCTGCTTGCCTGGAGGGATGGGGCGGCCCATGTTTGTTGGAATCGTACGAAATCGAGCAGCGTCCCGTTGCCGTCCGCAACGTGGAAGAGTCTACCGGCAACCTCAAACGCATGTTGAATCCGCGAATCACCAAACAACCAAAAGAACTGTTTGCTTCAACGCCTGAAGGGGAAAAGGTCCGTAAGCAGTTTGGCGATGATTACACCGAAATGATGAAGCGCGAGTGGTTTAGCATTGGGATCCACCTCGGCTACGTCTATGAGAACTCACCGATCATCGTACCCGATGGCACACCAAGGCCACAGGATACCGTGCAAACATATTCGCCGACTTCACGACCAGGCTCGCGTGCTCCTCATGCGTGGCTTGAGCCGGATGTTTCTACGCTCGACCACTTTGGGAAGCATTTCGTACTTTTACGCTTTGGGGATAATGCTCCCAAGGGAGACAGACTGGCTGCCGCAGCGAAAGAGCGCAACGTGCCCTTTCGCATTGAAACCATAAAAAGTACCGAAGCGCGAGACCTATACGAACGAGAACTTGTACTGGTTCGTCCAGATGGCCAAAGCGTCTGGCGCGGTGACCAAGAGCCAGATGATCCGCTGCGAGTCATCGACATTGTGCGGGGCGCTTCTTTACATGGGGTATCCGATTAGGAAAGCTCAATAAGAATTAGGATTCGACTCTACAGGTTCGCGGCGAATGGGTCCGAGGTGTTCAAAATTGTGAACACTAGCTACATTTGCATTTCCTCTATTCGTAACGTTTAAAAACTCTTTTGAGAACTGCTCATGAAAATTGCATCATTTAATGATTATCGCGTTGGTGTCGTTGACGGCGACAGCATCTATGATATTACGAATACATTGCCAGAATTTCTTGCGGAAATCCCGAGGCAACGTATCAACTGGTTGATTAACCACTGGGGTGATATGAAAGATGTTATCGCTAGATACCGTCAAGGGTCGAAAGCACAACCCTTGGCAAATGTCCAACTCCTTCCAGCCAACCCGGCGCCCCAGCATGTCTTCGCAGCACCCGCTAACTATCAAAAGCATATTGGGGAGCTTGGGGATCGGGTTGTCACACCAGGAGGACGTTCGGCACGTCAGCAAGGTTTCTTTCTAAAAGCGCCAGGTTCTTTAGTGGGCGCAAGTGGTACTCTTCAATTGCCTAAAGGATCCTCACGGCGATTCGACCACGAGTCGGAGTTGGCAGTAATTATTTCGAAAGAAGCACGGAATATCCCACGAGATCGAGCGATGGACTATGTCTTCGGCTATTCATGCTTGATAGATGCGACGATGCGAATTGAAAAAGGTGTAGCCGAGGAGGAGCGTTCAATGCGTAAATCCTTTGAAACCTTTACACCTCTTGGCCCATGGATTGTTACGGCCGATGAAGTCGAATTTCCAGAGAATCTCAGTAATCGGTTGTGGGTAAATGATGAGTTGAGGCAAAGCGCCAATACGAGCGAGATGATTGTCGGTATCGAGGAGTTGATCGAATTAGTGTCTTCGGTTATTACGTTGCAACCTGGCGACGTGATCGCAACAGGAACTCCGGAAGGTGTTGGGCCGTTCGTGCCCGGTGATGAAGTGCGCATTGAAATTCAACAGGTCGGTTCGATGAGTCTGTCTGTGGTTGAAACGGACGCTCGGGCTCCCCGCGCATATTGAAGATCAGCCTGTCGTTTATGGCTGCTTACGGGTTGACACGCTTCGTAGACAAGTTGCGCCAGATATCTCGGAATCTTGGCTCGACCGCTACGGAGTCCGTTGGGGTCAAACAGATCGATAGCAGACATAATGGCATTTAATTCCAAATTGGGAGACAAGCTATGAAAAGCATTTTTTTGTTAATACCACTTCTTTTTTCATTAAACACAGCTGCCTCGGCAGATCAAGTTTATCCTTCAAAGCCCGTCACCATAGTGATTCCATTCGCGCCTGGAGGCGGGGTTGATATCATCACAAGAGCCGTAGGGGCAAAACTTGCTGAACGCTGGAAGCAGCCGGTCGTGATCGAAAATAAGGCAGGAGCAGGATCCACGATCGGGGTAGGCCAAGTCGCCCGGGCTTCCGCGGATGGTTATACGCTTCTGGCAACGGTGAATCAATCGATCGTCGGAAACCGGTTCCTGTATAAAAAACTAGGCTACGACCCTGACAAGGATCTGGATCCCTTGATAATGATGGTAAAAGCCGATCAACTCATCGTCGCGAATGCCAGCGTCCCTGTTAATTCGCTCAAGGACGTTGTCAAGCTTTCCAAAGACAAACCAAAGTCGCTCTTTTATGGATCATATGGGAACGGCAGCCAGACTCATTTGCTTTTTGCATTGATCGCGGACCGGGAGAAAATAGACATTACTCACGTCCCCTATAACGGCGTGTCGCAGAGTCTTACCGCATTAGCGGGCGGCGAGGTAGCGCTTGGTTCGGCGAGCTCCGGTGTGATTGCCCCACTTGTTCAAGCAGGAAAGATCAAGCCCATTGCCGTAGCAGGGGATAAGCGAATGGCTCAGTTCCCAAACGTATCGACTGTGGCTGAGCAAGGACTCCCTTACGCAATGACCTCAATCTGGTATGCGCTATTTGCGCCCGCGGGTACTCCTGCGATGGTAGCGGAACGCATTCGGGATGATGTACGCGATATCCTTCAAGATCCGAAATTTGTCAATCAATACGTGAAACCGCGAGACTTGGAGGTAGTAGGAACAGATGGCGCACAACTGCGCACGGCCATCGCGGAGGAAGTTCGCTCAACAGCCGAAATGATCAAAGCGGCAGGTGTTGTTGCGGAATAGTTTGATTGGAAAAGATCGGCTCGATATGGACCTGGATTCGTTGCGGAATATCTAATGGCGAGACTCGAAAGCATACTGCCTGGTAATAATAGCCACATTCGTTCGAGAGACACAAGCTCTTATCATGGAGATGATGTTGGATCAAGAAATAAGTCCCGGACTGCAGTCTGGATGCGTAGCGGATATCGGGTCCACTATGCGCGCAGTATTGATTGAACAATATGGCGGGCCGGAAGTTGTTCATCTTAACTCCGATGTTCCGATACCGACACCTGGCAAAGGCGAAGTACTGGTAAAGGTTGTTTGCGCTGGTATCAACTTCATGGATATCCATACGCGCCAGGGTAAGTACGCAGAGTCACGTACTTATTCGGTAGGTCTACCCTGCATACTGGGAATGGAGGGATCCGGTAACATCGTGCAAATTGGTGCGGGTGTATCAAATTTACGACTTGGTCAGCGGGTTGCGTGGTGCATTGTTTGGGGAAGCTTCGCGGAGTATGTTTGTATACCTGCGAGCATGGTTGCCGTCCTGCCAGACCAAATCGACTATGACACGGCGGCATCGGCGATGTTTCAAGGTTGCACTGCCCATTATTTGGTGCACGATGTCGCACGGCTGACAGAAAACAGTGCTTGCCTAGTGCACGCAGCTTCAGGAAGCATCGGGCAGATCCTCATTCAAATGGCAAAGCAGGTTGGCGCTACCGTCTTTGCGACGGCGAGTACTGAGGAGAAATGCCAGATTGCTACGCAGCGCGGTGCCGACGCTGCGTTCCTTTACGACGAAGGCCGATTTGCCGATGTGGTAAGACAGTTGACCTCAGGCACCGGCGTGGACATTGTGTTCGATTCGCTTGGTCGGGCCACGCTACGTGATAGTTTCCGCGCCACCCGTAAGCGCGGCCTCGTAATTAACTACGGAAATGTCTCAGGAAGTATGACTAATCTCGACCCATATGAACTGGGTGAAGCTGGCTCCCTTTTCCTAACTCGGCCTAGGCTGGCAGATCACATGGCTGATGCTGCTACGGTGCAAAGTAGAGCAGATGCAATCTTCCAAGCAATCACCGACGGATGGTTGGCGATAGAAATCTCCCATCGATATTCCTTCGAGCAAATTTCTGAGGGGCACGCTCGTATCGAGTCTCGACAACAAATAGGTAAGTCAGTAGCCTGGATTTAACAATAAACCGCAACGACACCTTGCATATTTTCATACATAAATGAAATCAGCAAACCCCGAAAACCGCCTGAAGGCGGTGGTTAGTGAACGGCGCTGGCCCTTTTGGTCCTTGGAGCCGAGAATGCACTCGCTGCACGGCCCCTCGAGAGTTTTGGCTTTAAAGCGCTGCTTATGTGCGGGGCAGGATTGAAGATCCTGTTCTAAGGTATGCAGGAGTTGGAGTTTATTGGGTTCAGCGATGAGCCTCCAGAATCGTAATAGCGTCAGCCAGGTAATATGACAGACAAGGAAAAACCAATGACTCAAGCTCAACATATGAAAATCGCCGCCACTTATATGCGAGGCGGTACCAGCAAAGGGGTGTTTTTTCGGCTGAATGATTTGCCCCAAGCCGCACAGACGCCCGGCGCCGCACGCGACGCGCTCCTATTGCGTGTGATTGGCAGCCCGGATCCTTATGGCAAGCACACCGATGGCATGGGCGGTGCCACATCGAGCACAAGCAAGGTGGTTATCCTGTCCAAGAGCGAGCGTGCCGGGCACGATGTCGACTACCTGTTCGGTCAGGTGTCTATTGATAAACCCTTCGTTGACTGGAGCAGCAACTGCGGAAACCTATCGACCGCCGTGGCGCCGTATGCCATCAGCAATGGATTGATCGGCCCCGATCGCATTCCGCAGAACGGCGTTGTCACCGTGAACATATGGCAGGCCAATATTGGCAAGACCATCGTGGCGCACGTACCCGTCACCAACGGTGCGGTACAGGAGATGGGCTACTTTGAACTCGATGGTGTCACTTTCCCCGCAGCCGAAGTCCGGCTCGACTTTATGAATCCTGCTGCAGAAGAAGATGGCTCAGCTGGTGTCATATTTCCAACTGGCAATTTGATTGATAACCTGCACGTGCCCGGAGTGGGGCTGTTGACATCTACCATGGTCAACACGGGTATTCCTACCGTCTTTGTGAACGCCCAGGATATCGGCTTTACCGGCACTGAACTACAGGATACGATCAACAGCGACGCTCGCACGCTGGGCTTGCTTGAAGCCATACGGGCGCAAGGGGCACTGCGGATGGGGCTCATCGCGAACATAGAGGAGGCTGAACTTCGCCAGCACACACCCAAGGTGGCGTTTGTGGGTCACCCAGCAGACTACACCGCGTCCAGCGGCAAGCAGGTCGTCGCCAGCGATATAAATCTCGTGGTGCGGGCACTTTCCATGGGCAAATTGCATCATGCGATGATGGGAACCGCTGCTGTGGCCATCGGTACGGCAGCGGCTATTCCCGGCACGCTTGTCAATCTCGCGGCCGGGGCCGGTGAGCGCCAGTCGGTTAGCTTCGGTCATCCATCGGGTACCCTGCGGGTCGGAGCACAAGCCATTGAGCAAGGCGGGCAGTGGACTGTGAAAAAAGTGTCCATGAGTCGTAGCGCTCGCGTATTGATGAAAGGTTATGTGCGGATTCCTGCTGATACGTTTTGAGAATCCCAAGAGATAATTGCACTTCCGTTAAATCAAAAAGGACTCACTACATGCCGATAAGAAAGCGACTCAGATCACTCGTCGAAGTTCGCAGCACCATTATCGTTGCTGGCGCATTCAATACCTTGTCTGCCAAAGTCATTGTCGTTCTAGGCTTCTAGCACTTCTACTTGGCAGGTAACGCCCGTGACTGCCCACCTGAAAGTTCTGCCCATCAGACGAGGACTTTGTCCCATCCCCCCGGAATGCCGCCAGAGGGCGCTTTTTCTGAGCATTGACCAGCTCAGCTGAATAGGTTTCATCCCTGATATACCAGGCCTGAATCTCCTCAAGCGATTACTTTGTCGTTCCCGGACAGGATTCGGCCATTTTTGTCGGCCTTCCTCGGAAATCCTTTCTCTATACACATAGATGCATCAATCAAGCTTACTTCAATCAAAGGTCGAACTCCACTTAACGTAAAAAAAACACTTGTCCGGTGCGGCTCCCGAAGTTCCGATTCAGGCTATGTGATTTAATATTGATATTTACTCGGTATCCGCGGGCATAGTATCCTTATGGTAGAAAATTGCACGCCAATACCTGAGTTTTGGTTTACCTACCTAACGAGATATTGAGACTACTGACACGCTCAGTCCAGATCGGAGTTTGTTCACTGATGAAGCTTCTCACCTTCTCAAGATTGCCTCCCCCTATTGTAGATCCCATGGATTCGATACGTTCACGTACTTCCGGTAATTGAAGTACCTTTTCTAAGGCGTTATTAAGCTCAATCTGAATGCTTTCTGGGACGTCTTTGCTAACCACAAATGTAAACCAAGTGGAGCCCTCAATCCCTGGGTAACCCAATTCTGCAAATGTAGGAGTGTTTGGTAGGATTTTCAATCTCTCTGATGTAGCGACTGCTAGTGCCTTAATGCTGTTCGACTTAACGAGCTGAAGCGCTGATCCTAGCGCAGTTGTAAACTGCCATTGGATTTCACCACCGATGATGGCATTAAGCGCAAGGCCATCACCTTGATAAGGGATTGGCATGACGTCTATACCCGCTTCTTTCTTTAGCAATTCGCTCATAATATGTGCAGTATTTCCAGTTCCCCCAGGTATCCCATAATTATATTTACCAGGATTTTTTTGGCTCAACTCGATTGCTTCCTTAGCATCCTTGGCCTTAAATGCATTTGAACCAACCATCATATATGGCACATGGGCAAGTATGGATATAGTAGAAAATCTACTGGGATCATAAGGCAGTTTTTCTTTGAATAATGCAGGATTTAAAACCTGATACACCAGACTGCTCAGAGCGAGAGTGTAGCCATCGGGGGCAGCGCGTGAAAGTGCCTGCATTCCAACAATCCCACTTGCCCCAGTGCGATTTTCCACAACCACTGGTTGGCCAATTATCGGACTCAGATGAGTGGCAATAAGGCGTGTTATCAGATCACTTGGGCCACCTGGCGGCGATGGAACAATAACTGTTATTGGTTTCGACGGGTATTTATCTTCTGCCTGAACAATAGAAGTACTCAGCAATGCCATTGATACTGCACAGGACTTCAGAACTATAGCCAGCTTCATTTTCATGAATTTGTCTCCTGGTTTTATGGTTTTATGAATTTCGAAATTTCGGGTCATTAGTTATTAGTGAAAGCCCAACTTATGGCGATTACAAAACTGATTCTCGCCTATCTCATCCGAGGAAATCCAATTGGGACTATCTAATTAGGATTACTACTTTGGATCCATTTGTGAGATAGGCTATTTTCTATTTATATTTAATTAATTTCAATAAATTTAATATAAATAAATTTATAATTCCAATACGGATGACATTCCAGCTTTAGATTTGAAAGCAAATTTCGCCAAATGCGATATATCAAATGAGTTGATCCAGACATAATTGCGCTAATGTACATACACTAACGTTGTAATTTTAATAATATTAAATAGATTGAATATTGTTTTCTTAGCCAGTAAATTATCCATAGCGACATTCTGAACTAAGGATTTATTTACTATGAAAGCTACTTCGAACTTTTTACGCAATGCTTGGTACGCAGCAGTCTGGTCTCAAGAACTTAAATTCGACGAGTTACTTCCCAAAACTATCATTGGTGAACCTCTTGTATTTTTCAGAAAGAGTGACGGTAAAGCCGCAGCGCTTCTGAATATCTGTCCCCATAAGTTCGCACCATTGCATATGGGAAAACTTCTACCTGGAGATAAAATCCAATGTGGGTACCACGGCCTAGAATTCGATCCGAACGGCACCTGTATTCACAATCCACACAAGTCAGGGCGCATTGCAGCAGACTGCAAAGTTAAATCATATGAAGTGTTGGAACGTCATGGGATGGTCTGGATATGGATGGGTAACGAAGAGGCAGATCCCGCAACAATTCCTGATTATTCGTTCCTAGATCAGGACTCGGGCTATGACGTTACTTGTAGAGAATCAATTTGTATAAATGCTAATTACCGTCTCGTTGCAGATAATTTACTTGATCTTAGCCACTCTCCTTACCTTCACGATGGCGTCATAGGTGGTCCTGAAACGATCAAAGCAAATATTACAGTCACTCAAGACGGTAATACAGTTAGGGTAATGCGACCCAAATTCAACGTACGACCGCCAGGGTTACTAAATCGGTTATATAAAAAAGACGGTGAACCTGTTGATATTTGGTCAATTCAAAGGTGGACTCCGCCATGTTATATGTTAAACGACACAGGGGCCTATCCTCCTGGAGGCGACCCCAAGGAGGGTGCCGGTGTGCTGGGAGCCCATCTGCTGACGCCCGAAACCGACAATACCACCCATTACCACTTCGTGGCCGCCAGATCCGGCAATATTCTTGATGAAAATGAGGACCAGGAGGAGTTCAAAGAATGGCTTGCTAGTGCTCGCCGGCATGCATTTCAGCAACAAGATGAACCAATGATCGAGGCACAATTTGAAATGATGCAGAATTTTCCCGAATATACTGCGCGACCTGTATTGCTCGAAATTGACGCCGGCCCGGTAAGATGCAATCGAATACTAGATGAACTGATTAGTCGTGAATCAGAATCGAGAGAACAATCTAATGCAGTGGTGAACAATATGAAACACATCCCCATCGAAATCAAGGGGGTAAAGTGATGAAATACCTTCAAAATGCCTGGTATATCGCAGTTCGTTCGGACGAACTATCGACTAACCTATTTGCTCGTCGCATATTAGATAAGCCGATAGTTCTGTTCCGTAAAAATAATGGCGAAGTCGCTGCTTTGGAAGACAAATGCCCGCACCGCTTTGTACCCTTACATCTTGGCCGCATCGTGGACGACACAATCCAATGCGGATACCATGGGCTTCAATTCGACTGCACTGGAAAGTGTGTTGTTGCACCGTTCGACAGTAAGATCCCTACAACAGCAAGGGTAACAAGTTTTCCAGTACTGGAACGATTCGGCATGGTATGGATCTGGATGGGTTCATTTGAAAAAGCGGACCCTGGAGAGATTCCTGACTTGAGCTGTATGATTGATCCGCAGCGCACACAGGTCCATGGCTACGCGAAAATTAAATGCAACTATGAATTAGTAATGGACAATCTAGCCGATTTGAGCCATGCGTACTACGTACATGGAAGTTTTTATACTCCACAAGGTCTCGAACGGACAGAACACAGCGTCACGGAAGAAAATGGTGCGGTATACAGCAAATTCCATTTCCCCGATATCGAGGTTCCGTCACTGTGGAATAATTATGCGGGCCATACACTTTCTAGAATCGACCGCTGGTCCGAAATGCGTTGGAACGCGCCATCTAATTTGCTTCTTTATGCTGGCGTAACACCTACAGGGCAGCCTAGATCAGACGGTATTAATTTATATGGTGTCCATATGCTGACACCTGAAACACCATCGACAACTCACTATTACTACTGTCATTGCCGTGGATTTCAAATTGATGATTCAGAAACTACTGAACAGGTGAAAGAATGGCAGCGAATTGCCTTCCAGGAAGAAGATAAGCCAATGCTCGAAGCGCAACAAGCATCCATAGGTACTGTTGATAACCTGCTTTCACTAAAACCTGTACTGCTATCAAGTGATACGGGCGCTGTACGGATTCGTCGAAGATTACAGGAAAAAATCAAGGCAGAAATCCAATCTGACCTTGATCTACAAAAAGAGGCAATATTATGAGCCTGCGGCATTTAAAAGTCCGAGTAGCACACAAATCAGTAGAAGCACGATATATAACTGGTTTTCTCTTGATCCCAGCTGACGGCATAGAGCTTCCTCACTTTGCGCCAGGCTCCCATATTGATATCTATCTTCCAAATGGAATAACACGTCAATATTCGCTATGTAATAATCCGGAGGAACCCAATTGCTATCGTATTGGAGTATTACAGGAATCCAAAAGTCGCGGCGGCTCAAAAATGTTGTGCGAAACAGTAGAAGAAGGTGATATTTTGGAGATTAGCGCTCCAAAGAATCACTTCCCGTTAGATTTGAATGCTAAGAAAAGCCTTTTGGTTGCGGGTGGTATCGGAGTTACACCAATACTTAGCATGGCGGAGGCTTTAACAAATTCAGGTAGAGAGTTTGAAATGCACTACGCTGCTAGATCTACTGACAGAATGGGATTTCGAGAACGTATCCAGGAGTCTCGTTTTGCAGAAAAAACTTATTTTCATGTAGATGACGAGAACCGCGCTCAACTTTTTGATATCGAAAGATTATTGACCGCTCAAGACAATGGCACTCATCTCTATGTCTGTGGCCCCAATGGCTTTATGGATGCAGTCCTGTCAACTGCTAGAAATATCGGCTGGGAGGATGCTAGACTTCACTACGAGTTTTTCAACGCCGAACCAATCGATGCTGCAGGAGACAAGAAATTTCAGATTAAGCTAGCTAAATCAGGAAAAATTGTAGATGTATTGCCCGGGCAAAGTGTTGTGGAAGCCCTTAAGGCAGAAGGGCTGGTAATCGAAACATCATGTGAGCAAGGCGTATGCGGAACCTGTCTTACCAGAGTTCTTGAAGGAGAGCCGATTCATCGAGATTTGTTTTTAACTCCGGAAGAACAGGCCCAAAACGATTGTTTTCTTCCATGCTGTTCATGGTCAAATTCATCATTACTTGTGCTTGATCTGTAAAGCAAGAAAAAAACATTGTCGGCTGTGTATGGGAATACTAACCGCTTCGCTGCCCGAGGATTTTGGATAACGAAGCAGCGTGTCGCCGTAAGGCTGCAAATACGTCCCCAGAAGCACTATCATCGAACTGGCCAATAAAACCAATTGTTGCAATTGCTCCCTCAAGTCGATTACTTGGGCCAAACACTGGGACTGCAGCTCCGGCAACCCTAGGATTGCGCACTCCTGCTGCATGAGCCCCACCGTCACGGCGGGTACGCTCACGAATTTTAACTATCTCCTTGATCGGCATTACGTCCGCCGGAAGCTGACTTAAGACAGGTTTTAACTCTGACTCGGGGAGCCACGCAATAAAAACAGCCGAGGTTGGTGAGTTCACCAGGGGCAGAACTGTTCCCAGCCTCATTGAAACGCCGATACCAAACTTTGCTTCTTCAAAATGGGTGACTAGTGGTCCCCGCTCACTCCAGACAGCATAAGCAGTACTATGTCCGATTTCTTCTCTTAATTCGTACAGAGTATTAGAGACAAAATTTGCTGTACCTGAGCGGCCGAGGGCACTCAATCCCAGTCTCAATGCGAAGCTTCCCAATGTATATCTCATTCCACCTCTTTCTCGGTCAAGAAGTCCACATCGAGTCAAACTGACCAAGTAGTGATGTGCTTTGCTAGTGGAATAACCGACTGCTTCAGCAATTTCCTTAAGAGTCATCGGCTCAGGATTAGCCTCTACAACTTGAAGTAGCCGCGCTGCCGCTTCTACAGATGCGATTCCTTTTTTGTGTGTCTCCGGCTCATCCGAACCTCCCGTTATCTCAACCATAGAGTGTTCTCCTTATACATCAGTGCATTAAACAAAAAATCTTAACATAATTTAATATATATAAATTTAGTTACTAATATTGATTACGTTAATTTGAAAATACACTTGGTGCCATGTTTTCCAGAATGGTTATTCTAATAATTTTAACAATATTAAGTCGATTGATAATATATTAAATTCGCGACACTATTGCTTCGGCAACCAAATGGTGCGAGTGAAATGAATTTTGAATCGATTTTATTTAATAGTGATTCAGTCATATCGTTTCCATGAGTCAGATATTAGTCAGAGCGCTTTGCTCGGACCACTGCTGTAGAACCGAAAGCGGCCTAGTCGCGTCGCAACTGATAGAGAAATTACCATTATTGATCGATCAGTCAACGTGTTATCGTAACCGGCTAGTGATGGTTTATGCTCGATATTGGCTAATATACGGCAACCTGAGATGTAAAGGTTTCGTTATTGCGCTGTGTTGGTAGTAAATGCAAGGTGCGGAACAATAAAGAGAGCGCCGAGATACAAATCTTCTCGCGCTGGTCCTTAATGAAATTCATACGATACTGGAATCAATTCCAGTTCCAGTAATTGCTGTTCTTTTGGGACAATGCGAGGTGGCGGCCTAGAATTGGCGTTGGCATGTGATTATCGCGTCCTTTGAAACACTGGAAGCGTTTGGGTAATCCCTAGACGTAAGCTCCCTGCGCGATCAGGCGATGTAAATAAGAGCGTGAGAAATTCGCAATTTGTTTACTTTTTTCCTAATTGGAAGTCTCTAAGGATATAAAATATCAGTAATCCAAGATTGTTTACATAATATTGGTATACATAACCTTATTGATCGCGCAAGTGCACGGTTGATTTAATATCAGATTTATCCCGAAAAGCCTTCAATGACGGTCAGTTGTTGAAGGCTTTTTGCTGCCTGCTCCTTCAATGCGCTATGCGCATCGATCACACCAGGCTGCCGTTCATTCACTGAATACCGTTTTGAGCTGTGCCTGCAAGTATTGCGTCAATGTCTTGATGGCGGCCGATGCCAAGTGTGGTCTGGCTGTTGTCAGGATATAAAGCGTCGCATCAATGCCGGCAATCCGATATTGTGGCAATACCAACTGAAGGTTGCCGTCAGCCACATCGCGTGCAACAACGTAGCTGGGCAACAGCGCTACACCAAGATCGTTTTTGGCGGCCGTAAGCAAAAAGCGGAAGTTTTCCGACTGCAGGCCAGGATTGAGCTTCAGCCTTGTTGATGTCTTACCGTTTTCCAGCATGATCTGTTCATGGAAACGCCGGTTTGATGAGCAAATGAATTGCAACTGTGCAATCTGCTGCGGGTCCTGCGCTGCGCTGCTGTGCGCAGCCAGATAGCCTGGAGAGGCGCAAAGGCGCCACTGCACGTCACACACTTTCTTTGCGACATAATCCTGGGGAGGCTGGGCCACGACCCGCAAGGCGACATCCACCCTGGATTCAATCAGATCGTTTACGCGATTCGAAAACATGATGTGCAGATTAAGTCGTGGATAGGCCTTTTTGAAATCGATCAAAATCGGCTGCAAGATCAGTTCCCCCAGTCCGGTCGGCACGCTTAGTCTTACGGTGCCGGTCGGCTCCGCGCCCAGCATTAACATTTGGTTGGTGGCGGCTTCCAGTTCACGCAATATACTTAGCCCATGCTGGTACAGCACCTCGCCCTGCTGGGTGAGTTCCAGGCGCCGGGTTGACCGGCGAATCAGCTGGGTATTTAACTGCGCCTCCAGTCGCTTCAGGCTCTTGCTCACGTGTGACTTGGTAATGTGGTGGCGTTTTGCCGCCTCGCTGAGCGTGCCGGTCTCAATGATCGTCACGAACAAGCGGATCAGGTTCAGATCCAGCTCACTGTAGTTGTCCATCATGCTCCCATTCCTGATTGGTCGAATGTCTGGCGGAAATTTCCGTATTTTTATTGTCAACTGCCAGGAAACATATATTAGCTATTTATCCGCATTGTTGCCAGCAGATGGCATTGCTACACTCGTCTGCACAGGAGGCAACCCATGCAAAACCAAATTTTTTCAGAAAATCTATTCCAGGGTCAGCGCGTGCTGGTCACGGGAGGCGGAACCGGTCTGGGGCTGGCCATGGCCGAAAAGCTGGTCAGCCTTGGGGCACAGGTGCATCTTTGCGGGCGCCGACAGCACGTGCTGGAACAGGCCGCCGCCAGTTTGCAGACGCGCTTTCCGGACAGTCGCGTTTTTGTGCATTCGGTCGATATCAGGGATTCAGACAAAGTTGACCAAATGGTTCAGCATATCTGGGACGCGCATGGTGGCGTGGATGCCTTAATCAACAATGCGGCCGGGAACTTCATTTGTCCGACCGAGGACATTTCGGTCAATGGTTTCAAGGCGATCACCGAAACGGTACTCAATGGCACTTTTTATGTCACCCAGGCCGTCGGTAAACGCTGGATTGCCACACAACATCCCGGCTCCGTGGTATCCATCGTCGTCACCTGGGTCTGGACCGGGTCGCCCTTCGTCGTGCCTTCGGCCATGTCCAAATCTGCCGTCGATAGCATGACCAAATCGCTGGCCATCGAATGGGGGCGTCATGGCATCCGATTCAATGCCATCGCCCCGGGAGTCATTCCAACTGAGGGAGCATCGGCAAGGCTGCGTCCTACCGAGAGCAATACCGATGCGCTGGTCAGCCAGAATCCCATGCAACGTCTGGGCCAGTTCAGCGACATTGCCAATCTGGCCACCTTTTTGCTCTGCCCGGAAAACAGCTGGCTCAACGGCCAGACCATCGCCCTGGACGGCGGCGACTGGCTGGCTAACGGTGCGTACTTCAAGCAGTATTTCGAATGGGATAAAAACGACTGGCAGGTTGCCCGTGAACGCATCCAGGCGCGAACCAGCGCCGTTGCGCAAAGCTAACGATAGGGAGCAACAATGGAATCGATGATTGTTGTCCAGGATAGAAAAACCAGCAAGGCAGTGCATCAGTCACGATCCCGCAAGCTGGCATCCGGCCTGCGGGCACTTGGTCTCAAACCAGGCGACACGTTTGCGATCATGTTGCGCAATAGCGAAGCCTTTCTTGAAGCCATCGACGCCAGCCGGCAGATCGGCACGACCTACTGTCCGGTCAATTGGCATTTTGCTGCAGCGGAAGCCGGCTTTTTGCTTAACGATAGCGGTGCGCGAGTGCTCATCGTGCATACCGATTTCTGGGACCGCATACAAGCGGTGGTGCCACCGTCCATGTCCGTATTGATTGTGGGCGAACATCCCGCCTGTAATGGTGAGGCGAATGCGCCATTGCCCTATGCACGCTGGCGCGATGGTTTTCCCGAAAGCGACCAATACGCTGCCGCGCCGCGCGGGCACATGGCCTATACGTCCGGCACGACCGGTAAGCCAAAGGGTGTGGTACGGCATGTGTTCCCGCCCGAGGTTGCTGCCGAGCGCAAGCGGGCGGCGCAACAATTGCTGCAACACACGTTCGGCCTGGTTCAGGGGTGCCGTGCATTGCTGCCGGCGCCCATTTATCACAGCGCACCCAGTCTGTTTGCCCAGAATGCCCTGCAAGTGTGCGAGACCTTTGTATTGACAGACCGGTTCGACCCTTTGGAGGTGTTGCAACTGGTGCAGGCATACCGCATTGAAGTGCTGTACCTTGTGCCGATCATGTATGTGCGCATGCTCAAGCTCGACCAGCAGTCGCGCCAGCGCTATGACCTCCGTTCCCTGCGATTTGTCGCTTCTACGGGCGCTCCTTGTGCACCCGAGATCAAGCGGGCAATGATCGATTGGTTAGGCCCCATTGTTTATGAAACCTATGCTTCCAGCGAGGCCGGTTTAATTACGTTGCTGGACTCACATCAGGCCCTGGCAAAACCGGGCAGCGCAGGCAAACCGGTAGGTGAAGCCGTGATCAGAATTTACGACGAGGACGGCGTCGAGTGCGCACCCGGTGTCGCCGGTTATATCTATGTTCGGCAACCGGCGTATGCTGATTTTCATTACCGCAATAATCCGCAGGCACGCAACGACATCGATAAAGGAGGACTCATCAGCCTGGGTGATATCGGCTACCTGGACGAAGATGGGTTTTTATTTGTTTGCGACCGCAAAGCCGACATGGTGATTTCCGGTGGGGTCAATATCTATCCTGCCGAGGTCGAACACCAGCTCTTGCAATATGAAGGCATCGCCGATTGCGCGGTTATCGGGATTCCCGATGCCGAATTTGGCGAGTCGCTGCTCGCGTTTGTACAGCCGCAAGCAGGTCAAACCCTGGACACCCAGGCGATCGGATACTGGTTGCAGTCGCGCATGGCCAAATTCAAGATTCCGCGCCAGTTCCTTATCGAGGCAACCTTGCCCAGGGATGATTCCGGAAAAATATACAAGCGCTTGCTACGTGATAAATACTGGGCTGGCCACAGCCGGAAAGTCTAATACGAACGACATCGTGTGATGAAACAAAAAGCCCGTTGAGTGGCAAAACGAATAACCAAGGAGACTGATCATGAATCAACGCATTGCAAACTTCATTATTGCTGCTGCATTCGGCCTGGGCGTGGCTGCGCCAGCCTGCGCCGCCTATCCAGACAAGCCCATCAAACTGGTGGTGCCGTATACGCCGGCAGGCTCGGCAGACCAGCTGGCGCGAGCGCTGGCGCAAAACATGGGCCAGGCACTCGGACAAGCTGTGGTAGTGGAAAACAAGCCCGGGGCCAGCACCAAAATAGGCGCAACCCAGGTGGCGCGCGCGCCCGCCGATGGCTATACCCTTTTTCTGGCAAGCAATTCCAGCATGGTGCTCAACCCCCTGCTTTACAAGAAATTTCCTTATGATCCGGAACGCGATTACCGTATCGTTTCCATCGTTGCCGACATCCCGCTTGTTGTAATCACAAATGAAAAATCCGGCCTGGATAGCATGCAGAAGTTTGTAGACTACGCCAAGCAGCATCCAGGAAAGCTTAACTATGCATCCGTGGGAAACGGCAACCCTTTGCATCTGGCCACCGAATTATTGCTCGGGCAATATGGCATCAAGGCAACCCATGTTCCCTATAATGGCAGCGCGCCGGCGTTGACCTCTCTCATGAGCAATGATACGCAATTGATGATCGACGTTATCAGTACTTCGTTGCCGCTCATCAAGGACGGAAAAATCAGGGCACTGGCCGTCACTTCGCCCAGGCGTCTTGATGTTCTGCCCAATGTCCCAAGCGTATCGGAAATCGGCAAGACCAACTATCAGGCATCGACCTGGTTCGGTATTGCTGTGCCCAAAAGCACGCCCGAAGCTGTGGTGAACGCGCTCAGGACGGCGATCGATACCACGCTAAAGAATGAACCATTTCAGAAACGGTTCGAGACGCTGGGCCTATATATACAGCAACCACGAAAGCAGAAACAGGTCGACCAGTTTGTTGACGAGGATCGCGCCAAGTGGAAGACAGTGATAGAAAACAACCGGATTTCGCTGGACTGAAAGAGGAGGTAACGCGTCGCGGTATCGGACGCCATCGTGCGTGTTTCAGTATCTTGGCATTGTTTACCAGCATCATGCATGCGCGGCCGGCAACCATAATCATAAACACAGCCATCCATTGCCGGTCGGTTTTCTGCGATAGAGAGGCCATTGGTGTCACTCGGGAACTGACGGGCCGACAGGATTGCATGCGTGCGTGCGGGTGCGGTGCCGCCGGGGGCGGGGGATTTATCGCTGCAATGTAAAACAGTTCTGCAATTGCGCGGGGTAATATTTGATTCAAATCAAATATATGATTGACTCCTCACAACAAGCCACAAGCCGACGTGACGGTCTGCTGCAACAAGCATCAGGGTAAATACCAAGGGATTGGATGCCAATTCATTTGCCCCTAGCGCAGCGACCTCGTCAGGCCCGGCACTGCAATAGTATTGGAGGAACATCAATGCGCCATATCCAGCGACGCACATTAATTGCTGCTGCACTGAGTGTCGTAACGTCAATCTCAATCGGGCTGCCCGCGTACGCGCAGGGCGATGGCAAGCCAATCACCATCGTCGTGCCTTATGCTGCAGGGGGTACGAATGACAACTTCGCCCGCCTGCTGGCCGACGGTATTGGCAAGGAACTGGGCCGCCATGTGATCGTCGAAAACAAGCCAGGTGCCAATGGCATTATCGGCGCGTCGTACGTTGCCCGTGCGCGGCCTGACGGGACCACCTTCCTGCTGGGCGGCTCGGGACCGGTTTCATTGAATATTCTGCTGCGCCCGTCGCTGCCCTATGGTTTTGACAGTTTTGATTCGGTGGCCATGCTGTTTGACGGACCACTGACCATCACGGTGCCGACTTCGCTGGGCGTCAATTCTATTGACGAGCTGGTTGCCTACGGTAAAAAGACCGGACAGCCGCTGCTGTACGGCACAATGGGTCCGGGCAGCGTCTCGGATCTGTATGGCCGGATCGTTTCCAAAACCTTCGGTATACCATTGACTGCCGTGGCCTATAAGAACAATAATTCGGCGCTGATCGACCTGATGGCAGGGCGCGGCGACATGAATTACGCCACGCCGGTTCCCATGATCCAGAATGCCAAAAACCTGAAGGTGCTGGCCCTGAGTACCGAGAAACGATCATCGCATTTTCCCAACATTCCTTCGGTAGCCGAACTGGGCTATCCCCAATTGAAAACATCCTACTGGACAGCCTTGCTGGCGCCCAAAGGCACACCGGCGGCGATCATCAATGACGTGGCGGCCGCAGCCATGAAAACAGTCAAAACCAAAGCGTTCCAGCAGGTGCTCATAGACAATGGCCAGATCGAGAAGACCGGTGGCCCTCAAGTGCTGGACGCGCAATTGCAGGCCGATCGTGAACACTGGGGCAAAGTCATCAACGAAAACAAAATCGTCATCAATTAGCAGCCAACGCTGTCGTTACAGCAGTTCGTGCCGCCGGAAGTTAACGGTGGGCAGCCAGCACACGCCGTCCGGCTTGACGGGCGACTACAGCCGGGTACGTCAGGCAGCAGGATTTCAGGAGGAGCACGAATGTGCAATCATATGCGGCGCGGCTTGATTGTCGCGGTAATAAGTACGATTTTGGCCTGGGCAGCGCCTGCGTTTGCCCTGGATGGCGACAAGCCCATTACGATTGTGGTGCCTTATGCGGGAGGAGGAGCCAACGATAGTCTGGCCCGGCTGATGGCAGAAGGAATGAGCAAGGAGTTGGCGCGCCCCGTGATTGTCGAGAACAAGGGCGGTGCCAATGGCATTATCGGTACGTCCTATGTGGCTCGCGCTCGTCCCGATGGCAATACGCTGCTTCTGGGCGGGACTGGACCTATTTCCCTGAACATCATGTTGCGTCCAAATTTGCAGTATGGTTTCGATAGTTTTGATTCCGTCGCCATGCTGTTTGATGGCCCGCTGACCATTACCGTTCCGACGTCGCTTGGCGTCAATTCGATGGACGAACTGCTTGCCTATGCGAAAAAATCCGATAGGCCGCTACTGTATGGAACGATGGGTCCGGGTAGCGTAACCGATCTTTTTGGGTGGATTCTCACCAAAACCCTGAACGCGCCTGCCACGGCGGTTTCGTATAAAAACAATACGGCATCGTTGATTGATCTGATGGCGGGGCGAGGCGACCTGTCATTTGCTACGCCGATTTCCCTTATCCAACATCAGAAAGCCGGCGATCTGAAGATCCTGGCGCTCACGACCGATCAACGCGATCCATCGTTTCCCGATATCCCAACGGTCACTGAACTGGGTTATCCGCAATTGAAGTCGTCCTACTGGACTGCCCTGCATGCGCCCAAGGGCACACCACGCAAAATCATCGACGAAATTGCAGCGGCTGCAGTCAAAAGCGTACAGAGCGACAGATTCCGCAAGCTGCTTCGGGACAATGGCCAGACCGAAAAAGCGGGCGGTCCCGACGTGCTGGACGCGCAATTGCAGGCTGACCGTGAGCACTGGGGTAAAGTGATCCGCGACAACAAAATCATTATTAACTAGCGTTTTATATTCTCTTCTGTTTGGCATATGACTATTGATATTGAACCGCTAGGCTCGGTCCGTTCGGCGCTTGGCGAGTGCCCTATCTGGGATACGGAAAACCAGCGACTCTGGTTCATGGACTGCCGCGCCGGACTGATTCATCAGATTGACCCGGCTACGGGTCGGCTTGTTGCCACCAGCCAGGTACCGGCGCCGGCCGGCTCCTTTGCCCTGAACGCAGATGGCCGTCTGGTCGTGGCGCTCAGGGAAACCATCGCGCTTTATGACCCAGCCACCGGCGTGCTGGAGACAATCGCGCAGATTGACGACAGCCATTCCAATTTGCGATTGAATGATGGCGAGGCCCTGCCCGATGGTTCCTTTATCGTCGGCACCATGCATGTGCTGCGCAACGAAGGCGAGCCGCCCCTGGGCGGTCTTTACCGGCTTTATCCGGATGGCAGGCTGGTCAAGCTGGACAGCAATATCGGCATTACCAACGGGCCCTGCATCAGTCCGGTGGACAGGCGATTCTATGTGAGCGATAGCAGCGTTCGCACCATTTATTCCTACGCCGTTGCAGCTGACGGCACGCTTGCCGACCGGCGCCGGTTTGTCGATACCCAGGCGTATGCATCCGGTCCCGATGGTTGCTGTTTTGATTCGGACGGCGGGCTCTGGACTGCCTTGGTGCATGCCGGCGCCATTGCCCGTTTCGGGTCGGACGGCGCCCTGACGCACAAAATTGCGCTGCCCTTGACGCATCCTGCATCGCTCTGTTTCGGCGGGCCAAACCTGGACGAGTTGTTCGTTACATCGATCCGCGACAGCGGCCGTTTAAGGGGTGACAGGCCGCTGGACGGTGCCGTGCTGCGGGTTCGTGGCATTGGCGCGCAGGGGCGGGCGCCGGCCCGCACCCGGATCGGTATTGCGTGATAACAGCCTATCCGCCAAGCTGGCGGTATGCCAGGAACCGGCGATCGCTCCCCGAGACTTCGGATGCCACGAAATCCAGGAAGACCCGGATCTTGGCTGGAATCATGGGCGTGTCCAGAATGGTGGCATAGATACCATCTTCGAAAGAGGAGTTGGTAACGCGGAAATCGGGCAGCAGGCGTACCAGGCGACCCTGGGCGATATCGTTGGCTACCGTATAGTCGTCCAGCAGGGCAATGCCTTCTCCCAGTCTGGCCAACTCCAGTTGGGCAATACCATTGTTGGTGACATGGCGCGGGTGCAGGGCTACCTCGTCAATGCCCTTATCCGACAGAAAGCGGAAAACATAGCCCTCACCCGGTTTCAAATAGCATATCAAGGCGTGATCAGCCAGTTGCGGAGGCGCTGTGAGTGCGGGCATTGACGCAATATAGTCCGGGGATGCCACAAGATGGCGTTCACTTTTGAAAAGAATCCTGCGTTTTAAGCCGGCTTCAACCGGTGGTGCGATACGAAAATCGATATCTATTTGCGCAAGGCGCAGATCCGCCTGTGCTTCGGCCAGAATGAGTTCGACGTGAATGTCGGGGTACAGGGTACGAAAGCGCGCGATGAGCGGTGTGAGTACGCCCAGCCCGAACATCACCCGGGAATGGACCCGTAACAGCCCCTGGGGCGAGGTGCTGATGGCCGTAATGCTGTCGTGCGCGTGGTTGATACTCCACAGGATGCCTTCCAGCTGATGGGCATATTCCTGACCGGCCTCGGTCAGCATGACCTGGCGCGTAGAACGCAGCAGCAATCTGACATTCAGCGCTTGCTCCAGTTCGGTAATCATGCGCGACACGGAAGTTGGCGAAATGGCGAATTGCCGCGCGGTTTCGGTGAAGCTGCCGCTGCGGGACACCGACAGGAATAGCTCCATTGCTTTAAGACGATCCATTGATTACCTCAGAATATGCAGGACAGACAAGCGATTTTTGTCTATTCCATCATCTGGTAATTATAATTTAAGATTGCAGCAAGTCAATCAATACATATTAAAGAGGAATCCTCATGGAATTCGGTGTATTTATTCTTGCGCAACAACGTGGCTACCACCAGTCGTCCAAGCAAGTCATCAGCAATTCGGTCGAGCAGACCATCGCCGCAGAACAGGCCGGATTCAATAATGCCTGGTATGCAGAGCATCACTTTAATAACTACTCGCTGTCGCCATCGCCGCTTATGATGGTGGCGCACTGCGCAGGCGCGACCAAGCGGATTCGTCTGGGCACCGCTGTGTGCATCCTGCCGCTGTATCATCCGGCCCGTTTCCTGGCTGAAGTCGGCTTTGTGGACACCGTATCGGACGGTCGCCTTGACCTGGGCATCGGCTCGGGCTACCAGGCTTTCGAATTCGAACGGTTCGGCGTGAAGATGGAAGACGCCTCGAAGATCTACAACGAATTCCTGGACATGATCCCCATGGGCCTGACTCAACAGACCTTCGAATATCACGGCCAGTTCCTGTCCATGCCGCCCAGCTCCATTGCCGTACGCTGTCTGCAGGATCCCATGCCGCCTCTCTGGATTACGTCGGGCAATCCGGTAGCCCTTGGTCGCGGCGTACGCGAGAATCACAATTTGTTCGTCACCGCATTGCTCAAGGGTAACGATGGCATCAAAGAGCTGCGCGAGCGCCTGGAGAAAGTCGCTGACGATAACGGTCGCGATCTGGATCGTGACGTCAAGTTCGGCTTTTTGCGCTGTGGTTACGCATCGGATAACAAAGCGGAAATTGATGCCTATCTGGACAGCGCACGATTCCAGCGCCGTATTTCCGAGAGCCTGAAATTTCGTCGTGCCCAGTCCGAAGACGGTTATATGATCAAGGAAGTGCCTTCACAGACAGATGTCACTTTTGACGAGCTGCGCAAGAATCTGCCGGTGGGTTCGGTCAACCAGGTCATCGACAAGCTGCTGGAAGAAATCAGCATCCTTAAGCCCAACCATATTGCCTTGCAAACGCAGTTGGGCGACTTCGATCAGAAAACCATGCTCAGGCAAATCGAACTGTGGGGTGACAGAATCATCCCGGCCATCAACAAGGAACTGGGTCTTCGGGCTGCTGCCTGACCGACCCGCAGGGGACCACCATGCGCATTCATTTGACAAATACCGGTGCCATCACCGTGCTTGATGCTGCCGAGTTTCGCAAGCTTGATGTTCTGATCGACCCGCTTGCGCCAGAGAAGCTGGAACAGGCCATTTTGAAAATCGGTCGACGAGAAGATGACAACCATATCCGGCTGTCACCGGCGGTACTGCGGTTCCTGGCGGATCGGGCCGGCGATGCGCAATGGGAATCCGGGTTTGCGCACATGATGGCCTATGCAGCCAAGGCAGGTTGGGTGGACGAACACGGCGACGTGCGCGTACACATCGAACGCAACGAAATCGACGAGGTCGTGAGCGAAGTTGAGTTCAAGGCCGCCATGCGTGCGCTGCCTGCCGGCATCAGCGCCGTGACAACCGGCAGCGGAGAAGGCGTGGCCGGACTCATCGTATCGAGCCTGACGTCGATTTCGGCGGAACCACCACTGGTCGGTTTCTTTATCAATGAAAGTTCGTCGATTGTGCCTGCGTTGCTGGCCAATGGTCGCTTTGTGGCCAATGTGCTGGGCGAGGCGCATCGCGATGTGATGGCGACCTTTCTGTGCGAAAAACAGGGCCCGGCCCGCTTCTCCAAAGGCGACTGGGGCAGCGGCCTGCATGACCAGCCGGTGCTGAACGATGCACTGGCCAGCGTGGAGTGCGACATTGTCAACACCCAGGCGCTGGGCACCCATCGGATGATCGTGGGCAAAATCCGCCGTTCGGTCAGCCGGCAAGCCAGCCCGATGATCAACTTCAATGCCGGCACGCACCGACTGGAGCCGGTACCACTCTAGCTTATCCATTGTTGCCGGATTGACCTGGCAAAGCGGCCTGGCGCACTTGTCCGGCACGCAACACCCTTTCGAGACAGAAACACCATGACTGAAAAATTTGTTCATATCGAGGTATCCGATTATGTTGCGCTGGTTACCATGGATCGCAAGCCGGTCAATGCGCTGAACCGCGAGATGCGTCGCCAGCTCGTATCGGTTTTTGATGAGATCTCGGCCCGCAGCGATGTGCGCTGCGCCGTTCTGACGGCTACGGGCACGGTTTTCTGCGCCGGAGCAGACCTGAAAGATCGTCCCGACGAAAACATTGCCGGCGATTTCCTCGAACACAATCGCATTACCCGGGAAACCGGCAACGCGATACGGGAGTGTGCCAAACCGGTAATCGCTGCCGTCAATGGGACAGCGCTGGGGGCCGGCCTGGGTCTGGCAGCGGCCTGCGATATTTTATATGCATCTGACAACGCCACTTTTGGCATGCCCGAAATCAATGTTGGCCTGGCAGGCGGCGCCTCCATGCTGCGTACCCTATTTGGCCGTTCCACGCTGCGCCGCATGTTCTACACCGGCCAGCGACTCACCGCCCATGAACTGTTGCGTCGCAATGTCCTGGAAGATGTGCTCAAGCCCGAAGAATTGCTCCCGGTAACCATGGCGCTGGCGCGAGAGATTGCAGCCAAGGCGCCGCTGGCCACCATCTACGCCAAACGCGCCGCCAATATGGTGGATGTCATGCCACAGCGTGATGCCTACCGCTTTGAGCAGGAATTCACCATGCTGCTGGCCAAGACAGAAGATGCACGCGAAGCACGCATGGCCTTTCTGGAAAAACGCGAACCGAAGTTCAAAGGCTGCTGAAAAATGGATACATGCATTGCGCCTGAACCGGGCGCCGGAATGAACGCGTTCTTCATGGCCAAGGGGATCGCCATTGTTGGTGCGTCCGATGACATTACCAAGATCGGCGGTCGCCCCATTTATTTTTTGCGCAAGTACGGCTACGGAGGAACAATTTATCCGGTCAATCCGCGAGGTGGCACTATCCAGGGTCTGCCCGCCTATGCTTGCCTTGCCGATTTGCCGCAGCCGCCAGACATGGCGGTGCTGGCCGTTCCGGCCGCGGCAGCGGTGCAGGCGCTGCAGGACTGTGCCGACCGTGGGGTGAGGGGTGTGGTTGTGTTGTCGTCCGGGTTTGCAGAAGCAGGGCCAGAAGGCGCCGTCCTGCAGGCGCAACTGGTTGCCATCGCCAGAGCGCATGGCATGCGTTTGCTTGGCCCCAATTGCCTGGGCATCATCAGTGTCGCCCAAGGCGTGATCGGCTCATTCTCTATTATTCTTGAACAGAGCATGCCTGAGGCCGGTCATATGGGCATTGTGTCCCAGTCCGGGAATATCGGCAGCTACGTTGTGCAGAACGTCGCTCGACAAGGCCTGGGCGTGAGTCATTTTATCGCCACCGGCAACGAGGCGGACATTGACGTTGCCGATGGCATTGCAGCACTGGCTGAAGATGCACAGACCCGCTTGATCCTGTGTTGCATGGAAACCTGCCGCGATGCAGGCAGATTGATCCGGGCGCTGGATCTGGCACGACAAAACAACAAACCGGTGGTGGTGCTGAAAATTGGTTCCACTGAACAGGGGCAGGCGGCTGCTGCATCACATACCGGCGCGCTGGCCAGTTCCGATGCGGTCATTGACGCCGTGTTCCGGCGCTACGGCGCCTTGCGGGTCGACTCTATCGAGGCGCTGCTGGAGCTGGGACACGCCGCATCCATTCTGCTGCCGGGCGGCCTGCCACAAGGAAACCGAATTACCGTGCTGGCGGCTTCCGGTGGTTTTGGCATCATGATGGCCGATGCTACCGTCAAAGCCGGGCTCACGCTGAGCACGCTGGGTCAATCCACCAAGGACCGGATCCGTCAGGTGCTGCCGCTGGCCGGCGTGAACAATCCCGTTGATGCCACCGCCCAGGTATCGGCGCGTCCCGAAGTCCTGTTTGGCATGTTGTCGGCGCTGATGGAAGACGACGGCGCTGACGTTACCCAGATCTTTCTGTCACTGGCCCTTTACAACCCACGTTTGCGCAGCGTGTACATGGAAGCGCTTCGCAACATCCGCGCATCCTACCCGGACCGTCTGCTGGTTGTTACCAGCCAGGGCCCCGCTGACGCAGTTAAGCAAATCAATGCGCTGGGCATTCCTGTGTTCCCGGGCATTGACGCGACGGCCCAGGGGCTGGCGGGTCTGCTCCGCATGGCGCAGCTCACGCGCCTGGGTCCGGCGCCGCGTTACCAGGATATCGTCGAATCGCTGCAAGCCAACGCCTTTCGCAACGAATATACTGCCAAGAAGGCCTTGGCCGCGGCCGGGATTGCCGTGCAGGATGAAACGGTGGCTACCAGCGCAGACGAAGCGGTACAAGCAGCAAAGCGCATGGGTTTTCCGGTTGTCCTGAAAATTGCCTCCGCAGATATCGCCCACAAAACCGAGATAGGCGGCGTCGTCCTCAATCTTGGCGATGAGCAGGCCGTGCGCCTGGCCTACGAACAAATCATGCAGGCGGCGGCCACGCATGCGCCCGCAGCCAGGCTCGACGGCATCCTGGTCACGCCGATGGCCAAAGACGGTATCGAACTGATCATGGGCGTTTCAAGAGACCCGGTTTTTGGCCCGGTCGTGATGGTGGGCACAGGCGGCATTTATGCTGAAATTTTGCATGACGTCGCCGTGCAGACCGCCCCGGTGTCCGAAGACGAGGCGCTGGCGATGATACGGTCACTCAAACTGTTCCCGATTCTGGATGGCGCCCGTGGACAACCGAAGGCCGATGTACCGGCGGCGGCGCGCACGCTGGCACGGCTCTCACAGTTTGCCTGCCGCTACGCGCGCGACGTGGCCGAGATCGATATGAACCCGGTACGCATCCTTCCCGAAGGGCAGGGGGCCGTCGTGCTCGATGCGCTTCTGATTCCCACCAACCCCGCAGTATGACACTTTCGAGATCAAGCATGGATTTTCACGCCAACCCGCTGACCGCTCAGCCTGCTATCGCGCCTGACGCCTATCGTGCACATGCCCGCGAATGGCTGACAAATAACCTGCCTGCGCATATGCGGGCAGACAGCCTGGAGTACCGCAGCCCGACGCTGGAGGAATCGAGCCAATGGGAAGCGGCCATGTATCGCGCCGGCCTGGCCGGGATGACCTGGCCGGTGGAATATGGCGGTCATGGCCTGACCCTGCGTGAACACCTGGCGGTCAATAAGGAAATCGGCGCGCTGGCCATGCCAGAGAGCGTCAGCTCTATCGGCAAGGAACTGGCCGGACCCATCATTATGACTGTTGGCACCGAAGCGCAGAAAAAGACCTTTCTGCCTGCCATTCTGCAAATGCAGAACTACTGGTGCCAGGGCTTTTCAGAGCCCGATGCCGGTTCCGACCTGGTAAGGTTGAGAACCCGCGCCACGCAGGAAGGCGACCAATGGCGGATCAACGGTCAGAAAATCTGGACCAGCGGCGCGGCAAAAGCACATTACTGTCTTTTGCTGACGCGGACCGGAACGGTGGCCGACAAACACCGTGGCCTGCTCATGTTTGCCGTGCCCATGAACACGCCAGGTATTCGTGTGGTGCCGATCCGCTCCATTGACAACAAAGAATCGTTCGCTGAAGTTTTTTTCGATGACGTCATGGTTCCCGACAGCGCACGCCTGGGCGCACCTGATGAAGGATGGAGCGCGGCAATTCGCGTATTGTCCATTGAACGGGCCACCAATCGCATGTACCGGCCCTGGCGCTTCGAGTGTGAGTTGCGCCAACTGGTTCAGGCGTGTCAATCGGACGCGCAACTATCCGGGCGATTGGCCGAGAGCTACTATCAGCGCCGGATTGGCCAGCTAGTGTGTGAAATCGACGCGCTCAAGGGGCTGGTAGAACAGTCGGTCGACCAGTTGCTTGCCGGGGCGGCCATTGGTGCGCGTGGTTCGCTGACCAAACTGTTCTGGTCCGAATGCCACCAGGCATTCATGGCGCTGGCGCAGGAAATCGTCTCCCAGGTAGGGCCTTCTTCAAGCCCGCTGGCGCAGCGCGCCCGCCAGTATTTTTGCACTGCCTATCTGTTCTCGCATGCCGAGACCATCTACGCGGGCACCACCGAAGTGCAACTGGACATCATCGCCCAGCGCATTATGCAACTGCCAAAGGATATCTGATCATGAGTCGTCAGGAAGAAAGTTTGCACCCCGAAGAATTCGCAGAAGCGGCCACCGCTGCAGTCAGTGATGTGTTGGGGCGCGGCATGCGCGACACTGCCAACGTATTGGCCGCTGCCGGCTTGTTCGGTGTGTGTGCCCAGGAGAACCGGGGTGGCCTTGGCCTGGATCTGGCATTCGGCGTGCCGATATGCGAGGCCGCCGGTTCCCTGCAATTGCATTTTCCTTTGGTGGAGCAAATGGTGCTGGCAAAGGCATTTGCCGATAGTGACATTGCGCAGGCCCTGATCGCGGGCGAGAAAATCGCCACCATTGCCTGGCAAGGCAGCGTGGCAGAAAAAACCGCAAGTCATGCGGGTTATGCTGACGCATGTGACTGGATTCTGGTGGCAGACGAAGAAGGTGCAAGCCTGCTTGAAGCCGGCTCGTTGCACATGCAGGCTAACGGGGCGATGGATCCCGAATACCCGCAATTTGCAGTTGATCTGGCCAACGCCGTGGTCAAGGCACGCCTGTCGGCCGCCGCGTTGGCTACATTGATGGATGATGCCCTGGTCCTGAGTGCCGGCTTTCTCAACGGTCTGAGCGCCGAAGCCTTGACGCGAACAGCACAATATACGTCTACGCGGGTACAGTTCGGACGCCCGTTGTCGGCCAAACAAGTCGTGCGTCATACGCTGGCGCGCATGCAACTGCTGCACGAGACATCGACAGCTGCACTGCGTCGGGTATTGCTCACCAATGAATTCGGTGCGTCGCGCGATGTGGCCCCGGCATTTTCGGGTGCACTGGGCAATGCCGTTTTTATTATCGAAAAAGCCATTCACCTGCATGGTGGCATGGGCTTCACCTGGGAGCTTCCCTTGCATTACTCCCTCAGGAAAGTGCGCAAGATCGAGGCGGCTTTCAATCACGGGCGCAGACTGCAAGGTCTGGGCGAACAGTTCATCGCAACGGTATAAGGAATCAAAGCAATGCAACAGGATATGGCGGGCCGCGTGGCCCTGATCACCGGAGCGGGTAACGGCATCGGCAAGGAAACGGCGAAACAGATGGCGGCCCGTGGTGCTATTGTCGGTGTCAATGATCTGAAGGAAGAATTTGTTAGCGCCACCGTACAGGAGATTAGGCAGGCGGGCGGCAAGGCATTTGACGTGGTGCAGAACATGGCCACCCGCGAGGGTGTGGCAGCTGCCGTCGCGCAGGCGCATCGGCACATGGGACGCCTGGATATCATGGTGAACAACGCCGCATGGGTGCGCTATCAGGCCGTGCCCGATATCATGCCGGAAACCGTGGATCGCATGCTTGACATCGGCTTCAAGTCCGTGATCTGGGGGCTGCAGGCGGCTGTCGACGTCATGGATCCCGACAGGGGCGGCGTGATCGTCAATGTGGCCTCTACCGCAGCCCTGCGCTCGGCTGCCAACTCGGTAGTGTATTCCGGCATCAAGTCCGGCGTTCTGGGCATTACGCGTGCCGCGGCGGCGGAACTGGGGGCGCGTCATATCCGCGTGAACGCCGTCTGCCCTTCGGCGGTGCCCACGGAAGGGACGCAGCGCAATCGCAACGCAGAGCGCGATGCCAATCGCGTCGCACGTACCCCGCTGGGGCGCCTGGGTACGGTGACCGACATTGCCAGGGGAATCTGCTTTCTGGCCAGCGATGAAGCCGGTTTTATCACAGGGCAGGCACTGGTTGTCGACGGCGGCATCACCTTCACGAATATCTGACCGGCAAGCGATCACAATGCCCACCATACTCATTACCGGCGCCGCTTCCGGTATCGGCCGCGCCAGCGCAATGCTGTTTGCCAGCCGGGGCTGGCGCTGCGTGCTGGTCGATTGCAATGCCACGGCGCTTGCCCAATTGATGCAAACGCTTACTGCGGCAACAGGCGTTGCGGGCGGCAAGCATCTGGTGCGCACGGTCGATCTGACGCAGGCAACGCAGATACAGACCCTGGCAGATGCATCCCTTGCCCTGGATGCCATTATCAATAACGCGGGCATGTCCGATACCAGCGGTCTGTCACTGGTCGATCAGGATGCCGCACAACTGGACCGTCTGGTCGCACTGAACTTGCGTGCGCCCGCCCTGGTGGTCCAGGCATTGCTCCCGCAACTTGTGCCGGGCGCCCGGGTTGTGAACGTGGCGTCAGGCGCCGCATTGCGCGCTATCCCCTTGCGTGGCGCATACAGCGCCACCAAAGCCGGCCTGCTTGCACAAACGCAGGCGCTGGCCGCAGCCCGGCCTGATCTTGCCGTCAGTGTGTTGTGTCCGGGGTTTGTACGCACCGAACTGGTGGCTGAACTGATCGACATCGGCCGTCTTCAGCCAGCCGACGTCGTGGCAAAAATTCCGCTGGGTCGCATGGCAGACCCGCAGGAAATGGCCGAGGCCCTGTTTTTCCTTGCATCGGAAGCGGCAGGCCCGCTTAGCGGAGAGCGATTCAGCCTGGATGGTGGTTCGTCTGTATTCGGTGGCAGCACGCCTTTCAAATCTGCCGAGTTCCTCCCTCTGCCGTCCGATAGCCCTGTGGCGTACCGGCTTGCCGGCAACCCGGCTACACCCTGGACCGCGGCACTGCCTGTTGAAGGCGCGACCAGTGCACCAGGGCAATACACCGCCACCATTGATTTTTCCTGCCTGCACGCCCACTCTGGCCAGATGCTGCACACCGTCCATGAAGCGGCACGGTGCTATGCCGGACAGAACGCGGCGCATAGCAGCCTGACCGTGCTCTTACCTGCGCATGACCCGGCGGCGAGCTGGCAGCAGGCAGGGGACATGGCCGCTGCGCGCATGCTGATCGCCACCCTGGCGTGTGAACTGGGTCCACGCGCCATGCGCGTCAACGCCATTGAAATGGATCCGGCGGTTTGTCCCTCTGCACTGGCTCCGCTGCTCAGGTTTGTGGCGGGCGCCCGCGCCCAGTTTCTGACGGGGCAGACCATTCGGGCGCATGCCGCCTGAAGGTGTGCGTCCTGGCCCCATCGCCACGAACACGAGCAACGCATCATGACCGACCATACCCTCGAGCAGGAACAGATCAAAGCGCATTTCATTGCCGAGCGCGGCTACTGGAGACCCTGGACACAGGCCATCTTGCGCTACAAGCCGCAATTTCTGAACAGCTACGCGTCCTATGCCGGTTATCCGGCGCGGCACGGTCCGTTGTCCGGGCGCCTGATTGAACTGATCTACATTGCGCTCGATAGCTCCGCGACCCATCTGTACCCGGCAGGTCTGCGAACCCACCTGGATTTTGCCCGCAAGGCGGGGGTGAGCGCGGCAGACGTTTTTGATGTGCTGCATATCGTGGCCACGCAGGGGCTGAATCACGTCTATGACGCCGTCAGCATTCTTGCGCAGGAAGCCGGCCTCGAACCGCGCGAGGCCATGTCCGTACAGCAGCGCGAACGCGTGCGGCGGCACTTTCAGGAAACGCCCGCTTTCATGGAGACAATGGCACAGCTGGATCCGGGCTATCTGGATGTATTGCTCGATTTTCTTGAAGAGCAAAACGGCCAGTCAGCGCCCGGCGGTCTGGCGATGGCCGAACGCAGGCTGATTGAAGTTGCCCTGGCCGCCTGCTTTACCGGTTTCAACGAAACGATGTTGCGCATTCGCATCCGGGGCGCGCTGCAAACGGGCGTCAGCCAGGCGCAACTGCTGCAAGCCATTCAGCTTGGGGCGCATTTGTCCATTCACGGCACCGCGCTGGGAGCTAACACATTCGAAGAGAGCGTTCAGGCTGGTGTGCCGGGCCACTACCCGGAAAAATAACGTGCCTCACCGTTCACGCAGAGTGGCTGCGCAAGGCCGCCAGTCACGCTCTGGCGCGTAACGCTCCCAGTGTTCCGGGCAGAGGCGGGTTTTTACCGGCTTTAACTGGCGTTAACTACCTCGTGCCGAGCATATTCAGCAAGCCGTGTAAAATGGCCGTCTCTGCAAAGATAACGCGCCTGCCCATCCTTTCCTGTTCAATTCAATTGACATATGCACCCGACTCAAACCCAGACTCACTCCCCCAGCGATGTAGTTACGCATGACGCGGATGTATTGCGTGTTTTGCAGGCCTTGAGCCTGCAGCGCGTCAGCGGATGGCATCTTCCCGGTTACTATCTGGGTATTACATATGAAACGGTGAGCCCTGATGAGGCAACGCTCACCATGAATCTGGATCGCAATATAGGCTGCGACGGCCAGCCGCTACCGGTTGCCCTTTGCATTCTTGCCGACGTTGCGCTGGCGGCCGCCATTCGCGGGCACGTAGGGTTTGAGGCCAGATTGGCGACCATCAGCGCCAAACTCACCTTTACGGCCCGCTCTGGTGCGCATCCCCTTGTGGCCAGAAGCCAGACCAGGTTTGAATCGGACGCAAACACAATTGCAATCAGAAACAGCGCCGTAACGATTCTTTCCGGGGATACGGAAATGTGTTTTGCGCAAGCAAATTTTGCCGTCCTGGATCGCCCGGCTGATAAGCCAGCGCAAGCGCTACCCCACCACGGTTCTTTGGAACAAGGTGACTTGCTTGATATAAACGGGCTCACCGGCTCCGAGAAACGTGTCTATCAGAGAGCGCTAAAAGCAGGCGGTGAAGCCGATCACGGGCAAACCACGTTCACAGAGCGATTCTGGGGCTTGACGCCCACAGCGCAGGGCGACTCTGCCACCTGCGAGATCCACTGTGGTTTGCATATTGGCAATCGGGTTGGCCATGTACAGGGCGGAATACTGCTCGGGCTCGCGATCAGTACCAGTCTTGCCGCGGTAGGGCAAGGATGGCGCATCCTTGAGATCAACGCCAACTTCATTCGCCCAGGCACTGAGGGCACACTGAGAGCAAGCAGTCGCATTCTTCATCGGGGACGCAATCTGGCCCATGTCATCTGCGAGATTACGACCACCACGGGTCGTTTGGTGCTGCAAGCCCAATCGACCATGGTCAGGCAATAAATAAAGCGCCGGCCGCTTGCTGCCTATGCGCGAGCTGCAGGCGCTGGCATTGATGCAACACCTGCGCGTGGAAGCACCCGAGCAGGACATGTCAGTCCAGTCGGATGCCCAGTGACTTGATGACGGCGCCCCAGGTTTTCGAATGCGCCTCAATCAGATCGCCGAATGCCTTGGCGCTGATCATGCGAGCCTCGGCGCCCTCAGTCATAAACTTTTTCCTGATCTCTTCAGAAGCAAGGGCCTCGTTGATGGCCGCGTTCAGTTTGTCTGTAATGGCCTCAGGTGTTCCTGCCGGGGCCAGCAAGCCGTACCAGGAATAGGCCAGCATGTCTGGCGTGCCCGCTTCTGCAAAAGTCGGAATGGATGGCGCCGCCTGCGAACGCTTTTCAGATGTCATTGCAATGGCCTTCAATCGTCCGGCCTGAATGTGCGGCAGCGATGTGGTAATGGCATCGAAGAATAGATCGACATGTCCGGCTACCAGATCGGACATGGCAGGCGATGAACCCTTATAGGGAACATCCAGAATATCGGCACCCGTGGCCCCGCGTAGCATGGACAGGACCAGATGGGTCGAAGAGCCATTGCCCAGTGTCGCCGCCGACAGTTTTCCCGGTTCTTTTTTGGTCAGTTCAATGAGCTCGCGCACATTGTTCGCTGGCACGGATGGATTGGCAACCAGCACAAATGGCGTCAGGCCGGCAAGCGCAACCGGCTTGAAGTCAGATACTTTATAGGGCAGCTTGCTGAACAGATGTGGATTGGTCGACAGTGTGGTTGTGACTGCCATCAATAGCGTATATCCATCTGGCTTGGCTCTGGCAACGGTTTCTGCGCCAATGATGGTCGAAGCGCCCGGTTTGTTTTCCACCACCACCGGCTGCGACAGCTTTTCAGACAGCTTCTGAGATAACAGACGCGCCAGAATATCGGTGAATCCACCGGGCGAATAGGGCACCACGATCTTGATCGGTTTATCGGGGTAGTGTTCTGCGGTTTGCGAATGCGCCGTAGCGGCAGTGAGGGCCAGTACAGATGCACCGATCAGGACGGTGCTGCGTAAAAAATTCATGCTTGGTCTCGCTCCAGTTGGAAACTTTGTCGTCAATTGCATTGCCATCTTTGTGGCAAAAGCTTTTTATACACTGACCGCTTTTGCGCGATAAGGGGCACATGCGCAGAACAATACTGCAGATTCAGGAGCAATGATCTGCGGTCAATTTTTATCACATTCGTTATCAGCCGGCTGTGGCAAAGTGATGACGGTAGTGATTCGTGCATCGGCTTGCTGCTTGAACGACTATTGCCTGCCAAAAGCTCGATTGTGTTTTGCGTGATTTGCGGCTAGTGTGCGCAACTCATGCCGGATAAGATAAAAAAGGCTGGCCGTGGCACGTCCCGGGGCTGGCGACAGTCTACGGGTTCAACGGACTGCAGACCGGGACCAAGGCTACCATGGGCGCGCTATACCGACAAAGCCCATGGCAGGCAGGTGCAGATTCGCTATACGCAGCAACAGGAGATCTGCACGCATAATTAGCATAAACCAGACGGAGCAAAGGATTCAGGATGAATGATACGTGGTTGGGCATTGCAGGACGGGTCGTGGCGGTCACGGGCGCGAACGGCGGGATTGGACGCGCTACGGTGCGTGCGCTCCTTGAAAATGGCGCGCATGTCGCCATGCTGGATCGTCAGGCATTATCGCCTGATGAGGTGGCCGGGCTGCGTGCCAATGCCAGGGGAGAATATCTGTCACTGGCCTGCGACGTTGCCAACGATGACCAGGTCGCTGCGACTGCAGAAATCGTGCGCAGGCAACTGGGCAACTGTTTTGCACTGGTCAATAATGCAGCGGTCTCCGTACAGGGGCATCTTGACGCGATTGATATTGCAGATTGGCAGCGCCAGATTGACATTAATCTGACAGGCTATTTGCGATGTGCCCGTGCCTTTGGTCAGTCAATGCAGGCCCAGGGTGAAGGCGCTATCGTTCATATTGCATCCATCGCCGGTTCAAATCCTCAGCCATTCAGTGGCGCATACAGCACAACCAAAGCGGCAATCCTGATGCTATCCAGGCAACTGGCGGTTGAATGGGGGCCACAGGGGGTGCGCAGCAATGCGATCAGTCCCGGGCTGATTCGTACACCCCTGAGCGAACCTTATTATGTCGATTCGCAGGTGCGTGAGCAGCGGGAAAATGCCGTGCCTCAACGCCGCATCGGCATGTCGGAGGATATCGCCAATGTGGTCGTCTTTCTTGTCAGCAATCGCTCAGCCTACGTCAATGGTGCGGAAATTGTGGTGGACGGGGGCTTTGCGCAGTCGCTTATGAGTCATATTCCACGACCTCGTCGCGCGTAAAACGCAATGTATTTGCGAAATGCGGCGGCCAGATACGTCAGCGCAAAATAAGTCTGCGGGTCTGTTGCCGGGCCGACGATCGCTACTGCCGTCCATGCAGATTTCGTACGTCGGTGTCACGGCGAGACTGCGCAGTGCTCAGTTTTCGAAAAGGCAGGCCAGGCCTGCCTTCCGGTTCCCGGGACCGATGCATGTGATCGGACGGGTGCTGTCAGGTGAAGACCATCAGCCTATTGCCGCTTCGTAGCGGCGTGCCACTTCGGGCCAGTTGACCACGTTGTAAAACGCTGCAATATATTCGGGCCGGCGATTCTGGTACTTCAGATAGTAAGCATGCTCCCATACATCCAGGCCCAGTATCGGCGTGTTGCCGGTCATCAGCGGGCTGTCCTGGTTGGCAGTGCTTTCAACAACAAGTTTCTTGTCGGGCGTAACGCTCAGCCAGGCCCAGCCACTGCCGAAGCGGGAAAGGGCGGCTTTGGTGAACGCTTCCTTGAATTTTTCCAGACCACCCAGATCCGCATCAATGGCGGCGGCAAGACTGCCGCCGGGCTGGCCGCCCTGAGCAGACATCACTTGCCAGAACAGGCTGTGATTGGCATGGCCACCGCCGTTATTGCGTACCGCTGCGCGCACAGATTCGGGAAGTTTATCGATATCGGCAATCAATTGCTCGACAGCCGGCTTGGGAAGGTTTGCACCCTCCAGCGCCGCATTCAGATTGTTGATATACGTCTGATGGTGCTTGGTGTAGTGAATTTCCATCGTCTGTGCATCGATATTGGGTTCGAGCGCATCGTAAGCGTAAGGTAAAGCGGGAAGGGTATAAGACATGAACTGCTCCTGATGTAATTCAGTGTTAAAAAATCGGCAAGCGGGGTCATCCGCTGGTGGTGCTGGTCGAATGCCAGTGATCAACCTGCAAAGCCGTGAATGTCAGAGAAAAGCCCGTCAATGCGTGGCTATGCCAAGTGTGATGCCGGCCGCGCCCTGGCTTGCCACCCGTTGCGCTTGCTTATCGTCCGGGTGCAGCCCCAGAAAACGGGTAAGTTCTCCATAGGTGCGCCGGCTGTGATTCATGGCCGCCATTTGCCATGCTTGCGGCAGTGCGTGATCATTCATCGCCGTGCACAGTTTCTCGTGTGCCAGGCACAAGTGCAGGCGTTGTAGCGCTACGCGACCAAGACGCTCGTATGTATCGGCCAGGTTGTGATGGGCAATCACATAGACGGCAACGGCGGTATCGGCTTCATCAACCAGGCCAAAGAAATCCGTGGCGATAGTCAGGGCAAGATCATAGTGTCCGATCGCTTCCCTGTAGCTGCCGTTGCTGAACGCATCATTGCCATCTGTCGTGGCCTGACGCCAGCGCACAAGATAATCCTGGCCGTTCACCGCAGACACTTCGGTCCTTATTTCATTCAGCATAAAACCTCCATGGCAGTATTTTGTATCGCTTATGCAAATAGTAATGATTTTTATTATATATATCAATCATGGCCATCCTGCGAGTAATGTGAATATTTCATTTATCATTAAAAATTAATGACTTATGAAATAAATAGACACCTATTCATCCATTTTTAACGGTCTTGCTATCGGGTATCGGCTATAAACAGGATCATCAAAATAATTGACAGTAGTATTTTTTACTTGACTATTAACATCATAAAATATATCGTACGATATATTAAAAAGGAAATGCAATGAGAAAAGAAAAGCAGCCAGATCACCGTTTGCGCGGACAAGGCCGGCATCGCCACGAGGCGAATTTTACCCGCGGCCGCAAATTTTCCTCCGACGATCTGCAGCTTATGTTGCTGGCCTTGCTCGAAAAACAGCCCAGTCATGGTTATGAACTGGTCAAGGAGCTGGACAGCCGTTCCGGCGGATACTGGAAGCCCAGCCCTGGCATGGTGTATCCGGCGCTCACCTACATCCAGGAAATTGGTTATGCCTCGGTGTCGGTCAGCAGCAATAAAAAATCCTATGCGCTATTGCCCGAAGGTTTGGCATTTCTGAATGAACATCGCGATCAGGCAGAGGAGTTGCTGGCCATGCTGGTCCATCTGGCCAACAAAATGAAGTACATCCAGGGAGCGATGGCTGCTGACAGCGATGCCACAGACAATGATGGCTGGCTTCCTGAGTTTCTGGCGGCGCGGCTCGCCCTGAAGCGAGCTCTGCTGCTTAAAAGCGCCGCCGATCCGCAGGAACAAAAACGCATTACGTCGATTCTGCAAGAGGCCATTGCGCAAATCAACCAGTCCTGTACACCGCCACGATAGGATAAACGGGTGAACCGATCTGCGGCGCTGCGCCTGCACGCGGGCGCTGACAGTGAGGTGTGCGCCTCTGGATGCGTCCCCCAACCCTGTTTATCTGCTTATCGATGGCATTTTTAACAGATTTAAAATATGAGTACCCTGACAATGATGCAAACTCCGATTTCCACCGAACACACGCCCCAACGCGTGCGCCATCCCCTCAAGGCCCGCCTGTTGCAAGTGAGGCAGGTCACCCGCCTGACGCCGCGCATGCTGCGCGTCACGTTTCATGGTCCCGATCTTGGCGACTTTATCTCCGCCTCGTTTGATGATCATATGAAACTGTTTTTCCCTGCCGATGGGCAGCCCGTCGTTCCCACAAACACCGAAGCCGGACCGCAGTTTCCTGAAGGGGCAGCGCGTCCGCCGGCGCGTGATTACACCCCCCGACGCTACCGCCCCGCGGATAACGAACTGGATATTGATTTTGTCCTGCACGGTGACGGGCCCGCTTCAACCTGGGTGGCCGGCGCGAGCACCGGTGATCAACTGGTTGTTGCCGGCCCTCGCGGCTCATTTGTCATGACGCCAGACTTCGACTGGCAATTGATGATCGGCGACGAAACAGCCTTGCCGGCTATCGGCCGGCTTCTTGAAGAGTTGCCCAAAGGCGCCAAAGTCCACGTGATTGCACTGGTGGAAAACGCCGCCGAAGAACAGCGCTTTCATACGCAGGCCGATGTGCAGATCACCTGGTTGCACCGACAGCAGCAGCCTGAGCAAACGCTGGCTGACGCGGTACGCGCCTTTGTGCTGCCGGCAGGCGAAGGCTATATCTGGGGCGGTGGTCAGGCTGCGCAAATGCGGGCCATCAGCCAGTACCTGCTTGAAGAAAAGGGCATTGATAAATCGCGGATGCGTATCAGCAATTACTGGAAGCAGGGCAGTCCACAGGAATAGTCCGGGCTGATCGAACAGTGGTAATGAAGGCTATCACGGGATAGCGCGATAGGAACGCTTCATGGGCCGGTTTCGTAGGACAGTTCTGTCGCGCGCCAATCACAATTGAGATGGCTTGCGGATGCGATGATCTGCCGGGTCGCTATGTCGCCATCGCCGCATATCCGCAAGCAATGAATTGCGCCTCCTTGTATTGCTCATCAGCTGCAATGGCACCGCGGCGCTGCACAAGAAAGACGCCGGCTATGTGGTCTTGCGGTTTTGGCCTCACAATCAGGCAAAGCGCTTGGATCCTGCGACACATGCAATGACCGCCACTGTAACGGCTACCATCAGCATGCTGACCGGTTCGTGCAGCAGTGTCGCAGCCAACGCAAGGCCAAAGAACGGCTGCAGCAATTGTAACTGGCCGACAGCAGCAATGCCGCCCTGGGCCAGGCCGCGATACCAGAACACAAAACCGATAAGCATGCTGAACAGCGACACATAAGCCAGGCCTGCCCAGGCGGGCGCGCCGATGCCCGCAAATGAAGTGGGCATGGTCAGCAGCGTGACCACCAGCATGGCAGGCAAAGACAACAGTAGCGCCCAGCAAATCACCTGCCAGCCGCCTAGCTTGCGTGACAGTGCCGCGCCTTCGGCATAGCCCAGTCCGCAGACAAGCACGGCGGCAAGCATCAGCAGATCGCCCGTGAGGGAGGCGCTCAGCCCCTGCGACAGGGCAAATCCTGCCACCAGCAGGCTACCGGTGACAGAGAAAACCCAGAAGGAAGGGCGCGGCTGCTCGCCACCCCGCAATACGCCGAATACCGCTGTGGCCAGCGGCAACAGACCGATAAACACAATGGAATGCGCCGAGGTGACATGCTGCAGCGCCAGCGCTGTCAGCAGCGGAAACCCCACCACCACCCCCAGGGCCACAATGAACAGCGGGACCAGTTGGGCCCGGGTGGGACGTTTTTGCCTGAACACCAGCAACATGACCAGCGCCAGCACGCCGGCAATGGTTGCACGGGCAACCGTCAGAAATATCGGATCAAATTGCAGCACCGCTACACGCGTTGCCGGCAGCGAACCACTGAAAATCAGCACGCCCAGAAATCCATTGAGCCAGCCGCCAGCCGTGTTTGCCTGCCAGTTTCCGTGTTTCATGTATTCACCCGATTGAACATCCGTCACTATCACACTTGCCATTGCGCCCGTATTATCGTGAAACAGCAATGGCAAAATGCAATCTTAGAACTTATAATCATGACAATCAAATTATTGTCATGGATACATCTGCCTATGGCCCGCCTGCGATACAAAACAGTTGTCGATCGGTTTGCGCAGCAAATCCAGGCAGGCCAACTGGCGCCCGGAACCCGGCTGCCGACCCACCGGCAACTGGCTGCGCGCGAAGGCATGTCCCTGGTAACCGCGACCCGCGTCTACGCCGAGCTGCAAGCCATGGGGCTGGTCAGCGGCGAAACCGGGCGCGGCACCTATGTGCGCGCCATCACGCTCGCGCCCGGTCAGGGAACGGATCAGCACGTGGTTGCTGCCGACATGATAGATCTCAATTTCAATTACCCTTCGCTGCCACAGCAGGCTGAACTGCTGCGCAATGCGCTCAGGCAGTTGTCTACGTCGGGCGACCTGGCTTCGTTATTGCGCTATCAGCCCTATGGCGGCAGGGGGCATGACCGGGCAGTGATGGCGCAGTATCTGGCGCATCGTGGGCTTACCGTAGATGCCGGGCAGATCCTCATTGTGAACGGCGCGCAAGATGGCCTGGCCATCACGGTAATGGCACGCCTGAATCCAGGCGATGTGGTTGCCGTAGATGCATTAACCTATCCCGGCTTTCGGGTACTGGCACAGATGCTGCATCTGGAACTTGTACCCGTCCCGGCAGACAATCATGGCCCCGATATCGCCGCGCTGGAAAAGCTGTGTCGTTCGCGTCGCATAAAGGCGGTCTATACCATGCCTACCATGAACAACCCGCTGGGCTGGGTCATGAGCGAGGTCCGCAGGCAGCAACTGGTGGCGGTCGCGCGCAAATACAGCCTGCTTATTATTGAAGATGCCGCCTATGCTTTTCTGGTTGACGATGCGCCTGCGCCTGTTGCCCAGCTGGCGCCGGATATCACGATCTACATCACCGGGTTTTCAAAGAATATCGCCGCAGGTTTGCGCGTGGGTCTGGTTGCGGCACCGCTTGCACATGTTCCATCGCTGGAACGGGCAATACGTGCCACAACCTGGAGTACGCCGGGTGTGATGACGGCCATGACAATTGAATGGATTCGGGACGGCACCGTATTGCAGCTTGAACGCGAGAAACGCGAAGACGCACAGTACCGCCAGGCCATGGCCCGAAAAATCCTGGCAGGTATAACGTGCGTTGGCCATCTCTCCTCCTATTTTCTGTGGATTCCTCTGGCCGAAGAGGTACGGGCAGATCAGATCGCGATGGCCCTCATGCGCGAACAGATTTCCGTTTCAACAGCAGAGCCATTTGCTACCACCGTCCATGTGCCGCATGCAATTCGCCTGGCACTGGGGTCGGTCACGCCTGACGTATTACAGTCGGCATTGGAGCGTGTCAGGCATTGCGTCATGTCTTATGCGTGATACGGATATTTGATCGCTGCTAGTGCGGTTTTGATGGAAAAAAAAGAGAGAATGGCCTCAGTCACGCGGTGACTGTCAGGGGCCAGGCATGGTCGGTTTTTGGCGCGCAACAAAGACTGCTTCCCGGTAATACTTAAGTTTTACTTATAGAGTCAATAATTATAGGCGTAGCCACTGGTATCAACTTCTGCAACACTGACCAGACTTTCCCCATTTGAGTTCTGACTACCATGAAGAAGTATTACCAAGCAAACGAAGCATTTGCAAGCCTGTCGGCCCCGGTCTGGCGCGCATCCACCGTCGTTTTTGACGATGTGGAATCCTTCATACACAGAAAGGCGCGGCAACCTGACGGTTTTAGCTATGGCATCACGGGCACGCCAACCGCCCGTTTGCTGGAACAGGATATCGCTCGCCTTGAAGGTGGCCGCCACTGCGCGGTAACGCCATCCGGACAGGCTGCATTATGTCTTGCGGTGATGGCATTCGTGCAGGGTGGAGATCATCTGCTTATTTCGGCGGCAAGCTATGGCGCCCTGAAGACTTATGCAGAAAAATGGCTGGCCCGCCTGGGGGTCGAAGTTGAATATTATCCACCCGCTATTGCGCATGAAATAGAGCGCTTTATCAGGCCCAATACGAAGATGATCTGCGCCGAGGCGCCCGGAACGGTCACCATGGAAATGCCCGACATCCCGGCAATTGTGGCTGCAGCCAAAAAACACGGTGTGATGACCATGATCGACAATACCTGGGCCTCGCCACTGGGCTTTCGTCCGCTGGAGCACGGTATTGACTTGTGTGTTGAGGCCGCAACCAAGTTTTTCGGCGGCCATTCCGACTTGCTGCTTGGCGCCGTCATTACCAATGATGCTCAGCAATTCGCACAGTTACGCGAGACGCAGAGCATTATGGGGCTGCAGACCAGCCCCGACGATTGTTTTCTGGTGTTGCGCGGGCTGGAAACCTTCGAGATCAGATACCGCCGGCAGAGTGAGAACGCCATGATCATCGCCACCTGGTTGCAGCAACAGCCCGAAGTCAGGGATATGCTGTTTCCATGCCTGCCCGGTGACAAGGGGCATGAAGTATGGAAGCGTGATTTCGGACCGGGCGGCTGCCTGTTTTCGTTTACGCTCAACCAGGACAATGAACAGGGGTATCACGCATTTTTTGCTGCGCTGGAGCATCTTGTACTTGGCGCCAGTTGGGGCGGCGTACACAGTCTGATCGCATTCTATCCGGCGCAAATGCAGCGCGACAGGGTATTTCCGAGAACGGATCAGGCCATCATCAGATTATCGGCAGGATTGGAGGATCCCGAGCTGATTATCAAGGATTTAAAAAGGGCCCTGCGCGCCTATGCCCAGGTTTGCGCATAGAAAGTGCGAGGGCGGCAGGCGTCAATAGATCAATCTGCTGAAAACCAAGAAGCTCACATCCGGTATATGCCGGCAACTGCGGCACCGGATGCCGATCGAACGCAGCATCAAATCAATGTGGAGACATGATATGAAAACAACGACATGGGTACGTGGAACACGGCAACTGGCAACCATCCTGGTCTTGGCCATTGGGGGGGCAAGCATTACTGCGCCCGCACATGCAGAGCAAACGGATCTGCTGGAAAGAATCAAAAGCACGGGCGTCATACGCATTGCCAATACCCAGGCCAGCCCGCCCTGGAGCATGCTTGACGAAAAGAATCAGCTGACCGGGTACGATGTTGCCATTGCCAAAGAAATGGCGCAACGCATGGGAACGCCGAAAATAAAATTTGTTGGCGATACCTACAAGAACTTTGTAGAAGGGTTGAAAACAGATAAATACGATCTGGTCATGAACGATATGACGCCCACCGAGATGCGTCGTAAACAGGTTGATTTTTCCATCCCTTACGGGGTCGAGGTGTTTCGCATTTTCGTTCGTAACGACAATACCGATATTACAGACAAAGCAACGCTTGCCGGCAAAAAGGTGGGGGTGTCGACCGGATCATCCAACGAAAGCTGGGCGCGTGAGCATCTGACCGATTCGGATATAAGAGGCTACGATAACGGCTCGCTCATATTCAATGATATCGCCAATGGCAGAATTGATGCGGTCATCATTTCGCATTTCGGCGGTATGAAATACGCGCATGCCAAAGGAATTCCGGTCAAGGAGGTTGGCGAGCCCCTGACATACCAACTGGCAGCTGCGGCGCTGCCAAAAGGACAGGATGCCTTGCGTGAAGCGGTCAATAGCGCATTGGAAAGCATGCTCAAGGACGGCACCGTCGAACGCATAAGCAATGAGTTTGTCGGCAAGGATTACAACATGCTGGGCTCAATAGCGGCGGCCAAAGAAGAAATCGCAGCAAAGGGGAAATAACCATGCTAGAGCTGTTCATGCGAGCTTTGCCGCTCCTGCAAAACGCACTGCTTTTGACCTTGTTGCTATCGGCCAGCTCTTTCATCCTGGGCTGCATACTCGGTCTGTTTATTGCACTGGCACGGATCTCGTCATTCAGGGTGCTGCGCTATGCCGCATTCGTTTATGTGTCCATTTTTCGTGGCACGCCGTTATTGGTTCAATTGCTGCTCATCTATTTTGGTCTGCCGCGCATAGGTATTGTTCTTGAACCTGTGCCCTCAGCCATTATTGCCCTGACGTTGTTTTCCGCTTCCTATCTGAGTGAAAACTTCCGCTCCGGTATCAATGCAGTGGACAAGGGGCAGTGGGAGGCAGGGTTGTCCATGGGGTTGAGTTATCGCAAGCTGATGCAGCGGATTATCCTGCCGCAGGGCCTGGTCATTGCCATTCCAACGGTAGGTAGTCGCCTGATCGCGCTGGTCAAGGATACGTCGCTTGCCTCCACGGTCACGGTGGTGGAGTTGACCAGGGTGGCTGACCAAGTGGGTGCTGCCACGTTCCGCTACATGGAGATGTTTCTGATGGTTGGCGCCATCTACTGGATCATCAACCAAATATTGACAATCCTTCAGACTTATCTGGAGCAACGGTGTGCGAGGCATATTCGATGACATCTGAACTTACAAACGCAGTGCGGGCGCGCGCCATTTGCAAAAGTTACGCGGGGACACGCGTTTTGCATAGTGTCGATCTGGATGTCGATAAGGGGGAAGTGGTCGTTATCATGGGGCCCTCGGGTTCAGGAAAAACCACGCTGTTGCGATCCCTGAACTTTCTGGAGCAACCGGACAGCGGCATGGTCCAGATCGCCGGGATCCGCGTAACGGTCGAGCCCAAACAGCACTATACAGGCAGGCAAAAGCAGGAAATCCAGCAGATACGCAGAAAATCGGCCATGGTCTTTCAGTCTTTCAATCTGTTCCCACACATGACGGCAATTGCAAATGTCATAGAGGGGCTGATCAGTGTTCAGGGGATGGCCAAAGCGCCGGCAACAGAAAAAGGCATGCAACTGCTTGAGCGCGTTGGTCTGGCGCAAAAGGCAAATGACTATCCGGCCCATTTGTCGGGCGGGCAAAAGCAGCGGGTTGCCATTGCCAGAGGGCTGGCGATGGATCCCGAAGTGATCCTGTTTGACGAACCGACTTCTGCACTTGATCCCGAATTGCGTGACGACGTGCTGGAGGTCATGCGGGCATTGGCGCGTGATGGTATGACCATGATCGTCGTCACCCATGAGGTCAGGTTTGCCAAAAGTGTCGCAAACCGTATAATCTTCATGGAGCAGGGTTCCATACTGGAAAACTGTCCGGCCAAGCGCTTTTTCAGCGATCTGGGCAATTCGCGCATTACCCAGTTTCTGGGACAGGTGGACTAGCCTGACCATTGGCCATTCGTAATGGGGCGGCCGGCCTTGCCTGTTTCAGCTGGTCGTTCACGTCTGTGTGCATACTGCCGGCAGCGATCATTTTCCTTCCAGGAGCTGCGTATGAACGCCCGGGACATCGAAATTTTCCGCTCGGTCATGGTGTCCGGGACAGCCAGCAAGACCGCTGCTTTGCTGGGCATTTCGCAATCGGCAGTCAGCCAATCGCTGCGTAAGCTGGAAACCTCTGCAGATCTGTGTTTGTTTGAACGAATTCGCGGACGGCTGGTGCCCACCCGCGAAGCCCAAATACTGCTCAATGACATTGAGCGACATTTTATTGGCATGCAGGCCATAGAACATCGCGTTCGCAGCCTGAAGTCCGGTGGCGCTGACCGGCTGACCGCTGCCGTGTACCCTGCTCTGGGATTTAGCTTTCTGCCGCACGTTGTGGCGTCCTTTCGTCATCGCTTTCCAGAGACTTATATCTCATTGCAAATCATGAGTTCCAAGGATGTGCACGCGCATGTGACATCAGGGCAGGCCGATTTTGGTTTAATGGCAGATGAAATGTCGCTGGCGGGCCTAGAACACTCGCTGTTTTACAGAACCCAATGCGTGGTCGTCATGTGCAAAGACCATCCGCTGAACAATAAACAAGTCATTGCGCTTGCCGATCTTCAGGATATGGACTTCATCGCACTCAACGCCGAAGACAGTAGCCGCATCCGCCTGGATGCCCTGCTGCAAAACGCCAACGTGGTACCTCGGCGTATCATTGAAACACCTTATTCGCAAACCGTATGTGAACTGGCCAGGCAAGGGGTGGGTATCGGGGTTGCCAATCCGGTCACCGCGATAGGCTATGCTGACAGCGGGTTGGTCATCAAACGAGCGGCATTCGATGTTGAATTTCGCGCGATTCTGCTGTTTCGTACAGATAAGCTATTTTCGGAAAGTTCCAAGCAGTTTCTTAAGTTCATGCGTATTCAAATGAGTGAAGTGCAAACACAGATAGATGAACTGCTGGGTGCCATACCGGGTAAATCCTCTGGCCGAAAATCACGGTAAATGCAATACACATCTGTGGTGAGCGCAGCAACATCACAGCTGCGCTCACCAGGATCTGGATCAGATGACCGCTTCAATCAGAAACGGCCCCTTGCGCGCCATGGCGCTGCGCAGCACATCGGATAAGGCTGCCGTAGTGGTCACCCGGGCAGCTTCAACGCCGGCCGCGTTGGCCATGTGTACCCAATCAAATGCGGGATTGTCCAGATCCAGCATGCGATGGGCATTGCGGCCGGGCGCGCCGGCGCCAACCTGTTTGAATTCATTATGCAATATGGCATAACTGCGATTTGCAAAAATAACAGTGACCACATCCAGTTGTTCGCGGGCCTGTGTCCACAGGGCTTGCAGGGTATACATGCCACTGCCGTCAGCCTGCATCAGAACGACTTTGCGATCGGGGCAGGCAACGGCGGCACCGGTGGCCATGGGAATTCCGATCCCGATCGCACCGCCTGTGATCTGCAGAAAATCGTGTGGCGCCGAGCCAAAGGTCGATTTGAACGAATCCCTGCCCGAGGTAACAGACTCATCGCAAATAATCGCGTTCTCGGGCAGCAGGCTGCCAATCGCTTGGATCACGGCAGCCGCGTCCAGTGTCCCGGTCGGCAGACCGATATCGATTCGTTCTGCAAGCAGGCTGATCGGCGTCCTGGTTGCACCTACGGCATCAGCCAGGGCTTCCAGGGCGCCGGGCAGATCATCGTCCGGTTGTGTCAGTTCAATACGTTTGCAATTTTCCGGAACCAGTTCGCCAGGCTTGCCCGGGTATGCAAAAAAGGCAACGGGCGTTTTTGCGCCCACCAGAATCAACTGTTCGGTATCCTGAAGCGCTTTGAGGGCAAGATCAACACTGAACGGCACGCGTTCTATCTTCACACGCCCTGCGCCCCGCTCAATACGACCGTTGGACTGCTGCGCCATCAGGCGGGCGCCGGTACGCTCGGCAATCCGGGCCGCGGTCTCCAGCGCCTTGCTGCGCAGCGCTTTGCCAGACAGCAGGATCACTGTATTACGACCGTTATTGAGCGCTTCGGTTGCCGCTTGCAGGGCTTGCGGAGCAACTTGTGTGCGCTTGACGGGCGGTGCTTTTTGTATGGGCGTTGATGTTTCCGTCCATGCGGCATCGGCCGGCAGAATCAGCGTGGTAACGGCACCATAGCCGCTGTTTGCTGCACTGATGGCCGCCGCAGCGGCGCCGGATACATCGTCGGCCGACGCAATACGCCTTACCCAATCGGACATGGGTGTGGCCAGGCTTTCAATATCACTGGTCAGCGGTGCGTCGTATTGCAAATGATAACTGGCGTGATCGCCCACGACATTGACCATGGGCGTATGGGCGCGCCTGGCATTGTGCATGTTGGCCAATCCGTTGGCCATGCCGGGTCCGCAATGCAGCAGCGTGGCCGCTGGCTTGTCTGCCATCCGTGCATAACCGTCGGCGGCACCCGTTACCACGCCCTCGAACACACCCAGCACGCAGCGCATCTGCGGCTTGCGATCCAGCGCTGCAACAAAATGCATTTCCGAGGTGCCGGGGTTGGCAAAACATACATCAATATCGTTTTCCAGCAAGGTATCGCAAAGACTGTCTGCTCCGTTCATGAATCTATAAACCTTTTCAACTGTGTTCCGCGCACGGAACGGGTTAACAATAAAATTATTTGGACTGGATAATTATTTAGATTGGATATGCTTGTCGGTGATCAGTTTGCTCCAGCGCTCGCGTTCCTTCTTCTCGAAGGCAACCAGATCGTTACCGAAAAGCGTACCCGGCTGTGTGCTGGTCTGTTGCAGCTTCTGCTTCAGATCGTCTGAAGCCAGAACCTTTTTTGCCGCCGTCGTCAGCGTTTCCATCGCTCCGGCAGGAGTGCCGGCAGGTGCGTAAAGGGCAAACCACGCATTTACGTCAAACCCGGGAAGACCAGATTCGGCCACCGTTGGAATATCCGGTACAGATGGATCTCGCTGCGCGCCGGTCACTGCAATACCCCGTACATTTTTACCATCTTTTACCTGTGATAGCGTGCTGGGAAGATTATCCATGAGTATATCCACTTGCCCCCCAATGAGCGCTGGCATGGAACCTGAAACGCCCTTGAAAGGTACGTGAAGCATAGTAATGCCAGCGGCATCCTCAAGGTAGGCGCCAGTCAGATGCACGGAAGAACCGACGCCAGGCGACGCGTAGCTCAGCGGCTTGTCCTTGGCTGCCTTGGCCTTGGCTATCAGATCCTTCAGCGATTTAATATCGGATTTTGCATTAACGGCAATCACGTTTGGGGTGGTCCCCGCCAGCGCGATGGGCAGAAAATCCTTCTGCGGATCGAACGGCATATCCTTGTAAAGAAACTGATTGATGGTTTGCGTGCCCACGGTGCCCAGTCCGATCGTATAGCCGTCAGCCTTCGCACGTGCCAGGGCGCCCATGCCCACATTGCCGCCGGCACCAGCCCGGTTCTCAACCACAATGGCCTGGCCCAATTCTTTTTCCAGCGCCTGCGCCACATGCCGTGCGATCAGATCGGTCGTGCCGGCAGGCGGGAAGGGCACAATCAGGGTAACAGGGTGCTCGGGATAACCGGCTGCATGCGCTACGCTGGCGACACAGCAGGCAGCAAGGGTCGCCAGCGTCAGGGACCGGATGGGTGTGACCGTATGGGAAGTGGATGTCATAGCATGTCTCCTTTGGATGCGTGTTTCTTATCGTTGTGTCGTATTAGTGTCGGGTGTCCGGGTGGACACCCTCTCGCATAGTGTATCCGCTTCCAGGACCAATACAATGAATTATGAAGAAGCTCATTTGATCTGCACCGATATCGGTTCGTTGTGCATTTTGCATGGCGGAATGTCTGATCAGGGCGCCGCAATCAATTGAACCTGGGCTACCGGCACTGTTGTCCTGTGCCGGTTGTGCCAATTGAACTACCAATCCTATGCACAGCCGCAGCCGGCCCTTAGCGGCCAGGACATCCGGGGCGCGTCCGCGCCCCATTCGGGCAGCATCGGGATCGGCTCATTCAGCCTGACCATAACCGCCACCGCCCGGTGTTTCAATCACAAATGTATCGCCCGGCTGCAGACTGGCGCTGTCCTGCGGGCCCAGTTCCGTCACAGAACCATCGGCCCGTTCGATATAGTTCCTGCCGGTCTGGCCAGGCTCTCCACCCTTGAGGCCGAAGGGCGCGTATTTGCGGTTATTGGAAAGAATGGCGGCGGTCATCGATTCCAGAAAGCGCATGCGCCTGATGCCGCCATCGCCTCCGTGCCATTTGCCCTTGCCGCCGGAACCGTGACGAATGGCATAGGATTCAAGGCGTACCGGAAAACGCAGCTCCAGCACTTCAGGGTCGGTAAGCCGGGAGTTGGTCATATGCGCCTGCACCAGCGAGGTACCGTCAAAGCCTTCGTTGTCCGAGTCCAGGTACACGGGGCCGGCGCCGGTGCCGCCAGAGACGGTTTCATAATATTGATAGCGGGCATTGCCGAAAGTGAAATTGTTCATGGTGCCCTGGCTGGCCGCCAGTAGACCCAGTGCGCCATACAGGGCATTGACGATGCACATGGATGTTTCCACATTGCCGGCCACCACGGAAGCAGGCGGCTCGGGGTTGAGCATGGATGCCGGCGGTATCACAATATTGATAGGCTTGAGGCAACCGGCATTGAGCGGGATCTCATCGTTCACCAGCGTACGGAAGACATAAAGCACAGCGGCCACGGCAATGGAGGCCGGCGCATTGAAGTTATTGGTCAGTTGTGCCGATGAGCCGGTAAAGTCCACAGTTACCGATTGACGATCGTCATGAATCCTGATCGCCACCTGTATTACTGCACCATTGTCCAGCTTGTAGGTGTAGCTGCCGTCATGCAGCAAAGGGATCACGCGCCGCACCGACGCCTCGGCATTATCCTGGACATGCTGCATATAGGCTTGCACCACCTCCAGTCCAAACGTCTCGCACATGGCATGCAGTTCCCTGACGCCCTTCTGGTTGGCAGCGATCTGTGCCTGCAGATCGGCCAGGTTCTGGTCGGGGTTGCGAGCCGGATACTTGCCTGACATCAGAATGTCCCGCGCTTCCCGTTCACGGAACCGACCGTTGCGAACCAGCTGGAAATTGGTGAAAAGCACGCCTTCTTCTTCAATAGTCGTCGAGTCCGGCGGCATTGAGCCTGGCGTGAGCCCGCCGACATCGGCGTGGTGTCCGCGCGAACCGACATAAAAAATGATCTGTTTTTGGTCACGATCAAACACAGGTGTGATAACGGTGATATCAGGCAGATGGGTGCCGCCGTGATAGGGATCGTTCACCACATAGGCATCGCCTGGGTGCATGTTCCCGGCATTTTCCCGCATGACCGTCTTGATCGATTCGCTCATGGAGCCCAAATGCACCGGCATATGCGGCGCATTGGCAATCAGATTGCCCTGGTCATCGAAAATGGCGCAGGAAAAATCCAGCCGCTCCTTGATATTGACCGAATAGGCGGTGTTCTGCAGACTCAGACCCATCTGGTCGGCAATCGACATAAACAGATTATTGAATACTTCAAGCATCACCGGGTCGGCATCCGTGGAGACGGCCAGCGCATTGCGCAGGGGGACGGTCCGCGTCAGGATCAAATGATCCTTGCTGTTGAGTGTTGCCGACCAGCCCGCTTCAACAATCGTGGTCTGGTTGGCTTCGGAAATAATTGCCGGGCCGGCGACAACATCGCCTGGCTGCAGCGCTTGCCGCCGAAATACTGGTGTGTCATGCCAGGCGCCGTTGCTGTACATTTGACGACGTGCATCTGCTACAGGTGGGCTGTCATCGCGCCGTGTAATAATGGCCTCGTCAATCCGGGTGCCGGCAATCACCGCTTCAACCAGCAAGGATTCGACAACCAGTGGGCGATCTTCAATCAGAAACGAATACCGCTGGCGGTACTGGTCATTGAATGCGGCAAGCATCTTCCCGGCATCGGCAAAGTCCACTTCCAGGGCGCTGTCGGTGCCCTGGTATTTCAATTGCGCGCGGGCGTTCAGCACGATCTGCATGCCGGTGGTCAGCCGTGTCACCAATTCTGCGCTGGCCGCCTCGCCCAACTGGCCGCGTAATTGCTCCAGTTCCGGGATCAGGCCGTCTTGCAGCGGCTTTTCCACGGTCTGCTGGCGGATGGCCACCTGATCGGCCAGACCCATGCCATAGGCCGACAGCACGCCGCCCAATGGATGTGCAAACACAGTTGTCATGCCAAGCGCATCGGCAACCAGGCAGGCGTGCTGGCCACCGGCGCCACCGAATGTGGTCAGCGTATAGCGCGTGACATCATGGCCCTGCTGTACGGAAATCCGTTTGATTGCTTCGGCCATGTTTTGTACGCCAATGGCCAGAAAGCCTGCGGCGACCTCTTCCGGGCTCACCGGTCGGCCGGTAGCCTGGCTAACCTGCGTGCTCAGCAAGCCGAATTTTTCGGTCACAACCTGTGCATCCAGCGGCTCATTGCCGTTTGCGCCGAATACCGCTGGAAAGTAATCCGGCTGGATCTTGCCCAGCATGACATTGCAATCGGTAATGGTCAGCGGGCCCTGCTTGCGATAAGAAGCGGGGCCGGGGTTGGCGCCTGCCGAATCCGGCCCAACACGCAAGCGCGCGCCGTCAAAATGCAGAATCGAGCCGCCGCCGGCAGCCACCGTATGGATACGCATCATGGGTGTGCGCATGCGCACGCCCGCCACAGAGGTTTCGTAGTCGCGTTCGTAAACGCCGGAAAAATGCGACACATCAGTTGAGGTGCCGCCCATATCAAAACCGATTATTTTCTTGTAGCCCGCCTGCTGGCTGCTACGCGCCATCCCTACGATGCCGCCGGCCGGACCCGACAAAATGGCATCTTTGCCACGGAAGCGATGCGCGTCCGAGAGGCCGCCCGAAGACTGCATGAACATCAGATTGACGCCAGGCAATTGCGAGGCAACACGATCCACATAGCGCCGAAGGATCGGCGACAGATAGGCATCCACGACCGTGGTGTCTCCGCGCGACACAAACTTGATCAGCGGGCTGACATCGTGCGAGGCAGAGATCTGCGTGAATCCAATCTCCCGGGCCAGTTGCGCTGCCCGCTGCTCGTGAGCAGGGTTGCGCCAGGCATGCATAAATACAATTGCAATACTGCGCAGACCTTGGTCGTATGCTGCTTGCAGCTGCGCGCGCAGCGCCTGTTCGTCCATTGCTGTGACCACTGCGCCAGTCGCGTCGATCCGCTCGTCAGCTTCCAGCACCTGTTCATAAAGCATCTCGGGCAGGACGACATGGCGATCAAACAATCGCGGGCGATTCTGATACGCAATCCGCAAGCCGTCGGCAAAGCCGCTGGTTGTCAAAAAAACAACACGTTCGCCTTTGCGCTCCAGTAGTGCATTGGTGGCTACCGTGGTCCCCATTTTGACGCAATCGATGTTTTGCACCGGGATTGGATCGCCCTTGGCAACGCCAAGAAGATCGCGTATTGCCTCAATCGCTGCATCTTCATAATGATCGGGATTGTCCGAGAGCAATTTTCTGGTCAGTAAGGTTTTTTGCGGAGTGATTGCGACGATGTCGGTGAAGGTGCCCCCACGGTCTACCCAGAATTGCCACTTGCTCATATTTTATGTCCTGCCTGTCTCTGATAAAAATACTGGTTCTGAAAATTGCGCGCGTCATTTTTCCAAACGGGCGTCATGCAAGTGTATCAGCACAAATCATGCCAGTGATTTTGTCGGTCTCGTTCGGACTGCATAAACCATGGCATGCCTCGGCCGCTTCGGAGAAAGCCTACATGATGGCAAGCGTATCACTGCTGCAAAGGCTGCAGTCGTCCCGAAATGGCTCACCAGGTCGCACTTAAGGCGATGTCAGTCGCGCGGGTGGATCGTTTCGGCAAATGTCCCGTGAGCTTGTCAATATGCCTGCACGGGCTTCTGGCATGTGTAGCCGAACAGTGCCCGGTTTCGGTGCAGACCCTATCAGTGTTTTCCCTTTGCCTGAAAATCTTCTCGTGCCCTTGCGGCAAAAATCTTATATTCTCTGAAATATGACAGCCATGAGGCTGATATAACCGTAACTGCCAGTCCGCCAGATCCTGTCGATGAGTCGATTGCGTCTGCGGCCGCGTAACCCTGCCATTGAAGGATGCACCCATGAAAAATAATGCTCTGGTTCTGACCGCGCTTGCTGCCGCTCTGTTCAGTGTGAATGCTTCGGCTGCCACGCAATGGGATCTGCCCACGGCTTACCCGGACTCCAATTTTCATACTGAAATTGCCTTGAAATTTGTCAAGGCCGTGTCCGAGGCCACGGGCGGCGAATTTAAAATTACCGTCCACTCCAACGCATCTTTGTTCAAGGCGCCGGAAATCAAGCGGGCCGTACAGGGTAATCAGGCGCAGGCCGGTGAAATCCTGCTTAGCAATTTTGCCAACGAAGATCCTATTTATGAACTGGACGGCTTGCCATTTTTGGCTACCGGCTATGAACAGGCCTGGAAACTATACCAGGCCCAGAAGCCCTATCTGGAAAAGAAACTGGCATCCCAGGGCATGAAGCTATTGTATGCCGTGGCCTGGCCGCCGCAAGGGATCTATACCAATAAGACGCTCAATTCGGTTGACGACATGAAAGGCCTGAAATGGCGTGCGTACAGCCCGGTCACGTCAAAAATTGCACAGGAAGTGGGCGCCCATCCGGTTACCATTCAGCAGGCAGAATTGTCCCAGGCATTGGCCACCGGTGTGGTCGATTCATATATGTCATCGGGCTCTACCGGCTACGATACCAAGACCTATGAATATCTGAAAAAGCTCTACGACACGCAGGCCTGGTTACCCAAGAATGCGTTGATCGTCAATAAAAGGGCCTTTGATGCACTGGATGACAAAGAGCGCAAGGCATTGCTGGATGCCGCGGCCGAAGCTGAAAAAACCGGCTGGGCATTGTCGCAGGAAAAAACCAAATGGTACAACGAACAGTTGGCCAAGAACGGCGTGGAAATCGTCAAACCCTCCAGTGAGCTGATTGCCGGCCTGACCAAAATCGGCGAGGGCATGATTGCCGATTGGACCAAGAAAGCTGGTGCAGACGGTGAGAAACTGCTGAACGATTACAAATCAAAATGAGACGTTTGCTTAACTGTGTCTATGAAGGCGCCGCCTGGCTTGCCGGGCTGTTCATGATCGGTATCCTGGTATTTGTGCTTTGGTCCATCATCATCCGGCAAATGGGAACCAATTTCCCCGGGCTTGACGCCTATGCCGGATACTCCATGGCTGCGGCAGGTTTTTTGGCGCTGGCCAGTACCTTTCGCAAAAATGAACATATTCGTGTCACGCTGGTTTTGGCTGCGCTCAAGCCGCGCGCGCGCCACTATCTGAACCTGTTCACACTTGTGGTTGCGATCGTGCTATCGGGCGCGCTGGCCTGGTTCAGCATCAAGCTGGTCATGGATTCCTATAGTTATCACGACTTGTCTACCGGAGAAGATGCTACCCCCTTGTGGATACCACAATTGGGTATGGCTGCTGGCTGCCTGCTATTTTGTATCGCGATTGTGGATGAGTTTATCTGTTCGCTCAAAAAAGGCTACTCGCGTACAGAGGAAGAACCGGTTTCCATGCAGACCTGATCGCTGGTCAGGACAATTTCCTTTCGGTCATCCTTGCCGGGCGAAATCGCCGGCAAATCATGCGCATACTGCGCGGAAAGCATTATGAATGAGTCACTTGTCATTATTGTCCTGCTGGTTTCCATCTTCGGCTTTCTGGGTGCCGGAGTCTGGGTCGGCCTGACCTTGTCCGGTTGTGCCTGGCTGACCATGGCGCTGTTCTCATCAAGGCCGGCAGGCGATGCCATGTCGCTCACTATCTGGGGAGCCTCCTCGAGCTGGACGCTCACAGCGTTGCCGCTGTTTTTATGGATGGGTGAGATTCTGTTTCGCTCGCGGCTCTCTACTGACCTGTTTCGTGGCCTGGCTCCGTGGTTGAACCGGTTGCCGGGCAAACTGCTGCATACCAATATTATTGGCTGCGCCATTTTTGCCGCCGTCTCGGGATCATCGGCAGCGACCTGCGCCACTATCGGCAAAATGACAATCCCCGAACTCAAGCGTCGGGGCTATCCCGATGATCAGGTGCTGGGTACGCTGGCGGGTGCCGGTACGCTCGGTCTGCTTATTCCGCCCTCCATTATTATGATTGTGTATGGCGTTGCCGCCAACGTGTCCATCTCCAGGCTCTTTATTGCAGGTGTGATACCCGGAATTTTGCTGGCTGGGTTGTTCATGGGTTACATCATTGTGTGGTCATTGCTTCATCCCGGGGCCATTCCGTCCGAGCAGAACACAATGAATTTCCGGCAGAAAATCGCTGAGTCCCGCTATCTGATACCGGTGGTGTTGCTGATTGTGGCGGTGCTCGGTTCCATTTATACGGGGATTGCGACCGCCACGGAAGCGGCCGCTGTCGGCGTCGTGGGCTCACTCATTCTATCGAGTGTCCAGGGTTCCATGAGCTGGGCAACATTCAAGGAATCGCTGCTAGGCGCCACCCGATTGTATTGCATGATTGCTTTGATTCTGGCCGGCGCACAGTTCCTCACACTGGCAATGGGCTACATCGGGCTGCCACGCGCGTTGGCTGAATGGATCGCCTCTCTGGGGTTGTCGCAATTTGGTCTGGTGATGGCCCTTATGGTGTTCTTTATTATATTGGGCTGCTTTCTGGATGGGATCTCAATGGTGGTTCTCACTATCGGTGTGTTGTTGCCGACTGTGCAGGCGGCAGGTCTTGATCTGGTGTGGTTCGGCATCTTCCTGATTTTTGTGATTGAAATGGCGCAAATTACACCGCCGGTGGGATTTAACCTCTTCGTTTTGTCCGGCATGACCAAAAAGGAACTGCCCTATATCGCCAGAGTATCCATGCCGATGTTCTTTCTGATGATCGTTGGCGTGATGATGATCTACTGGCTTCCTGACTTGGTATTGTGGCTGCCACAGAACGTACGCTAAGCCGCTATGGCGCAATATGTCATGCAGTAATTTGCATTGTGTAAATACTGTAATGATGTGTTTCGGCTTGTGGTAAATGCGGGGCAAAATGCATTGATCGTCGTCAAAGTAAATCGAAAAAGCTCAAAAATACTTTGTGTGAATATGTAATAAAGTGTTTTTAATTTTAATTGACATAATTATATTAAGAATGAAATCTTATGATGGAAGATAACTTTTGTAAGATTTCAACTGGCATTTACACGAATCGCTAGGGTTTCCACTAGTCTCAATATGAATTTTAATGTGTAACGTGTAGCGAAATGCGCAAATTGTGTGAAGAGTAAACGTCACACACGTTTCATAATGCATGTTTAGGATAGCCGGGGTACATGAAAACATTTGATGAATTGTTCTCTGCGTTTAGCGAAGACAACGGTGGTGAAAATCTGGAGTACGATGCCGCTTTTCTGGCATTACAGCAGGCAGTTGTAGAAAAGCCCGAACAACAGTTTGGCGATACGATTATTGATGCTCAGGCACCGGATTGGAACCAGGTTGAAAAGCAAGCGCTTGCGCTTTGTGACAGAACCTGCGATCTGCGCGTGATCCACGCGTTGACCTGCGTATGGACGTCACAAAATGGTCTCGCCGGCTATGCCAGCGGTGTCCGGTTGGCGCAAGATGCCCTGCATAAATGCTGGCTGGGCGTCTATCCGCAACTGGTTGAAGATGATTACGAAGATCCGTTGCCACGCATTAACGCCATCAATTCTCTGGCAGATATGCAAAATGTGGGACGAAGCGTACGCAACGCCAACCTGCTCACTGGTGCCCATGGCCAGTTGTCGTTGCGTGATGCTGAAAACATCATGGAAGGGTCGCGCGTTGATTTGTTTCCCGGTGGCCGTGCGCGCTTGGTGGAAACACTGAACCAGGCCGCCATTGCGGGTGTGCCGGAAATCATCGGTTTGAGCAGTGCAGCAAAAAGTTTGCAGGCAATTGTAGATCTGGTTACAGAAAGACTTGGCACGGAGTGGGCACCGTCGGTATCATCGTTGCAGCGAATTTTCGAGCTGATCACGGGTGCAACAGGTGCATCGGCAGCGTCGCAAGCGGAACAGCCTGATAGTGCGGGCTCGAGTAACAGTAGTGGGGAAGGTGAGATTGGCCCCGCCACCGGTCATGTCGAAACAGCACAACAGCAAGTGATAGAACGGCCGGTGTCGTGGACGGAAGTACAAATTAAAACGCGCGACGAAGCGCTGGTTGCACTGGAAAAAGTCAGCAGTTATTTTGAAATTCATGAACCGAGCCATCCGGCACCGTTCCTGATCCGGCGGGTTCAGCAGACCATACCCCTTAATTTTCATGAAATGCTGAAAAATCTCACCCCTGGTAATGCCGAGCAGTTTGAAAACTGGCTGCCCCGCGAAGAGTAAGCAGATTTAGATAAATATGATCCGCCGGTACAGCCGGCCAAGAGTTGGAGAGTAAAAGAATGGCTACACGAATGTCGTCACGCAGAAGCGGCCAGAAGTTCATTGCACGGAATCGTGCCCCGCGTGTGCAGATCGAATATGACGTTGAAATCTACGGTGCCGAAAGGACCATTCAGTTGCCATTTGTGATGGGCGTGATGGCTGATCTGGCTGGCAAATCCGAAGTGCCGCAGGCCGATATCAATGATCGCAAATTTCTTGAAGTGGACATCGATAATTTCGATGAACGCATGAAAGCAATCAAGCCACGCGTGGCCTTTCAGGTGCCAAACACGTTGACTGGCGATGGCGTCTTGAGCGTAGATATGAGCTTTGACAGCATCGATGATTTTTCACCGGCACAGGTGGCGCGCAGGGTGGGCGCTTTGAATCAGTTGCTGGAAGCACGCACCGAACTGGCGAATCTGCTGACCTATATGGACGGTAAGACTGGCGCCGAAGAACTCATCAGCAAAGTGCTGAAGAATCCCGCCTTGATGAAAACGCTGGCTGCCGCACCAAACAAGGAAGCCTCTGCCGCGCCGGCAGACGACTCCACACCCGATGCAGACGACAGCAGTAAGTAACAGGAAGAGCTAAATGAGCACGAGCGTACAGAAAGAAGCGGTACAGTTGGAAGAATTGCAGTCCGATGGCCTCGCTTCATTACTGAAAAAAGAATTCAAGCCCAAGACTGACCAGGCCCGCGAGGCGGTTGAAAACGCGGTTCGGACGCTGGCCGAGCAAGCGCTGGAAAACACGGTCACCATGTCTTCCGATGCCTATTCGACTATTCAGGCGATCATTGCAGAAATTGATAACAAGCTTTCCGAACAGATCAATCTCATCATGCATAACACCGAATTCCAGAAACTGGAAGGTGCCTGGCGTGGTCTGCATTATCTGGTGAACAATTCGGAAACCGACGAGCTGCTGAAAATCCGGGTTATGTGTATCACCAAGAAAGAATTGGGTCGCACCCTCAAGCGCTACAAAGGCGTCGGCTGGGACCAGAGCCCGATTTTCAAACGGATTTACGAAGAAGAGTACGGTCAGTTCGGTGGTGAACCTATCGGTTGTATTGTTGGTGATTATCACTTTGATCATAGCCCGCCGGATGTCGAGCTATTGGGCGAAATGGCCCGAGTCTCTGCTGCGGCGCATTGCCCGTTTATCTCTGGCGCTTCGCCCGAAGTCATGCAAATGGACTCCTGGCAGGAACTGGCCAATCCACGTGATCTGACCAAGATTTTCTCCAACTCCGAATATGCTGCCTGGCGCAGTTTGCGCGAGTCCGAAGACTCCCGCTACATTGGCCTGGCCATGCCGCGTTTTCTGGCGCGCCTGCCCTATGGGTCCCGCACCAACCCAGTCGACGAATTCGATTTTGAAGAAGACACCGACGGTGCAACGCATGAACGTTACACCTGGGCCAATTCGGCCTATGCCATGGCGTCCAACATCAACCGCTCCTTCAAGGAATACGGCTGGTGCACCTCGATTCGTGGCGTCGAGTCCGGCGGTGCGGTCGAAGACCTGCCTTGCCACACTTTCCCAACGGACGACGGCGGCGTCGATATGAAATGTCCGACAGAAATCGCCATTAGTGACCGTCGTGAGGCTGAACTGGCCAAAAACGGTTTCATGCCGCTGGTGCATCGCAAGAACTCTGACTTTGCTGCCTTCATTGGCGCACAGTCGCTGCAAAAGCCTCATGAGTATAACGATCCGGATGCCACAGCCAATGCCCGGTTGTCGGCTCGCCTGCCGTATCTGTTTGCATGCTGCCGCTTTGCGCATTATCTCAAGTGTATCGTACGCGACAAAATTGGTTCCTTCCACGAGCGTGATGATATGGAACGCTGGCTCAACGACTGGATCATGAATTATGTCGATGGTGATCCAGCCAACTCGTCCCAGGAAACCAAGGCTCGTAAGCCGCTGGCAGCTGCCGAAGTCCAGGTTACCGAAATCGAAGACAACCCTGGGTATTATGCAGCCAAGTTTTTCCTGCGTCCGCATTATCAGCTTGAAGGCCTGACAGTGTCATTGCGTCTGGTTTCCAAATTGCCTTCTTTGAAACAGAATGACAAGTGATTTTTTCGAACATCGCTGGCCTTTTGTGGCCAGGTAAAGGGTTGCCGGGGCGTCGAAGCGATACCCTGGGCAAAAAGGGAGATCCTGGCATTACAGGATGCCTTTGAAGTAAGTAGTATGTGAAGCAAAGACAGGCTTATTGCCTGATCGCAAATCAAATTAATTAGCTCACTAGGAGAAAATTGTGGCTGTTGATATGTTTATGAAAATTGAAGGTACAACCGGTGAATCCAAGGATTCCAATCACAAAGACTGGAGCGACATTCGCTCTTTCGCATGGGGCGCAACACAGCCGGGCTCAATGTCTACTGGCGGTGGTGGTGGTACAGGCAAAGCCAGCTTCAATGACCTGAACGTTGTTGCTCACGTTGACCGTTCTGCACCTGCAGTAATGCAGCATTGCTCTACCGGTAAACATCTGCCAAAAGTGGAAGTGTCCGTCTGCAAAGCGGGTGGTACACAAGTTGAGTACTCCAGAATTACGCTTGAAGATGTTCTGGTCACTTCTGTTCAATACACAGGTGCGCATGATGGTGAAGGGCTGTTGGTAAACTATGCTTTTCAGGCAGCAAGGATCAAAAAACAGTACTGGGAGCAAACAGAACAGGGCGGCAAAGGCGCCGAATCTGTTATTGCCTATGACGTTAAACAGAACAAAATCGTGGGCTAACCCGGTTTGTTGGTTTAACAGCTAGAGAACCTCCTGAGGAGGGTCTATACGAGCTAACAGGTATGCCCGCTCGGGTATCTGTTAGCTCATTGCATTTTTTAATACGGAACGGATATGACAGGCATCATAAAGGCACTGGATGGCAAGAGCGTTAATGAACAGCTCGATCAGGTGAAGGCGCAAATAAGAAAAAAGCCGGCTGACGCCGATCTGCGTGCCCGCCTGTTCCAGTTGCTGGCGGTCAAGGGGTTGTGGGATAAGGCATTTGAGCAATTGAAGCTGAGCTCTGAAATGAATGCTCAGGCCCAGCCGGTGGCCGTCTTATATACCGGCGCCATCACGGCAGAACAGGAGCGCGAAGCCGTCTTTCGTGGCGAGAAAACGCCGGCGGTGTTTGAGCAGCCGCCTGAGTGGATGGCTATGTTGCTTGAGGCATTGCGCAGTGACGCCGAGACAGCGCACGCACTGCGTGAACAGGCGCTGGAAGCAGCGCCGGCTGTCTCTGGCACGATTGTGGTCAATGGTCAAGAGCAGGGGCTGGCATTTGAATGGCTGTGTGATGGCGACAGCCGACTCGGCCCTGTTTGCGAGGTCATTGCCAATGGTCGCTATGGCTGGGTTCCCATGGATATGATCCAGTCGTTGCGCCTGATCCCACCGGAAGGTCTGACTGATCTGATCTGGGTCCAGGCCGAAATCACGCTTGTGAGTGGTCGCTCTCAGATCGGCCTGATCCCGGCGCGGTACCCGGCACCCATCGATAAAAATTATGCCGATCTGGACGACGCAAGCAATCTGTCGCGTCGCACAGACTGGCAGCAGATCAGCCAGGATATCTATTTCGGAACCGGCCAGAAAATGTGGATGAGCGATGCGGGCGAGTATGCGTTATTGGATATGCGCAGCATCACCTTTCATCATGGGCAGTTGAACTGATCCTCCAGCCTGTATCGGGAACAGAGATAGAACAAAAGCAAGATAGTCACAGGTGTGTCGTATATGGATATGGAAGATATTTCAGGTAAACGGACGGCATTCGGCATGCGCGAGCGTCGCGCTGCCAAGGACCGTTTGCAGCCGGCATTGCTGGATCGCCTCACGGATAACGAACCGTTGAGGAAAAAGGAAAGTCGCGACAGCGTCATGATCACTTACGATACGCTGCGCCATGCCGTGCTGCGGGACCTGCGTTGGGTGCTGAACACCGTCAATATTGAAACCGTAGATGACCTGGATGCCTTTCCCCAGGTGCGTCAGTCAACGGTCAATTTCGGCGTCGAAGCGCTGGCCGGCAGACGCATGTCCGAGATCGACTGGGTTGATATGGAGCAGTCCATCAAGACAGCCATTATTCATTTCGAACCGCGTATTCTGGCCGATTCGCTGGAAGTGGCCTGTGTCAGCGAAGTGACTTCGCTAGAGCATCACAATGTGCTCAGCCTGGAGATTCGCGGCAAACTTTGGTGCAATCCCTATCCGCGGGAATTTCTGTTCCGCACCGATATTGATCTGGAAAGTGGGCATATGGATCTGCAGGAACAGGGAGCTGCCTGATGGAACAGCGTTTTCTGGATTATTACAACCGTGAACTTGCCTACATCCGCGAGATGGGCAAGGAGTTCGCTGATCATTACCCCAAGATAGCGGGTCGCCTGGGCATGAATGGCATCGAGGTCGCAGACCCGTATGTCGAACGCCTGCTTGAAGGCTTCAGTTTCCTGACCGCGCGCATCCATATGAAAATGGACGCCGAGTTCCCGCAGTTTTCCCAGCGGCTGCTCGAAGTGGTCTATCCGAATTATCTGGCGCCGACTCCATCCATGGCCGTGGTGCAGGTGTCTCCCAGTATGAATGAGGGCAGCCTGGCCAAGGGCTTTGTTCTGCCCAAGGGTACGGTCATGCGTGGCCGTATTCCCAAGACGGAGCAGACACCCTGCGAATTTGTGACTGGTCATGCACTAACCCTGTGGCCATTGCAGGTGACGGCTGCAGAACTCTCAGGCGTTCCCCCCGATCTGCCCTTGAAGCGGATGAATCTGAATAACCGGAATCAGCCTGTGCGCAGCTCGCTACGCATCCGGCTGGAAATCAAGGGTGGCGTCAAGCTACATGAATTCAAGCTGGATCAGTTGGTATTTCATTTGAATGGTCAGGACATTCATATGCAGCGGCTGCTGGAACTCATTATGGGACACACCATTACGGTGCTGTGCCATGATGTCGAAAAGCCGGTCAAATGGGTAAATCGCATCAATGTCAATGACGTGCGTCATGAAGGGTTCGAGAGTGACCAGGCGCTGCTGCCTGCCGAGGCCCGGATCTTCCAGGGCTATCGCATTATCCAGGAATACTTTGCCTTTCCTACGCGCTTCATGTTCTTCAGCGTCAACAATATGCAAAAGGCGCTCAAGCTGCCGACGGCCATTGCTGCAGGCAGTGCCAACGCAGCGGGCGGCCAGGAAAACCGCAGCTTTGAGCTGACTTTCCTGTTTGACAAAGACGTGCCCGAGCTGGAAGGCAATGTGACCGCAGAGAATCTGGCGCTGCACTGCACGCCGGTCGTTAATCTTTTTCAGAAAAAGGCCGACCGGATCACGATCTCGCCCACTACCCATGAATACCATCTGGTGGTTGATCGTACACGACCGCTCGATTTTGAGGTCTACAGCACGACGCGGGTGGCGGGCTACTCGAATGTGTCAGACCTGACGGAAAAAGAATTTCGTCCCTTTTTCGGGTCACTGGGCAGCGATACCGACGATTATGGCGCTTATTACTCCATGCGACGGGAACCGCGCTTGCTGTCTGACACCGCCGCACGCAATGGCGCGCGTACCGGTTATATCGGCAGCGAGGTCTTTATTTCACTTGTGGACAAACACCAGGCGCCGTTTTCCGAGGATTTGCGGCACCTGAGCATGGATGTGCTGTGCACCAATCGCGATTTGCCCATGCTGATGCCGATTGGCCAGAAGAACGATCTGGCGTTGCGCGTGTCGGCGCCCATCGAAGGCATCAAGATCCTGCGGGGGCCATCACGCCCCCGGCCCGCACTGGCTCAGGGCGCCTATGCCTGGCATCTGATCAGCCATCTGGGCCTCAATTATCTGAGTCTGATTGATTTGGATACAGAAAAAGGCGCACAAACCCTGCGTGAGATGTTAAAAATATATGCAAATATTGCCGATCCGGCTATTGCCAAGCAGATCAATGGCGTACGGCATGTCCGGGTAGAGGCCGTGCATCATCGCCTGCCCGTGCCGGGCCCCATTGTGTTTGGCAGGGGGGCGCGCATTCATCTGGAAGTGGATGAAGGGGCGTTTTCCGGTGTCAGCCCCTATTTGTTCGGAGCCGTGCTCGAGCAGTTTTTTGCCCGGCATGTCTCCATCAATATGATGTCCGAGCTCGTGCTGTCTACCATGCAGCACGGCGAACTGGCCCGCTGGAAGCCCCGTATGGGCGCCCGGCCGGCCGTCTGAATCGCTGTACGTTGACGATCAACCGCCAAAGGAACAAAAATGTCTTCAGTTGCCCAGCCGAAAACCTACCCCGTCTACGATCCGGTACATTTGATCGGCGTTGTAAAAAAGCAGGATGAGCAGGAGTTTGTTGTTGAATGCGATGGTCATGAATGGGTCTGCCGTCGCGCTGCCAGTTGCCTGTTGCAGCCTCAGGTGGATGACACCGTGCTTATCAGCGGCCCGGAACGGGAGCGCGTGTACCTCATTGCGGTGATCGAACAGGCGCAGCAGGATGAATCCACGGTCAGTGTACCGGGCAGGCTCAATATCTCGGCCGAGTCGGTCAATATCCACAGTGCCGCTGCCATGCAATTGCGCGGTGGCACCGCGCTGGATATCAACACCGCGCAATTGAAGCTGAGCGCCGAAAAAGGCCAGTGTGTCATCGACGAGATGCAATATGTCGGTCGTGAACTGAAAACCACGGTTGGCATGATGCGGGTTATCGGCAAGGTTTACGAGTCGATCATGGACCGTCTGTCATTCATGAGTCGCACGTCCTTCAAACTGACCGAAGAGGTTGAGCACTTGCGGGCTGGCACTATCGATTATCAGGCTGAACAGTCTGCCCGCCTGCATTCCAAGTACACCGTGGTCACGGCCAAGGACCTGGTCAAGGTCGATGGCAAACAGATCCATATGGGGTGATCCGGGGCGCGCGCCGATGGCCCGCGCCCATCTTGGTGCCAACTTGCCTTAATGGGCGCCCGAGGCAGCGCCGGGCTTGGCCATGAACGGAGGTTTGGTTAGCCAGACTAGTCCGACCAGCAGCACAAACAGCCAGCCCAGTCCCCAGAAGACTTCGTTGAATGATATCTGCAATGCCTGCTGATTAATCAGATTATTGATATTGTAGGCGGCAATCTCGGTGGTTTCGCCATACTGCTTCAACGCTTCCACCGCTGTCGGATTATAAACATTGATATTTTCGTTTAGCTGGGCGTGATGAATAACAGTGCGGTGGTCCCACAGGAATGTGGTAATCGATGCCGAGAAACTGCCTCCCAGCACCCGCAAAAAGGCCGCCAGACCAGAGCCGGCAGCAATCTCATCGGGGCGCAGATCAGACAGCAGAATGGTGAGCACCGGCATGAAGAAAAACGCCACGCCCAGGCCCAGTACCAACTGGGTCATGGCAATATGCATGTAATCCAGATCGGTGGTGAAGTCGGCACGCCAGAACGAGGTGAATGACATTACAACGAACGACAGGGACGCAAGCACACGCAGATCAATACGATTGGCATATTTGCCCACGATCGGTGCCAAAAAGACCGGCAGAATACCGATAGGCGCCGACACAATTCCCGACCACATCGAGTCATAGTTCAGGGTGCGTTGCAGCCACAAGGGGATCAGCAGGCTGATCGCAAAGAAGGCGGAGTAGCCGAAAATAAGGGCAATGGTGCCGAAGGCGAAATTGCGATGCCGAAACAGCGTCAGATTCACAATCGGATTGGGGTGGGTCAGCTCCCAGATCAGGAACGCAATCGTGCCAATAACCGCCACAATCGTCAGCACCACGATAAAGTCCGAGCCGAACCAGTCTTTCTCGTTGCCCAGGTCCAATACCACCTGCAGTGAACCGACCGCCACAATCAGCAGAATCAGGCCCATATAGTCCACCCCGGATTTGATGATTGAAACCGGACGGGCTCGCATCTGGACAAAGACAATAAAACTGGCAAACAGCCCCACTGGAATATTGATAAAGAAAATCCATTCCCACGAATAGCTGCTGGTAATCCAGCCGCCCAGGATAGGACCGGCGACCGGCGCCACCACTGTGACCATGGACAGGATGGACAGCGCCATGCCGCGGCGGGCAGCAGGGTAAATGGAAATCAGCAGGCTTTGCGTGATCGGATACATCGGGCCTGCCACCGCACCCTGCAAGGCGCGAAAAACAATCAGCTCTGTCATATTGGTGGATATGCCGCAAAGAAACGACGTAATCACAAACAGGATGGTGCAGATATTGAACAGGCGCACCTCACCGAAGCGACGACTCAGAAAGCCGGTCAGCGGCAGGGTGATGGCGTTGCTCACGGCAAAGGAGGTAATGATCCAGGTGCTCTGCGACGAACTGACGCCAAGGTTGCCGGCAATGGTCGGCAACGACACATTGGCAATCGTGGTATCGAGCACCTGCATGAAGGTCGCAAGACACAGGCCCAGGGTCGTCAGCCACAGGCTGGCCGGGGCGAACGGCTGCGCGGGCGTGCCAGGCGGCGCAGCCTTGGATTTTTCGTTACTCATTGGCGCTTGTATTATCGGGGTCGCTGGTCGCCAGGTTCTGCTGCACAATGTCTGATATCAACCGGTCCGCCGCGGCTACCTGCTGATCGTAAATCGTGGTCAGCAGCTTGCTGTTCGGATTGATTCCGCTGGCAAGCACGGTGCCCTCTGTGTTGTGCAAATCGGCTTCAACAAACATGGACATGCCAATACGTAGCGGGTGTTTTTCCAGTTGCTCGGGTTTGGCAAACTCTACGCGTACCGGGATTCGTTGCACGATTTTGATCCAGTTGCCGGTGGCGTTCTGGGCCGGCAGCAGGGCAAAGGCGCTGCCTGTGCCAATGCCCAGACTGCTGATCACGCCGTCATAGACCACATCGTCACCATACAGGTCGGAGGTAATGCTTACCGGCTGGCCGATACGCATGTCTTTCATTTGTGTTTCTTTGAAGTTGGCGTAAATCCATGCGTTTTTCAGCGGAACCACCGCCATCATGGCGCTGCCCGCAGCTACGCGCTGGCCGACCTGCGCCGCGCGCTTGGCGACATAGCCATCTGCCGGGGCAGTGATCGTGCTGCGCACATAGGTCAGATAGGCGGCTTTCAATTTGGATTCGGCAACCAGAATATCGGGATGCTGGTTGATCAGCGTGCCGGCGACCAGCGCGTTGCTCACTTCGGCGTTCTGCTCGGATGCCGTCAATTGGCTACGCGTGGCTTCAAGCTGGCTGATGGCAGACTGATACTGGCTTTGTGCCTGCAGAAATACGTCTCTGGCATGTGCGCTTTCCTCTTCGGAAATGGCGCCGGACTTAACCAGCTTCTGTCTGCGACTGTAGTCGGCCTTCGCCTTGTCCAGCGCTGTTTTGGCTCCCTTGACGGCAGATTCCTGAGCCTGCACCAATGCCTGCTGCGCGCCCGATGTGGCCTTGGCACCGCTGGCCTGGCTGTACAGGCTGCGCACTTCTCTTACCGTTTTGGCCAACGTGGCCTTGGCCTGGTTCAGGGCAACTTCTGCCTCGGTCTGGTCCAGGCGGATCAGCGTATCGCCGGCATGTACAAAGTCGCCATCGTCGGCAAAAATGCCCACCACGGTGCCTTCAACTTGCGGCGTGATCTGAATGACATTGCCCTGCACATAGGCGTCGTCGGTGCTTTCATACCAGCGGCCGTTCAGAAAATACATGACCCCCGCAATAATGGCGATGATCACAATCACCAGGAACAACAGTTTGAACAGAAAGCTGCGTTTGTTGCCGGCGGGCTTTTTCTTTTGCTTGGCTTTTGCTCCTTGGGCGGAAGAAGCAGGAACGGCGGACGGTGCGTCGGGGTTGACCGTCGTTGTATTTGAATTGGAGCTCATGAAAGATGATAACCGTGATGATCAGCCGGGCAAATGCGGGATCAGGCAATGCCAGCGGCATCGCCCATGTTCCCTTTCGGCTGGAATAATGTAGGTTCAATTAATTGGGTAAGCAATAATTGCTTGGTCAATTAATGATAATCACAGAAAAAATCACGGTCAAATATTTTCTGAAAACGAACGCGCAAACGGCCTGATTCTGTTGTGAAAGTTCGGAAAATTCAGTCTTGCGTAAGCCTTGGCGGCACCCGTGCACGAATGCACCCCTCAGGCAGGAGCGGATTATTGGCGCTACCGGGCAAGCAACTGGGAGCACTCAATGGCATCAATGGCACCGATAGAACTTACAAGTCGTACATTGTCCTGGCTGGCCGGGTTCGGGGGCCTGCCAGGGCGTAGCAAGGGGCATGACCAGGGGACAAAGGGCGCCAGTCATCAAAATGATGAGCCCGGCTGCTGCAGAAAGGCAATTTCCTCGGGTGTGGATTCGCGCCCCAGTATCTCGTTGCGATGCGGATAACGACCGAAAGCGTCAATGATGGCCTTGTGTTTCAGTTCAAATTGATACGATTCATCTGAACCATATTTGCGAAACAGGCATTCGGCAGCCTGATGGATCGCCGTCGATTCCGAATGCATCATGGGCATCAGCAGAAAATTGTTTTCCTGTTGCGTCAGATCGGCAAATTCAGTGGTGCGCGATGCTTCCTGGGACAGCACCAGCGCCATCGTGTCATGAGCAAAGGCCAGGGGCGTGCCACGGCCGATGTTGCGTGAGAACTGATCCAACACAATGATCTCGGCCAGTCGACCCCGGATGGAGCTGCGCCAGCCGCTGAGCTCGGCGCGCGTGGCCTGTTGCCATACGTCGGTAAAGCGTTCGCGAATCGTTGCATCAAATTGCGGATCGTTGGTGAACCATTGCTCAGAAGGGGTTTGTTCAAACCAGAAGTCTAGAATATCCTGTGGAGACATACACGATCCTTTTATAGAAATAAAGCCCGAATAAAGCGAAAGGGTGAAGATGAATCAAAAGAGTCGGCGACGGGAGGCAGCAAAAGACGCGGGCTGTGTTAATTGCCTGAACTGCAACTGGGGCGTCTGCACCATTCAACGGTGTTGCCGACCGTTATAATACAGCCTTGATATTACGTGATTCGTCGCCATTTGCGACTTTATATCACCTCACAATAACTGCATCGTATTACGGAATTTTTCATGAGATTACTGCTCGCCATTTTTCTGCCTTTTGTTGCATTTTTTACGATTGGACGTCCGATCGCCGGCATCATCTGCCTTATTTTGCAAATTACGCTCATCGGTTGGCTGCCCGCCGCTTTGTGGGCGGTCTACGCCCTGAGCCAGTACACTACCGACAAGAAAATCGCTTCAGCGCGTCAGCTTTAAACCGTAATCCCACCGTGTTACGCAATCGTTGCATGGTATTGAGCGAGGCCTGCCATGCACACTGTTAACCTGCCGTCATTTCGTATCTATGGGGTTCAGACCCGCACCTGCAATGCCGACGAAGAAACATTGAAGACGGCACGGCTGCCTCTGCTCTGGCATGACGTGTACACCGAACTGGTGCCTGAGTTGCCTGCAGATGCACCTGTCTATGGTGTCTATGGGGGCTACGAATCGGATCAGGACGGTCGGTATACCGTGACGGCAGGGGCCGACCAGAAACCCAGAAAATGCAATCTGAATCTGGTCGAGGTCACCGTACCCTCGGGACAGTATCTGGTTTTTAGCAGCAAGGGGAAAATGCCCGAAACGGTCATCCGGGTATGGCTGGATATCTGGGATTATTTCAAACGGGAAGATACGCCCCACCAACGGGCCTACACCGCCGATTTCGAAGTATACCGAGGGCGCGAGGAAACGGCGATCGAAGTCAGCGTGCATATCGCCATCAAATAAATCATCATGGTGTCGCTTGGCCGGGCGCAAGTGCCCGGTTCGGCTTTGCCGCCGGCCAGTCTGTGTTCAACGACGTGTTTGGCGACGGCTTGCTGCATGGTTGATACCGTGACTAAACAGGTGCCATCGGCGCAGCATGTTGCAGATAGATTACACATTTGCCGCGGTTTTCATTCGGATGTGACAAAACGATTGAAAATTACTGCCGGCCACTTATGATGGAAAACTCTTCAGTTCTTTCTGCCCGAAGTCGATACGCGTGAAAAATCCCTATTTACCCCACTATAACAACCATTCCGGCTGGAACGCGCTGCTGCCTGCACGCACGGCCGCCACAGAGCCGCAAGGCCCGCGTGCCTTTGACTTCATCGTTATCGGGGCCGGCTTTACCGGCCTGTCGGCAGCCCGCCGTCTGGCGCAACTGGCGCCGGAAAAATCAGTGCTCGTTCTGGAAGGCAGCGTCATCGGCGAGGGTTCTTCCAGCCGCAATTCCGGATTCATGTCCACGTTCCCCCGGTCGGGCATTGCGAAAGACCCCGCACAGGATGACCTTCTGGGACGCCTGCAAATCCGGGTTTATGAACAGGGACTGCAGTGGCTCAAGCACACCTTGCAGCAGAACGGGATTGACTGCGACTGGGATGAAAATAGCGGCAAATACAATGCGTCGGCTACACCGGCCGGCAAGGCATCCCTGCTGTCGGGCATCGACAAAAACAATCGGCTGGGCATTGATAGCGAAGTGTTGAGTCAGGACCAACTGGCACAGCGACTGGGCACGCGTTATTACGATTTTGGTTATTACACGCGCAATAATGTTTTTGTCCAGCCTGCGGCCATGCATCGTGGTCTGGCTGATACCCTGCCGGAGAATGTCACTTTGCTGGAAGAAACGTTTGCTAATCGTATTGCCGGCAGCGCAGGCCGCTACACGGTTTCGACCAGCAAGGGCGATTTTTCTGCCGGCCAGTTGGTAATTGCCAATAACGCCTTTGCCCGTAAGCTGGGATTCCTGAAAGACCGTCTGATTGCAATCTACACGTATGCCGGGCTGACCCCGGCGCTCTCGGATGAACAGGCCGCTGCCCTGGGGCCGGCCAGGCAATGGGGCCTGCTGCCCGCTCATCGCCTTGGCACGACGCTGCGCAAAGTATCGGGCAACCGTTTCATGGTGCGTAGCGCCTATTCCTATGAGTCAGAGCGCAGTGTTGCTGCCTATACCGCCATGCTGACGCATTATTACAAACGGCGTTTTCCGCAAATGGCATCGCATGAGTTTGAGTTTGTCTGGGGAGGAACCACTGCGCTTACGCGTAACGGCGGTATCTTTTTCGGTAAGCTGGCAGATGGCATCTACGGCTCGCTCGGGTGCAATGGCTCGGGTGTGTTGCGGGGCACGGTAAATGGTCGCCTGTTGGCCGAACTGATGCTGGACCATCGGTCAGAAGAGCTGGATGCCGTACTGGGGCTGGGCGGGCCGTCCTGGTTGCCGCCAGAGCCGTTACGGGCGCTGGGTGTCAAAAGCGCGATCTTCTACCAGGGAATCAGGGCCAGCGCCGAGCGTTAACAATCCCTGCGCATGCTACGCCGAATATAACGCAGCATATTGCGATCGCAATAGATGTGGAACAAATTGCTGTGGATTAGTTTGACAGCGCCATGTGCGGGCTGCCCAGCGCCGGATCAAAGGGATTCAGATTACTACTGATCGCTGCTGCTTCACGTTTCAGAATATCGACAATAAAGGGCAGGCGTTCCTGAGTCAGCCTTTCGGTAAGAACGCTTAGTCCGATGGCGCCTACCGGATAGCCCGTGGTGTCGGTAAATGCCACGGCAATACCGCCAATACCCGTCAGTTTGCCGGGGCCCGTGTTCAGCACATAACCGTTCTGTTGCGTTTGTTGGATTCTTGCGCGTAACTGCGGCTCATCGATTCCGTCGTCCTGGTAGAAGCGCGGTATGTTGAAGGCCAGGATTGCATTCTGTTCGCTTTCCGGCAAGGCAGCCAGAATGGCAATGCTGCCCTGGCCCAGCCCGATGGGAATGCGTCCACCGATACCGCCAGTCAGCGATTGCGTAATATAACTGCCTTCCATTTTATCGATACACACCACGTCATAGCGGTCTCGCAAAAGCACAAACGCCGAATCCTGCAGCGTTCCTACAATTCTGAGAATGGAGCTGCGGCAGATGGCGCGTAGCGACGATTCCCGGTGATGCGCACGGGCCACCAGGGAGAACAGCTCCAGGGTCAGTGCATAGGATTTACTTCCCTGACGCTGCACGACAAAGCCTTCGACAATCAGCGTTTGCAAAAGCCGGTGCACTGTTGCCTGGGAAAGTTCAAGCTGGCGGGCAATGTCGGTCACGCGCAACCCTTGAGGCCCGGCGTCGCTGAGCAAGCGCAAAATACCCAAGCCCTTGGTAAGCACCCCTTGTGCGCCTGCAGATTGCTGATCCATGATGATATTCTGTTTAATGAAATTAATATTTAGATATTATATATATTTTTCCGTTAAATGAAATATAAATAAAAATAATTTTATTAGTAGAAATACCAATATATAAATCGCGCCATGCAAGGGACAATTATCGAGCTTGAATCAACTGTCATAAACAGCGTGACAGTTGCGCATTACCCCCTGATGCATTCACGTTGTTTACCGCCGTATCACCTCATACGATGCTGCATCTACGAAAAACAGTGCGGTCTGCGGAACCATATCAAAATGAACGAAGTGAGGACGTATGTCTTTTTTGCAGTTGCACGGCCTGACCAAAAAATTTGCGGACACCACCGCTGTCGACAACCTGTCTCTTGACGTTGCAAAAGGGGAATTCGTTTCGCTGCTTGGTCCGTCTGGCTGTGGCAAGACCACCACCCTGCAAATGATTGCCGGATTCGTTGACGTGACCGCTGGCAGCATCATTCTGGACGGCAAAGACATCACGTTTGCAAAGCCTAACGAAAGAGGGCTGGGGATTGTTTTCCAGACGTATGCGCTTTTTCCGCATATGACGGTGGAAAAGAACGTGGCCTTTGGTCTGGAAATGCGCAAGCTATCCGGCAGCGATATTGCCAGGCGCGTCAAGGATGCACTGGCCATGGCGCAACTGGAGAAATTTGCACAGCGTTATCCGCGCGAACTGTCGGGCGGCCAGCGCCAGCGTGTGGCCCTGGCGCGCGCCCTGGTCATCCAGCCGCCAGTGCTGTTGCTGGATGAACCGTTGTCCAATCTGGATGCCAATCTGCGTGAAGAGATGCAGTTCGAGTTGCGCCGGATTCAACAACAGGCAGGCACCACCACCATCATGGTGACGCACGACCAGGCCGAAGCGCTGTCGGTGAGCGATCGGGTGGTCGTCATGCGCGAAGGCAAAGTCATACAGATCGATGAGCCTTATGTCATGTACGAGAATCCGGCCACACCCTTTATTTCCCGTTTCGTTGGCAAGACCAATACCTTTGCCGTCACGCTTACCACGACAGAGCAGGGTCGCCAGTTCGATCTGGATGGTCACCGTATTACCCTGACGAACGAGTCGGCCATCGCGCCAAATACGGGCACCTGCGAGGCGCTCATGTCAGTGCGTCCCGAAAAGATCGAGATCGGCCGACAAGGCCAGGGGCGCTTTGCCGGTTCGGTCAAAAACAGTTTTTTTCTTGGCAATTTGTGGATGTACGAGGTGCAGACTGCTTTCGGGCTGCTCATCGTGTCCGTTATCAATAACCACCAGCAGGTTTATAAGATCGGCGAAAACGTCAGCCTGGACTGGCATGAAAATGCGCTCAAGGTTCTGGCGGCCGAGCCTGCCGGAGATCTGTGATCATGACTCATCCTGATCCTGGCGTCGCGCCGGCGCGCAAGCGGCGTCTGAGCTTTCTGGGCGCCATGCCGCTGACCCTGCTTTTTATCGGTCTGCTGATTGTGCCGCTGGTGCTTACCATTGTGCTCTCATTCAGGCCATACGATTACGACCTGGGCGTGCAAGCGGGCTGGACGCTCGAACAGTACATTGAAATATTCACCAGCAACTATACGCTCACGGTATTTTGGCGGACACTCTGGATATCGGGCCTGGTCACCATTATCTGCGTGCTGATCGGTGTGCCCGAATCATATATCCTAAGTCGCATGAAAGCGCCGTGGAATTCCGTTTTCCTGCTGGTCATCCTCTCGCCTCTGCTTATTTCGCTTGTGGTACGGGCTTTCGGCTGGAGCATGCTGCTCAACCCCATGTCGCCCATTGGCAAGCTTACCCAGATGATGGGTCTGGGATCGCTACTGTACACCTCCTCGGCCGTAGTCATCGGCCTGGTACATGTCATGCTGCCATTCATGATCATTCCCGTGTGGACTTCGCTCAACAAAATCGATCCGCAAACCATCAAGGCAGCATACTCGCTCAATGCGTCCAAATGGCAGACCATCAAGCGGGTCATTCTGCCGCAGGCCACGCCAGGCATTCTGTCGGGGAGCCTGATTGTCTTTGGCCTGTCCACCAGCGCGTTTGCGATTCCCGTGCTGCTGGGTGGCGGTCGGTCCCGCATGGTGTCCAACAGCATCTATGAGCAGTTCATGGTTGATCTGAACTGGCCCATGGGCGCGGCGCTGGCCATTCTGCTGCTCGTCATGAACCTGATCATTATGATGTCCTACAATCAAATTCTCGAGCGCTCCTATAAGCGCAGTTTGGGGTAAACAATGAAAAACGGACCCCTCTCGCTGTTGTTCAATACGCTGGTCACGATCTTCATTCTTGCACCGCTGGTTGTTGTTTGCCTGGTCGCCTTTACACCGGAAGATGTCCTGTCAATTCCAACCACCAGTTTTTCATTGCGCTGGTTCCGGGCTGTCTTTAACGAATCGGGTTTCATTGCCGCATTCCAGACCAGCCTTTGGGTCGCCTTTGCCAGCGCTTCAATCAGCGCAGCATTGGCGCTGCCCGCCGCGTTTGCCATTGCCCGCGGACAATTTCGTTTCCGGCATGTGGTCAATGGCCTGTTTCTGTCGCCTTTGATGATTCCCAGCCTGGTCATGGGCGTTGCTTTGCTGCGCCTGTTTGCCATGCTGGGCGTTCGGGGCAGCCTGTTATGGCTCATTCTCGGCCATGTCATCATCGTGACTCCGTATGTGATACGGCTGGTGCTCGGGTCCCTGGTCGGCTTTGACAAAAGTATTGAGCATGCGGCCGAGTCGTTGGGCGCAGGCAAGTGGACGGTGTTCAGGCGCATTACCTTTCCCCTGATCGTGCCGGGTATTTTCGGTGGATGGATCCTGGCCTTCATCAACAGTTTTGATGAGCTGACCATGTCGGTCTTCCTGACTTCGCCCACCACCATTACGCTGCCCGTCAAAATGTACATGTATGCGACCGAATCGATCAACCCGATGCTGTCTGCCGTATCGGCGCTCATCATTGTGCTGACCGCGATCACCATGTTCGTGCTGGATCGCGTATACGGACTGGATAAAATTCTGATCGGAAAGCAGTGATCATGGCAAATACAATCGTGCAGAAAAAGGCAAGCTGATGTCCGGGCTCTTTACGCGACTGGTTGATCAGCAGCGCAAGCCGTGTCATTTTTTTGTCAATGGTACGGCGTGTACGGCACGCATGGGCGACACCATCATGACGGCGCTGCTTACCCTCAATGGGCATTTGCGCCTGACCGAATTTACCGGCTCGCCTCGTGCGGGTTTCTGCCTGATGGGCGCGTGCCAGGATTGCCTGGTGTTGCAGGAAAACGGCGAGCGCCTGCGCGCGTGCTCTACGCTGCTGCAGGAAAATATGCGATTTGTAATACCGGAGCAAAACCGGTGAGGGCACCGGCGCCGGTTATCGTGGGTGCGGGCCCGGCAGGCATGCGTGCGGCCCAGGTTTTGGTGCAGGCAGGGCTGCGACCCGTCGTTATTGACGAAGCCCCCAAACCCGGCGGACAAATTTACCGCCAGCAACCTGACGGGTTCACCCGGGGCGCTCGCAAGCTTTACGGTTTCGAGCACAGCAAAGCCAGCGCGCTGCACGAGGCGGCAAGGCAAATGATCGCGTCTGGCCAGATTGATTATCGCCCTAACACCCTGGTGTGGGACGCGGACGACCGGCAGTTGTATGTCACCTGTGATGGCAAGCATGATGCAGTCCCTTACGAAAGAGTTATCCTGGCGACCGGGGCCACCGATCGCGTATTGCCTTTTGCCGGCTGGACACTGCCCGGTGTTTACACGCTGGGCGGCGCGCAAATCGCCCTGAAGTATCAGGGTTGTGCGATCGGCAAGCGGATCGTGCTTGCCGGTACCGGGCCGCTGTTGTATCTGGTGGCCTATCAATATTGCAAGGCGGGCGCGCAGGTGTCGGCGGTGCTCGATACCAGTCCCTTTCCCACGTTGCGCCAGGGAGTGCAGGCCTTTGTCGCCGACGCATCGCTGATGGCCAAGGGGCTCTATTACATGGCCTGGCTACGGGCCCGTGGTGTGTCGATGATGCATGGGGTCGCGGGTTTTGAAGCGGATGGCGTGGGCAGGGTCGAATCGGTCCGCTGGCGAAAAAATGCCGCGTCGGCAATGCAGATCCTGCCCTGCGATGCTCTGGCTTGTGGCTTTGGCCTGCGTTCCGAAAACCAGTTGGCCAGCCTGCTGGGCTGCAACTTTGTGTTTGACGAACAGGATTGCAACTGGCAACCGCAGGTGCAGCCCGGTGGACAGAGCAGCCGCGCAAATGTGTATCTGGCCGGAGACGGCATGCGCATTGGCGGCGCCGATATGGCCGAGCTGACCGGCAGGCAGTGTGCATATAGTGTGTTGCAGGACCTGGGCATCCATTGCGATAAAAAGCAGGTGGCGCAACTAGCCCGGCGCATTGCGCGTGGCCGGAAAACACGGCAGTGTATTGACCGCATGTTCGCGCTGCCGGCTCACTGGATGGATGCGGTTGACGATACCCTAATGGTGTGTCGCTGCGAGGAAATTTGCGCGGGCGAAATCCGACAGATGCTGCGCGACGATCCGCATTCAGGCCTGAACAGAATGAAAGCCCTGTCCCGCGTGGGCATGGGGCGTTGCCAGGGCAGAATGTGTGTGGCGGGTGCCTCAATGTTTTTGGCGCAAGAGCAGGGGATTGCCCTGTCCGGCGTGGAGCGGTTGCGCAATCAACCGCCGGTCAAGCCGATTCCGATAGGGGGCGCGGCATGCAAACCGTAAATACCGATGTCCTGATCATCGGCGCGGGCATCATTGGTGCCAGCACGGCTTATTTCCTGTCAAAACAGGGCTTGCAGGTTTTGCTATGTGATGCCGGACAAAGCGGCACCAAGGCCAGCGGCGTCAACTTCGGCGGTGTCAGGCGCCAGGGACGGCCGCTGTCGCAAATGCCGCTGGCGGCACGTTCGCATCAATTGTGGGGGCAATTGTCCGAGCTGATTGGCATAGACGGCGAATATATACGCTGCGGCCATCTTAAAGTTGCGTTCACCGGACAGGACCTGGATCGCCTGCAGGCATACAACCACCGCGTGGCCTCCTGCGGTCTGGATCTGCAATTGCTGGATGCCGGGCAGGTGCATAGCCGCTACCCTTGGTTAAGCACGGATCTTGCCGGGGCGTCGCTGTGCCCGGCAGACGGCCACGCCAATCCGCGACTGGTGTCGCCTGCCCTGTCCTGGGCGGCGCAGCAGGCCGGGACCAGGCTTATGGAGCATTGTCGGATAATCGATAGCCGTTATGACGGTCGTCATTTTCAGTCGGACACCGCAGACCACCAGCGCATCCAGTCACGCTTTGTTGTCAATACGGCAGGCGCCTGGGCGGGGGACATCGCAGCCATGTTCGGTGAACCGGTGCCGCTGACCGAGATTTATCCGCAGATGGGCGTGACCGAACCGCTGCCGCCCATCATGAATGTGGTGCTTGGTGTGCAGGGTGGCGGCATCTATGCCAGGCAGGTTGCCCGCGGCAATATTGTTTTCGGCGGTAGCCGGGCGCTCTCGGTCGCGGCCGGTTATGCTCGCTCGTCGCATCAAAGTGTGAGCATGTTGCTTACGCGATTGGCAGGGTTGATTCCCGGCATTGCAAATGCACATGTCATCAGGTTCTGGAGCGGCGTCGAAGGCGCTACGCCAGACCTGAACCCGTATCTTGGCCCAAGCAGCAAGACGCCAGGTCTTTTCCATGGCTTTGGATACAGCGGTGCGGGGTTCCAGGTGGGCCTTGCATCGGGAGAAGTGCTGGCGCAGTTAATTGCGACCGGCACCAGTCATATCCCGATAGAGGATTTTCGAATTGACAGATTTACAGCTGATTCCGGCAAGCTGTAGATCTCTTCATGCAATGCCGGCAAAAGGAACACAGATGAAATCAGTATCAGTAAAAAAACGTCCGGTCGTTGCGGCTTGCATGCTGGCTGTGGCCGGAATGCTGACGGGCGCAAACGCGAGCGCGGAACAGAAAACGCTTTATCTTGGCATGAACGGCGGCGATATGCAGCGTGGGTTTGAAGAGCATGTTTTCCCCGCTTTCGAAAAAGCCAACAACGTGAAAATCGTGGTGGTGCCGGGCACGTCTACAGATGTTCTGGCCAAGGCGCAGGCATTCAAGGACAAGCCACAAATGCATATCATGTTTCTGGACGATGGCATCATGAATCGCGCCACCAAGATGGGGCTGTGTGAGCCTATCAAGGACGACAAGGCGCTGTCCGAGTTGTATCCGGAAACGCTGATCGGCAAAAACATGGCTGCCGGTGTGGTCACGACCATGACCGGCCTGTCATACAACACCAAACTGTTCAAGGAAAACAACTGGGCACCGCCCACCTCATGGAAAGACCTGGCCGATCCCAAGTACAAGGGCAAGGTGGTGTTTCAATCTGTAGCCAGCAGCACCTATGGTCTGCATGCCTTCATGATGCTGAACCGGATTGATGGCGGCGACGACAGCAATTATCAGGATGCGCTGACCAAGTTCAAAGACACAGTCGCCAAAAACGTGGTTGCCTATATTCCGAGTTCTGCCAAGATTTCGGAGATGACACAAACCGGAGAGGCGGCCCTGTTCCCGCTTACGCCTACTGCCATCTATTCTCTGAAAGAGAAGAACCTGCCGGTCGAATATGTGGATCCGAAAGAAGGCTCTGTACTGCTGGCGGTCGCCCAATGCGTCATCGCCAACAACAGCGAGCCCGAACTGGCGCAAAAACTGGCCTCTTATCTGCTGTCGGTGCCGGCGCAGGAAGGTGCGCTTAAATTCGGACAGTATCCCTCCAACAAAAATGTGGCCGCCAAAACCGAGCACAAGGAACTGCTGGGCGACTTTGAGAAATATATGAAGCACGTGGTCGTAGTCGATTGGGACAGCATCAATAAAGTTCGCCCGAAACTGAATCGCGACTGGAAGGAACAGATCGAACGATAAGGCAGTCGGGACAAGGCAGTCCGTACCCGGTGCACGGCATAGACTGCAGTGGCCAGGGTGACTCGAGGACGGCAGGTCAGAAAAGGTCTGCCGGATAAGGCTCACCCGGGCAAGGTACATTGAACAGGGCAGACCGGATAAGTCCGCCGGGTAAGAAAAAGCGATGCTCTGCGTGCCGGTCTTTCCCGGCGCGGGCACAGCACTACTGATCTCGCCTGGCGCGGCCCTTTCCATTTTCTTCAAAAGCATTTAGTATCTGATAAAAATTTACACAAATGCAATACGAGAAAGAGGAGAGACCATGCCTGTTGTGTCATTGCGGTTTGTCACTAAGCTGGGTGTTGTTTGCTGTCTGGCTATCGTCGCCGGTTGTGCCGCGACAGGCCAGGATGATCAGGCGGCCCGTTCCTGCAGCCAGCTTAACGGCGCCACCGTGCCTGCTGCTTCCATTGGCCTGGCCACGCGTGGTGCCACGGTCACGGCAACGCAATACCAGCCTGCCGTCTCTACCTCACCCAAATCCCACCAAGGTTATTGCAAGGTGCTGGGCGACATTGCCCCGGTGGATCCCCAGGCGCCTGCCATCAAGTTTCAGTTGAATCTGCCTGCGCACTGGAACGGCAAGTCGCTCATGATTGGCGGCGGCGGATATAACGGCGTGCCTGCAAAAACCACAGATTTGCTGCCAGCCGGCCCGGTGGACAAGCCGGACCCTATTGGGCTTGGCTACGCCACTTATGGCAGTGACTCAGGTCATCAATTGGCAGACGATCCTGCCAATCCGGGCAAGTTTGCGCTCAACCACGAAGCCCTGAAAAACTTTGCCTATGAAGCGCTCAAGAAAACCCACGACACGGCCCAGTACCTGATTGCCGGCCATTATGGCAAGAACGCACAATTGAAATATTTTGCTGGCGGCTCTACCGGTGGTCGCGAAGCGCTCGCCGTGATCCAGAAATGGCCAGGCGACTTCAATGGCGTTATTGCCCTTTATCCGGCCTTTGCTGCAGCCTCGCTGGATCTGCAGTTTGGCCGGATCACGCGTGCACTGGCCCAGCCTGGCGCCTACCCTAATCAGCAAAAACGGGATGTCTTGTATAGGGCCGGCATGCAGGCATGCGATGGGCTGGATGGCGTCACGGACGGATTGATCAGCAACCAGCGCCAATGCAACCGGGTTTTTGATCCTGCCAGGGCGACCGTGGATGGACGTGCCCTGCGCTGCGAGGGCGGTGCGGACACGGGCAACCAATGCCTGTCCGACGCACAGATCAGAGCAATGAAAGTATTTGCGTCGGACATCGTATTCACACCACCGGTAGGCAGTGGCGAAGTGCGGCATGCCGGGTTCAATACCTGGGGAGTAGACCTGGGGCGTCCGGCAGGCCAGAGCAAACAGCAGGCCACCGTCAATTACCTGAACCTGGGTTCGATTGCGCCAGCATATCCCATGCCGCCCAATCCGGCGGGCAGCCAGAGCGTGCCTTACCATGCCGGTTTCTGGGACCAATGGGTCAAGTATTTCATCACGCAGGACCCTGCTTTCAACAGTTTGTCGCTGGACCCGATGCGACCGGGAAAATGGCGCAAGCGCATTAATGAACTGACCCGGTTGCAGGATATCAACCAGACAGACCTGTCTGCCTTTGCTCGTCATGGCGGCAAACTGCTTATTGCCCATGGGGTTGCCGACGGCCTGGTGCCAACACGGGCGACCGAAGATTATGTGACGCGGGTGCGGGCAACCATGGGCAAACAGAAAGCCGACCAGTTCCTTCGGTACTACGAAATTCCTGGCTATGGCCATGCGGTCAGCACGGTATTCAATGCCAGTTGGGATTCCCTGGGCGCACTGGAGAACTGGGTGGAGAAGGGCGTTGAACCCGGGCCGCAAGTGGTGGCAGATACGGCCGGCGTACCTGGCAGAACCCGTCCGCTTTGTGAATATCCGGCCTGGCCAAGATACACGGGCAGTGGTGATGTGAACCGCGCCGCTTCATTTGAATGCGTACGCCAGTAGCGGGCTGAACCTGAAGCTTGCCGGCTTGCTTCCCCGTCAGCGGACGGGCTCGCATCTGTGAGGTGTCAATCGGTTGTATTCAAGTAACTTGCCTTTTCCGGACAGACTGATCCCAGCCGCCGCTATGCTCAGCTTGCTCTTCGGTCTATTGAGTCGGTTGTTCCATTAATAGTACATATTTACCACTTACGCGCCGTTAATGGAATTCCCCTTCCCGCGGTTGGCAATCTGAGCAACTGACCGCGCCAACTATCGCATATTTACTAAGGGATAACACTAATATAGTTAACCCTTGCCCAGTCCTGCAACATTAAATCCCTATAATGGCAGAAAATTTTCCAATAAGCTGGAAAAATCAACTAGTTATGGCTGGCCGGGTACTGGGAAACAGCACCTGCCAGCCTGTTTCCCATTTTTAAAAAGCTGTCGCTTTATCCTGTCATCAAGGGGATTATTTTGTTAAGCATGATATCTATTGTGATATCTCTGGTTCTGCTGATGTATCTGGCATATCGGGGATATTCCGTTCTGATCCTGGCTCCGCTCATGGCCGCGCTGGCCGTTCTGCTCTCTGGCGATGTTGCCCAGCTTCTGCCGATTTACACTGAAACGTTCATGCCTGCGCTGGGTAAATACCTGCTGCAGTTCTTTCCGGTGTTTCTGCTGGGTGCCCTGTTTGGGCAGCTTATGGCCGATTCAGGTGCGGCTGCCTCTATCGCCAACTGGATCATGCGCGTGCTTGGCCCCCGCCACGCTATTCTTACCGTTGTTCTGGCTTGCGGCATTCTGACTTACGGCGGCGTCTCGCTGTTCGTGGTTGCCTTTGCCATCTATCCTATTTCAAAAGTCATGTTTTACATGGCAGATATCCCGAAGCGCCTGGTGCCCGCTGCCATCGCCCTTGGCGCCTTTACCTTTACCATGACGGCGCTGCCCGGCACGCCGGCCATCCAGAACACCATCCCCATTCCCTATTACGGCACCAATGCCTTTGCAGCACCTGGCCTGGGGATTATTGGTGGACTGATCATGTTTGGCCTGGGCATGCTGTGGCTCATGAGTCGTGCCCGCAAGGCCAAAGCCGCCGGTGAGGGCTATGGCGAGCATAACGATGGGGTCGCCAGTGAGGTGATCAGCACCGACCACAATATTTCATTTGTGAGCAGCATCATCCCACTGATCCTGGTAATCGGCATCAATGCCCTGTTTACCTATGGCATCTTCGAGGGCATGGATCTGGCTTTCCTTAAGGAAAAATTCCCGGCGCTGAATGTGAAAGGCGCGCTGGGCCTGTGGGCCATCATCATTTCACTTGTTATTGCTTGCCTGTGGCTCATTATTACGCGGCTGCGTCACTGGACCAATCTGCAGGACACCATCAACAAGGGTGCTTACGGTTCCATGTTGCCGATCTTCAATACCGCCTCCGAAGTGGGCTATGGCGCCGTGATCGCCAGCCTGGCTGGCTTTGCCATTATCAAGGAATTCGTACTGGGCGTCGCACCCGGCAATCCGCTCATTTCAGAGAGTATTGCCATGACCTCGCTGGCCGGCATTACCGGTTCCTCATCGGGCGGCCTGAGCATTGCCCTGCAAACACTGGGGGCAGACTACCTGCGCCTGGCCCAGGAAAACAATATCAGTCCCGAACTGCTGCATCGCGTGGCGGTAATGTCGGCCGGCGGATTTGATACGCTGCCACACTGCGGCGCGATTATCACGCTGCTGGCCATCTGCGGACTGACTCATCGCCAGTCCTATCTGAATATTGCGGCCGTGACCATTGTGATCCCGCTGATCGCTGTGGCCACGGTGATCACGCTGGGCACCATATTCGGTTCGTTCTGACCGCTCACTCGTGATTGCGGCTGATGCCCGGGCGGTATGCGAAAAAGTCCTGCCCGGCTACCAGCGCTTCGGAAGCTGACCACAGCGCAGCGGCTACGTCAGGCTGCTGAACATCCCTGGCGTATTGCATGAGGGTGGCGGCCAGCGTACTGGGTTCGTCGGTGAACGTATTTAACTGTGCGTTCAGATCCTGCAGGGCCGCGCGAGTCTGCGGCGTCCAGCTATCTTGCAAGCTGTGCAATTGTGCAATACTGTGCCCGAAATTCAGTGCCGAAATAAGATGCGCCAGCGCCAGGCTATGGCGCTGGCTCGATTGTGCCAGATGGGCTGTCAGGCGCAACGTCTGGCGAACCGAGCGTGCCATCCATTGCCCGGCCCCCAATTTGTCGCTGTTATTGATGAGTCTGAACAAATCGCGGTTGATGGTACGGGTCGCCTCATGCACGTGCCGGTCGCTACGCCGGGGCAGCAAAATAAAGCCGCCCGCCACAATACATGCCGCCACAATCATGGAACCCGACTCGGCCATGACATCCATTGGCGTGACCACGCGCGCGGGTAACATGGCCTGGCTGCCCAGCAAAAACGCCATTGTGGCATCCAGTGCAGGAAACCCGAACATCGTGCTGGCCCGCGCCATACTGCCCACCAGCAGGAACGGCAGAATGGATGCCACAACCAGCCCTGTGCTGTGGATATGCGGAAAAATCGCGAGCCGATAGCCTATCGCGATAATGGACCCCACAATAATCCCCTTGAGCAAGAAAGGTGCGACGATTTGCGGCTTGACCATGGAGCCGAGCACCAGTGAGAACATGGCCGTCGCCAATGCGGTCATCTCGCCAATAAAAGAGCCGCCTGCATAAGCAAGCGATGCCGACACAAGTGTGATCAGGCCACACAGCAGTCCGGTTTGGCGCGCCAACCCCCAGTTGGTTGCGGGCGCCAGCATGGGACCATCCGCTCTGAACATAAACCGTGCCGATTCCTGGTCTGACGTTAACAGCCATTTGGCCCCTTTTAACAGACGTTGCAAATGCTGCGCCAGGGTTTGATCGGTCGCCTGGGCCAAGGCCAGCGCCTCATCCATACGTTGTGTGCTCAGTAATTGATCAGCGTTTTCTTTGGTCAGCGCGGCAATGACCAGCAGCGCATCACCCAACTGCGGCGCTATGGGCTGGCCCGGACGGTTGTGCGTATGCAACCGGCGCGATGTGGCCAGCAGGCCGATCGTAGAGACGATCATGGCATTAATCACCCGCTTGTGTTTTGCCCTACCGGGCGATCCGGCCATAATGGCGATGCCCGACGTTTCCAGTTGGCTGATCTTCTGCAGAATCTCTGCTTCCTGGCTGGCTCCGTCTCTTGTGGTGCCTTTGAGTGTCGTACCCAACAAATAGCAGGCACTTGCGGCCACTTCGCACACAGATTGGTAAAGCCGATCACGATCGGCATTGGGTGTAAACAGGGCAGACGATAGGGTGATCATCACCACCCCGATAAACGTACACTCCACCCTGGCCAGTGCCAGTTGTATATAGTTTTCGGGTGCGAACATGCAGGGAATGACCACGACCACAGCTGTAATCCCGGCCATCAGCGCCGCATATGATTGCACCCCATAAAGCAGGTGGGTCAGGGCGCCAAATACCGCTACCCACAGCGCCAGCATCAACAGCGAAGCATAGGGGGCGTCTTGTATGAAATGAATCATGCCAAACCCGGCCAGTGCACCCAGCGCCGTGCCTACGACCCGATATAGCCCACGTTCGAATGCCAGCCCACGGGTCGCTTGGGCGACAACGAATACCGGCATGGCGGCCCAGAATGGATTGGGAATATGCAGAAAGGAAGCAATGGCAAACGCCAGCCAGGCGCTGAAGGCAAGCTGCAGCCCGTAAATCACTCCCCGCCTGTCCAGCCCGATTTTTTGGGCGAGATGCCGAGGGACGTTTACATTTGTCATAGTACGGGGCTAGGCTGGATCAGCCGTGAATGTGGCTGTCACTTCGAAACTTGTTGGGCTGGATTGAATCGGCGCCATTTTTCAGCGCGATCCAGGACAGGCCCGTAGCGGCTTTCTCGCCCTTGATACGCTTGTAGAAATTACCGTTGATCTGTGTGGTTGCAATCAAATAATTACGGAATGAATCAAAAAGCTTGCCGTCTACCTTCTCGTCCGGCGCTTCGCGCCAGAACTCATCCAGTGTCCCCTGGTAAGTAAGCCCCTTGAAATCATACATGGCGCGACCGCACACTTTGAGCGGCGAGCCGTGTAGCAGGGCTGACAGGCCGACAGTACTGTTTACTACGACGGTACCAATGGCGTGATCCAGCAGGGAAGGTAAATGCTGATCATGAATGTAATGGACGCGACCAGATAAATCGTACAGAAACTCCAGTTGCTGCAACCAGTTGGAATAGTCGTTATAGCCCCGGTCCATCGGGTGGTGCTTGATCACCAGGTGGGTACCCAGTGGCGCATGCTTGGAAAACGACGTAACAACATGACGAATAAACGTTTCTACCGTTGCAAAGTCTGAGTGCGTATGAATCTGGGCATCGTTATAAACCTGTAGCGGCAGCAGGAAATACTGTTTGGAGAGCGTCGTGGTCAGCTTCTTCTGCATATTCCGTTCTGTGATGCGGTAATAGGCCTTGCGCAGGAAGCTGCGGGTCCAGATATATCCCTCTACGATATGCAACCGCCGATGATGGCGATAATGCCAGAAGAAGGGCTTGAGCAGCAAACTACAGACGTAATACAGGAACGCCCATGTCATCATTTGCGGAAAGGCATAGCCAACCTGTTTTTCCTTAGGCGTTGGGATGGCCTTTTGGCTGAAATAAAATTGTGCTTCCCGGGCCGCACTTGAATGGTTATTCACGCCGTTTTTTTCAAGTGTGATGAAATTTGGCCGCACATAGCCTTCTTCAAACACGCCAATCTGCACGCCGTACTGGGTCGCAATCTGATGGGCAACAATGTGAATGGGACGGCAGTCGCCAAACAGGAAGACGATGTCAATATCCAGATCGTTCAGCAGATTCTCAAAAAAACTGCGCCACTCCCGCGGATGACTGCGAAAATTGATCGCATCCTTACCATTGAAGAGCCAATCACCGCCGTTGAAATTGATTGCGTGCACGGTAGCACCCTGGCGCCGAAGGTCAGTTGCAAAGCGACGAAAAAAAGGACCCACTGGTCCTTGCAATAGCAAAATGTTCTTGCCGCTGAACGCTTCGAGTCCGTCAATTATCACAATTGTTTAGGCGTCCTTATCCAGAAATGCGCTTTTTTTGCGGGAATCCCGTATACGTAGTTGCTAGAATACCGCAAAAATAGAGATCAAATATTGTATCACGCGGTAACATGCATGAGACTATATTTCAAGAGATATGAAAAAACCCATATAAATCATCGTATTAAGTGTGATAAATAAACATCGCTTTAAGTTAAAAACGTTGTTCCTATCCAAATATAGGATCACGAGGGGATTTTCATTTTACAATCCATCCACGATTAAACTATCAATGATCCTTGTACATGGCAAATTCCAACAAAAACCGGTTTTTATTTATTGGCATTGTCCTGATTCCTATGCTGGTAGCGATAGTGTATTACGTTGCATTCGCAAAAGATAGATATGTTAGCGTTGCAGAGGTTGCTGTGCGCCAGACAGATAATGCCAATCCTGCAATAAGCAATGCTCCGGGTTTGGCTCTGTTGCTCGGTGCTACTAACCCAACGTCAAGGGAAGAGACGTTGTTTTTGCGTCAGTACATTATGTCGAATGATATGTTGACGGTTTTAACTAAAAAATTGCAGTGGGTAGATCATTACTCATCAGCATATAGCGATCCGCTGTATTGGCTAGACAGGGATGCTTCTCAAGCCGATCTTCTAAACTTTTATCGAAAAGTAGTACAAGTTCATTTTGATGATGAGACTGGATTGCTTGCAGTTGAAGTAGATGCTTTTACACCAGAATTTTCTCAACAAGCGTTAAAAGTCATCTTGGAAGAAAGTGAACGCTTCGTCAATGACCTGTCTCATAAGCTTACGACAGATCAACTTTCATTTGTCGAGCGTGAATTAAAGACCGCGCGAAGTGCGTATGAGGCTAAGAGAACAGAGTTATTGAGCTTTCAAGCACGAAATAATCTTTTGGATGCTGAGGCCACGGCAGCATCGCGGTCTGCGATGATTGCGAGTATGGAGGGTGAGCTTGCCACTGAACAGGCAAAACTTAACGGGTTAGTATCCTCATTGTCGAGTGCTGCACCGCAGGTACAACAGCAACGTCGGAAAATTGCAGCAATCAAAAAACAATTGATAGCGGAAACTCAACGATTGATTGCTCAGGAGGGGGGGAGTGAATTGAACACCGTGGCGTCGAAATTTCGCGACTTGACCATTCAGGCTGGAATTGCGGAAGAGGCCTATAAAGTCAGCCTTGCTTCTTTACAGAATACAAGAATCGAAATTAATAAAAAATTTCGAAGCCTCGCTGTTGTGGTTAGTCCAAATTTACCGGACAGTGCAATTTATCCTGATCGGATTTATAACTTACTTACAGCGCTTATAGCTTTGTTGGCCCTATTGGGTATCGTTCAATTTGTTGTTGCCACAATCGAAGATCATATGGACTGAATCACGCTTAACGGAATAGCGGATTCATTGACATTTACAAGTGAACAAATAAACATGCATGTACTTTCCTATAGCTACACTCAATTGGTTGAGAGCAGGTATGCCAGACTTTTCAGCGTGTTCTGCGTGTCGATTGCATTATCGGGCTGCGGAGCTATTATGTCTGGAACCGGTCCATATCAAAGTGCTATTACATCGACATCAGCTGGTAAAAATCCAGCCTTGCCGTATCGTATGATTGATCTAGATCCCGACACTATTGCCGATTACTCTCGTAAAGCCCCGCCACCAGCAACCAGTACTGTTTCTAAAACGGGTTCGACGGCTATACAATTAATACCGGGCGACGTTATGAAAGTAATGATTTCCGATTCAGCGGAAGGGGGTGTATTTGCTCCGTTGGCAGCAGGCGGAACTGTATTCGACAATGTCCGGGTGTCATCTGACGGTACCATTTCATTGCCGTACGCTGGGACGATAAATGTTAGGGGATTTACGTTAACACAGGTGGACACCGCTGTTCGTAAGAAACTGAAGGGCGCTGCCGCTACGGATCCACAAGTTCATAGTGAAATGGTGGGTGATTTATCGGGGTCAGTACTGGTCGCTGGTGCAGTGAAAGCACCGGGAAGATTTTCCAGCTTGCAAGGGCCTTTAACAATTTTGGATGCTGTCAATATGGCAGGCGGCCCCGTTTTGGAACCACACTTAATTAATGTGGTAGTTCGGAATGGTAAAAAGGTTTATTCGATAAATTATGATGATGTGTTAAGTGGTAAGAACAGACAAGTGTCACCACGTTCGGAAATTATTCTAGAGAGAGCTCGCCAACGGTTCGTGGCTATGGGCTCGGTAAAAGATCCTGGCCTCAAAGATCTGCCGTCTCGAAATCCCAGTCTTTTAGAGGTATTAGGCTCAGTTGGGGGGCTAGATGAGCAAAAAGCCGACCCTCAAGGTGTATTTGTTTTCAGAATTAATCAAGAGCCGGAACCAGGACAACCCGCCGCCGAAGTATTTCGCCTTGATATGCGGAAGCCCGAATCTATATTTTTAGCTCGAGCATTCCAGGTTTATCCAGAAGATGCGGTTTATGTGACTAATGCGCCTGTCTATGAATGGCAGAAAATCATCACTCCCATTGTTCAAACTCTAGTGCTTGGACGTACCGTATCGAATTTGTAATTAATTAGAATTTATGACAATCAAGAAGAGATCCTCCTTCAAAATTATGAAGGCCGTAATTTTCGCGCTAATTTTGCGTGAAATGCTCGGTCGTTTTGGGGCTAGGCGATTTGGTGGTTTTTGGGTTTTTTTTGAACCAGCGGCCCAGATTGCACTCATGATGATGCTGTTCTCTTTTCGAAATGTTACGGTTAGAAGCGGGATCGAATTTCCATTATTTTTAATCTCTGGAATGGTACCGTTTTTCCTCATGAGAAACATTGTCTTGCAATCAATGTCTGCTGTGGATGCGAATCGGGCTCTGTTTGCCTATCGTCAAATTACGCCGTTCGATACATTATTGGCCAGAGCCATTGTTCAAATTACTATTTCAGCCGTCGTCTTTGCTATTTTCTTGTTTGCTTTGGGATTTTTCTTTGGTTATAAAATAACGATGATTTACCCAATCAGATGGTTGTTTGTTCTCTCTGTCGGTTTGCTTTTCTCGTTTGCATTGGGTCTTTTATTTTGCATGCTAACTGAGGTGTTGCCAGAATTAAGAACTTTTTTACGCCTATTGTTTTTTCCAGTGTATTTATTGTCAGGTGTATTGTATCCAATATGGGTTTTACCGCAGAGCGTGATGGAGTGGTTACTTTGGAATCCATATCTTCATATTATTGATGAATTGAGGTATGCAATGTTTCCTAACTATCCGGAACACTTTGGTGTGAATTTGATTTATCCCGTTAAGGCTGCTGCGCTCTTGATGTTGATTGCGTTAGGTTTGTACCGCATCAGACGACTGAAATTAGTTGCGATATGATCGAAGCGCGCAATATCACTAAGTCATATATGACTACCACTGGTAGGGTCACTATTTTTCGGGACCTTTCCTTTGAAGTGCCGCCCAATAGAAACGTTGCTTTAATAGGTAGAAATGGCGCAGGAAAGTCTACCTTGATGCGTTTGATCGCCGGACTAGATATGCCTGACCGAGGCAAAATAGTAACCACTGGTTCTATTTCTTGGCCAGTAGGACTCTCAGGCGGTTTTCAGGGGTCCTTGACCGCTCGAGAAAACGTAAAGTTTGTCGCTCGGGTGTATGGCGCAGAAGGCGAGCGGATGAGGCAGATTATCAAGTTTGTTCAAGAATTCGCGGAGATTGGGCACTACTTTGATCGGCCGGTAAAAACTTTTTCGTCTGGCATGAAAGCGCGAGTCGGATTTGGACTAAGCCTCGCCTTTGACTTTGATTATTACCTTATTGACGAAGCGATGTCTACGGGGGATGCCCATTTTCGAAATAAGGCAAAACAAGCGTTTCAAGACCGTATTGCTACTTCAAAAATTATTTTGGTTACCCATAGTATGTCTCAGGTTAGAGCAATGTGTGACTACGTATTGCTTATACAGAATGGCACAGTCATACCGTTCGAGAATGTGGAGAATGGGATACGAATGTATGAAGCGACATGTTGAATTCATCAGTATGACATTTGTGTTATTTATACTATCTACAATATAGCCATTAAATTGGTAGAGGATTAAATGAAAGTATTGACTGTATTCGGGACTCGTCCTGAGGCAATAAAAATGGCACCGCTGGTGAAATTGCTGGAAAAACAAGACGGGGTATGCAGCAAAGTATGCGTGACGGCTCAGCATCGACAGATGCTTGATCAAGTTTTGGAACTGTTTGAAATCAATCCTGACTATGACTTAGATATCATGAAGCCCGGCCAAACGTTAGCTGGAATAACAACAGAAATCCTAAATCGCATTGAAATTGTGCTCTCGGAGTATAGCCCTGATTTAGTATTGGTGCACGGGGATACCTCTACCACCCTAGCTACTGCGCTTGCCGCCTACTATCATAGAATTCCTGTTGGGCACGTTGAAGCAGGGTTGCGTACCGGAGATATCTATTCACCATGGCCCGAAGAAGCGAATCGCAAGCTGACGGGCGCAATCGCCAAGATTCATTTTGCACCAACTGAGCAGTCGAAGCAAAACTTATTGCTGGAATCGGTGAAAGAAAATGACATATTAGTAACGGGTAACACGGTTATAGATGCGTTGTTTTGGGTAAAAAATAAACTGACAGAAGACAAGCAGCTAGAAGGCTCTCTTAATAAGAAATTTCACTTTATTAGAGAAAACAGCAAGCTTGTTTTGATAACTGGACATAGAAGGGAAAATTTTGGTGGTGGATTCGAAAGAATTTGTAGTGCGATTAAAGCGCTAGCTCAACGATTTGTTGATGTCGATTTTGTATATCCAGTTCACATGAATCCTAATGTTAGAGAGCCTGTTGGAAGAATCTTAGATCAGGTTCCCAATGTGCATCTGATAGAACCTCAAGATTATCTACCGTTTGTCTATCTAATGATGCGGGCAACTGTAATTCTCACCGATTCGGGAGGAATCCAGGAAGAAGCGCCGTCACTCGGAATACCGGTACTGGTTATGCGAGATACTACTGAGCGCCCTGAGGCAGTGAGCGCTGGTACAGTGCGGCTAGTTGGCACTAAATCAGAGAAAATAGAATCGGAGGTTAGCAAGCTACTTCTTGATGAAAATGTATATAACGAAATGAAATTTGCCCATAATCCTTATGGAGACGGCAAGGCATGTGAACGAATTGTCTTAGCAATTCTTGATCAAATGGTTTAATGAAGTTCGATATCGAATTACAGGTGAAATAATGACAGAAAAATCTACGAATTTGACAGTATCCGTAATAGGTCTGGGCTATATCGGGCTCCCGGCTGCTGCTATGTTTGCCTCCCGAAAAGTTAAAGTGGTGGGTGTAGATATTAACAAACACGCTATTGATACAATTAATCAAGGCAAAATCCATATCGTCGAGCCTGAATTGGATATGATAGTTCACGCTGCCGTGACTGGCGGTTATTTAAAAGCTACAGCTACGCCTGAACCTGCTGATGCCTTTTTGATCGCTGTACCAACGCCCTTCAAAGCGAATTATGAACCAGATGTGTCATATGTAATGACGGCGGCCAAATCAATTGCATCTGTTTTGAAAAAGGGTGATGTAGTGATTTTGGAATCCACATCGCCAGTGGGAACGACAGAAGAAATGGTAGATATTTTAGCTCAGACAAGGCCTGATCTGAAGTTTCCAAGTATCGACGCGCGCGATGATGAGGTCGATGTCCACGTTGCCTATTGTCCTGAGCGCGTACTGCCAGGCCACGTAGTCCGCGAATTAGTTCAAAATGACCGAATTATAGGTGGGCTGACTGCAAAATGCTCCGAAAGAGCAATTGCAGTTTACAGAACGTTTGTGGAGGGGGAGTTGTTGGTAACAGACGCGCGTACTGCTGAAATGAGCAAACTCACAGAAAACGCGTTTCGAGATGTAAATATCGCCTTCGCTAATGAACTGTCACTAATTTGCGATAAGCTTGAAATAAATGTCTGGGAGCTTATCAAGTTAGCAAACCATCATCCCCGCGTGAATATATTACAACCAGGATGCGGAGTTGGGGGACATTGCATCGCTGTTGATCCTTGGTTTATTGTGAACAAAACTCCGGCGGAAGCTAGGATTGTGCGTTTGGCACGAGAAGTGAACGATGGTAAACCAGAGTGGGTGAAGCAAAAAGTTTTCGACGCCGTTGGCGCGGTGGCTGCTACAAAAGAATTAGCATCAATTCGGATCGCGTGCCTAGGGCTCGCTTTTAAGCCGGACATAGACGATCTGCGCGAGAGTCCTGCCTTAGAAATTACGCATGCGTTGGCGCAAAAATATCCGGGCCAGGTAGTGGCTGTAGAGCCAAATATCCAACACTTACCTAAAGAATTGAAGGATGTGCAAATCGAACTAACGACTGTGGAGCAGGCAATTGAAATAGCTGACATTCTCTTGGTGCTGGTCGATCATAAAGAGTTTAGACAAATGAACCCCGATCTGAATAAAAACCAAGTGCTGGTGGACACTAAAGGCATTTGGTAAAAATGCGCTCGTTGTCGTGACAGTACGTTTTGTTACCCACCGTTATGGTGGGGTAGTTTATTCATCTAATGTTTGAACGTAGGTAGTGCAGATCGTGTGGGATATCAGTTTAGGGGAAGATAAATGGAAATGAGCATGTCTACGTTCAAAAACAATGAGGAACGGAATGATTTGTACGTAGCTAAACTTGAACGAGAGTTGGATCGAGCGTTACAGCTGCGCAAATTTGACGAAATTTGTTGGAATGAAAAAGAGAATTCCTTAAGCGCAATCATAGATGAACAAAAAAAAGTTATTTCATTGTTGGAGTCGGTGCTAAAAAGTAGTCAGCAGCAGCTCGATACAATGCATGAAAGTTTTCGGCAGAAAAATGCTGATATAAATTTGATTACCAAGGATATTCAACAGAGCTTCGAACAAACGAATGAGCAAGTTGATTTACTGAAGGCGACGATTAAAAAGGTAGAACAACAACTAGCCGCTAAAGAGTCGGACTTACGTGCGAATAAAGAACAAGTTTTGTATTTGAAAGACCAACTCGAATCGAAAGAAGCCAGTTTGAAGAAATTGATTCTTGAAAACGAATCAGTTTTGAAACAGTTGAGTGAGTCCAACGATTCAAAGATGGAACTTTCAGGGCAGAATTCTGTCTTGAAGGAACGGGCGACTTTGTATTTTGCTGACATTCAACAGATGCAAAGCAAAATTGAATCTGCTGAAAATATAATTTCAGATTTGAATTCTGAAAAAGAACGGCTGCAAAAAATGTTTCTGCAGGAAAAACAAAAGTTTGGTCAGCGTATAGATTCGTTACAGGAAGAAATTCGTCGACGGAGTAAATTGGCGGATCAGGACAATAATAATTTAACTAGACTCATTGAGCTTGAGGGTAAAAAGTCACTCTCATTGGCGCAACAAAATGATTGTTTGACGGCTGATTTGCATCTTAGAAATATAAAAATTGGTGAGTTAGAGAAGGCGCAAACAGCGCAAGGGAAACAACTCGAATCATTGCAACGAGAGTTGACTGAAGTCGAGCAGAAGCGACAAAAGCTTCAAACGAATATCACGGGCCTTTTAGCGCGAGAAGTAAAATATAGAAAATCTATCGACGAACTTCAGCAAAAGATTGCAGAAGAGAAAGAAAAAGCATACGAAATGATTTCGTACAAGCTGGGGTATGCGTTGATTCAGGCTGGGAAATCGTGGGGCGCTTTCTTCGGTTTACCGAAGACGCTTTTAAATATACATAACGATGCAAAACAGCGAAGAATAGACAGAAATGCACATAAAAGTGCGAAGAGTCTGCCTTTACTGCATCAACAGAGAAATGGGGATACGCGTAAAGTAAAGTACCTTGAGGAGGCTATTCGCCCTACGGACGACAATACTTACAAGAAAATTAAAATTGCCGGTGTAATGGATGAATTCACTTTTCATTCGTATTCTCCAGAAGCTGAAATTTTGCAACTTCATCCTGAGAATTGGCAAAAACAGCTTGAGGAATTTAAACCAGATTTGTTGTTTATTGAGTCGGCCTGGCAGGGGTTAGACGGACTGTGGAAAACGAAAATCAGTAATGCAAAAGAAGAAATTATAGGAGCTTTAAAGTGGTGTAACGCACATAAAACTCCGACAATGTTCTGGAACAAGGAAGATCCAGTCCACTTTGGGACGTTTTTGCCTATTGCGAGTTTAGTGGATTTTATCTTTACTACCGATATCGATTGTATCCCTAAATACAAGTCGAAGATTGGTCACGATAACGTTTATTTATTACCGTTTGCAGCTCAACCAAAAATACATAACCCAGTTGAGAAATTTCAACGTAAGGATGCGTTCAATTTCGCGGGGTCTTATTACTTGCGTTACCCTGAACGGCAAAGAGATTTCGCCGCCTTGTTGGATACTGTTGAGCAATTCAAGAATGTTGAAGTATACGATAGGAATTTCGATAACCCACACCCTCACTACACATTTCCAGATAAATATAAACGATTTATTCTGGGAAAACTGCCGTTTTCTGAGATAGACAAAGCGTATAAAGGATATCGTTATGGTATTAATATGAATACCATAAAGCAATCACAAACAATGTTTGCGCGACGCGTATTCGAGCTTTTGGCGTCTAATACGGTCGTGGTATCTAATTTTTCGCGCGGAGTTCGATTGCTTTTCGGGGATTTGGTTATTTCATCCGACAGTGTTACGCAGTTAAAATCTCAATTGAAGCAGTTTTGCGAAGATGAGACTGATTATCGAAAATTACGTTTGCTAGGTCTGCGGAAAGTATTATCGGAGCATACATATGCTCATCGCTTAGCATACATTACATCTAAATTGTCTGGTCAAGCCTACAAAGACAGTCGATCGGATATATACGTAATAGCTCGGGTTAGTAACATTGCGGATTTCGAAAAAATCCAAAGTAATTTTGACCGTCAGATGTATGAGAAAAAATATCTAATTGTCCTTACTTCCAATGACCAATTAAGGTTTGAGGTTGATAAAGCTGATCGACAACTTTTCTTAAATAGAGAAGATTTCTTTTCATACATCAATGAGCTTAACACCCATGTTTTTTTCTCAGTGTTCAGCGTATTTGACTATTATGCGGCTAATTTCCTTGTGGATTTGGAGTTGAGTGTCAGTTATTCCAATGCGTTAGTGTTTGGAAAGGGCGCATATTACATGCACGAATCCGGTGGCATTAAGTTATGCAACGACGGAGAGCAATATCGGGCTATTGATTCGCTTAATGCGCGAGCATCTATTATCAGAAAGTCGGGAATTACTGCAGAAAAGGCGGATGTTTTGTTCGAAAACCCTGAGGGGATTTCTTGGCAAAACCTAGAGATGTTCGCTGTTGACGAGTTTAATTACTGTCGTGGAGGCGGTGCTAATCTTGACGACGACATGGCGAAGGTGGTTAGCGATATTCGCGTTACCGACCAAGGTATCTCGTACATAAATCAACTAATCGCTGTCTCTGAAAGTCTTCAGCCCTTAAGCGAGGAATTTGTGGTTCCGGCTACGACGCAGGAGCCCGGCCTTACTGCGCAGAGATTATTCGAGCTTATTCCTGAGCCTTCATCTAGTGCAATACAATTCTCCATGCAAGGAGGTAAGTTCAAGATCGTTTCGAAGCTGCCTGCGAATAAGCACGCTTACGTGTATACGAAGCAGAATTTTAGAAGAGACGAACTAAACCTCCTATTGAATAGCGAGTTCAAATTGCATTGTGATGGTCCTTTGACAGTCATGACTGTTTTTGAATTTCAGGATAGCGAAGGAATAAAAATTTCGCATTCAATGAATAAAGTCGGTGATACTCATGCTCTCGCAATTCCTGAACATTGTGTATACGTGCGTTTTGGGCTCAAATTGCAAGCTAATGGGTATATTTCAATAGACAAACTTGCTATTGGTGGAAAGAGCGAGAGACCGTTCGCAGTTATTGGAAAAAGTAATCGTCTGGTAATTAGCAAGCAATACCCCAGCTACGACGATTTGTATAAATATGGCTTCGTACATTCAAGAATACGTGCTTACAAAGGCGCTGGCACAATTACAGATGTCTTCCGCTTGACTAAAGAAGATGTTAATTATTACAGAGAATTTGAAGGGATTGATGTTGCTGCTGGTGATCACGCTCTCTTGAATTCGACTGTAGCAACAGGCCAGTTTAAGACGATATTCATTCATATTCTCGATAATCAGATGTGGGATGTTGTGAAACGTTATTTAAACCGCGTCAAGATTGTGGTTTGGGTTCACGGCTCAGAAATTCAACATTGGAAACGTCGTGCATTTGAATTTGATAATATGAGTTCGGCAGATATTAATCGCCAGAAAAAACTGTCTGATAACAGAATGAAATTCTGGAGGGAAATTTTCTCGAGAAGTGAGCCGAATTTACATTTTGTTTTCGTGTCGCAATGGCTTGTTGATTCTACGGAAGAAGATTTAGGTATCAAAATACCGAAGGAGTCCTACACTGTTATAGGAAATTATATTGATAACACCATTTTCAATTATTCACCTAAAAGTGCACAAGATCGATTTAAGCTATTATCAATCAGACCATATGAAAAGCGCGTTTACGCCAATGATTTAACAGTAGCCGCAATCATTGAATTGTCGAAGCGTCCGTTTTTTAACGAACTGCAATTCACGTTGATCGGAGATGGTGCGTTATTTGATGAAACGGTAAAGCCGTTGGTAAATCTACCCAATGTTGAAATAATTAAGCGTTTTCTAACTCATCCTGAGATTGCCGAATTTCATAAGAAAAATGGCATTTTCCTGGTTCCAACCAGAATGGATACGCAGGGGGTATCACGAGATGAAGCTATGTCGTCTGGTTTAGTACCTATAACAACGCGTGTCGCTGCTATTCCAGAGTTTGTTGACGAGAACTGCGGGGTTATAGTCGCTCCCGAAGCTCATACAGCGATTGCTGATGCTGTCGAAGATCTTTTTAAGGATCAAGACCGATTTTTACTGCTGTCCGCTAATGCTAGTCAGCGGGTGTCTCTGCAAAGCAATTTTGATTCGACAATCCGTAAAGAGATATCCTTGGGTCAGTGATACGATTACGGTGCTGCTGTCGTTAAATGAAGAGTTATTATACGAACGAGATAGGAAATGGATAAAGAGTTAAATACAGAAAAGCTTGAAGTGCTAGTGGGAAAACGAGTTGTCCATTATCATTTAACAAGAGCAATGGAAAGCAATAGGCCGATTTTGATAATTCTTCATGGCCATGGTTTTGTTAAATCACCGGCTCAGTTTCGATCGCCTAACTGGAATGTCGTTTGCCCTATTGATAATTTTGGAGTTAATAACTGGGGGTCCTGGTTTTTAGGCGAACAAGGCGATTTTTTTTGGTTGGACGCAATGAAAGCGATCATTGACTCGGTGCGAGAGAAGACAGGGCGTGGAAAATTGTTCTTCTGGGGCTCGAGTATGGGGGGGTATGGAGCTTTATTGCACGGACGCTTAAATCAAGCGACAGCGGTATATGCAAATGTTCCACAAACGTGGCTGCTTGGTTCTAATTATTCGGAGGGAGGACAGATTAAATATTTCGAGCCCATTTTCGGCGACCGCATAGAGAATAAATATAATGATCTTAAGTATCTGTTTGAAAGCAGGTCCCGCACTAAATATTTCCTCTGCTTTAACCAGTTAGAGAGAGGGCGCTATTTTTCCCAGCAAGGATTAGCTTTTGTTGAGAAATTAGACGAACTACAGCAGCCATTTTACCTGGAGGTACGCCCTATTCAGGCTCACGGTAAAAATCATGGTATTTCTGAATCAATCGGTCTTTTTAATAAATATTTAGCAGCATCGTAGCGTTGTTGGTTTGAAAAAGTCCAAGCTTATAATAATGAACTGAATCTGACAAAGATCTGGTTGATAAAACTAAATACCTTAAATAAAGTATAGTGGAAATGGATATTATTATCTTCGGAAGTTGTGTGACTCGTGACGCTTTTAGGTTACAGGCCGAGTTATTGAAATCGGGTAATTATTTTGCTCGAAGTTCATTAGCAAGCGCTTTTTCGGAAAGAGTTCGGTTCAATGTGGACGTGTCGAAAATAGAGTCGAATTTCCAGAGAAAAATGGTGGAAAACGATTTAAATAAAAGGTTTGTAAAACATATTTCGACAGCCAAATTTGACTTATTGATTTATGATCCGATTGATGAAAGATTTAATCTGATCGTAGATACCCGAACGGGTTCGATTTGCACAGTTTCTAGGGAATTCAAAATGACTGAGTTTCGTAGAACTAATAGCTCAATGAAGATCGTACAGTCTGCCAGTCCTGAATACTATGAATATTGGGAAAAGGGATGGCAGAAATTTGTATCGGCATTGAAGGAGTTAGGATGTCTCGATCGGTTAAGAATTAATAAAGTATACTGGGCGGCCAAAACTGAAAGAAATGAGCCTTACCTGCCGCAATTTGATAGCGACATGATACAGGCCATGAATATTTTTCTTGATAGATTGTATCTTAGAATGGAAGAGGATTTAATGGCGCAGCAGTTCTATGTTTTTCCGAAAGAGCTGATGTTAGGGGCTGACGAGCATGTGTGGGGCAAAAGTCCATTTCATTATATTGACGACTATTACAAGAAGCTAATGGATTATGTATTAATGGAACATCGGTGATTCCATATTCGGCATTGTGACAGCGTTGTGAATTGCGTAATGAGCAAGTATTCGCGCGTCATTAATTAGCTCATCACACCTCCCAGATCTGAATAGTATAACTATATTTTCACAGTTCATTTCGGGAACCGAAATTTTTGTTAAAGAGGCATCGCAGCAACATGAGTGAAAGCTTGGCACAGCTAAAAAACAATTTGAAATTATCATATGAATATAATAATAGCAAACTCACTGTCACGGTTAGCTGCAAGCCTCATAATTTGCGCTACCGCTATGCGTGTTATTTAATTGCGAACAACCGAACGATTCAAATAAAGCCCTATCAAAGCCATGGTGTTTTTCATTTTGATATTCAAAGGCTTGGTAATTACGAAATTAAAGGATATCTACTAGACGTAAATACCAAAAGCCGTGTTACTGTTCAGAACAAGGTTGGTTTCTTATATGCTCCTTCACGCTATTACTCGGTGAACAAAGGTGCATTTATTAATCAAACTAGGAAAAAATTAGGCCAATTGTTTTTGGAAGATAATACTCTTCTTTTTGCTGGATTTAAGCCTTTTAAATTCTCAACTCTGCATTTTTGGGACTTGGATCCATTTAAAAATAGATCATGGCGTTGGAATCTGCTTCAGCTCTCAATATTACCTAATATAGTAAGTGTTTACGATCATTCGCTTAATAAGCGCCATCTTCAATGTGGGATGAATATCCTTCAAAGTTGGGTAGATTACTCTAGGAGTGCGGAAAACGATAAAGAGCTTTGGCACGACCATGGAACTGCTTTGCGTCTTTATAACATCTGCTTCTTTTTTGAATATTGTTTGGGTGCGAAATTCTTCACTATTGATAGTAAAGAGTCGTTATTCATGCTATCGGTACTTAACGACCACATAGATAAATTAAAGCGGGACGATTTTTATTCAAAGTTCACGAATCACGGATTCGATCAGTCACTTTTTTTATATCAAGTAGGTTCGGAGCTGGAATATTTATTGCCAACGAGCGATGTCATAAAACTAGCCGCTACTCGAATTATTCGAGAGGTGGACCATGCATTTTGCGCTGATGGGGGGCATAAAGAAAATAGCCCTGCATATTTGCATTTCGGAATTAAGCAGTGTTTGACTGCATTGGGCATCGAACAAAGCTATTCAGGCGAGATAACTGTCTTCAGACATTTGAAGGAGATAGTTGACAAAGCCACGAAAGCATTGATTCATACGATTAAGCCTGATGGATATCTTCCTCGTATCGGAGATACTGCCATTGTTAAGGTTAATGACATCTATAAACAATATGTACCAAATTATCATTCTAATCTGTTGTATGCAATAAGCAAAGGCAAGAAAGGTACAAAGCCAGACTGCAATTTTTTTGTATTGCCAGAAAGTGGCTATGCCTTCATTCGAAGTCATTGGGAACAAGAGAATTTCGAAGATGCAATTTTTTTTAGTTTGAAGGCCAGCTATTTAAGTAACTATCATAGGCATGATGATGACTTGTCTGTCACGTTATATGGATACAAGGAAGATTGGCTCGTCGATGGGGGTATATATAAATACGACACGAGGGATTTGCACCGAAAATATATACGTTCACATCATTCTCACAATTTAACGTCGCCTGTGGATGCAATCGTCCACAGGGATTTGTCTGCTCGGCCCAGGATTTTGTTTAGCAATGTGGAGGAGCAAGAACATAGCAACATCTATGCATTGAAAGCCTCCACGGATATGTTTGAAAATTATCTATATGTTCGTTCTGTGGAATACCATAAAGGCAAAAAGCAGCTTTTTATTTGTGATGAGCTATCTCATATAGAAAACAGTCCCAGCACATTTGTATCCAGGCTGTTTTTCAATCACGATAAGTCAATCGAACTGGATAAGGACATTATCTGGGTGCGAGGGCGCAATAAAACGTTAAGAGTGAAAATTGCATCGCGAATGCCGTTTGAGCTGAAACTCATCAAAGTATCCAAGGAAAAAATTCAAGGTTGGCTTTCACAGAAAAACTATGAGTTATTTCAGGCAAATTTGGTAGAAATTCATTTCAAAGAGCCACAGAGGTCGATTGAATTCAATATGACTCTTGCTTTTGAGTGAGTCGTGAGCGATCTAAAGATCGTTGATATCTAATGGCTCAATAAGCCTTGACAAGGTAACCATCTTTGGTGGAAAACAGATCGCCGTACTGAATCGTCAATTCAATTTTTTAGAATGACCTCGCCAGGTGTATTAAATGCTTTGTTTAGCGTCGGAATCTTTTCTACGCATTTGTGATTCTGCGCGACGTTCGCGTAAGGGATTAAGCTGGCTCCAAATTTATTATTTGATATCTCAATTCCCGTTGACAAGCATTCGTCCATTCGAGTTAGGCGTACGCATTTTTCGACAGAGTCGTTGCAATACCATTGTGATATAGCTTCCATATTAGTGGCTTTGTTATTTGCATTAGGCTTGTTTCGGGTACTCCAAAAAAAAGGATTTTGAAAACTATTGTTGATGATCTTTATATCGTTGGATTGATTTCTGATTCTAATTGGAGTTCCGCTAAAGGTGTCAAACTTATTATTTTGGATGATTGTATTGCTCGAGTGCTGGCTTAAATAAATGGCGTGTAATGAACCTGGGCCGTATCGGTTCGAGGCAGTTTTACTGCTGGGAAGATTTAGTATTTTATAGAATTTATTATTCTGTATTTTGGTAAAAAGTGCTTTATTGGTTCGGATGGCGGCAACGCAATCACCTTTAGGTTTATCGATGTTATCAGTTTTTTTATAGACAGAATCGTATCTACTCCCAATATAGGCGAAGGTGGAATTCGTTACGGAATTGTTATTTATAAACGCCTTACTATAGGCATCGCCGAAGCTTATTCCGTTGCAATAATTTCTTACAACGATTCGATCAAAATGTAAATTGGTTGATATTTTTTTATTCTTATATTTTTCATCGGCATAACGCACAGTAAAGAAATTTGAAACTTTGCTGTCTCGCCCATCAAATATTACGGGAACATCTTCAGCAGTGGCCGGCTTAAAGTAGAAATTTACACTGTCCAGATCAATATCCCAAATAACCGATTGGTTCAGATAGACGCCCTTCTGGAATAATATTTCAATATTATCTCCTGGTTTTAGCGATGTTCTGTTTTTTAAGTTCTCTTGAGCTTGAGCGATGGTTTTAAATGCTTGCGTGGCGGTTTCCCCTGAATTTTGATCATCGCCATTGGTCGCTATATAAATTTTTATCGATTCTGCTTTTGCAATACCGGTAAACATTAATACGGTTAATATTATTACATTTGAAAAATGGGATTGTTTCATTAAATAATCTACCTATCTCGGTGCTAATTATCAGGGATTGTTAGTAAACAATTACACCGATAGAAACGCATGTGAAGTTTATTTTTCACTATTCTTATTAAATTGTTGCAGTCATCGGCGAGATGTAATCTTACTTTCTATAAGAGCATGTCATATATACAATATCTTACGGTGGAAAAATCAAATCTTATTAATTTTGTGATCGTTTTTAGAAAAAATTATGAGATTTTTGGATTTAAAGAAATAGATTTGTCAATATTACGGATAAGGTAACAATGTGAGTCGCGCATTAAAAGTTATCCCCTATGGGAAGATATCGCTTGCTTCGAATGTTAACGAAGGGATTCTAAAACGAGTAAAAAAGTTAATAGTACATTTCCGCAATGAACAAGCCATAGCGAATGTCGTGACCCAGGCAAATCGCAATGGCGCTATTACGATCCCTTCTATCTATTCAAATGCTACAGCAAGCTGCAGTTTCAGTATAGTAGCTAGCAAAAAGAATTTTTTAAAGTTCGTCGATCCAAATGGCGAAGAATTTTATGTGGTGCAGAATCCATTATATTTTTTGTACGGGATCTACTTACCAAAGGAAAATATAATTTTTTCTACCGTGTCTTCACAAGTTCAGACCGAAAAAATGTTGCAGCACTTTTGGGTGGCTATGCGACGTTATGCCGATGTAATAGGTACGGAGAGGAACAGAAATTTCTTAGGAATTATCAATGCCTATCCGAGACCATATCATTATTTTAGAGATAAGTTGACGATCTTATTAGGGTACGAGAGGGTATTGAAAGGCGTACCTATATTAACGTTAGAAAAAGAGGCCTTTCTCAGTGCTGATGTGGTGCCAGGTGCGGTGGAAAAGGTGGTGACTGGTGACTTAAACGACTACTTGCAAAATCAGAAAGGGTTTGCAATTGATTTAGGCGGCTCTTTCAATTCGGATCATCGACAGAAGATGTTGTCTGCGACTCAGAAGATGCGTACTTATTCAGTAGCCAAATACATGGAGGATGCGGAAATACTGAAGTCAATAAAAGGGGGAGGCCCTATTATTTGGTTTGGAATTTGTGCGGAGAAAAGGTCTTGGATAAACCAAAATGAAATTCTGGCTGAAATCATGGAAAAAACGTCGGATCTATACCCGGACGTGGTCTATGTGTTTGACGGAATGACTGCGCCTGTGGGAGTCGATGAAAACGAATTCAAAAATACGACTGCGCTCAGGGAAGTGGAAAAACTGAAGGATATTTTAGGCCGCGTTCACACTCGAGCTCCAATCCGCTATCTGTCTTTAGTAGGAGTTCATGCTGACAAGAAAATTTGCGTAGCAGACAAGATCGATTTTTTCTTGACAAGTGCATTGACTGATTCAATATGGGTAGCTCATTTTAATCGTAAGCGGGGCATTGCGTATTTATCAAATGCAGCTAATATTCAAGAGCATAATCACCCCAAAACTTATATTATTCCCAAAAAGTATGTAACAGACAGTGCACTGAATGCCTCCAATTGGAGCACTATCGATTATTCTATAGACTCGAATTTCGTGTGTAATAGTTTCCTTGCCGGGCTGGAGCAATGGGTGAGGCAGAAACAGCTAGGTAATCAGCTGTATTCTTTTTTTCCAACTAAAGACAAGGCGACAGTAATATCAACTGATTGTGGTGGACAAAACATAGAGATCAACCTGGAAAAAGGGGAAAGCCTAGAGTTTTCCATTGGAGATAACTATGCGAACTTTAACCGAAGCGCAAAGGCTTTGCCTTGTCTCTCACGGAATTACGAATTTATTTTAGACATAGAGGCGACTGAAGGGGTGGATGCCAACTTGCTCGTGGTAGGGTATTCCGCAGGTAATAAGGCTGATTCATATTCATGTGATACGCGGCGCACTACTATTCAATTCAATGACCGAGTAGATAGATTTCGAGTTTTTATGCGATTGGCCGGAAAAGGAAATGTAAATTTTTTTGGATATAGTGCGCAACCAATTAGTGGTTTAGATTAGTGAAGGTTTGTGTGCGTATTTCTCCTCATATTAGGCGAATCTGAAAAAATTCAACGATTAGGGAGTAGTTTCGTTTGATCAATTGTATATATAGAATGGTGAAGTATGGCATTGTTGACAGTCAAATATTCAAAAGATATTGAGGATTTTTTCCTCAAACACAAGATTTACCTGACTCATAGAAAAATAAAAGGCGTATACCAATTTGGTGATACTTTCTCAGTTGATAGTCGAATTGTGGTTGAGCCGAATTCAACAATGCCCTATCGTAGTTTCATAAATTCGGATGCATTTTCGTATTGCTTGTCACATCTTGGTGCGGAAGTAAAAATAGGTCGTTATTGCAGCATTGCTATTGGGTGCGCTGTAATGGGCGTTGATCATCCCATGCATACAATAAGTACTCATACTTTCACGTTTAGACAAAAATTTGCCGATGAAATTCTTAGGGACTTTGGATCAGCGCCGACTCCAATAGATTTTCCCGAGTCGCCAATTCGCGCGGTAATCGGAAATGATGTTTGGATAGGACAAAATGCGTTAATAAGAAGGGGGGTTAGAATTGGGGATGGAGCTGTAGTAGCAGGTGGCGCCGTGGTGACAAAAAATGTACCGCCCTACGCTGTAGTTGCAGGCTCTCCAGCAAGGATAGTTAAGTACAGATTCGACGAGAAGACCATAGAGCGGCTGAGGGAGGCGGCATGGTGGCAATTTCACATAAAGGATTTTTCTGGACTGCCAGTAGACGATCCGATCGCTTTTGTGAATTTGCTTGAAGAGAAAGAATGGAAGAGAGAGGTCACGCGCTATCACCCTCCCAAGCTCGCTCTGGTCGATGAATTGCGTAAGCTGGTTAGGGCAACTCCGGACGCGAGTAATTGATGTTGAGTTAACATCACACGTGAATATTAGGTGTTTGATTAATTCTGGCTTGTCATAAAGCCATAATATTTTTAGGTTTAAATTTATATGAAGGTCGTAGCTTTTGTACCTATTAAATTAAATAACGAACGTTTGCCAGGTAAGAATATTAAGCGCTTTGATGATGGAACGCCACTCATTGCTTGTATTTTGGACACGTTATTAAATGTGAACGGTTTAGATGAAATTTATGTATATTGCAGTAACCCTGGTATAGAAGAATATCTTCCGGCTGGGGTGAAATTTTTAAGGCGTTCTCCTAGCCTTGATCAATCATCTACCAAAATCAACGAGGTATTATCTAGTTTTGCAAAGGACGTTCCGGCTGACGTGTATGTCTTGGCGCACGCAACTGCACCTTTTGTCAAAGCAAAAAGTATTGAAGTAGGTATTGAAAAAGTCGTTTCTTCTAAACATGACTCCGCATTTACCGTGTTGCGTTTACAGGAGTTTATGTGGAAAGACGGTAAGCCTTTGAATTATCAGCTGGACTCGGTGCCTCGTACACAAGATCTTGACCCAATACACACGGAAACCACAGGTTTGTATATATATACCAGTGAGTTAATCAATGAACGTAATATTAGAATCGGTGAGTCACCGTATTTGATAGAAATATCAAAAATAGAAAGCACGGATGTAAATGAACCGATAGACTTTGATATTGCAAACGCAATCTATTCGAAACGATTGAACAGTCTGGAAGAAAATGAATAAAGTTGGCCATTGTCAAGCAATTGTGCTTGAAATAAAGAATAACCTTCATGAAATACTTCAATTGCGTAATCAATTTGAGAAGAAGGCTGATGATAGTTATGTCAGCCGGGGAGACTTGTTAGTCCAAGAATTGGTGTTTGGTTACTTGCGGGCTTATCTTCCCCATCATCGATTGATTTCTGAGGAGCTTGCACCTTATGAGGACGATGTGTGGGACGCCGGAGCGTCATATGTCGTTCTAGATCCAATTGACGGTACAGAAAATTTTGTTTCAGGATTAAAAGAATGGGGTGTTGGCTTATCTATTTATACAGATGGCGTGCATTCTCAGTCATGTATTTATTTGCCGGAATTGGATGATGTGCAGTTCAGCGGCATTCCAATGCAACGATTTACTTCGAGGATCTATGGGCTGTCATCGTCCTTGAGTAAGGATAATTTAGGAGCTTTGCCGGATGGTTACGAGTTTCGCATTATTGGTTGTTCTATGTACAACATGCTTTCGGCAGTCAGGGGTTCTTTTGCCGTTTTCGAGAATGTGAAAGGCGTAAATTGTTGGGATGTTCTGCCCGGACTAAACTTGGCTCTTGAGCACAAATGTCAGGTGGAGGTCGATGGACGCCCCTATAAGGGTGAAATACTGTTCCCAACTAAAAAATACAAAATCAAAATTTCAAATCTTGAGGTGTTGTAATGATTCAGAAAATTCAAAAGGCAATCGGTGCTAAGCACGGACAAGATATTGTTATTATTGGTAAAGGACCAAGCATTGATAATGTTGATCTGTCCTTGCTAGAGGGATGCGTTGTTATTAATACCAATGACTCTGAAATAATCTATCCGGGCGATATAGGTGTGTTTCATCATGGCTGGGTTTTGGATTTATTCGATGACGAAGAGCCAAAGTGTAAGCTGTACATTTCTGACAAAACAATTGATAAGGATGTCGAGCAACTGAGGGGAACCTACATACCATATGACCCTGAGTCAGCAGATTTTCTTTTTAATCGTTTTTTCTCCGATGAAATTTTTATTGAACATGCTGTTATTGTTACGGCGCTTAGAGTTGCAAATGAGATTGCCAAATCAGGGAACGGCAAACAGAATGTATACTTACTGGGGTTCGATTTTACTACCAAAGATGGATTTACAAGCAAGATCAGTAGTGCAGCCAAACACGACGACCCCGAATTTCAGGAGCGTACTATCAGCAATCAGGAGCATTTGCTGAAGATGATTCTTGGGGAGAAGCATCGGCTAGCGATTAACATTCACCATGTAGGGAATAAAAACTATAGCTTATATTCCGTGGAAGCTTTCAACAAGGTTTTTCATTCTCGTAAACATGGCGCTGTAACATTTATTGACACGCAATCGAGCAATAATGATTCTAAGCATTCTGCGTCGGACTTCAAGGTGAAGGTAGTAGCTGAAATTACCACTAATCACTTTGGTGATATGGATCGCCTGAAGTCGATGATTGTAGCTGCAAAACAGGCTGGTGCAGATTATGTGAAATTGCAGAAGCGGGACATTGAGTCGTTCTATTCTGAAGAAAAATTACAGTCACAATATACATCGCCATTTGGAAAAACGTTTCGAGATTACCGTCATGGTATTGAATTGAATCGAGAGCAATTCGAATTGGTCGATTCATTTTGTAAAGAATTGGGGATCGGTTGGTTTGCCTCGGTACTAGATAACTCTTCTTATGAATTTATGCAGCAATTTAACCCTGAATTGATTAAGCTGCCATCAACAATTTCTGAGCATAAAGAATATTTGACCGCGGTTGCGAACAGTTTTACCAAGGATGTTGTGATATCTACCGGGTATACAAATCGAGAGTACGAAGAGTTTATATTAGGTACTTTCAAGAAAGCACGTAATATTTATTTGCTGCAATGTACTTCAGCTTATCCTTCCCGTAATGAGGACACGCAGATTGGCGTAGTGCGCCACTATCACAATCTTAGTAAGTTGGACTCTCGTATTATCCCTGGTTTTTCAAGTCATGACATTGGCAGTTTGTGTTCCATGCTATCTGTTACGGCGGGTGCGCGAATGATTGAAAAGCATGTTAAATTCGGAGACGTAGCTTGGTCGCATTTCGACGAGGTTGCTGTCGATATGGTAAATGGTGATTTCGCCAATTTTGTTTCCGATGTTAGACGCGCTGAATTAATCGATGGTGGAGAAGAAAAAATAGTACATTCAGCAGAACATCATAAATACTGGGTGCAAAAACCCAATTAAACGCTGTGCGCACTATATTTTTCTATTAGGTTGATAAAGCCCTATCGACACGGCCGCGTAAGCGGCCGATGTTTTCTAGTCATTGACTTATTACAGATAGCGCTAAATCTGAAGCGATTTGCTCCTCATATTCTGCGATGTGTTCAATGGGATACATATACGCTCCTACTGGCTCGTCCGATCGATAGAGCGAGTCCGAAACCACTTGGCCGTTTATCACAACATGTCCATCAACTTTAATATAGCAAACCTCATCGTTTGTTTTGGAAAATAGCAAGTGGGGTCTATTGTTAACATAGGCAATTGACGCACTATCGACTTCAAATCCATCTGTTCCTGCCCAGCTAATGCCCATATGCCACTTGTAATCTTGTCCAATTTCAAAGGTGGGTACCCCTGACCCAGAAACTAAAGTGGAATAAATTTTCGGCATGCGATTATTGGATATGCGAGAAACTCGGAATTTAGGCATTCGTTTCTCAGCATAGTCGGCAAAAGTACCGAGGATAATTCAATAATATTACACCTGTTAGGCAAACTTAGTGTTGTGGAGACACGGACCCTAGTGGTTCGCAGTATTAAAAAAATTGTTGATTTTCTAATAAATTATAAGTATAAGTGACGAAATATAATTGTACTAACGGATAGGTGATTGTCATGGCGACTTATTACGCGGCGAGTTGGGGCCTTTATATCAAACCTGACCCAGAAGTTAACAGTTACACCAGAATTGATGGTTAGTCCGAAACATGAGGGATAACTGAAATCATCTCTGATGGAGTGTTTAAAACCGGAGAAGAGGTAACCATCAATTATGCCGGTGACGATGGTCCACCGGCTCCTCCTATCACGCGTGAAATCGTGGGATTTTACGATAATGGGTTTTTAGTTAAAGATCCTTCTGACACCTACAACCTTTTCATAAGATCTTATGCTATCCCCGCTGCTATTTCTTTGGACACCGACCAAACTGAACTTCAAGTAGGGCCACCCGTGTGCTTCACAAAAGGGACATCAATAGACACTTCTGATGGTCACACGCTTATTGAAAATCTAAAGGCTGGGATATGGTTATCTGTTCGAAAGGACTGGGCCGTGTGAAATGGCTCGGCTGGAGAAACTATATGCTGACCTCCAAGAAATTGACTGACGATCAACGGAAACAGTCTGCGCCTGTCCGCATCAAGCGCGGGGCCATCGAGGAAAATGTTCCAGGTGCTGATTTGGTGGTTTCTCCATGGCACCATATTTTTATCGACGATGTTTTAGTGCGCGCAAATGACCTGATCAATGGTCAAACTCATGTCCAAGAGATGGATGTGAAACAAGTAGCGTACTTTCACATAGAGCTTGACCAGTTTGATGTCGTCCGGGCACATGGCGTTTTTTCTGAATCTTGGGTATACGGTGGAAATCGCGATTTCTTTGAAAATGCTGATGTGACTTCGTTGCGGCCTGAGGATATGAAACGGCGATTGGCAGACCGCCCGGGATTCACTGTGCTGAGAGATAAGATCAAAATTAAGGGCATACAGAATCGTCTATTGCAACGTGCGCTTTCTATCTCTGGTGAGGAAAAAACAGCGTAAGGGTATCAGGTGGTGCGGAAGGTAGGAAATAGCAGGCATCAAGGAGAGGACGCGAGCAAGCCGGTATAGTTATCTGATAACTGGCAATCCCGCGACATATGGCCTTAGCCCGCCGGGGTGACGTGTCATGAGGTTCGGAATACTTTGTTTAAACGCCTCCGAGCTATCAACATCTACCAACTACTCTCTGACACTTTCTACGATATTTTGGCAGAACATTCTGACCTCAATGTTGGGGACATCATTCATCACGTACAAGTAATAAATAGGCATGTTATTTTGCGGCTCTGTGAAGACAATACGCTCATACCCCAAATTTCGGTTTCTGCCATAACCTTGATGCAATACTTCACATCGGTAAACTTAGCATTGGGAGCCCTCGAACTTATTCATCATTTTTGGTGTGACGCACTTATCAAACCACGACCTGTATTTTTCTCCACTTGTACGTCCATCGTCAGACTCAAGCGCAGCGCAAATGTCTGGCAGCTATTCTCAAAGACATCACGGTTTTCGTCGTCGATTCACGATTTAGGAAGGTACGTCATGTGAAAATACAATATCAAACTTGTCCAGATCCAGGTGAAAATATTGCATTTTCTTTGCGTCAACTTCTACTATTATTAGCGGCTGATATGCGCTTACAATAGGCCCCTTACTAGGCATTGAATATGAAAGCCTAGGACCGAAAATTTGCTTCAACTGCTTGAATTAAGTAGAAAATACAGGGCTTTACAGTTAAGCAAATTGTCGCGATTACTTCTCGTTGTTGCCCAACAGTGTCCCTGCAGCAAACCTTTCTGTTTCTGAGCCATCAAGTAGTTGTAAGGATACCCAGTACCAAAATTGGAATCCTCGCCTATCATGTTCTACCGAAAAATGGCCGGTTTCGTCATATGGGATTTTAAATTTGCATTGGGCGGCTGCGGCATTATTGGACGGTCTATAATACACACGTGATTCTATATATTCAACAGAGTCAGGCACGTGCCATTTGAGGATGGTAATCCCATTGTTATCTTCCAGTTCGGCATTGACCACCACAGCAAGATTAGTATCTGCAATATTTTGTGGCTGAAAGGGAGTCATACCAGTCGAGTTAGAAGTCGACGGATTGTTGACAGAATCCCGACGGTTCCGTCGGGATTTTTTAACGACTATTGTCGTGAGAGTAACGATATAAAGGCAAAATACGACACCTATTAATAATACGAATTGATACATTTTTATAGTCCTGTGAGGATCAAATTATACAATAGTCATCCCATCCAAATGTTACGAACCATAGTGGTAACTGAATCGTTTTTTATAATGCTGCGGGTCTGCAATAGGTACAAATGATATGGCCGTACAAAACCGCGAACTTTTGGTGTTTAACTTCTGGCCGTATTGGTTCGGTAGTATTCCTTAAATGACTATGGAGAATTCCGAAAGTGAATTAGTGCGCTCGTTTCCGTTGCCCAGGGACGAGCAGACAGAGTCCTCTCTATTCTTGCAGTGCCGTGTAGCTACGTGATTCTCGCTCGCATCGTCCTGCCGAACAACAAGGCGGGATTTTTACATTTTGAGATTGAAATAAGCTCTTTCGCGAAACTATAATGTTGTTTGTCTATACTATCCTTTTCCCTTGCTCCTCTGCCCTTTTTGGGGATAGAGTGGCACCGCGCTGCGATGCCGGTTTCATTAACATTGCCTGAGAATTTTGACTGTGAACCAACATACCGATGAACCGCGCTTTGCAACTGTAACGGCAGAGGGTGTGAATTATCCCATCTATTTGACCTCGCCGGACCGGGATTATATACAGAAGAGCCTGGCGACCAAGGGAGTTCCATATGAATTGTCTATGCTGACTGACATGAAGGCGCGGTTGCGTGCAGACAGCACGGTCTTGGATGTGGGAGCTAATATAGGTAACCACACATTTTATCTTGCTCAGGTTTTGCGTTGCCAAGTAATTGCGTTTGAGGCTAATGACGAATTGGCGCATGCGATGGATATCACGACAAGTGAAGCCGGCCTGGAGGAACGGGTAACCGTTTATGCTTTTGCGCTAGGAGAAAAGCCAGGGTTTGCCGAGTTTGAACAAGCAATACCGGAGAACCTTGGAGGGCAGTCTTTGCGGCAAGGTAGTGGAAGGATCAAGGTCAGGGCGCTTGACTCCTTTGGCATTTCAGCACCGGTTTCTGCGATCAAAATCGATGTCGAGGGCATGGAACTGGATGTGTTGAAAGGTGGAAAAAAAATTATCGAGAGCAACTTGCCGATGCTCTATGTTGAATCACAGACGAAGGAAAGTTTCATAGAAATTTCTGCCTATCTGGAGACACTGGGGTATTGTTATCGTGATACTTTCAATGCCACACCTACCCATCTTTTTATTCATAAGACTGCATTGGAAAATGGTGGGCAAGTGGCATTGTCAGCATTGAATCGTGTGGAGCACGAGTACGATTTGCTGGCCGCCAACAGGAAAGTAAAAAAAGACTTGATCGATTGCCAAATGAAATATCGAGAGATTTGCCAGCTAAATAGCAATTTGAAATCAGAAAATGAGCGGTTACAAGGGCAAGTACAAATGAGCAAAGCTGTATCTGGCCAGGCAGATAGTGCACGATTGCAGGATGAATTGCATCGGGTAGAGCAGAGGTTGGTCGCTGCTAATCAGTTAATTGAACGGCTGAAAGATGAAGTGGCCAGGGAGCGGAGTGAAAAGGAATATCAGGCCCATCAGTTTTCGCAGAGCAAACTAACGGGCAGGCTGGATGCTACCTTGCAGGAAAAGTTGACTACCGAGGTAGAGCGTTTGACTGCCGAAAATCGAAGTCAGAGTGCATTGCTCGAAGGGCAGCAGGCGCTGAAATTCGCGCTGGAAGACAGTAAAAAGAAATGTGCTGAAATGTCCTTCATCCTGGACAACGCCAGATCGGAAGTGCTCCATATGCAGGTTGAGAAGAGCAATCTACTGGCTAAAATTAAGGAAAAAGAAGATGAAAGTGGTCAGTTAGTGCGTCTGAAAGAAGAGCTAGAAGGTATGCAGAAAAATCAGAGACTCTTACAAGCTGAGCTAGAAAAGCAAGTCGCTCAGGTAGCTGCGCACGACAAGAACAGTAAGGAGCAGATGCTTAAGTTACAGTCGCAAGCACAAGAATTAGCGACAATGGAAAAACAAACAGCGGATATTGATGCGCTCAAAGTCGAACTACAAAAATTGGCTGATAGCAATTCGCGTCTACAGTCAGAGAAGCTGCAACTTTCTTCGGCGCTGACGACCACCCGTGACGAGGCAACCAAGGCCGGGCAAGTAGAGCGGGCCCTGCTGGCATGCAAAAAACAGTTAGCGCAGTCGCAAGAAGAGAACGCGCGGTTACAAATAGAGGTAGAGAATTTGAGTCAGATCTTGGCAACAGCACAGAAAGACACGATTAGAGTCAAAGAACTGGAACAACGGCAAGCAGAGTATTTGTCGGAGGCAGACCAGGCCACCGAAGATATGGTGCGGTTGGCTTCTGAACTGGAATCAAGTAGAAAGGATGCGGCTCGTGTTCCAGATTTGGAGGGGAAAATCGTAAATCTCGACCAGCAGTGTGCTCAACATGCCAACGCTATTGATTCTCTGAAAGCAGAGCACAGTCAATACATTCAAAGTTTGAGGGAGTTCTATGAACAGCAACGGCAGGATAATGAAGAGCAAATGCATATCCTGATACAGAGGAAAATGGAGAGTTTGGCTCCCTTACAAGCGAATCAGGAGAAACTGGACAAATTGATAGATTACCGTAATGATATTGAAAAGATATATTCTGAACGTACTCCGCTGCTAAACGACTTGGAGCTTAACGAGGATATAGAGAAAATCAAAGAGAAGAAAGCGGCCTTGGACGCATTGAACCAACATTTATCCGAGTTTAATAACCGATAGTTGTCGTTTGGCGGCTGCGTGCATTATCAACAGTCAGCGCTCTGAAAGGTCTTGAGTATGCGTTACTCACAGTCCAATCGGTACGATTACATATGGACAAAAAGGCTTATAAATCGTAAGATGTAGCACAGTTTTAACAATTTAGTTATATCTATTAATTATGGCAGAATACAATAATTAGACGGGGACTGGCTAGCCGTATGGTGTTTTTCAACAATGCATTGGATCCCATTGCATGAGGATTCAGGATCTTGTAAGCAGAGCGCAGAGCCCTGTCGAATTATTTATCAACGCCGTGTGCGAACAGGCAAAGTCAAGCTCTGGCCTGCCCTATGCCCTAACATTTGCTCCCCTGGCCCAAATCAATCCATTTCAGCGTTTGCTGTATTGCCGTGCCGCCCAGGCCGGTTACGCAATCGTGCCAACGGTACAGTTCGCCGATCTGGCCAGCGTAAACTGGAAAGGGCGATCTGTCATTCATTTGCATTGGCTGGCATCAGTCCTTGCCGGCAGCGAGACTGAGGTCGAGACTCAAGAGCGCGTGGCCGCGTTCGAAAAAGAAATGATCCGATGGCACCGCGGTGGGCACAAGATCCTATGGACGCTCCATAACGTTTTACCTCACAATACTCGGTTTCCCGAGGCCGAAATCGCCTTGCGCCAGGTGCTAGTGACTCACTCGGATGCGATACATATCCTTTCGGAACAGTCAGTAGATGAGGCACGCAAATATTATGATGTGCCCAACGAAAAGGTTTTCTTTGTTCCCCATCCTTCCTACGAAGGCTGGTATGCCAACGTGGGTGATGCGACGTCGGCCCGGCTGGATTTAGGGTTATATCCGAATGACTTCACGTTCGTCCAGTTTGGAGCCTTGCAGCCATACAAGGGTGTTTTGGAGTTGGTGGAAGCATTCCGATCTTTAAAGCAGCGACATCCCTTGAAAAGTTTTCGTTTGATCATCGCTGGCAATCCTGCTGATAAGGAATATGTCGGCAAAATTCTTGAGGCGGTTGCTGATGTGCCCGAAATTCGGCTCATTCAAAGTGCGATGCAGGAAAAAGAGATTCAGACGCTTTTCAATGCTGCAGACGTGCTGGTCGCTCCATATGTGAAGACTCTTAATTCCGGTGTGTCTCTTTTGGCAGCAACCTTCAAAAAACCGCTGGTCGCGCCAAATGTAGCTGGCGTCGCTCAGACATTTACGGATGATAGTGGCTTGCTATATTCCGGGATTGACGGGAACACTCTGCTTGATGCATTGGATCGGTCACTTACGTACCGTATTGCTGATGTTGTTTTTGAGCAAATATTAGAAGACTATAGGCCAGACCGGATTTCAAGCCGTTTTTTCGAGACGGTGACAAAGCGACTGTTCAATTCTGAAATTGATTTTTCTGGAGCAGGTCAGCATGTCTGAAGTGCATTCGTTAACTGTAGAAAAAAATGGGAAGCCAGAATGCTTAAAATCCGAGACCTTCCCCGTGAAGGAAGGAGACCTACTGAAGATCCGGGCGGCTGTGATCGATGCGGGGGACGCGATCAACGAGCGTGCTCTTGTCTGCGCAATCCGTTTTTTCGATGAAAAAAGAACTCTCATCGAACGGGCATACGAGGGAGCCTCGGTATCCGCAGTGTATGGCAGTTACGTCTACGTAGAATCGAGGCGAGATGGTGAAGCAACACCTTGGATTAAGGAGGTCATTGTTGCACCGATCGGAGCCCACTTGCTTGAGGTGGAGCTGCACCCCTGGAAGTCGTCTCCTGCTGTAACAGTAGTGGGAGATATCGAATGCCTGGATATTCGAAGAATACCGACAGATGAAATTAGTTGGAATTTAGCTGCGTCAGAAACCAAGACGGAAAACTATGATGTTCTTCCATTTTGGCGAAGCCTGTGTTCGTTCGAGGTGCTAAGAAAGACAAAGGGTGCCCAGGAGGAAATTCGGATCAAGATCAGCTTTATCGGACATGACGGCAGCCCTATTGATGTGAAAACAGCCGTGTGTAATCCGGTGATTGGAATGGTTAAGGCGGAGGAACCCGAGGCATTGGTTGCTATACCTGTCGCCCAGCAATGTGAATACGAAGACTATGAGAGATTGATTGCTCTCATTCAATTGATCCCGCCTACCGCAGCAATGAGCGCTGTAGTGACAGTTTGCAATCCTGATGATACTTATTCTGTACGGGTTTCGCAGCGGATTTTTGCTTTTGACACCTTGATCGAATCACGGCTTGCCGCTGATTCGGGTGATTTAATCGTGCGATCTGTTAAGTTGTCTGCCAATTTGGCGCAACTGTCTTTTGTGAAATTACAGCAAAAACGCCCTGATGATATATCAGTATACGAGGCAGCTCTTGGGTTTTATTTGGCGACCGGAAATACCGACAAAATTACTACAACTGCCAATCTTATCTTAAACCGATTTCAGGACGGGAATTTGTGTTCCAAGGCTCGTATTGCTTTAGCTTTGGTTACTGAAACCATGTGTTCATGGCAGCCAAGTGTCGCACGCATCGCGTACCATCAAGAAGTGGTAAGTGAAACTGTATCCAGGTTGAAAGTGGGTCATTTCCTGAGAAATATCGAAATTGGTAAAGGTGACGCTCCGGCTGGGCTAATGTGGGATTTGTTTTGCGCCCAGAAAGAGACAATTGAAGCCGAGCCATTTGTGATTCTGCCTTTAGGGTATCCAGAGAAAGGTGAACGCGGGCTACCGTGGGAGCGAAGTGAGCGGGACGGCATTGCGTGTTATTACCTCAATTGCCTTTCTGCAGAGCAGTTGCAAACCGTTCCTGTTACTTCTCAGCTAAACTTTTTTGCGGTATTGGCGGGAGATATCCTGGTCCGAGAACGGGCTGAGCTGATTCATGTTCAGGAAGGTGAGCGTGGCTACGATTTTGCCTTGGTGGGATTAGCATTAGCACGCGCATTGCACGTCCCGTTGGTCTATCAAAAGTTCAGTCATTTTGACGGTGCAATTTACGCCCCCTCATCTCATCAAACGTTGGATCAAGCCAGGGCGATGAGAGAATACCAGTGTATGATCGATGCCGATGCCGTTATTGTTTCGTCGGAGGTTCAACGTGCCAGTGTGGCAAATGTAGGCATTTCTGTCGACAAGGTATTTGTTTGGCCTACTGTTGATGACGGAGATGTTAGTCGGGACCGCGGAAAATATCGGGAAAAAATTGCAGAACTGTGTCGGCGTGCCTACACATATGCTTGCAGAGTCAATTAAAAATACACGTAATGACGAAAATTTCATGGTACTTCACCTAGAAAATGTACATGTTTTTCGCGATGTCGTGCATTTCTCCTTTCGTAAAGGGAACTGCTAGCGGTGCAGAAAAGCCAAAACGCAGAAGAGAAAATAGTTGAAATGTACGGTTGGGCCTTTAATTGTCCAGTATCCTATAAGGGTTAATCCGCGATTGAAGTCGTTTTGACTGCAAGCGATACTTTTGCCGTACGTGAATCAATGATCGATCTGGAAAGAATAATGACTCTAATAATACCAGTGATATTGGCAGGTGGGGCCGGGACGAGATTATGGCCGCTGTCCCGGGAAGCGTATCCAAAGCAGTTCTTGACCCTGGCGGGTGAGCATTCATTGTTGCAACAAACCTGGCTGCGCATTGCCGCGCTTGCTGATCGACCGCCAATCGTTGTTGCCAGCGAAGATCATCGTTTTATCGTGTCAGAACACCTGCGCCAGGTAAACGTCACGCCATCGGCATTGTTGCTGGAACCTAGCGGTCGGAATACTGCGCCAGCCGTCGCCGTGGCCGCGCTGCAAGCATTTGAAATGGGCCTGGACCCGCTATTGCTCGTATTGCCATCGGATCATGTAATTGCGGATGCCAATCAGTTTACTGCAGCGATAAAGCATGCTGCTAACGCGGCCGACGAGGGCAAACTCGTTACGTTCGGTGTAAAACCCACTCATCCGGAAACGGGTTATGGATACATAAAGCGGCACCTTGGGAACGGGATTTCTCCGGTAGAGCAGTTTGTTGAAAAGCCTGGTCTTGAGCTTGCGCAGGAATATGTTGGTAGTGGTCATTATGTTTGGAATAGTGGAATATTTCTGTTCAAAGCCAGCGCTTATTTAGCGGAGTTAAGAAAATATCGCCCGGATATTCTGGCACTTTGTTATGAGGCGCTTAAACAGTCCAGCGTAGATCTGGATTTTATACGACTGGATCGCGGATTATTTGAAAAAATCCCCGCTATATCAGTTGATTACGCGGTGATGGAAAAAACGACAAAAGCTGTGGTGCTGGATATTGACGCTGGATGGAGCGATATCGGTTCCTGGGAGTCATTGTGGGAAACGTCGGATCCGGATGCTAATGGGAATGTAAATATTGGTGAAGTTATATCCAAAGATTGTACAAACATGTTGGCGCTTTCCGAGTCGCGACTTGTAGTAACGCTCGGTCTGGACGACATTATTGTTGTAGATACAATTGACGCCTTATTGGTTGCGCATCGCAGCAGATCCCAGGATATAAAGCAGATTGTTGCCGATTTAAAAAAATGCGGTCACGCCGAGGCTACTGATCATCGTAGGGTTTACCGCCCCTGGGGGACGTATGAGCTTATTACGCGTGGCACAAACTTTATCGTAAAGAAAATCATGGTCAAGCCCGGTGCCGCGCTCAGTATGCAGATGCATCAACATCGTTCAGAGCACTGGGTTGTTGTCGTTGGCACGGCACAAATCACCAAGGGTGATACGGTCCAGGCGCTAAATGCCAACGAGAGCCTGTATATCCCGCTAGGTGTACGCCATCGCTTGGCAAATATAGGGAGTTCTCCGCTGGAGGTCATTGAGGTGCAATCAGGCGCGTATCTGGAAGAAGATGACATCATTCGGTTCGACGATGACTATGGTCGGGTGCCCGATGAGGTGTAAGTATTCAGTTGCGTTGGTTTACAAATATATATTTTTTCAAATAATTTTTGTCAACTTACAGTTTTTTTAACCTGCGACACTTCGAATAGTCATGCATGAGCATCAAAGCGGACAATATATATAGGTGTTTACCCTGAAAACAAGACAAAACAGAGATAATTGTCGCCATAAGCAATAATTAAAGACTATACGAACTTGTTTCATCAGATTTCTCATGTAATAATCACATACGAAATATTTCAAATAAATGGGAATTTATCCATGAAATGTTTCTGTTTTTAACGACATATTGAATAATCCATGCGTTTTAATGCATATTCTCAAGCAGTTGTGTCGAGATATATCTGTATAAGCTAGTTGATGTGCTTCGAGTTGCAACCAATGCAACCAAACTAAATAATTCAACTTTTATGGATAGGTGAATAATGGCTACTATTAACTTTACAGCCTTGGGAACGAGTACCCAAAGCTATGATCAAGGTCAGAATCCTGACGATTCAGTATTGAATGTAAACATCGGAATTGGTGCTGTGGGCACCAAGAATGTGAACATTACAAACGTCGATAATGTGGAAGGGCCGCTGACATTGAATCAGACGGTTTCCGCCGGTCTGCTCAGCACTCAAAACATCAACATTGGCGAAAATGTTGATCTGGTTCAAGGCGGCCTTGCCGGCGTGAATATTGGCAATACGTTCAATTACAATCTGAGCGCCAATTCTTCGTTCACCATGAATCCCGCTACAGTCAATATCGGTGCGTTGAACACCGTCAATATCGATATGGGCGACTCCGGGACTTCGACGTTTACATACGATTCTACAGGTGTGAATCTGGATCTGTCTGCTTTCCCGACGATCACTAATATTTCGGCAGGTGACCAGATCAATGTCGCTAATGCGACTAGTGGCTCATACGAGAACGGTGATCTGATTTTTCGTGACGCAAACGGTCTTACCGTCGGCCGTTTCAATGCAGATGGCCTGGATCCAACGCAAGTCACTTTCAATGGTGGCTCAATGACATATGCTTGCTTCCTCAAAGGCACGCATATCGCTACACCTGACGGCGAAAAAACCGTTGAATCTCTGGTAGCTGGCGACAAAGTCATCACTGCCAGCGGCGGTGTTGCTACGGTCAAATGGCTGGGTCATCGTACGCTGTACAAAAGCCGTATTCCTGCCAAGGATGCAGTACGTGCATTTCCTATCCTGATCAAAAAAGACGCGATTGCAAGCAATGTGCCACACGCCGATCTGATTGTTTCTCCTGGTCACCACCTGGAATTCAACGGCGCCCTGGTTCCTGCCATGATGTTGGTCAATGGCCAGACAATCGTTCAGCAGTTTGAGCGTCGCTCGTTTGAATACTTCCACGTTGAGCTGGAGCAGTTTGATATTATCCTGGCCGAAGGCGTGCCTGCAGAATCTTACGTAGATATGGGTAACCGTTCTATGTTCCAGAATGCAGACGAAGTTGCCATGAATCCGGATTTTGGCCCTTCAGAAGGCCGTCCGAACGTCGAAGGCATTGTTATTGCACGTGAAGGTGCCATTGTTGAAGCTATTCGCAAGCAGTTGCTGGCTCGCGCAGAGCTGCTGACCGGTGCTCAGCGCACGACAGACGCAGCCTTGTGCGTAGAAGTGAACGGTCGTATCATTCAGGCAACACCAGAGTTTGTCAAAGAAGGTGTATACCGCTTTGAACTGCCTGCCAATGCCGGTGACGTACGTATCGTATCGCGTTCTTCTCAAGTACGTGACGTAACGTATCTGGCTCGCCGCGATATCCGTCGCGTTGGTGTTGGCTTGTCTGCGATTGCTTTCACAGACAACACTGGTCGTCACGATATCGATCTCATGGACAGCCGTATCAGCGGCATGAATCAGCCCCAGGACGTTAAAGGGACTGCCATGCGCTGGACGACTGGCTCTGCAGTGATTCCTGCTAGCGTTATTCAGGCAACTGGCAAAGCCACACTGGAGCTGACCGTGCTGCGTACATACACGTACTGGCTCGAGACAGCTGCAGAGAAAGCGGTTAAAGCTGCGTAATGCACGTCAGTTAACAACCGACACGTAGGTTTGGGCCATCAATTCCAACCGGCTGTTGGTAAGTAGAAAAAAGGGTAAGCAGATCTGTCTGCTTACCCTTTTCTTATTGGTGTTGCGCCATGCAGATGCTTTACATTGATTGTCTCTTTGCGTTCTGAATTAGCGTTACAATTATGACACGCATAATAATTGGCCAAATGTGTATTTCGCCTTATATGTAGCATGGTCTTTTAAACACAATAATTCGTGATAAGTTTTCTTAACTCTCTGAAGTCCCCTTTGGGAGGAACGCCCATCCTTCCCGGTGGTCGTTTTGTCCACCTGAAAATCGCGCTGATCTCCGATGAATTCACGCGTGTCTGCATCAGCCAGAATGCCAGGGTCAAAAACCTGTCACCTTTGAACTATAAGCATTTGCTCAAATTCTGGAAGCCCGACCTGGTTTTTGTGGAGTCGGCCTGGAAGGGGATCGACGAGTCCTGGAAATTTCAGGTTGCCGCTTATCCAGATCATCCTGAGCGCAACAACAAGTCTTTGAAAACGCTGGTGAAATACGCCAGAAAGCTGGGTATTCCAACGGTCTTCTGGAACAAGGAAGACGGGGTGCATTTTGAGCGATTTATCGATTCAGCGCGCTTATTTGATTACATTTTCACAGTGGATGAAACCTGCATTCCCCGTTATCGGCAGCATGTGGCCGAGAATGTATACGTAGGTACGTTGCCGTTTCCGGTGCAACCGCTTTTCCATCGCTTTACCGGGTTTGATTTCAAATATCATACTGCCAATTTTGTGGGCAGTTACAGCCGGCATATGCATGATGTCCGTCGGTATTGGCAGGATTCCGCCTTCCAGGCCTGTTCAGACTCCGGGTTGGGTTTGATCGTTTATGATCGTAATTCCGATAGGAAAGCGGCCCACTATCGTTACCCGACTCTGCCTTCTGTGCAGGTGCGCCATGCCATTAAGCACGCCGCAACCGCGATGGTGTATAAAGACAATCTGGTAACGCTGAACGTCAATACGATTGTCGATTCGCCCAGCATGTATTCACGCCGCCTTATAGAGGCGCTGGCCTGCGGCGCGGTCATTGTGTCCAATCCGAGTCTTTCAATGGAACGCATGTTCAGCGAGTTTTGCCATGTGGTCAGCACCCGGGAGGAAATGATGGCAACATTCGAGCGGCTCAAACATGGTCCGTCGGACGATGATCTTGCGCGTGCCCGTGCGGGCGCAGAGTTTGTATTGGCTAATCACACCTGGGAAGATCGCTTGCAGCAGTTGGTGCAAACACTGGGACTGATTGCATGACCGGCAGGCAGCAGGCGATGGTGGATCCACAGGTTTCATCGTATGTTGTCAGTCCATTGGATATTGGTCTTTGGCGCAACCGTACGCTGCCTGCTTTTCTTGATGCACCGCTGAAAGTGGCCTGCTTTGGTACTGCGAGCGGCACCGTGCGTCTGGGCTGGGGGCGTAAAAAGAGTGGCTTGCGAGCAGTCCGGCTGGCCTCCGCTGCCGGCGGGCGGTTCTGTTTGCTGGAAGACGGCTTTTTGCGTTCTGTCGGCCTGGGGGTGCACGAACCGCCATTGTCCGTGCTGCTAGATCACCAGGGTATTTATTACGATGCAGGCAGCCCGTCCTGGCTGGAGCACCTGATTGCGCAGCCGCTGGATTCTGCTGCCGCCGCCCGGGCAAACGTGTTGGTCGCGCTGTGGCGTCAGCACCGCGTTTCCAAATATAACCATTTGCCTGAATTTACTGGTTCGCTGCCCGCGCGCTACGTGCTGTTGGCCGACCAGACGTTTGGCGATGCTTCCCTGCGCTACGGCCAAGCCTCGGTAAAGGATTTTGCCGTGATGCTCGATAGCGCATTGCAGCGCCACGCCGATTGCGACGTGTTGATCAAGATTCACCCGGATGTATTTGCCGGCCACAAGAAAGGGCACTTTGATCTGGCTGCGCTGCAAAATAACCCGCGAGTCCGGGTTCTGGCAGATAATGTTCATCCGCCTCGCCTTATAGAGCAGGCGCAGGCTGTGTATACCGTGACCTCGCAGATCGGGTTTGAGGCACTGCTGTGGGGCAAACCCGTCTTCACATTTGGCATGCCATTTTACGCGGGATACGGGCTGACCACGGATGCCCTGCCCGCGCCATCGCGCCGCCAGCCGGCCTCGCTGGAGCAGTTAGTTCATGCGGCACTGGTTCGTTATGCGCGCTACTTGGATCCGGAAACCGGCACGCTCTGCGAGCCCGAGCGGCTGATTGAGTGGATGGGGCTGCAACGCCGTATGCGTAACCGTTTTGACTCACCCGTTTACGCACCCAACTTTTCCCGCTGGAAAAAGCCCATTGTGCAGCGGTTCTTTCAGGGCTCAGAGGTCCGGTTTCTGAAAAAAACCGGTGATTTTTCAGGCGAAGGCACCTTGGCGGTCTGGGGGCGACCTGCGGATATGGAGCAATTTGCCGACCAGCGTGTGTTTCTGGAAGACGGTTTCCTGCGTTCGGTGGGCCTGGGCGCCGACCTGGTGCAGCCCTTATCCTGGGTGATTGATCGCACCGGCATTTATTATGATTCCAGCCGCGCCTCGGATCTGGAAAATATTTTGCGAACGGCCGTGTTTGACGATTCACTGCGTCGGCGCGCCGCGGCGCTACGCGAACGGATTGTGGCCGCGAACCTGACCAAGTATAACGTCGGATCCGGGCGATGGCAGCGTCCGGCTGAGGCCACTCAAGTGATCCTGGTGCCGGGCCAGGTGGAAACGGACGCATCCATCAAGTACGGCTCTCCGGTGGTCCGGCGCAATATGGATCTGCTCAAGGCTGTACGCAACGCCAATCCGGATGCCTACGTTGTTTATAAACCGCACCCTGATGTGGTGGCTGGCCTGCGTGCCGCGGGGCAAAATGAAGAACGGGCATTGGATTGGTGCGATGAAGTGGTGGTGGATTACCCCATGGGCGAGCTGTTTGCATTAGTCGATGAAGTGCATGTATTGACTTCGCTGGCTGGCTTTGAGGCGCTGTTGCGTGGCCGCAAGGTGGTCACGTTGGGGCAGCCTTTTTATGCCGGATGGGGGCTGACGGATGATAAGAATCCCGTTGCACGGCGCGATCGCCAGTTATCCCTGGACGAACTGGTCGCCGGCGTGTTGATTTTATACCCCTCCTACGTGAGCCGGCGCTCTGGTCGCTACACTACGCCGGAAAGTGCCCTGGATGAGCTGCTGGACTGGAAGGTCGCAGGGGTAAGCGCAATGCCCCCATGGCGCAAGGCGATACGCCCTGCGTTGGGATTGATCGCCCGGCTTCGCGGCAAACGCTGAGGGAAGTCGCTATGACGGCTGGATCGACGGGCCAACCACATCCGTCATTTTCCGACAAGCGCGGGTTAGTGTGTGCTCAACGGGTGCGCAATGCAGAGTGTTCCTCTATTTCCTGCTCGAAGGTTTTGCCGCAAAGTTTGCAACGATCCTCATAACTCGGATCGCAGGAGACTTCGATCATTTCATCGGCATCTTCGAACGCGCTCATTTCAGAGGCCGCACAGGCGTTGCACACAAGGACATTTGTATGTACGGCATTGAGGTCCTCGGGCTCCTGGCCTGAGTAGATAGAAAACATTTTCATATCGTCTCCGTTATAACTTATTGTATTTTTAGTATTTCTGTCATTATAGCGGCTTGGTCGGCATTTGAGTTATTAGTGTTTTTGCTGTTATTTACGGTTTTTGGCCTGTTGTACTGCCATATGATTGACGGCACAACAGGCCTGAAATACAACAATTTTTACAGCCACGTTCGTTATTTCCTCTTCATTTTCCTCATTCCCCCTGCAAATACCCCATCACCTTCTGCGCAATCACCCCCGACACCCGCTCATTGGCTTCTTGTGTCAGGCCGGCAATATGTGGCGTCAATATCAGGTTTGACATATCCGGCAGGCTATTTTCCGCCTTTACTGGTTCGTCCTCAAAGACATCCAGCGCTGCGCCGCGCAGTTTACCTGCCTGCAGGGCGGCTACCAACGCCTGTTCATCTACAATTCCACCGCGTGATGTGTTGATCAGTATGGCCTGGTCTTTCATCCTGGCAATGCGGTCGGCATTGATCAGATGGCGGGTATCCTTTGTCAAAGGGGTATGCAGGCTTACAACGTCACTGTGTTGCAGCAGTTCGTCCAATGACATTTGCATTGCACCGGTTTCGGCCCAGATGGGGCTGTCTGAGCTGAGCATGGGGTCGTACGCTGCAATCTTCATTCCCAGTGCGCTTGCCAGCCTGGCCGTGAGCCTGCCGATGCCGCCAAAGCCCACCAGACCCAGTGTACGTTCGGCGACTTCCAGGCCATTGCTGAGCTGGGGGCGTGGCCATTGTCCTGCGGTCACCTGGGCGCTGGCCAGGTAAGCGCCTCGCAGCAGCAGGAATGTGCTCGCAATCACATATTCGGCAACCGCCTGTGCGTTGGCGCCGATGGCCGGGTAAACGGTAATGCCTTTGTCTGCGCACAGGTCCATGTCGATATTGTCCAGGCCTACGCCCAGTCTGCCCACGACTCGCAGGTTGGGGGCGTGTGCCAGTAGCTCGGCGTTAACCTGGGTACGATTGCGTACGATCAGGGCATTGGCATTGGCCAGCCCTTCAAATAGTGCTTCCTGGTTATCGACAAGCGCTGGCCGATAGTCCACCTGCGCTATCTGGCGCAGGCGATCTACTGCCGGTTCATCCATAAATTCAGAGATGACAATGGTGTTGGTCATGTTAAATGTCAGATTCCAGATGTGATTTAGTTGACTTTGATGTCGGCATCTTTAATGGTTTTGGCCAGTTTTTCGATCTGGTCATGTAGATAAGTTTTGAACTGGTCTGGTCCCATCGGGTCGGGGATGAATCCGAGCTTGATCAATTGCTCACCCATGGCTTTTTCTCCAACAACGGCGGTAACCTTATCGCTGATTTCCTTGACTAGCGCTGGGTCGGTACCTTTGGGGGCCATCAGGCCTGTGAAGTTGTCGACCATCAGCCCGGGCAAACCGGCTTCTGCCGTCGTGGGCACGTCCGGTACGGCGGCGGCGCGTTTTTCAGATGTGATGGCCAGCGCCCGCAGCTTGCCTTGCTGTACGTAGGCCAGGGATTCCGGATAATTGGAGAACACCACGTCAATCTGTCCGCCAATCAGGTCAACCATGGATGGCGCGCCTCCTTTATATGGGACATGTGTCATTTTGGTTTTGGTCAGGTCCTGGAATAGCGCCATGGCAATGTGTGGTGGGGTACCGGTGCCGCTGCTGCCGACGTTCAGGGTTTTTTTCTTGGCGGTGTCGATCAGGTCCTGCAGTGTTTTGATGGGGCTGTTTTGCGGCACGACGACCATGATGGCGGATGAGGCGATTTTCGCGACGGGAACAAAGTCCTTTTCTATGTCGTAGCCGGCCTTCGGTCCGAACAGCGTTTTATTGACGGCATGGGTCATGGTAATGGCCAGCCAGGTGTTGCCATCCGGTTTGGCGCGGGCCGCTTCGGCAGGTCCCAGGTTGCCATTGGCGCCGGCCTTGTTGTTGACTACGATATTCCAGCCGGTTTTATCGCCTACGCCCTTGGCAACCATGCGGGCAGCCACATCGGTCAGCCCGCCGGGTGCGAAGGGAACAATGTAAGTAACATATTGATTGGGCTTGAATTCAGCCTGCGCCGCGGGGGCCACAATCGTGGTGCCTGCACAGAACAATGACAACAGTCCGAATTTGAGTATGCTGCGTTTTGTTGCGGTGTGACGATGTTTCATGGGGTGTCTCCTCCACGATTGTGAGTGGCGGCCGGCCTGGTTTTTTATACCGGCCACCAGAGGTCAGGCGCTCTCGAACAGTCGTGTCAGGACAAATTCGCGGTGGCCCAGTGCTTCGGCTGATGTCCAGCGACCGTTGGCGGTTGCCAGCATGCATTCGAGCAGTTTGTCTCCTGCCTGGTCCAGATTGATTTCACGCTGCAGCAGGCCGGATGTGTCCACATCAACGTGTTCCGACATGGTTCTGACTGTACGCGGATTGGCGCAAATCTTGATCACCGGCAGGATCGGATTGCCGATCACATTGCCCTGGCCGGTGGGGAAAAAGTGCACCGCATAGCCAGAGGCGGCACAAAGCGTGACCATTTCGGCGGCGGCCGAAGATGAATCCATGAACCACAACCCTTTGCCTGTGGGCGCTTCGGCCTTGTCTAGCACGCCATCGACCATGCATTTTTTGCCGATTTTCTGGATATTGCCCAGCGCCTTTTCTTCAATCGTCGTCAGGCCACCGGCAATATTGCCTTTGGTCGGCTGCGATTCGGACAGATCAGAGGTTTTCCAGCGATTGATCATATCCTGATAGCGATTGAACATGAACATGAAGTCTTCGCGCACTTTGTCGTTGGCGCAGCGGGCGGCCACGATCTGTTCGCCGCCGGTCAGCTCCGAGGTTTCGCCAAACACAAGTGTATTGCCCGTGGCATACAGTTTGTCAAAGGCATCGCCTACGGTCGGGTTGGCGCCGCAGCCCGATGTGGTATCGGATTCGCCGCATTTCGTGGAGACCCAAAGCTCGGAAATGGGGCACTCAACACGTTCCAGCGCCGTGGCGTAATGCACGAATTCCTTGGCCTTTTTAGAGGCGCGCATAATGGTGTCATGATCGCCGTGCAGTTCGATGGAAAAGCCCGCTACCGGTTTGCCGGTCTGAGCGATGGCGTCGACCACTTTTTTGGTCCAGCCTTCTTCAATGCCGATCACAACTACGGCGGCGACGTTGGGGTTGCAGCCCGTGCCGATCAGCGTGCGAAAGTGCAGATCAAGGTCGGCGCCAAATTGCAGGCGTCCGTAAGGGTGCGGAATGCCGATAGTGCCCTTGATGTTGTTGGCAACAGCTTCAACTGCTGCGTTTGAAATATCGTCTACAGGCAGAATCACAACGTGATTGCGTATGCCGACGCGCCCGTTGTCTCTTCTGTAGCCGCGGAATGTGGTGTTCGAATCAATAATGGCCATGAGGAAAATCCTTGCTCTGAATGTCTGTCGATAGCGGTTGTGGCAGTGCGTTCGCAGTGCTTACCAGCGCTTGGTTTTGATGTTGTGCACGTGGGCGTGGTCGCCGGCGCTGATGGGTGCAACCACTTTGCCGATATCGACACTGTATTTAAAGACGGTGTCGCCATCTTTCATGTCCACCAGGGCTACCTTGTGGCCAATGGGAATGTCCTGGGTGGCTTTGACAGTAATGATTTTGTCTTCTTCCATATTCCAGCAGGACAGTTCCATTCCGGCCGTAATGCCTTCGACGACGGCAACGGCAACGGTGTCCTTTGAATCATGCAGTACGGCATGGATCATCGTTTTCTCCTTTGATTGACAATTTGGATGTGTTTCATTGCTAGCAGATTTAGTGAATGATAATTGCAATATTCATCCAAGTCAACTATATCATCTATATGAATTATGCAAAAAATCATTACTAGCGAATTCTGCTGGCGCTGGGGGCGCAAGCCGTGGCATCATTGGTGCAAGTCATTTAAAATCTGCCACCTATGAACAATAAAGATTTCTTTTTACCGGGCACGCCCCTTTATTTTGCAGTCAAGCAGTCGCTGCTGGCGGCGCTCGCAAGTGGCGAGTGGGTTCGCGGCCAGGCTATCCCGCCAGAAAATCAGCTGGCCGAAAAATTCGGTGTATCGATTGGTACGTTGCGCAAGGCCGTCGATGAACTGGTCAGTGAACATATTCTGATTCGCCATCAGGGACGTGGCACCTTCGTTGCCACGCACGAGAGCGATCAGCATTTTTTCAAATTTTTCCGGATCCAGCGCAGGGATGGCTTCAAGGCGTATCCTACGACGCGTCTGCTGAAATTTCGTCGCAGGAAAGCGACGCGCGAGGCCAGCGAGCGCTTGCAATTGCCCAAAGACGCCAACGTGTTCCATTTTTTTAATCTGCTGAGTCTGAACAGTGATCTGGTCATGGTTGACGAAATCCAGGTGCCGGAAATTCTTTTTGCTACATTGAATGAGCAGAGCCTGGACGAGCGTTCAAGTACGCTGTATAACTTTTATCAGAATAATTTTGGCATCAATATTGTCGATACCCGCGAAAAGCTCAGCGTTTGCCAGGCCGACAGTGCGGTGGCGGGCTGGCTGGATGTGGCGCAAGCTACGCCCTTGTTGTTGATTGACCGCACCGCTTACACCTATCAGGATCGCCCGGTGGAGTGGCGTCAGACGCGCGTCAATACCGCCAAATACGAGTACATTGCCAAAGACTGATAAGGCAGCTCGCGGTTAGCGCAGGCGGTGGTTTGGCTTGCGGCCTGGAGCATTGTGTCGTCGTGCGTGAAAACTGACAAGGAATCGGGTTCGTGTTGTGCTCTGCCTTCCCATCTCAAAGATCGTGTTGCCCCTGCTTGGGATGCTGAATAATAAGCGTGCGCTTGCATTCAGGTTCGGGCAACACGTCGGGTGCAATGCCAAGTGAAATTTCTTCAAGACATCTGCGATTGTCGCAGGCGTGTGTTGAACCAGTTAATAAAACCATTGCCATTTGAATGGCGCATGCGAAGGTTCTCTGTCCAGGAAATATGTCCGCTAATAGTGCATAATGAGCTGTTAACGTAAGCACACATTTCAAAACATAACGTACGGTGTATATATTGTGCTTTCATCGTTCTTTTTTTACAAAAAATACAAAATAGGTGTTTCAAGGGGGTGGCAACCAACGATGTTTTATATAGAATACGCCCCGTACGAATGATATTCACCTATCCATCGTACTTTTGCACCCTGGCTCACAAGAGCCAGGGTATTTTTTTGTTTCGATGTGCGTGCAGGCGCGCTTGGCAGCTAAAACGCAGCGCCATTGAATGCGACTGCTGTACGCGACAAGTTACACGCACAAAGCGATTTCTGAATATGCTTCTGTTCTGCTCTGGTCTCACTTGCTTGTGACGGGGCAATTCTTCTTGTTTTCGGATATCCGATTAATAATTAATAATCATGTGTGCACGCTGGCGCGCGCATAAGCTTACGATGAACTGACTGTCGCTTGGGTTCGTGGCTCCAGTTGTTTTGCAAGCGCCTTGCGGTCTACTTTTCCGACTGCATTTTCCGGAAGGGCATCAAGAACAAAAATCGCGGCAGGGTGATAGATTCGAGGCAGATGTGTTTTAAGCAGCGCATGCACATCATCGATATTAATGTCGTTATTTCGTGACGTTATGAAGGCCACGGGCACTTCGCCCAGGTCTTCATCGGGTTGGCCGATCACGCAGCAATTGGCTACATCTTCATGCATGGCAATCACATGCTCTATCTGCGATGGTGAAATATTCTCTCCGCCACGAATGATGACATCCTTGATACGGCCTGTAATGTACAGAAAACCGTCATCGTCGGCGTAGCCGATATCGCCGGTGGGTAGCGGCCCGACCTGCGGATCCAGCTGGCCAGGTGCAGAAACACCCACATAACCCAGCATCAGGTTATCGCCATCTATACAGATCTCGCCATTGGTATGGGCAGCAGTAATACGTTCACCATTTGCCGAAAGCAGGAAGATATCCTGGTTACTTAGCGGCTTGCCGATAGAGCCGATTTTTCGTTGTGTCGGCGGGTTCATGGTAGATGTGCAGGTGGCCTCGGACAGGCCATAGGAAATCACCAGCGGTTGCCCAAGATAGCTTTCGATTTTCTTGTGTAATTCAGTTGTGATAGGAGCGGAGCCGCACCGGGCAAGTCGCAAGTTTCGGACGGCTGCAGCAGGCAAGGGATGCGCCAGCATGCGTGAATACATGGTGGGCACGCCGGTAATGATGGTCGGACCAACGGTAGCCATCAGTTGCGGCATGGCCTGCGCAGAAAAACGCGGTGCAAAATAAATGCAGGCGCCAACGGCCAGCGGGCTAAAGAGCTGATTGTTCAAGCCATTGGTGTGGTAAATAGGCATGACATGCAGCAGTATGTCATCTGCCGTCAGTTCTGTCATGGCGATCACACCACGAGCGTTGTTCAGTACCCCGCGATGGCTTTCCAATACGCCTTTGGGTTTGCCGGTACTGCCCGATGTAAAGAGCATGAGCGCTGGGTTCGATGGCGACACGGTGGTTGGCCAGTACGGCTGTGCATCGGCAAGAGTCAATGGGTTTATGACGTAAATATCGTCGGTGCCTGCATCGCGCGCCAGATCGTCCGAGAGCAGCCAGGTGAGCCCGCCGCTTTGCAGGCGTAGCGCCCGTTCTGTGGGACTCAACCCGGGCTCCAGAGGGCAGGGGCAGGCGCCCGCAACCATCACCGCCAGCAGCGTTATCACGGCGTCCAGCCCGCGTTCCATATTGATGGCAACGCGCGACTGTTCATCCACACCGGCGACGCGCAGGCGTCCGGCCAGTTGCGATACCAGGGTGTAAAGCTGGCCGTAGCTGATGTGTGTACTGGCGTCCTGCAGGGCAATGCGGTTTTCAATCGAGGCGGCGCGCCAGATTGATTGCCAGTCATTCAGAATGGTTGAGGTTGGCACCATCAATGGTCTCCTAGCGCAGCGTGACCGCAGCGTCTTTTTCGAATTGCCCGTCCGGGTCCAGCGATTGCAGCGCCGCGATTTCCGCGTCTGTTGGGCCTGCGGTGGGTTTGGCATCGCTGTGGTCGAAAGTAAAACCCGTTCGGCTGACTACTTCGTCTATGGATGATTCCGGATGAAATGATTGCAACGCCAGTCGATTGTCCTTTTTTATGAAGACGGCAATGGGTGTAACCACGCCATGAAAGCCGCCCCAGGATGTGCGAAAATCCAGTTTTTCCACAAAGGTGCGTGGGGAGTGTTCGGTGCGCCAGGTGCAGGCGCGCCTGGCTGTGGGCAGCATGACGGCGCCGCCACCGCCGCCGGGTAAGCGCACCTTGGGCGAATGCCAGTCGCCGATGACCGAGTTGTTGGCGTTGCCTTCGCCATCGATCTGGGCAGCGCCAAGGTAGGTCAGGTCCATTTTGCCGCGGGTGCACAGATCATAGAAATCTTCATTGGCAAAGATGGAGGCCGATTGCTGTGCCAGCACCGGGTCGGAACTGGACAAGGGGATCATCGAAGGCGTGGGGTCCACGCCGCCAGCCACGTTGATGTAAATGAAATCCCATTCATAGGCTTTTTTTGCCATCAGGCAGGCCAGCATGGGCATGGTAGAGTTGACGCCACTAAACGTGATTTCGTTGGGTCGGATAAAGCGGGCCAGATTGGTAACGATGTAGGAAAAAGGGGACCAGTTGTTCTGCATTATGCGTGTTCCTGTAATTCGGGTGCGGCATCCATGTGCTGGTTCAAAGCGGTCTGGTCCGGATCCAGATAGGCCTGCACTGCCGGATAATCTATTTCGTAATCGGGCCAGCATGAACCAGGCCAGGCGCCGTTTGGAACGATGCTGAAGGCTTCTACCATGAAGTACGGAATGAGGGTGGTTTCCGGGTTGTCTGTAAAGACGGTGTCTTCCACCAGTTTCTCGGCAACGACCAGCACGCTTTTGGCCGAACGCGACATGATGCGATCCCAGTGATAGGTGCCCAGTACGCGCACATTGCCCTTACGGTCCACTTCATTGGCATGTATTACGGCGTAATCCGGCTGTATTGCCGGAATCACCCACACCTCTTTTCCGGAACCATAGGGATCAGCAATTTTCACCCAGTTATTCAGTTGTGCCAGTTCGCTGCCCTCGATGCCGCCGCAGGGTTGAAAAGGGATGCCGAAGGCCGCCGCGCGCAAACCCGCTGTCAGCGTCGCACAGGCGTGCTCTTCAAGCGCCAGTCGCTGCTGCTCGACGGCTTTGCGGTAATATTGCGCCAGGCCGAAGTTACCCTCCATGGCCACAATACCGGCACGCGCTTTGGTGGCGTTACCGGTACGGCACAAAATATCGATGTCATAGCCCGGAGACTGTTTGATAATTTCCAGGTCCTGCTTGTTTTGCCGAATAAGTTCACGCACAAACGAAAAGGGGCCGCGATGCAAAAAGCTGCCGCCCAGCGCCAGCGAGGCACCATTGGGGACACGGCTGACCAAGTCCTGCAGCGATACGCATTTTTCAGTCTGGTTAAATCCTGATGTCATGATGGTCTCCAGATTATTGATTGGGTTTCAGGTAGGACCGGATTCGGTCCTTAAGGCCGGGCGCCGCCGCAGAGCGCACCAGGGCAGCCAGGTTCTGGTCCGATTCCGCATTGGCATACAGGACCTGGTACATATTGCGCCGGGTGGTATCGGACAAAATGGCGTTATTGGCCTGAGCCTGTTCAATCACGTCCGGCCACTCGGGCTGGTCCTGCAATGCCTGCATGAAGCCGATGTTCAAGGCTTCGCTGGCATCGAAGGTGCGTGTACTCGACAGGATATCCAGCGCGTTCTGGGTGCCGACAATATTTTGAAAACGGCGTGTCCCCAGAATAAGGCCGAACTTGATGCCGGGAAAGCGAAAGGTGGTGCCGTTGGCGGCAACGCGACGTTTGCAGGACGCGATAATATCGGCGCCGGCGCCAAAATTGCGTCCATGGCATAAGGCCAGTGTCATGGCCGGCGAAGTTGCCAGCAGGTCCAGCATGATTTCGATCTGCACGATTCGTTGCAGCAGATCGCCTTCGCTTGCCGTTTCCAGGTCGGTGAAGTCGAACCCGGCGCAGAAGTTCTTGCCATTACCCCTGAATATCAGAAGTGAAATATTTTCCTCATGGGCCTGCTGTATGCCGTCCGTGAGCGCCTGTACAAGCGCGGGGGACAGGGCGTTCATTTTCTCGGGCCGGTTCAGGGTGAAGGTCCACGACTGTGCGCAGCGTTCAATAATCAACGGTTCGCTCACGCGTCTTCTCCCTGCGTTGTAATGGTCGACAAAACTTCACCGTTGTGTTCGCCAAGCGCTGGCGGCCCGACGGCGATCCGGCTTGTCTGTCCGTCAAAACGGATCGGCGAGGCAAAGGTCCTGGCGGTCAGCCCGTTGGGCAGGGGAATGTTTTGCACCCAGTTCATATGCGCCACCTGTTCATCCGCCAGTACATCCGAGTATTGATTGATCGGCGCGCAGGGCACGCCGGCCGCACGGAACTGTTCAAGCCAGTATTGCGCATCTTCAGATGCAAAAATGGATTCCATGATTTCGAGCAAAGCCTGCTGGTGTTGCGCGCGTAGCGATGTGCTGGTGAATCTTTCATCATCAAACAGCTCAGGGCGTCCCACTACCTGACATACCGATTTCCACAGGGAGTTGTTGCCGGCGGCCATGCCGAAGTATCCCTGCTTGCAGGGAAACACCTGATAGGGGGCGTTGCGCGGATGTGCAGAGCCCAGCTTGCGCGGATTGTTGCCGCTGCCGAAGTATTCGGATGTCTGCAACGCTGCGATGCCCAGTGTCGCGCCCAGCATGGAAATATCTATATGGGTGCCTTCTGCGTTGCGCTCGGCCATTCGCAGGGCCGACACGATGGCAAAGGCAGCGTATAGTCCGGCAGAAAAATCAGACACCGGCACACCGCACTTGACTGGTGGCCCATCGGCTTCGCCGGTCACACTCATGAGTCCGCTCATGGCCTGTACGGTCAGGTCGAACCCGCCTTCCTGACTGCGCGGACCACTCTGGCCGTAAGCGGAAATGGAGCAGTATACGATTTGCCGATTCAATTTCCTGATATCGGCGTAGCCCAGGCCGAGCCGGTCCATCACGCCAGGACGATTGTTTTCCAGCACAATATCGGCCGAGCGCATGAGCTGGCGGGCAGCCTGCACGTCGGCGGGGTTCTTCAGATTGAGTGTGACCGATTTTTTGTTCCGGTTCAGCGAAGCGAAATTTTCGCTGTATCCATCGCTGATGGGGGGCCAGCTTCTGAGGGTATCCCCTCCATCCGGATGTTCGATCTTGATCACGTCGGCGCCCATATCGGCCAGCAGCATGCTGCAAAAGGGGCCCGCAGCAACATTGCAGATTTCGATGACTTTTACGCCTTGCAGCGTGGCTTCTTGCTTCATGTTTAGTTGCTCACAGAATGGTTTGAATTAGTTTGATTCGCCAAAATAACCACACCGGTATCCCGACTCGCGGGAAATGTCGCGGGCGGCATCCAGCACCAGCGGCGACCAGCGCTTCATGTTTTCAATGGTCAGTCTTTCCAGCGGTCCCGAGATGCCCAGGGCGGCAATCACCTTGTTATGTCCGTCAAAGATCGGCGCGGCGATCCCGCCAACGTTACCGCGCCACTCGCCCCTGTTGATAGCGTAACCAATGCGTGCGATGTTGGCCAGCTCGTCTTTGAGCGCAGCCAGTGACGTGAGGGTGTTTTCGGTATGCCGGACCAGATCGGCTGAATGACGGTTGAGATATTCATCATTCTGGAAGGCCAGCATGGCCTTGCCGGTCGCCACCGCATAGGCGGGTGCGCGACCGCCAATAATGGAATAGGCGCGTACCGGATTGGGGCTGTCGATTTTGTCGATGTAAATGACATCGAGCTGGTCCAGTACGGAAAGGTGTACGGTTTCCTGCGTCTGTAGCGCGACGCGGCGCATCAGCGGCGTCGCAATCTTGCGCACATCCAGGCGGGCAAGCCGTTGTGCCGCCAGTTCAAAAACCTTCAAGGTGGGCTTGTAGCCGCTCGAATGACTGCTTTTTTCCACGTAGCCGGCTGCGATCAGTGTCTGCAGGGTGCGGTGCGTATTGCTTTTGGTCAGGCCGGATGCCACCGCAAGATCATCAATCGTATTGGGCTGATCTTCCTGGGCGCAAATGATTTCAAACAGCCGCAGACCTTTTAGCAAGGTTTTATCCATATAAATCTCAAATATTGATACTAAAAATCCTATATATTAATATTCTAAATATAGAACCATTAATTCGTTGACCGCATTTTTATTATATGCGATTCTCTTTTTTATACAACAAATAGAATTCAAATTCCAAATGTTGGGAACTAATAAAAAGGAGCGAGACAATGAAATGGTTTTTGAAGACAAGCGGGGCGCTGTGCCTGATCTTGTCCAGTACGCTGGCGCTTGCCGCAAACTGGCCGGCCAAGCCGATCACCCTGGTGGTGCCGTATCCTCCGGGAGGCGCAACAGATTTTTCGGCCAGGATATATGCGCAATATCTGCCCAAGCTTCTGGGCGCCACGGTGGTGGTGGAAAATCGTGCCGGCGCGGGCGGAGAAATTGGGGCGGAAGCCCTATCCCGGGCGGCGCCCGATGGGTACACCATGCTTTTTGGTGCTATAGGCAGTCACGCAATCAATTCGGTATTACCGTCCAAGCCCAAAACCTATAAATTTCCCGATGCTTTCGAAGGCGTTTCGTTTGGCACGGCCGTGCCATTGGTGGTTGCCGTGCGCAACGGTTTGGGCGTCAATACGCTGGACGAACTGGTGAGCAAAATAAAGCAAACGCCTGGCAAGATAACTTACGGCTCTGCCGGGGTGGGATCGTCCCAGCATATGGCTGCTGAAAAATTTCAACTGGCAACCGGCACCAAGCTATTGCATGTGCCATACAAAGGCAGTGGCCCGGCAGTGACGGATTTGCTGGGCGGACAGATTGATATGGTGATCGATACCCTGACTACGCTCTATCCGCAGATCAATAGCGGCAAAATCAAATTCCTTGCCGTCACGACTGCTGATCGTGTTCCGACCATTCCGGATGTGCCGACATTGAAAGAACTTAACATCAAGGATTATGTGCTGACAACCAACTACGGATTGCTGGCGCCGGCTGGTACACCCAAAGACATTGTGCAGAAAATGTCCGAGGCAATGCAGACCGTGGCTGCCCAAAAAGAAGTACAGGACAAGTTGATTGCTTCGGGAGCCAAAGCCTATGCAACCACGCCGCAGCAAACAGAGCAACTGCTGCTGGATGAAGTCACAAAATGGTCCGACGTTGCCACTCGTGCCAAAGTTGAATGACATTGGAGTGACAGCATGGACGCAAGTTGCCGGTTAGGGATTGTCGGCGGAGGATCGGTCGGCATTTCATTTTTGGCGCAGTTGGTTGGGCATCTTGAAAACGATGGAAACAGTGCAAGCAATACGCCTGCCTGTCACATTACGCTGTTCGAGCCAGCCGAAAAGATCGGGCATGGCACCGCCTACCAGCACGATCTGAATACCAATCTGCTCAATGTGCCGGCGGGCAATATGTCGCTGTACGACAAGCACCGTTCTCACTTTGTGCAATGGCTGGCGGCGCAGCCCGAAGCCCTTTTGCAATCATATGGCATCCGCAATATTGATCCTGCCGCATTTTATCCGCGTCCGCTGTTTGGCCGATATGTTCATGAGCAGTTCGACCGTATCGTTGCCCAGGCTGCGGCGCTCGGTATACAGGTACAGGTGGTGCGCAACGCTGTGGTGGCGATTACCCGCCATGCAGCCGGGCAAGGGCAGGCGTATGAGCCAGGGCAAGGGCAAGAGGCACAATCGCAGTTTCAACTGACAGACCTTGCTGGCGCAAACTATATCGTTGATCAACTGGTCCTGTGCAATGGCAATCTGGCGTCTGACAAGTTTGATGCGCTGGTGCCATGCGCGGGGTTCATGAATAGTCCCTATCCGGTCAGTGCCTTGTCACAAACCATTGTCGCCGACGCTACCGTGGCAATTCTGGGGACCAATCTAAGCGCCATTGATGCCGTTGTTGCATTGAAGGCGCACGCGCACGGTGGGCAGATTCATTGCTTTTCCCGGCAAGGCGTGCTGCCTGCTGTGCGAAGTGTTCATCCGACCCATATCCCCTGTCGCCTATCGCGCTCAGACGTACACGCGATGGCGCTTGCCAAAGGAGGACGACTGGGCCTGGACGATGGAGTCCAGATGCTGCGAGAGCAGATGCTGGCGATTGACCCTGGCTTTGACATTCGTGATATTGAAGGCGGCAGTGCAGATGCAGCGACCCTGCTCGATCACGAGTTGCAGGCAGCATGTAGCGGACCGCGCCCCTGGCAGGCGGTGCTGGCGGCAGCCAATGAAGTGATAGATTTGCTTTGGTTTTATCTGGATCAGCCGGCCAGACGGCAGTTCCAGTCACGCTGGCGCTCGCGGTGGATGTCGCGTCGGGCAATGTTTCCGGTGCAAAATGCTCGTCAATTGCAATGCCTGATCGAGGCAGGGCAGTTACATATCCATGGTGGTTTCCAGGCGTGTGAAGCGCTGGCCGATAGGCAAGGCTTTGTGTTGCATTCTCGTGATGCAGCGGGTGCATTGCAGCAACAGGTGTGTGACGTCGTGATCAATGCAACGGGGTTTTCCCAGGACGTACGCCAGTCGGCTGACCCGCTTGTCACGCAACTGCTGCAATCGGGCCTGGCGCGCGCCAGCGAATATGGCGGCTTTGAGCTGGACTTTGACACAGGATGCCTGGTCAGCGCAAATGGCACTATTGCAAACGACATTACTGTGCTGGGCAGCCTGGCTTGTGGTACCTATTTCTGGACGGTTTCCATGGATGTGAATGCCCGGCTGGCCAACAACCAGGCAATGCGCCTGGCAGGCAAGCTATGCCAGCAGCGTCTGGCACAGGTAACCGGTGTGCCGGAAGGAGCTGACGCTGCTACACAAGTGTAATAAGTCATAAACCGTCTGCAGGCATCAGGCAGCAAAGCGCAGTCAAGGACAAATCAGCAAACAGAATCAGTAAGCGAATATCAGTAGCAATAAGAATAGAGCTAAAAGCTATTTTATTAAATCGCTGTTTGTCTGTATAAACCATATTCTAATTGAGAGAAACTGCAATGATACTATTGAGAAAAATGACGGTGCAGTGGCTTAATGCCATGTGTGCCATTTGCGCATTGGGCAGCACTTCGGTGGCCGTTGCTGCCACTGCTGACCAGGACTACCCCAATAAACCGATTCGATTGATCGTGTCCTACCCGGCCGGCGGCAGTGTCGACGTTGCAGCTCGCATTCTCCAGGAACCGCTGACCAAGGGTCTGGGGCAAAGTGTGGTGATCGAAAACAAGGGGGGCGCCGGAGGCACCATTGGTACTGCACAGGTAGCCAAAGCGGCGCCCGATGGCTATACGCTACTGTTGACGCTATCATCGCACACGATCAATCCTGCCATTTATGCGCAATTGCCTTTTGACACGGAGAAGGATCTGGATCCTGTGTCCATGGTTGCATCAGCGCCCCAGGTGTTGGTGGCGCATCCTTCGTTCAAACCCTCAACGGTTCCAGAGCTCATCGAGTACGCCAAGGCCGCAGACAAGCCAGTGATCTATGGTTCAGCAGGTGTCGGCTCGCCCAGTCATATTGCAGGTGAATTGTTCAAGAAGCTTGCACAGGTCCAGTTGACCCATGCGCCGTATCGCGGTGGCGGTCCGGCAACCGTGGATGTGCTGGGTGGACAGATACCGCTGCTCTGGGTATCGCTGCCGGCAGTGACCCAGTACATTCGCAATGGCAAACTCAAGGCGCTTGCCGTATCCACGAAAGAGCGCACGCCAGTGGTCCCGGATGTGCCATCGATGGCTGAAACCATAGACGGCTTCAATGTGGATTCCTGGTATGCCATGTTCGCGCCAGCCGGTACGCCGCGACCGATCATTGATAAAATCCAGAAAGTGCTGGCAGACGCCGCCGGCAATAAAACCATACAGCAGGCTTTCCTGGCCCAGGGCGCCGTTGCTGTGGGGGGAACACCGGAAGCGCTCGACGCGGTGGTAAAAAAAGAAATTCCCGCCTGGAAAGCGTTGGCCAAAGAGGCGAATATTAAAATCAATTGAGTGGGAGGGTGCGGCAGGTATTGCCGCAAGGTAAAAGCGCCACTGCCGGGATTCTCCCGGCAGTTTTTTTGTCTCTGATGGCAGCATGGCGTGGCCAGGCCTGCCTCATAGCGAACCTTAATCGAGCCTGATATTGTTCTTTTTGGCTACGGCGTCCCAGCGTGTCAATTCGTTTGCAATAAACGATTTGAATGCCTCGGGTGAGCTGCCTTCAACCTGCATCCCCAGATTGTTCAATTGCTTGATGGTTGCAGGATCTTTAAGGGCGGTGCGGATGGCCTCAGACAGCTTACTGATGACCGGCTCGGGCGTGCCGGCCGGTGCGAAAATGCCGTTCCACTCGCTCACGTCCATTTTTACGCCTTGTTCTTCCATGGTGGCCACATCAGGCAGATCACTGCTTCGTCGGGCAGCAGTGGTGGCCAGCGCTTTCAGTTTCTTGCCACGGATGTACGACATGGCCGAGGCTGCGTTGGCAAAATAGGTATCCACGACACCGCCCATGACATCGACCAGGGCAGGCGCGCCACCCTTATAGGGCACGTGCACGATATCAACGCCGGTTTCCTGTTTGAGCAATTCGCCCACAATGTGTACCGGGCTGCCAATACCGTAGGAGGCAAACGTCAGTTTTCCGGGCGAGGCCTTGGCGGCATCTACATAGGATTTGACGCTGTCATAGGGAGAGTTTGCCGGCACGACCATCAGATAGGGAGAGCTCACGACCTTGGAGACCGCAATAAAATCCTTCAGCGGATCATAGGGCAGTTTGCGCAATACCGGGTTGATGGAAAAAGATGAGGCATCGTACAGCAGGGTATAGCCATCGGCGGGCGCACGTGCGACCTGGGTAGCGCCGATAGAGCCACTGGCCCCTGCCTTGTTCTCTATCACAATCGGTTGCTTCAGGGTGTCGCCCAGCGCTTTGGCAATAATGCGTGCGGCATTGTCTGCGCCGCCGCCGGCAGAGTAGGGCACGATCATGCGGATGGCCTTGCTCGGATAATCGGCAGACCAGGCTGTACTGCTGACCAGCACGCCGCAGCCCAGGGCAAAAGAGATAAGGGTTTTATTCAATGACATATGCATTATGTCCTCCGTGATAATTATGATTATGTAGCTGTATCGTTGTCATAGTATGGCCAGGCCATCACTATACGGTTGCCACGGGGTTGACGGGTGCGCCTACCATGCCGCGCAGATAAATGGGCGGCGCGGTCAGGAAGAAGGCATGACGCTGGTGTTCCCGCAGCCATTTTGCCAGAATCGACAGGTGCCATAGCTCCCCTAATGGCATGCCCAGTTTGACCAGGCAGTGTTCGTGCAGCGGTAGCAGTGGCCCCTGGCCCTTTTCCAGCGTGTAGTTGCGTTTTTCCACCGCATGGTTATCGGCGGCAAGTGCAGACACTTGTGATTGTGTAATCCACTCAAGCAGTTTCGGATCGTTGCCATCCAGCGCGCAGCAACTGGTTTTCAGAATCTCATGGTCAGCCTCGGCATTCAGGTTCAGTGCGATGTCGGCAAGGCCGGTGTGAAAGCATACGATGTCGCCTTTGAGCAGCTCAATCCGGTCCGCCTTCATGACCGCTTCGATATCGGCGAAACTGACCAGCCTTGCCTGGTCGCCAAAATGATGGCGCAAATCGATCAGTACGCCGCGTCCCTGAATCCCGTGTTGCGCCATGGGGTCAATGGACAGCGCGGCGGCACCATTGAAATTGTTGGTGACGGCGTGTTGATGGCTAACGACACGAAAGCCGTTGTAGCCAACCGGCGCTGCTGTGCCTGATCCCTGTGCATCAAAACACGAACAGACATGCCCGAGCGCATCCCATTGCGTTGAATACTGCGGCGACATGGTCACTACGTCGTCGCTCACCACATCGGTAGCGCCGGGCGTATCGGTGCCCAAGGGGAAGTTGAAAATGGGAATGCCGTTTTTCATTGACGGGCGTATCACAGGGCCGGCGCGACGTGGATTAAGAACCGGCTGCCTGGGCACATCCAGCGGCAGGCTCAAGGAAAAGCTGAGCCCTTGCTGTATTTCTCGGGCAGCCCGCACGCGTGCCGTGGCATCAATCAAGTTCAATCTGCCTAGTTGATCGTCTGGGCCGAAGTCGCCCCAGTTGGCTCCTGCCGGGCGTTGTTTCCAGTTGGCGCTTGTGGTCATGGATGCTTCCTGTTAACGCACGATTCCGCGCTGTCTGAATTGATTGATTTGCTGCTCGGAATAGCCATATTCGGCGAGCAGCTCGCTCGTATGTTCCCCGAAGTCCGGCGCCGCCCGTTCGGTGGCGCAGGCCGCGTGGTCCATCTTGATCAGGCCGGTAATACCCTTGTATTTACCGATCTTGCTGTGTGAAAATTCGCGGACCAGGCCTTCGGCCTGAACTTGTGGATGTTCGAACATATCCTGCACAGGTCGGACCATGGCGCAGGGCACCTGGGTGCCAAAATGCACCTCCCATTCTTGCGCACTGCGCTGCTGCAAGGCGTTGCGGATGATGGGTACGATAATGCTGGCGTTTTCGGCGCGTTTGCGTACCGTGTCGTACCGTTCGTCGGTGGCCAGCGCCTGCAGTCCCAGCAAGGTGCACAGCGCCTGCCAGAAGTGCGCAGTATTGGCCGACAGGTAGATAAATCCGTCCTTTGTCGGGTGAATGCCGGTGATGCCGCCCGAGCGCATATCCCGTTCAATGTTCTTGGGTTCGCCCTCTGCCCAGACCAGACGCGTGGACTGCATGGTCAGCGCGCTGGCCAGCAGCGAGACTTCCACATACGAGCCCTGGCCGGTGCGTTCCCGCTTGAACAGCGCCGCATTGACGCTATTGGCGATCATGGCACTGGCGTAGAAATCTACAACAGAGCCGTACACAATTTCCGGCTCGGGCTTGCCCATGCCCTGTGAGTCGCAAATGCCCGACATGGCCTGCAGCACCTGGTCATATCCGGCGTTGTTGGCCATGGGGCCGCTTGAACCATAACCGGTCATGGCGCAGTAGACCAGCTTTGGATTCAGTTGTGATAAGGTCTGGAAATCGATCTTAAGACGCGGCGGCACAGTGGGGCGAAAATTATGCACCAGTACGTCAGCGCCAAGCAGCAGTTTCAGGAATATTTCATAGCCTTCGGCGCTCTTCAAATCCAGGCTGATCCCGCGCTTGCCCCGATTGACGCCGATAAATGCCCGGCTCTCGGCCTCCAGGGTTGAAGGATATTTGCGCAGATTATCCCCTTCGGGTGGCTCGATTTTGATCACTTGCGCGCCCAGGTCGGACAGTAGCGTGCAACCGTAAGGCCCGGCAATATAGGCGCTCAGATCCAGCACCTGGATACCGGCCAGGGGCAATGCATTGTTTCCTGAAATTGTTGATGTCATAAGGCTGATCCGTATTTATTTCTGTACGTGAATATCGCTGTCCCTGGCGACTTTTTTCCAAAGGGCGATGTTGTCGCTGATTTCCTTGTCAAAATCGGCGGGCGTCATATAGGCGGCTTCGGCGCCTTCCTTAATAAAGAATTTTTTCAGCTCCTCGTCGGACGTGACCTGTTTGAGTGCGTCATTCAGTTTTGCGACAATGGCATCAGGCGTGCCTTTGGGCGCCAGAATGCCCCACCAGATCTTGAAGTTGTAGTTGGGGACGTCGGCAGCGATCGGGGGCAAATCAGGCGCCACCGCACTTTTCTGGCTGCTGGTCACACCCAGGGCGATGGCTTTGCCGGTGCCCACTGCCGGCAATAGCGATGGGCCACTGGCTATTAATACGTCTACCTGATCGCCTATCAGCGCGTTTGTTGCCGGGCCCATGCCTTTGAATGGAACATGCGTCATTTGTATTTTGGCCAGCGAGTTCATCATTTCGGTAGCAAACTGGTTGCTACTGCCTGGGCCGGATGATGAATAATTGAGTTTGCCAGGATTGGCTTTGGCATAGTCAAGCAGCTCGCTTACCTTGGTGAATCCGAGCGTTTTGCGTGCGGCAAGAATAAACGGACCTTCGGCCATCAGGCCCACGCCGCGCAGATCGCTAATGGGATCAAAGGGCAGCGATGGCTGTATCGCGGCATTGGTTGTAAAGCTGGAGGATACGGCCGCTAGCGTGTATCCGTCCGGCTTGGCACGAGCCACCTGCATGGTGCCTATAGAGCCACCGGCACCGCCTTTGTTTTCAATCACAACTGTCGTTTTGAGCAATGTGCCCAGCTTCATGCCCACGGCACGAGCGAAAGTGTCATTGGAACCACCAGGTGGATAAGGCACGACGAGTGTGATGGGCCGATCACCTGGAAAGGAGGCGGGATCGGCCGCAACGGCGATCGCCGGCAGCACCATCACAGCGGCGAGCAATGCGGCGCTGGCGGTTCTCAGAACGTGCGTATGGTTCAACGGGTTTTTTCTCACTTTTGTCTCCTGGGAATTATCGATTACTCGCCGATCTGGCGCAGAATCATTTTTGCTTTGTTGATAAATGGGACATCGATCATCTGGCCGTCAAGAACATAGGCGCCATGGCCGGCCTGGCCTGCCGATTCGACAATTTTTCGCGCCCAGTCAATTTCTTCCCGGGTTGGCGTAAATACTTCGTTTGCAATAGCAATCTGGGATGGATGAATACATGTTTTTCCCAGGAATCCGACAGATTTGGCCAGCAGCGCTTCCTGCCGATAGCCTTCGCTGTTGCCGATATTGGTATATGCGCTGTCATAGGCGTATATGCCTGCGCTGCCTGCTGCCAATCGCAAGCTCACCATGACATGATGTACAGTGGCCGATTCGTAGCGATGGATGCCCAGCGGTTCAAACAGATCGCCAAGGCCCAGTTGCAGGCCGGCAATGCGCTTGTCCGTCGCAGCAATGTCTGCTGCATTGACCAGGGCCAGGGCGGTTTCAATGTTGACCAGGATTGCCGGCGGTTTGTCCAGCGCGCTGGCGGCTTTGTCAAAAGCCAGGAAAAAATCCCGCATTTGCTCGGACGACTCGATTTTCGGGATATTGATCATATCCACCGTATCTACCATGCACGCCAGCAAATCTTCGTCGAACCAGGTGGTGCCCATGTCGTTGATGCGCACGATGATGGTCTTTTTCTGTGATCCTGGTTGCAGCGCTTGCAGAAAATCGTTCAACTGCTGTCGGGCCTGGTCCTTGTGCGGCTCCAGTACGGCGTCTTCCAGGTCAAAGGAAATGCCATCGGCCTGGCTGTTAAGGGCTTTTTCGAACAATTCCGGGCGTGATGCCGGCACGAATAATTTGCTTTTCATCTTCTCCTCCGTCTGTATGCGCAGATGATAAGGGAGGAAAGATAGAAAAAACGCCTGTATTTTTATCTTAAAAAGATATAAATTATATCTTTTGAGTTGGCAGAATCCTGCCAAAAGCCATGACGACTGAAATAGTGCTTGACCTTCCCACTGTGGCAATGTCTATGCTTTGATAACCACCAATCACATGGGAATTAATCGTATGCAATTTCAAATTGACAACATGACTTGCGGCGGATGCGTTCGCCGGGTAACGGCGGCAATCCAGTCCGTTGATTCGGCTGCCACGGTCACCGCCAATGTGGACCAGCACCGCGTAGACATCCGGTCAAGCAGTGCCGAACCAGCGCTTATTGCTGCACTGGAAAATGCCGGCTATCCTGCCAAGCCGGTGGTATAGGTGGTTGCCCGCTCTCCGACCAGAGGGAAACGCGCGTTAGTAAGTGCGTTATCGCACTTTATTGAAAATGGAACTTATCTGGGGCGTGGGCAGACATACACTCATTCACTTTTTCAGGGGTCTTTAATGAAAACGTTCATATTTTCAGTGGCGCTTTTAACCGTCGCCTGTAACGCCTACGCTTCGGGTAAATCGATCACTGTGTATCACGATCCCAATTGCGGCTGTTGTACCGGCTGGGTGCAACACATGCGCGATTCCGGCTATACAGTGAACGCGATCAAGACTGCAGATATGTCTGCAATCAAGCAAAAACTCAAGGTACCCGCTGCACTAGAATCCTGCCATACTGCAGTGGTCGAGGCCACCGGCCAGATCGTTGAAGGGCATGTGCCGGCAACGGTGGTCAACAAATTGGTTGCCAAACGGTCCATCCCTGGTGTGGCTGCGCCCGGCATGCCCGCCAACTCTCCTGGCATGGGACCCATGGACGGCAATCTGGTCACCGTGGATTTTTCCGGACAGGCGTTTTCCAGGGACTAGCTACGTGAATAAAAGCGTTGCCCTGGTGCCGCCGTGCAACGCTGCTTGTACGTTGAATATTTTTAACTGTTTCAAAGGAACGATCATGCACCAACAAACATTATTTCGTTTTGCCCGAATTTTCGGCGCTCGCGGCCTGGTTGTCGCAGCGTTTGCAATAAGCGGCTTTGCCGTGCCGATGGCCGCTCAGGCCCAGGCTGGCGGACACGCGCATATGAATAACGGCGAAGCGCCCAAGGATATGCACGCTTCCATGATGAACATGCAGCAGCAAATGGATGCAGTAAAGGCCTCGGGCGATACTGATTATGACTTTGCTGTGATGATGCGGATTCATCATCAGGGCGCGGTGGATATGGCGCAGATGGAACTGGACAAAGGCAAAGATCCGCAACTGCAGGCCATGGCCAAAGAGATTATTGCAGCCCAGAAAAAAGAAATTGCCCAGTTTGATCAGTGGATTGAGCAGTACAAGAAACAAAAGAAATAAGGCCGCCGGCTGTTGTCAGCCTTTTGCCCTGTTGACAGGGCATGCGCCGGCAGGACAAGATGCGCAGCGTATCATCTATAAACTTTCGGCACCTGCTTGGCACCACGTGCTTAAATAGTTAAAACCGTACCCGGCAGGCTGGAAGTAGCCTGCCGGTATTAACCGCCCTGAGCGCGGAACAATGATGAATACAAACTTTATCCGCACCTTTCTTCTGGTTCATCAGCTTGGCTCCATGGCCCAGGCAGCCAGAAAACTGAATGTGACGCACGGGACGGTGGCGCAGCAAATTGCGTCTCTGGAAAAAGAGATCGGCGTGACATTGGTGGCGCGCGCCGGCAAGACCGTGCATGTGACCGAAGCGGGCCTGCGCCTGCTCGATCGGCTGATGCTGATCATCAATGAAATAGATGCATTGCCAGGCCTGGCCAATTCAAACGAAATACGCGGTGAGCTCAGAATCGGCGCAGGCAATAGCGTGCTCAACAGTATTTTGCCCGATATCCTTAGCCTGCTGGTGCGACGCTACCCCGACGTGAATGTGGTGGTGCAGCCCGGTGTGTCGCCGGATTTTTATCGTGACATTGAAAACGGCAACCTGGACGCGGCCATCGCGATTGAGCCTCCTTATGCCTTGCCCAAAACCCAGGAATGGCTTTTGCTGCGAGAAGAGCCGTTTGTGTTGCTTGCTTCTGAAGTGCATCGCGGGAAAAAGCCGACACAGTTGCTGCGTTCCGAGCCTTTCATTCGCTATGACCATAACAGCTGGAGCGGCAAGCTGATCGAACAGTATTTGCGCGCTGTGGCGATCGTGCCGGTTGAGCGCTTCGAGTTGAACGCGATTGAATCGATCGCCCTGATGGTCAACCAGAATCTGGGCGTTGCCATTATTCCTGATTCGGCCAATCTGTATAAACGGGATCTGAAAATTATCAAATTACCCTTGCCGGAGGTCAGTGAGCCGCGCCGCTTCGGCCTGGTGTGGTCGCGCAAATCGGCGCGCATCAGACTGGTGCAGGCCTTTCGCGAAGCGGCGCTTGCCGCATATAAGTCACTGAATCAATAGCAGTTATCCCGCTTAACGGGGCGGATTACTGTCTTCTCGTGGCAGTCAAAATACATCTTCACAATTGTCATAATGTGCTTGACAGTTTCAAAAGTTCGTCTCTATACTAAAAATAGACATTATGTCTAAAAACAAAAATGGAGACAAAATCATGTTCAAGCAAATAAAGCTGGCTTCAGCTTTCTGTGCTGTCTTGTTCTGTGTAGGAGGAGGCATGGCTGCTGCGTCGCCTACCCTGCCGAAATTGGTGAAAATCGTGGTGCCATTTTCCCCGGGTGCCAGCAATGACGTTTTTGGTCGCGCGCTGGCCGAAAAACTGTCAAAAAAACTGGGTGTCAACTTCATCGTAGAAAACAAGCCAGGCGCAGGCGGCACCATAGGTGCGCTGGATGTGGCCCGTGCAAAGCCGGATGGCGGCACGCTGCTTTTCAGTTCAACCTCATTTGTGACAAATGCCGCGACCAATCACAAACTGCCCTATGACGCCGAGAAGGATTTCGAACCTGTCGCCGTGGCAGCAAGAGGAGCCATGCTGCTGGTGGTGGGCAAAAATACCCCTTATCAAAACATATCAGAGTTTGTATCCAAAGTGAAGGTGGATAAAGAACGCATCAATTACGGTTCTGCCGGTATAGGTTCGATTGGTCAGATGAGTTCCGAGTTACTCAATGTCATGGCTGGTTCGGAGATGGTTCATGTCCCGTACAAAGGCATCACAAATGCAGCATCGGACATGATTGGCGGGCGGCTGGAAGCCATGATCACGACCCCGGCGTCCATCAGCGGGCCACTGCAGGGCAAGGAAGTAAGGCCATTGGCCGTGACTTCACTAGAGTCATCCCGCTTCTATCCTGATCTGCCAACAATAGCCAGCGTTCTTCCGGATTATTCGGTTGATGTGTGGTGGGGCGTGTATGCGCCTGCAGGTACACCCAAGGACATTGTCAACGCTTATAACAATGCAATACGTGAAGTTAGTAGCGGACAGGCCATGCGCGATCTGTTTGCCAGGGAAGCCACCGAACCCACGGATATGGATGTTGCTGCCGCGACAGCCTACATCCACGGAGAGCTGGAAAAGTGGCGTGCAGTGGCAAAAGATCGCCAAATTGCAATTGGCAATTGACGGCCCCCGGAGCAAGGTGCTCAAAAGTGAAGCGGTAAAAAATCAGTTGGGAAATGTGATGTTTTCAGGAATGGCGTAGGGCGGGGTAAAGATATCAGTTGAGCCGCCCAGATCCTGACTGAGTTTTTGCGATGCTTGCATGACCAGAGGGAGGGTTCGATCAAAGACATTGCGATTAAACCGAAACATGGGCATGCCAAGTGAAATGGAGCAGACGAGCTTTTGTCCTACGCCAAATACCGGACATGCAATGGCGGCACTTTCAGACTCGCGCTCCGAGAGGGAAATGGTATAGCCATCTTTGCGTATGCGATCAAAAACCTTGCCCTTTTCCCCACTGAAGGCCAGAAGAATTTTGCCGGCAGCACCCTTGTCCAGTTCGACGCGCTCGCCTTCGCGAACATGCATCAGGACAGATCGGGGCTGAGACATGCGGTGCAGGCAAATACGTTCATTGTTTTCACGGATGTAGATGGCTGCAGTTTCATGTGTTTGCCGTACCAGATCGCGCAATACCGGGGCGGCGTAGTCCCAAAGCCTGAACGACTCCTGGTACATCATGCCAAGATAGAACGGTTTGGGGCCGAGCATGTAGCGGCTATTTTCCAGGCGCTTCAGAAAGCCGAAGTGCTCCAGGGACTCGCAGATGCGCAGGATAGTGCTGTGATAAAGCCCGGTGGCGTTCATCAGGTCAGTCAGCGTCATGCCATCGACGCTGTCTTCGAAGGCAAGCAGTATCGAAAGCGCACGATTGACGGAAGCAACGCCGGGTTCTTCCTTTGATTTTGCCATGGTTGACTCCTGTGTCCGATGCGGACACCGGCTTGAAAGGGTAAGCGAAAGAGTCGTATTGTAAATCTCATGAAAATGGAAACAACCTCTGCTTTCATGAACTACTGAAAAAATCTATGAATCACACAAGCAATAAGCAGCAGAAATATCCAAAAAAGCCGTTGATACCAGAAGCGCAAGGGCCGTTGCAGGGACTGAAGATTGTTGACCTGTCACGGCTTGTTGCAGGCAATATGCTGACTCTGCAACTGGCCGATTTTGGCGCCGATGTCATCAAGATAGAGCCGCGCAATGGCGACACGTTGCGCGGCTTTCAAAGCGGTGGAGTAGAGTCGTTCTGGAAGGTCTATGCACGCAACAAGCGCAGCGTCTGCATCGATTTTCGGCATGCTATGGCAATTGAAATTGTAACTGAACTGGTACGGTCTGCAGATGCGATGATCGAGAGCTTTCGTCCGGGCGTGCTGGAAGAGATGGGGCTGGGGCCAGAGGTGTTGCATGCGATCAATCCCGGCTTGGTGATTGTGCGTGTGTCGGGTTGGGGCCAGACCGGGCCATTTCGCAAGCGCCCCGGATTTGGGACGCTGGTAGAGGGTTACTCCGGCTTTGCCGCCATGAATGGCTTCGAAGATCGCGAACCCGTGTTGCCACCGATTTTCCTGGGTGATATGGCGGCCGGTCTCTATGGCGTGGGCGCGACCATGATGGCACTTTGGGAAGTGCGTGTCAATGGCGGTCAAGGTCAGGTAATAGATCTCTCCCTATTTGAACCGATGCTGTCCATTCTTGGGCCGCAGGCAGCAGCGTACCGTATTACCGGCAAAGTGAAAACCCGCACAGGCAGTCGATCCAGCACTACAGCGCCACGCAATGTTTACCGAACGTCTGACGGACAGTGGCTGTGCGTATCAACCTCAACGGCAACAATGGCGCGTCGGTTGTTCTGCACAATCGGGCGCGATGATATGAATACGGATTCGCGTTATAGCACGACGGCGGCGAGGCTGGAGCATGTGCATGAGGTAGATGCCATCGTCGGGGAATACATTGGCGCGCGCACGCTCGAACAAAATCTGGAAATTTTTACCCAGGCCGAGGTCACGATTGGCCCGGTGCAGGATGCTGCCGGGCTGTTGACCGACCATTATGTAAATGAACGCGAGGCCATCGTTGAGCTGGACGACGATGATTTGGGCACCATTCCAATGCACAACATCGTACCGCGGCTGACCGGAACACCTGGTCAGTTCCGGCGTCGCGCACCCCGCAAAGGCGAACACAACCGTGAATGCCTGATTCCGATCTTGGGCAATGCGCGTTTTGACGCATTCTTGCAGGCCGGGGCGATTTTGGAACCGGAGCGCCAGACTGGGCGTAAAGCGGGTGTACCAGCCTGATTGCACAGGTAGCAGCTTTTGAACAACACTGACTTGGAGAAAATAATGGGTAGAATAGGTAGAAAAATAGAATCGGCAGGCGCCTGGAGGGGACCGGAAATTGATTGGATGAAGGAAGGTTTGCATGTTTTTAGCGCGACCGAACTTGCCGAAATCGAGCAGGCTCTTGCACATCTGTTATCACACGGAAACGTGGATTTTCCCGATATCACACCAAAGAACTTTCCACTGGATAAAGTGGGGACACTGATGCGCGGCATTCCTCAGCGCTTGAATGAGGGCCGGGGTTTTTTGATGTTGCGCGGTCTGCCTCGGGAGAAATATACCGATGATCAAATGACGCGTATTTATTTCGGACTAGGCTCATATATCGGTACGCCAATGACCCAGTCGTATCTGGGAGATATTCTCGGTCATGTTATGGATGTAAGCGACTATGAACCGAAGTCGCGCGGCTATCGTAAGGGCGGTGGCCAACTGATGCACACCGATTCCTGCGATATCATTGGCCTGATGTGTCTTAAGTCGGCAATTTCGGGTGGCGAGAGTCGGATCTCCAGTGCGCTTGCTGTGTACAACGAGATGCTGGAGAACTATCCTGATTTGCTGGAAGTACTGGAAGAGGGGTTGTATCTGAAGCGAACGGACGAGGATGGTCGGCGCGCAACCCGCACTTTCAGCGAACATCGCGTTCCGTTTTTTTATGAAGAAAATGGGCAAGTCACATGCTATTTGCCAACCGGCTACGCGCGCCTGGCGGAAAAAAGCGGCAAATGTGATTACTCTGAAAAAGAGTCAGAAGCATTGTATCGTGTTCGCAAAGTATCGGCATCGCCGGAACTGTATCTGGATATGGGTTTCAAGGAAGGTGATATCCAGTTTCTGAATAATCGCATGATGGTGCATGGCCGAACCGACTACCAGGACGCAAAGGAGCTGCATGACAGACGTCATCTGCTGCGGTTATGGCTGCAGGTAAAGCAGTGGCCACCCATGCCGGAGAAACAGGTTTTCCATACGGAAGAAGACCGACGTTTGTGGAGCCAGTACCGGCAGCCGCTTGGCGAACTGCCATCCATCCATTACAAGAAACTGCTGGCAGGCGAGAATACGGAAATGGTGGAATAACACCAGGCTTGACGGGCGCGCAAATAACTTGATACTTGATGTACGAATTCAGGTTTTGCGCGGTTTTCTCGCGTAGAGCCCATCTGGCATATGCATCAGGTATGCGTGCGCCTGTTAAAAACCGATCAATGCAAAATATCGGCCATGAACTTGCGTGCACGCTCGTGCGTGGCCTGGGAGAAAAAGGCGTCTGAGGTTGCGTCTTCCAGAAGCTGCCCCTGATCCATAAACCAGATGCGATCGGCCACCTCCCGGGCAAAATTCATCTCATGGGTGACACAGACCATTGTCATGCCGTCGGCAGCCAGTTTTTTCATCACGTTCAATACTTCGCCCACCATTTCAGGGTCCAGTGCGCTGGTTGGTTCGTCAAACAGAATGACAGGCGGCTGTTGTGCAAGCGCGCGGGCAATGGCCACTCGCTGTTGTTGCCCACCCGAAAGATTGGCCGGCATTTCATCTTTTTTGGCATAAAGACCCACTTTGTCCAGCAATGCTTCGGCAATCTCATAGGCCTGCTGCCTTGATTGGCCCGCCACTTTGATCGGGGACAAGGCCACGTTATCCTTGACCGACAGATGCGGAAAAAGATTGAAATGTTGAAAGACAAAACCGATCTTGGCACGCAGCTGATTAATATTGACGTTTTTGTCGTTGATGCATTGGCCCTCTATGCTGATTGAACCGCTTGCTATGTCTTCAAGCTTGTTGATCGTGCGGATCATGGTCGACTTGCCGGACCCGGATGGCCCACAAACCACCACCACTTCACCGGCATTGATTTGCCCATTGATATCGCGCAGGGCATGGTAATTTTTATACCATTTGTTGACGTTTTCAAACTTGATCATGATTGTCTCCGTAAGTATGGGTCAGGTGGCCGCGCCCAGGCGCCTGGCATTCAGATGGCTTTCCAGGACTTTTGCCAGTCTGGAAAGCAGCGCGCATATGAGAAAATAAAACAGCGCCAGCACAAGATAGGTTCGCAGCGTCCCGGTCAATTCAATACTGTTGATTTGTTGCGCCGAGAAAGCGGCTTCATTGACGCCGATGATGTAAACGATAGAAGTAGCCTTGATTGTTGAGACAAATTGATTCAAAAGAGATGGAATCATATTGGTCAGGGCCTGCGGAATCTGGATGGAAAACAGGGTCTGAAAATAACCAAGCCCCATGGCTCGCGCAGCCTCCACCTGGCCGGCAGGAAGCGCCTGCAATCCACCGCGGATGATTTCGGCCAGGAACGCCGACTCATAAATGACAATCGCCGATACGGCGGTCCAGAACGGCGGGATCTCCGTCTCCATGATGGTGGGCAACAGAAAATAGGCCCAGAAGATGATCATGATAAGAGGAATGGAACGAAACACATAGACCCATATCGTGGATAGGGCACGAATAATCTTTATTTCGCAGGTCCTGCCGGTGCCGATCAGCAGTGCGATCGGAAATGCGGCAGCCAGACTGAGCGCTGCCAGAATGAGTGTTCCGGCAAAGCCGCCAATGGGGCCGCCTGGCCAGGACCCCACCAGGAACATCATGCCGTAGGTATCGATAAAATCATACATATAAACGTGCTCCTATCTTCTGAAGTTTGCCGGGTAACGGCGGGCGACCTGTGCGCCGAGCAGGGCAATCAGCAAGGAAATGACCAGGTAAAGGACTGTCGAAATAAGGAAGATCTGGAAAGTCTGGAAGGTAATGTTTTCAATGCGCTTGACCTGATAAGTGAGTTCGGTCACGCCAATGACCATGGCCAGGCTTGTGTCCTTGAACAGAATCAGGGAGCGGTTGATGATGGGTGGTACCGCGATACGAATAGCCTGTGGCAGCACGACGCACTGCAGCGCCTGCACCGAACTCAAACCAACCGCCCGGGCCGCCTCTAGTTGCGTACCGGCGATGGCTTTGATTCCAGAGCGAATGTCCTCGTAATAATAGGCGCTTACATTCAGGGACAAGGCAACCAGCGCAAAGGAAAATTCTGAATTTCCCTGGTTGATCCATATTTTCAGTGCTTTGGGCAAAACTTCGGGCATGCCGAAGTACCACACCATGATTTGCACCACAGTAGGAACATTCCTGTGATACTCCACATACAGACTGATGATGGCCCGCACGAAGCGCAAGGGAATAAGATTGGCTGCGGTCAGTAGCAAGGCGACGCCAAAGCCGCAGACAAGTGCTCCGAAAAAAAGGCGCAACGTCACTGACAGCCCCGTTAACAGTAAATGTACGGTTTCAGGATCGGAGAGTAAGGAAAGCGAAAAATTCATGGTAAGCCAGGGAATGGACGTTCCCGGATCCTCCTGGTGGGTATATTGCCGGCGTGGACACCGCCACGCACCGGTCGTACGAATATCATCAGCCTGATGCTATTGCTTCGCGCTGCTATCCAGTTGGGCAACGGGCACGACTTTGAACGTGCGTGTCAGCTTGTAGATGGAGTCGTTGCCGAGCCATTTAGTGAATATTTTGTCCAATTCGCCAGACTTTTCCATGGCTGTCAGGGCCTTGTCCACAGCGGCTTTCAGTTCGGGCTCTCCCTTGTTCATGATAACGCCGATATGCTCTGTGGCCGTGGGCTCATCCAGCAGCACCGCTGGAGTATCGGTTTTTTGGGAGTCATTCGCAAAGCGGAGCAACACCAATTCTCCGGCACTCATGGCTTGCACTTTGTCATTCTGCAAGCCCAGATAACATTGGGAGATATTTTGGTAAGTAAGAACGTCTGCCTTGGGCAAGGTTTTTTGCGCGATGGCAGCCGAGCTGGATCCCGATGAAGCGCAGACTTTTTTTCCTGCCAGGTCAGCCAGCGTTTTGATGCCGGATTCTTTTTTGACCAGTACTTTGATATTTCCCTGTAGATACTGCAAGCTGAAATCGACTTCTCCGGCTCGCTTGGGCAGCCAGGCCACTGATCCTGCCACAATATCCACACGTCCCATCTTTACTTCGGGGATACGAGCCTCGGTGGACAATGGCTTATGCTGCAGTTTGACGCCAAGCTCGCTGGAAAGCGCCTGGCAGATATCGACGTCGTACCCGACATACTTACGTTGCTTCGGGTCCTGATAGCCGTAGGGAGAACTGGCGTTTTGAGTCCCGCAAATCAAGGTGCCACGGCTTTTGATATCGGCAAGGCGGTTTGCAAAGGCGCCGGTGCTCCATGTTGAGGCTAGCAAGGCAATCAGCAGCCATGCACTCTTGTTGGTGGAAGTGGGGTTTGTCAGGTTGCTGCGGGGTTGTCTCTTCATTGTTCGCTCCGGGGGTGTTTTAATCAAATAAGAATGTCTGGCGTTCCAGATCGTCGATCTGCGATATGAGATTGGTTTCCCATTCGAGATATTTTCTTGCTGCTTCCTTGTTTCCCTGATGGCGGTCGTGAACAAAGAATAAAAAATCAATACACTGTTCATCCGGCAGTACGGTCTCGTCTGCGCTTACCACAAGGCCGCTGTGCCTGATTTGATCAGTGTCCATGCAGGCAGAATAAATTTCGGTGTGTCCTGCGTGCTCAAGATCGGCGGCCAGGATTTGCAGCTTTTCAGGGCGTTCACCAATCAGCAGTATCGCTGTCTCTTTATCCTTGGGAACAACCGCCGCCATTGTCGGACGAATTGCCCATGCTGCGTTCTGCAGCCGCAGTTTACGAAACTGCATACTGGGGCGCGTATCAATGATCTTTACCTGCGGATGGGCCTTGATAAATGATGTGATCTGATCGCCGGCAAGAACGGTTGTATTGCACAGGGACGGACGGCGTATTGCAGCCGAATCTGCAACCCGCAGATTTTCCGGGTTCTTCAGAAGATAGACTTCCCAGCCCAGTTGCCGCAACCAGCTTGCAATAACCGGTGCGCGCACGCCGTCAAAATCCAATAGCACCAGCCGTGATTTTCTTACGCCCACGTATTCGTCGGTTGCCTGGATAAGCTGGCCACCCGGGGTGTGCTGGACGCAGGCTGGAAGATTGTCTTGGGCAAACTCTTCGGGCGTTCTGACATCGCACAGAAAGGTTGTGCGATCCGTTTGGGCCAGCCACTGTTCAACCTGCGTAGCGCTGATGGCTTGCACGTTATAGCGAGAGGCAATCGCTGCCGAGCGCTTTTGCAATATCGGCAGTTTTTTTTCCTGTATGGATCGTGGGTATATTCTGTCCGACTGATGCTCCAGCGGAAGGTCGGCCAGGTACCAGCCTTGTGTGCCGTTCTCCAATGCGTACACTTTGTTGGGAATGCCTAAATTAATCAGGGTCTGTGCGCCTACAATGCTGCGTGTGCGGCCCGCGCAATTGATGACGATTGTGGTTTCGGGGTCCGGCGCAAGTTCACCTGCACGCAGCGCCAGTTCACCGTTCGGACAACATACCGATCCCGGGATATTCATTTTTTTGTACTCGGGTACGGGACGGCCATCGAGCACAATGATTTTATTACTATCGTCCGTGAGCAACGCCTGCAATTGCAGTGCAGATATTCTTGGCGTGTCATAAACGTGTTCTGCCAGTTCGCCAAATGTTTTGCTGGGCAGGTTTACCCCGGAGAATGTTGCGTATCCTTCGGCTTGCCAGCCCTGTACGCCGTCTTGCAGTATGCTGATGTCGGTATAGCCCAGCGCGGTTGCGGCAAGACACGCGCGTTTGACAACCTCATCGTCATGCTTGTTGCCATACATTACAATTCGGGTGTTTTTTCTGGGAACCAGCCTTGCGATTTCCAGTTCCAGTGCGCTATAGGGTAATGAGACCGCAAAAAAAAGATGGTTCTCTCCATATTGGCCATGCTCACGTATGTCCAGGACTGCGATTTCATCGGCGTCATGGATTTGTTTTTTCAGCGCGTGGGCGTTGATATATTTCATTGTCAGTTCTCGTGCCTTGCTCGAAGAGGGTTTATAAGTATTTGGAGTTGCGACGGACCACGCGCCAGCTTATTTGATGCGGTCGAACATGGTCTCAAGATCGCGTATGAGGTCTGCTGGATCTTCCAGGCCGATGTGCAGGCGCAGGAGGTAGCCATGGTGTTTGCTATTGCGCAGCCTGGTGCGAAGCGGGTCGACAGGAAGGACCAGACTTTCATAGCCTCCCCAGGATGAACCGATGCCAAAAAGTTGCAGCCCGTCTATCGCTTGTTCGATTTTTTCCGATGCCAGGTCGGGATCAAATTCAATGGTCAATAACCCATTTGAGCCCGTGGCATCTCGCTGCCACAGTTCATGGTTTGCATCCCCTTGCCGCGCGGGGTGAAACACGCTGCGTACCGCTTGATGCGTGTTCAGCCATTGCGCAATGTGCAGGGCGCTGTCGGCATGACGCTGCAGTCGCAATTGCAGCGTGCGAAGCCCACGCAGCACCAGGAAGGCGTCTTCGGCGGCTACAGTCTGTCCAAGATTGATGCTGGCCTGTTCTATTTGGGCAAAGCAGGCCTTGCTGGCCGTGACAGAACCCATCATCACATCTGAATGACCGCTCAGGTACTTGGTTGCTGCCACGACTGAAATATCGCAACCTAGGTTGAGCGGCTGGTAGTTAATGCCAGAGCCCCATGTGTTGTCTGCGCAAAGCAGGATATCGCGTTGTCTGCACACCTGCGACAACGCCGGTAAATCGAGCATGTCATAAAGCAGCGAACCCGGAGATTCAACATAGACCATTTTTGTCTCTGCCCGCAACTGGCGGTCCCAGTGCGGGTCAGTCGGCGAAAAGTCACTGTATGTGACGCCAAACTTGGCCAGTTGCGTCTCACACAGCTGGCGCATTGGCTCATAGACGCCGTCTGAAATCAACAGATGATCTCCCGATTTCAGGCATGCAATCAGGGTGGTGGCAATAGCAGCCAGGCCTGTTGGAAAAAGCTTGCTGCGATATCCTCCCTCAATTGCGGTAATGGCATCTTCCAGCGCATAAACCGTTTCGTTACCGCGGGCACCGTATGACAGCACCCTATCGGTGTCGCGTTGTGCACGAGCGGCGCGCCATTGGCCAAGGCTGCCGAAAAGGTAGGTGCTGCCTTTGACAATAGGCGTGTTGGCCCATCCTGATTCCGGTCGCCCCAGCAAGGCCAGTTGGGTTGCTCTGGAGACAGCTGACATCAGCCCTGGCTCCGCTGGGTTTTGACGCCGACGTCCATGATCTTGCAAGTGTTATTTGTGGTGTCGAAGGCCATGCGCTCGGTCAGGGTTTCCAGCGCTCGTCCATACATATGCAGGTGGCGGATATTGTCGTCTTCTATACGCACCGCATGAATATCATCGGGCATCAGGGCGATGCCATGGCCGGGCTCTACAGCCTGCATGCCCGTTTGCACAACGGTTGCATGGCCCGGTACGCTGCCGTCGTCGGTGCGCTCATACAGATAGTTGCTTTCTACACCCTCGACTGCAGCAATACAGGCCCAGGTGGTGTGATTATGTGGAACAATTTTTTTTCCCGGCTTCATGACGTTCAGATAAAGCGCATAACTGTTATCGGGCTCCGAATGAATGAGGTAGCGCGCTTGCAGATCGTCGCCGGTGGGAGCCGGGTAGGTGTCCTGTCCCCACCACTCTTTACGAGCGGCAATTTCAATCAGGGCATCGCGTATTTTGGCGAGCTTTTCCCGGTCCAGTTGATCCTGGCCGTTATCTTTGGCGATGTTGATAAATTGGCGGACGGCGACCTGCTTGTCTTGCTTTGCGTTCATTTATTTCTCCTGTGATTTTTTCAAAGTATAGATAGTTCAACCTGTATTTACTAATTAGAATTTTTTGAAATCATATAAGCAGTGCTAATATGTTCTCTATGAGCGGTATGCTCTCAAGGGCTTGTTTTTAAGGGTATTCCCTATGAATAATCTGGATCTTGGCTTGCTGAGAACGCTGGTAACTGTCGAAAAAACTAATACATTCTCGGGTGCGGCGCAGGTGCTGTTCAAAACGCAGTCGGCCATCAGTCAGCAGATGCAAAAGCTGGAGCAGCAAATGGGTTATCCCTTGTTCCAGAAAAAAGGACGACGGCTGGTGCTGACCATGCAGGGCAAGCAATTGGCCGAATACGGCAGGCGTTTGCTGGCGATCAATGACGAGGTGCTGCGTACCGTTGGTCAGGAGCAAATGGAAGGGCAAATCCGCCTGGGTGCGACGCTGGATGTGGCTGACACTATTTTGCCGCTCATGCTGACTTATATTGCCCGGCAGGCGCCCAGGGTAAAACTGGAGATCCAGGTCGAGCGCAGCCCGTCGCTTATGGTTTCGCTGCAGGCCGGCGATATTGATCTGACCATTTCAACCCGCGATGATCCGGCCTTAAATGGATTTGTGTTGCGGACTTCGCCGACAGCCTGGGTATGTGCCGCAGATTTTCCGTATAACCGCCGGGCTCCTTTGCCCCTGATCCTGGCCGACGAGCCCAGTATTTTTCGTCGCCTCGCGCTTTCTGCACTGGAAGGTACACAGATAAAGTGGCATATCAATTACCTGGCTCCGTCACTGGTGGGCATCAAGGCGGCGGTACGTGCCGGGCTGGGTGTGACGGTCCGCAGCGTTGAGTTTCTGGGGCCGGATATGCGTGTGCTTGGCCAGGCTGAGGGCCTGCCGCCATTGCCATTTGTGACTTATCGCTTGCTCACACGCAAGGACACTATCAGCCCGCTGACGCTGCATATCTATGAAATGCTGCGTGCCCAGTTCGAATATGTAGACAGTTAGGGTGTGGGGCAGGATAGCCGGTTGCAGCCTTGCCGCATTGCAGGCTGAAAGAAAATAATTTCGGATATCATATACAGATTCAAATTTTCTGCGCTGTTTGCATTTGGTGTGTTGTGAAAGCTGGTACGACTGTCAAAGAGATTGCTTTTCTTGCCTGGCCCCTGGTCCTGATGCAACTGGCTTCGATCGCGCTGACGACCACCGACCTGATTATGATGGGCATGCTTGGCCCGACAGAGATCGCGGCCGGCGGCATTGCCATTACGCTCTTCGGATTGCTGAGAACTTCCAGCGTCGGGCTGTTCACGCCGGCGGCCAATCTGTTTGCGCAGACCTGGGCCAGGGGTGGCATCAGTGTCAGGGCCCGGCTGGCTTCCCAGGTGCGCCTGTGCCTGCTGCTGGCAACGGCGTGCGGTGCAGTGATGGTCGCCTTCATGCTGCTCGTCTTTCCTTTTTTGCGCTATCTGGGGCAGGACCCGCAATTGTTGTCACTGGGTTATTCGCTCCTGGTTTTTCTGGCGCCTAGCCTTATTCCATTGCTGTGGCTGCAGGTCTTGCGCAATGCGGCGGTGGCGCTCAAGCGCCCGGGTCCTTTATTGTTGATTACGCTGCTCGCTGTTCTGGTTAATATTGGCCTGAATCTGCTGTTTGTGTTTGGCGTCGGCACCTGGACAGGACTCGGGTTGCCGGGGGTGGGCCTGGCAACGTTGCTGACACAAACACTGATGGCCGTGGGGTTTTACATGCTGGTTCGTCGCGACAGGCTGCTGGCGCCGGTGCTGCGACTGCCTACGCCCGGCACTGTCTCATTGCGCTCGACCCAATCCAGACTGTTTATTCGTGACTCCTTCAGGCTGGGGTTGCCCACCGGTGCGGCCTATGCCAGCGAAGCGGGGTTTGTTTCGGTGCTGACCCTGGTCGCCGGCACGCTCGGCGCAGCCAGTCTGGCGGCCCACACCCTTGCATTTCAGTACGTGAATATTGCATTTATGGTTTCCATCGGCTTGTCCCATGCGGTGTCCATTCATATGAGTCATGCTTTGCCACAGCGCGATACCTCACGTTTGCGATTGCTGGCCAAGGCGATTATCCGGATGGGCTTTGTGGCGATGGGCGTTGTCGCCATTATTTATGTGGCCATACCCCAAACCCTGATCGGCCTGTTTCTGGATGAGAATACGAAAAATGTTGGCAGTGTTCTGCAAATTGCCGTTCCCCTGCTGGCTCTGGCTGCGCTGCTGCAATTTGCCGATTGCCAGCAAAATCTGGCAGTGGGCGCCATGCGCGGCATTCTCAAGGCTCGTGATACATTTGTGCTGACCATGGTGGGGTATTGGTTGATTGGTGTACCAGTCGTACTAGTTTTTACCTATAGCTTTCATATGGGCGTCAATGGTATCTGGCTGGGGTTTTTCATCGGGCTGAGCGCCACTGCACTGTTGCTGTGGCGACGGTTCTATCATTATGTACGGCAGATGGAGCATCAGGTTCAGCGGTAAAGCACAGCGCTAAGACGCAGCGCCAGGGCAGGAGGATACGGTCATAGACACGCGATGACCGTATCTGAAGCCTTACCTAACATTGGGAAATGAGATCATGAATCAGACTGTCAGCAACGACGATGTGTTGAAAAGGGTACGGGGCATTCTGGCCCGGCAGCCGTTTAGTACGCTATTGAAAACCGAGGCCACGCATGCGTCGGCAGATGGTACGTGTGAATTTCGTATCTCCATTGATGGCAACCTCATGCAGCATCTGGGCTCGGTGCATGGCGGCGTGCTCGGCTACGCTGCCGATACAGCGCTTACCTTTGCTGCTGGCATCGCCTACGGTATTCCAGTGATCACATCTGAATTCAAGATCAATTTCTTGCGGCCTGCCGTCGGAGAGGTACTCGTGGCCAAAGGACACGTAGTCTACAAGGGGCGTACGCAGGCCGTCACGCGCTGCGATTTGTTTGTTGTGAAGGACGGCGAGGAAAAGCTGTGCGCCACAGCCCAGGGCACGATTGTCGTACTGCCTAAATCAGTCAATCCCGGGGCCTGAACTTCACCCGCAATGCCGATTATGTCGCTTGCCCGCCGCTATCGCGCTGTTCGACGACGTCTACGCAGACGCCCGCAGGGTCCGACAACATGAAATGACGCTGACCCCAGGGTTCATCCTTTATGGGCAGGAAGATGTCGCAGTCCTGGCTTTTTGTCAGCCGGCGATATTCCTTTTCTGCATTGTCAACTTCAATGCTCAAGACAATACCAGCTCCCTGGTAAGCTGCGTGCAGTTGCGGTGGCTGGTTGGCGCTGTTTGGGGCCATGAAAGCCAGTTCGGCACCACTTGCTTCATGTACAAGATGAACATACCAATCTTCCTGGAAGACGACGCTAAAAGCAAAATGGTGTGTGTAGAAATCGGCACAAGGCTGCAGTTTTTCGGTAATCACAATTGAATAGACTTTTTTCATCACGGGCTCCTGGATCGCATGCCTGATCATAGGCTGTCTGACCCCGCCTGTATTGTATATTTCGGCCATGAGCGGCAGCACTCGCATCTGCCCTGGTTCTGGTGGGGCTAGCGGTATTGCCGTCGGAATGCGACGGGTGTAATACCCGTGATGCGCTTGAACTCGCGGATGTAATGCGATTGGTCGGTATAGGCATCAATTCGCTGGGTGGCCAGCGCCTGGTGAAAGCGCAGGATCTTCAGAAAATCGTGGGCCGAGAACCCGGTTTTTTCCGGGAAGAGCCGCTGTAACTGCCTGCGGCTGTAGCCAGATACGCTCACCAGATCGTCCACACACGTCAAACGGTCCGCTTGCGCCAGCAATTGTGGCATCCAGGCCGCTTCGTTGATGGTGCCGTGCATAGTGAGTTCGCGCACGAAATGTTGCAGCCGCTGTTGCTGGTCCGCTTCTGAACATGCGCTCAATTGACGGGTGAAAGCAGGCGTATCGACGCCGCCCAGCGAGCAAAATGTTTGCGATTGCGCGATAATATGTTGCGAACCGCGCCAGACACCGGGGTAGAGCCGAATACCACAATAATCAAACTGTCGCCCCAGGTTCAGATCTAGTGCCTGCAGACCAGGAGACATGACCAGAACGCCTTGTTCTGCCTGCCCGGACAGATCAAAGACCAGATCAATACAGGCGTCTGGTACCACCAGATAGTGGCAATCGCTGGGTAGCGTACAGGTGGATCGCAATTGCCAGAGACAATATATCTGCTCGCCGAATGCAGGATCAGGATGGTGTTCCTGATAGAAAACACCATCCTGCAGAAAGCGGGGAATACCGGGCTGAACGGGCGTGTGCATGAACGCCAGTTTACCGGCCCCCTATAAAAAGTGAAATAACAAAGTGAAATTATTTTGCCGTTGGCATTGCAAATTCCGCGCCTTTGTCAATGCTTTGCGGCCAGCGCTGCATGATGGACTTCTGGCGTGTATAAAAGCGCACGCCTTCCTCGCCGTAGGCATGCATATCGCCAAACAGGCTTTTTTTCCAACCGCCGAACCCATGCCATGCCATCGGTACTGGAATAGGCACGTTGATGCCGACCATGCCAACCAGAATACGACGTGAAAATTCTCTGGCGGTATGCCCGTCGCTGGTAAAGCACGATACGCCATTGCCGAATTCGTGGTCATTGATCAGATTGATCGCTTCGCCCAGGTCTTTGACCCGGATACATGCAAGCACGGGACCAAAGATTTCTTCCCTGTAGATTCGCATGTCAGCGGTCACATTGTCAAACAGCGTGCCGCCGGTGAAAAAGCCTTCCTCATTGCCTGCAACCTTATGGCCGCGCCCATCAACCACCAGCGTAGCGCCTTCCTTTACTCCGATATCAATGTAGGATTCGATTTTTTCCAGCGACTGACGGGTAACGATGGGACCCATTTCAGCTTTCGGATTCATGCCATCTGCAATAACAAGTTGTTTGGCCCTTTCGGCAACCCGTTCGACAATCGTATCTGCAATATCGCCAACCAGCACGGCCACGGAAATCGCCATGCAGCGCTCGCCCGCAGAGCCGTATGCGGCGCCGATCAGGGCGTCGACGGTGCGGTCGATGTCTGCATCGGGCATGACGACCATGTGATTTTTGGCACCACCCAGAGCCTGGACCCGTTTACCAAAGTGAGCCGCGCGCTCGCTGATATAGTGTGCAATCGGAGTGGAGCCAACAAAGCTGACAGCAGAGACGTCAGGATGCTCCAGAATGGCATCCACGGCAGGTTTGCCGCCCTGGACCACATTGAAGACCCCGTCCGGCAGGCCGGCTTGCTTGAACAGGCGCGCCATGAACAGGGACGCACTGGGATCGCGCTCGCTGGGTTTAAGCACAAATGTGTTGCCCGCTGCAATCGCTACCGGGAACATCCAGCATGGCACCATGCAGGGAAAGTTGAATGGCGTAATGCCGGCAACGACCCCCAGGGGTTGGCGCATAGTCCAGTTGTCGATACCCGTGGACACCTGATCAGTGAAGTCGCCTTTGAGCAGTTGAGGAATGCCGCAGGCAAATTCGATTACATCGATACCGCGTGCAACTTCGCCCTGGGCATCACTGAAGACTTTGCCGTGTTCGGCTGTAATAATGGCTGCCAGCGTATCGGCGTGTTCATGCATTAAACCGAGAAACCGGTTCATAATGCGCGCCCTGCGAATGGGGGGAACATTGGCCCACTCCGTTGCTGCAGCCTTGGCCGCGCTGACCGCAAGGTTCACCTCGTTTGCACCCGAGAGCACCACGTGGCGTGCCGTCTGACCGGTGGCAGGATTGAACACCGCCTGTTTTTCCGTGGATTGGGGTGTGACGGTGCTGCCATTGATATAGTTGACGACATCGGTGCTCTCTGTGAAAGCGGCTGTGGACGGGGAATTCATATTTGGCTCCTTGCTGATGATGGCACCAGTATAGACACCGCAAAGCGACGCGATCAATAGGCCAGTTGTGGATTAATTGTTCAAAATAATGGACAATGCAGGTATGAAAAACCTGAAAAATGAACCGTTGTGGTCACATATCTACTGGCTTGGGATACTGGAGGTCGCCGGCAGCTATACAGCGGCGGCTCAACGGCTGGGGGTCAGCAAGGCGGCCATGAGCCAGCGCATACAGGAACTGGAAAGCGCCCTGGGGATTGCGCTGGTCCAGCGCACGACGCGCAGTGTGAGGCTGACCGAAGCCGGGCGCGAACTGGTTGCCGAAACCAGGCCGGCATTCAGCAGCATCGAAACCGGATGCGCCCGCATTCGCGAACTGGCCGATACGCCCCAGGGCATTATTCGCCTGACTGCACCGGTGGCGCTGGCCCGCCAGCAGATTATTCCGCGCCTACCTGCTTTCATGCGCCAGTACCCGAGAGTCCGCATCGACATTGAGCTGTCCGACCATATCAGTCCACTGGCGCAGGAGGGTTTTGACCTGGCCATTCGGCATTCTTCCACGGTGCCCGAAACCTATGTTGCCTGGAAGCTTTGCGCCACCAGGACGCTGCTGCTTGCCAGCCGGGAGTATCTGAAAACGCACCCCAGGCCGGTGCGTCCGCAGGATCTGGTTGATCACAACTGTCTTACCTATTTGCGCTCTGGCGGGCAGCCGGCCTGGCATTTTGAGAGCCGCAGATCATCGTCGCGACGGGTGAGCGTGCAGGTCAACGGTTCGTTTGCCGCCAATAACAGCGAAACGCTCAGGGAAATGGTACTGGCGCACCAGGGTATTGCACTGGTGCCCGATTTTTCGGTAGCAAGAGAACTGGACCGGGGTACCCTGGTTGAACTGCTGCCGCAATGGCAGTCGGTCAGTGTCTTTGGCGATCATATCTATGCGCTGCGTCCTTACAGCCCGCATGTGCCGGGCATTATTCGCCTGCTGGTGGATTACCTGAAAGCATCGTTTCGGGAACAATCTTTTCTGTAGTCCCACGTCTCTGCTCTGTCGTTTTACTGCTTCGTCTCTGCTTTTTTTAGGCGGCGGCTAATTCATCTCGTTTCAGGGCAGAAAAATCGCCCATTTTACGAGGCCAGCCCCGTCCTCCAGCAGGATCGACGGTGAGCGGGCATGGCTGCGGCCATCTGCCAGCCATGGGTCGCATAGAGAATGCGATTGCCTACAAGTGCGTCACACGCAATGCTTGTTGTTCGTTCTTGCCAATTTCATTGTTCAGTTTGCGTTGCATTGTACAAAACGACATTGCAAACAACGGATCGCATCGATAGGATTCGTTCAGCTTCAATTTGATCGCAATAAATAGAAAATCATGGAGACAACAATGAAATCAGGTTCAAAACTTGTATTGGCGCTTGCTTGCGTCCTTGCCGCTACAACTGCATATGCGCAGGACTATCCGACCCGGCCGATCAAGCTTATCGTGCCTTTCCCGCCGGGCGGCGGCACCGATTTTGTAGCCAGGGAGCTGGCAATGCAGATGGGTAAACAGAAAAACTGGAATGTCGTTGTGGAGAACCGGCCGGGCGCAGGCGGAAGCGTGGGGCTGGGGTCAGCGGCCAACGCCAGATCTGACGGATACACCATTGTGCTTGGTCAGACCAGTAACCTGGCTATCTTACCCACTCTGCAGCCGAAAATTCAGTATGACCCGGTAAAAAGCTTTATTCCGGTTGCGCTGGTCGCTGAAGCGCCCCTGGTTTTTGTAGGGCCAAAACAGGCCACCTATTCGGATGCCCGGCAATTTATCCAGCAGGTCAAGGCGGCGCCCCCCAACAGCATGAATTTTGGCATTCCGGGTATCGGCACCGTGGCGCATCTGGCCTCTATCCTGTTTCAGCAAAAATCGGGTATCAAGATTGAAAACATTCCCTACAAAGGCGCCTCCGACGGTATTCCGTCGCTGATCGGCAATCAGATACAGGCCTATATGTCTTCGGCATCCACACTGACCGGCGCGATTGAAGACAAACAGATCAAGGCGTTGGGGGTCACCTCCCTGACCCGGATGAAAACATTGCCGGATGTACCCACGTTGGATGAGTCGGGTTTCAAGGGATTTAACGCCACGACCTGGTTTGGCATCCTGGTGCCCAGCGGAACCCCGGAGCAGGTCGTGCAGACATTGGGAGCCGCCATCAATACTGCAATGGAAGATAAAAAATTCCAGGAACAGATCGAGCATTCCGGCGCCATGGTGGTCGATGGGAACCAGGACGCTTTTGTGAAGCGGATCAAAGCAGACACGGCGATGTGGGCCGACGTTATCAAGACAGCAAATATCACACTCAAATAATCAGGAGCAGCAACGATCCATGAAAGACTTACCTTTTATTCGCAAAGACATTAAACGGCCGGATCCGGAGCTGGTAAGGCGCGCCTCGCGGTTTCAGGCAGCCATTCTTGCAGACGTGGGCGGGCGCCGTGGCACCCTGGATGGCAGCATACAGTCAAGGGTGCCGGGCGTGAAGGTTGCGGGACCGGCATTTACCGTCGAAGTGCGTCCGGGCGACAACCTGATGTTTCATGCGGCGCTTGCGCTGGCCCAGCCTGGTGATGTGATTGTGGTCGAAGGCAAAGGCGATCTGACGGCGGCCCTGTGCGGAACAATCATGGTGACACAGGCGCAGGCAATCGGCCTGGCCGGTTTCGTGGTTGACGCAGCCACAAGGGACACGCAAGAGATTGCTGTCGGGACCTTTCCTGTATTTTCCGCCGGGACCAATCCTAATGGGCCGACCAAATCGCTTGGTGGCCGTATCAACTGGCCTGTGACACTGGCTGGCACCACGATCAATCCCGGCGATCTGATCGTGGGCGATGATGATGGCGTTGTCGTCGTGCCCCAGGAAAATATCGAACAGATCCTGCTTCTGGCGGAACAGAAAGTGCAAGCGGAAGCCGCCAGGATCGCAGAAATCGGCAAGGGTAACGTCGGTGCTCCGTGGCTTGCCGATGCGCTGGTACAGGCCGGTGTACTGAAGCAAGGAGACGTGCTGTGAGTGTTGCCGCTCAGAAAGTGCTGGTCACTGGCGCTGATATTGCACCCGAGGCGCTGCAGATACTGGCAGGTTACGAGGTGGTCTATGCCGGCGTTTTGCCAACGGAACAGGATCTTATTACGCTGGTGAAAACGCATGATCCGATTGGAATCATTGTGCGTTATGGCAGGATTACCAGACGTGTCATCGCGAACGCACGCGGCCTGAAGGTCATATCCAAGCATGGAAGTGGCATTGATACCATTGATAGTGTCGCTGCGAAAGAACACGGTATTGCGGTTTGTGCTGCAGCCGGTGCGAATGCGACCGCCGTGGCAGAGCATGCGCTGGCATTACTGCTGGCTTGTGCCAAATCCATCCCCCAGCAGAACGCACGCATGCACGATGGTCATTGGGACAAAGCCACCCACAAAAGCATTGAGCTTCGGGGCAAGACCATCGGCCTGATCGGGCTGGGAAACATCGGTCGAAAAATGGCCGGGTTTTGCCGCACGCTTGGACTGAACGTCATTGCTTTTGATCCATTGGCCCAGCCGGTCGAGAACATTACATTGGTGAGTATGGCGCAAATCTGGTCCGATGCCGATTGTATTTCTTTGCATTGTCCGCTTACTGATGACAATTGGAATATGATCAACGCGGCTACCCTGTCGGCCTGTCGCAGGGGCGTCATCCTGGTCAATACTGCCCGAGGCGGATTGGTGGACGAAGTTGCGTTGTGCGCGGCGGTCCGTTCGGGGCAGGTATTTGCTGCCGGGCTCGATAGCTACTCCCAGGAACCGCCTGGAAAAGACAACGCTTTATTCAGCGAGCCGCAAATTGTCCTGAGTCCGCATGTCGGGGGCGTCACGGGGCAGGCCTACGTCAATATGGGCGTTGCCGCGGCACAGAATCTGTTGCGCAGTCTTGCCGATGCGCAGGTCAAACAGAACAAAATGCCGGCGTAGTGCCGTTCGCGATGGAGCATGCAAGATGTATGTCCGGTGTTCACCCAAAGTCAGTGAAGCTCGTATTTTTACGTCGTTGCCCGACCGGTTTCGCTACCGCGATACGATGACCGAGTGGGCGCAGGCCAACCGCAACGGCCGGCCCGTTGATTCGTTTCTTGAGGGGCCTGTGTTTGATACTGCGGGCAACTTGTATGTGGCCGATATCCCGTTTGGCCGCGTATTCCGTATCGATCCATCGGGCAACTGGGAATTGATCTGCGAATATGACGGCGAACCCAACGGGATGAAATTCAGGAATGATAATGAACTGGTCATTGCAGACTATAAAAACGGCCTGTTAGTTCTGGATGTCAATACGGGGCAGGTTGCGTCGCTGCTTGGCAGACGCAGCAGTGAACGGTTCAAGGGCGTCAATGATCTGATATTTGACGCCAGCCGGAACCTGTACTTTACGGATCAGGGGCAGACAGGAATGCACGACCCCACTGGTCGCCTGTACCGCCTATGTCCGGATGGCCGGCTCGACCTGTTGCTGGATAAAATACCCAGTCCCAACGGTGTTGTATTGAATGCGGATGAGTCTGTTCTGTTTGTGGCGGTAACGCGGGCCAATGCAATATGGCGGGCGCCGCTTATGGCGGATGGCAGCGTGTCGAAAGTCGGGTGCTTTTTCAGCTCGTATGGTCCAAGCGGGCCGGATGGCCTGGCAATGGACCTGGAAAACAATCTGTTGGTGGCCAATCCCGGCCTGGGCTATGTATGGCAGTTGAACGGTCGGGGCGAGCCGATTTCCATCTGGATCAGCCCGGTTGGGACCTCATGCACCAATCTTGCGTTTGGCGGCCCGGCTAGGAAAACCGTGTATTGCACGGAATCGGCCACGGGTACGATTCTGCAATTTGAAACGCAAGTGCCCGGGATGATACTCAATAGAGGTGAGTCATAGGCGCACGTGTCTGGGTTTACCCACGCTCAACAGGCCCGTTGCCACATACACATGATCGGGCCGTTAGTGCAATGAATGGTTGCGCGCAAAGGCGGGCGGGACCGGGATTCACAAGACCGTCAATAAAAATATAAAGGAGATATTCATATGAAATTACGTTGCAGGGCCGCATTCGCGGCGATGCTTCTGGCTTGCTGCGGTCATGCGCTGGCAGCGTATCCAGACAAGCCCATTAGTCTGGTCATTCCTTATTCGCCCGGTGGTACTGCTGATGCATTGGCACGCGTCCTGGCGCAAAGTCTGGAAAAGTATCTTGGGACGTCTGTCATTGTGGAAAACAAGGCCGGCGCCAGTGGGATTATCGGTGAGTCGTATGTGGCGCGCGCCAAACCTGATGGATACACGGTGTTGTATGACGCGACACCGCTGACTATCAATCCTCTTTTGCAGAAACTTACTTTCGATCCGCAAAAGGATCTGACCCCTGTTGCGCTGGTCTCTAAAATGCCAACCGTGATGGTTGTTTCCGGTAAATCCCGTTTCAAAACCGAGGAGGCAGCAGTAACCTATGCGCGTGAGAATCCTGGAAAAGTGACTTTTGCCTCGGGCGGCAATGGTACGTTGCAGTACATGGCAGGCGCACTATTTAATCAGGGCAAGAAAATAGAAATGCTGCATGTTCCCTTCAAAAGTGGCGGCCCGGCCATCACCGCGACGCTGGGCGCTCAGGTCGATATCATGTTCAGTAATATCTCTTCAACCCTTCCGCTCATTGATGCAAAGCAGCTCAGGCCATTGGCGATCACGTCCAAAGCGCGACACCCACTGCTGCCGGATGTGAAAACCGTCAGTGAAAGCGGTCTCCCGGGATTCGAGGTGTATGAGTGGAATGGCGTCTTTGTCCCTGACGGCACCCCCTCTGCTGTGACTCAGGTGCTGCAAAACGCCATTCAGAAAGCGCTACACGAGCCTGCGGTAAAGGAACGGTATACATCGCTGGGCGCTGAAGTCATCGGTGCAGATGGCAATGCGTTCAGGAAGTACCTTGACGAGGAATCAAAAAAATGGTCAGTAGTCGTACAATCTGCAAGTTCAAAATAAACTTACTGCAATTGCTTTTGTGATGGATGTGACCACGTTCATGATAGCGAGCGATATTGGCTGGTCGCGCGTTGGCCAGCCTGGGTGTGCCGCAAAGGCTGTTGCCAGGAATATGCAATCATGATCTTCAGGGGACAAGGTGAAGAATAAGAAAGATCAGGAGAAAGACGGCGACAACGTGATCGCCGTGTCGCGCGCCATCGGCCTGCTCGAAAGTTTCCTGCCGGATGACGAGTACCTGTCACTGCTTGAACTGAGCAAACGTAGTGGCTTGCATAAGTCAACGGTATTGCGTATCGCTCGCACACTGGCCCATCATCGTTATCTGGTCCAGCGTGAGGATGGCGCCTGGCGTCTCGGACCGGCAGCTGGCTGGCTGGGCGCCAGATATCGATCCTCCTTTGATGTCTCTGCGGCAGTCGAGCCGGTGTTGCAGGAATTGTCTGCGCTTTCCTCCGAAAGCTCCACATTTTTTGTGCAGGAAGGGGATGCCCGGATTTGCCTGTATCGGATCGAAGGGCCGCAGGCAATACGATTCCACATTAGCGTGGGCCAGGTCCTGCCTTTGGAAAAAGGATCCCCGGGCAAGGTGATTCTTGCATTTTCCGGAGCGGCGGGCAGTCAGTTTGATACCATCCGTCGCAATGGCTACTATATTTCGGTTGGCGAGCGCGACAAGGATGTCTCCAGTATTTCTGCGCCGGTTTACGGCGTCAACTGGAAACTGCTGGGGGCAATCAGCATTTCCGGACCATCCAGCAGGCTGAGCCGACCTATTCTGAAGGGGTATGCCGATACCCTCATTAACAAGGCAAACAGCTTGTCGCTGGCGCTCGGCGGCAAGCATAAGGGTATGCCCACACAAGCGATGCGAACCACATGGCATCCGTGAGATGCCAATGACACTATCCGATCGCGGTCATTATGCTGTGCAATGTCTTCTTGATAATTGGGTATAGCTATAGACGCTCGGCTGCTGGAAACTTGTTAAAATCAATCACAAGAAATCCGTAATAACATTGAAACCGGCAGGTGCAAATGAAATACGTTGATTATTACAAGACCCTTGGTATAGAGCGTAATGCGACCGAGGCAGAGATTAAGAAGGCCTATCGCAGCCTGGCTCACAAATATCACCCTGATATATCCAAGGAGCCCGATGCCGAAAGCAAATTCAAGGAAGTGGCCGAAGCCTACGCCACGCTGAAAGACCCGGAAAAACGGGCCGCCTATGACAATCTTGGTCAGCACCGACAGGGCGATGATTTTGTGCCGCCGCATCAATGGCAAGAGCATTTTCACGAATCATCAGATAATTTTTCAGATGTAGACTTGTCCGATCTGCTAAAGGCGTTTGCCGAGACGCAGCGCGAAGGAGCTGCTCGTTACGCCAGTCGTCCGCGTCATGGGGAAACCTTCGAGTTCACCATGCCGATCACGCTGGAACAAATCTATAACGGCGCTGAAACAGAAATTTCGGTGGCGGTCCCCGATTATGACAGTCAGGGCCTGTTGCATCGCGTGCCGAAAACCTTTCGCATCCGCATTCCCAAGGGAGCAGCCGATGGTCAGCGCTTGCGCCTGGCGGGCAAGGGTGGGCAGGGCATGAATGGCGGCCCGCCTGGAGACTTGTTCGTAGTCATGAAGTTGCAACCGCATAAGTATTTTCAGGTGAGCGGCAATGATCTGACGCTTCTCGTGCCGCTGGCCCCATGGGAGGCCGTGCTGGGGGCGAGCGTGGAAATTCCCACGCTGGGCGGCCCAGTAGCGCTGACCGTCCCACCCGGGACTGTGGCTGGTCGCAAAATGCGCCTTTCCAAAAGAGGTCTTCCGGGTAATGGCAACGTACAGGGCGACCTGTATGCGGTTATCACAATTGAAGTACCAACTTCGGTGAGCGAACGTGAGAAGGCGTTGTACACCGAACTGGCTGCCGCGTCCTCGGGCTTTGACCCACGCAGGCAGCGTTTTGCAGGAGGTCAATCATGAGCGTGCAGATTACTGAAACCATCTGGCTGAACCAGGACGAAGTGTGTTCGCTGCAGCATGTGGCGGCCGTTTCCGGCTTGAGCGAAGCTGACGTAATGGATCTGGTGGAGACCGGTGTGCTCTCGCCGGTAAGCGGGCACGCCGACTCGGGCATGTTTTATTCCGAATGTATTGTGGTGGCGCGCAAGGCGCGACGGCTGCGTGTTGACTTTGATCTGAATGCCGATGGTGTTGCGCTGGTGCTCAATTTGCTGCGTCGGGTGGATGCGCTGGAATCCGAATTGCTGGCATTGCAGCCGGCTGCCAGGCGTAGCCATCAGCCAAAGTAAACACAACTGCAATTGGAACAGGACGCGACGATGGTCGGGTCGCGCCGTGGTCCGCACTGTTCAGTATTGATACCGCTCCTGGGAATAGGCGGAGCGGTGTTTTACGCAATAGTCCTTGAGCGACTGAATGAATCTTGCATCTACATCACGTTTGTGTCTGTCCTTCAGGCTGAACAGGGCAATGGGTGACAGTGTCCACTGCAGCGACCAGGGAACCACTGCCACGCCGGCAATGCGCACTAGTTCTTCGGCAATATCATTGGGCACGATCGAGACCACATGATCTCGCGCGGCAATGATTTCGCCGGTCAGTTTAGCCGACAGGCTTTCGATGAGGGGCTGCGGGGGCACCACGCCCGCGCTCAGAAACATATCGGCTACCTGTTCGCGCATGGGCGCCGGAGCCGGTTCAAGAATCCAGTCCAGTTCGGCCAGATGTCCCCAGTCAGCCCGGCGCTGGCCGAGTCGCGCTGCCAGTTCGCGGTTGGCAATCAGGCGCGGTGACTGGTAATAGAGCACTTCCTGCTGCAACCCGGTCATGTCCAGCGATGCCGAAGCCCGCCCAATGACAAAATCCAGTGCGTGCTCCCTGAGCATTGTCATCAGGCTACGGCTGGTGCCGTCGTGTATGGTGACGGTCATTCGCTGGCGATCGGGCAGGGTGCGCTCAAGCGCCGCAGACAGCATTTGCCCGGGAATGAACGGGATGGCGCCTACATGCAGATGGGCAACGCGGCCGGCATTGACCGCTGTCATTTCACGCGAGAGCGCGCTGACATCGTGCAACATGCTGCGGGCACGTGTCAGCAGTACCTTGCCTGCCGCTGTCGGCGTCATGCCGCGTCCGGTGCGTTCGAACAGGGGCACGCCGAACATATCCTCCAGCTCAGCCAATGCATGGGTGACGGCAGGCTGGCTGGTGCCCATCTGCTGGGCAACGCGGGTCAGCGCACCCAGTTCGCCAATGTGAAGCAGCAAGGTGAGGTGGCGCATTTTCAGGCGACCTGCGAGTCTGTGTTCAAGCGTATCGGCGGTAGGTGTGTTCAATTTTTAAGCAGGTATAAGGTAATTGATATATCATTATCATAATTGAAAATAATTTGCTTATGAAGAAAGCATAAACTGGATGCAAAATCAATTCTTCAGGAGGCTACAGCCCATGAGTACCATCGATCGTCAATCAGCGCTGGATTATCACGAATTTCCCGTGCCTGGCAAAATTTCCATTACCGCCACCAAGCCGCTGGTAACCCAGCGGGATCTGGGGCTGGCGTATACGCCCGGTGTCGCGGCTGCCTGTGAAGAAATCGTGGCTGACCCGCTCAACGCGTTTCGCTACACCGCGCGTGGCAACCTGGTGGGCGTTATCAGCAACGGCACTGCCGTGCTCGGCCTGGGAAATATTGGTGCACTGGCTTCCAAGCCGGTCATGGAAGGCAAGGCTGTTCTGTTCAAGAAATTTGCCGGTCTGGATGTTTTTGATATCGAGATCAATGAAACTGATCCGGACAAGCTGGTAGAGATTATTGCCGGGCTTGAGGCCACCTTCGGCGGTATCAACCTGGAAGATATCAAGGCACCCGAGTGTTTCGAGGTGGAGCGCAAACTGCGCGAGCGCATGAGTATTCCCGTTTTCCATGACGATCAGCATGGCACGGCGATTACCGTTGCGGCAGCCTTTATCAACGGCTTGACCGTAGTCGGCAAAGATATTACAAACGTGAAGGTGGTGTCGTCCGGAGCAGGCGCGGCAGCGCTGGCATGTCTGGATCTGATGGTGGATCTGGGCCTGCCGCTGGAAAATGTATTCGTAACGGACATCGACGGGGTGGTCTATGAAGGGCGCAATACGCCCATGGGCCCTGAAATGTTGCGCTTCGCGCAGAAAACCGAGCATCGTACGCTGGCTGACGCCATCGATGGCGCCGATGTATTCCTGGGCCTGTCCGCCGGTGGCGTCCTTAAGCCCGAGATGGTCAAAACCATGGCGGCCCGCCCGCTGATCCTGGCGCTGGCCAATCCGAACCCGGAAATCATGCCGGAAGTGGCATTGGCTGTGCGTGACGACGTGGTGATGGCTACTGGCCGTTCCGATTTCCCTAATCAGGTCAATAACGTACTGTGTTTCCCGTACATTTTCCGCGGCGCACTGGATGTGGGCGCTACCACGATTACACGTGAAATGGAAAAAGCCGCGGTCTACGCGATCGCCGGGCTGGCCAAAGAGGAAATCAGCGATGTGGTCGCGACCGCCTATGGTGGCTATGATCTGTCATTTGGACCAGAGTATCTGATCCCCAAGCCTTTCGATCCACGCCTGATTGTCCGGGTGGCGCCTGCCGTGGCCAAGGCAGCCATGGAAAGCGGCGTGGCAACACGCCCGCTGGATGATCTGGAGGCCTATGCCGCAAAACTGCAGCAGTTTGTGTATCACTCAGGCGCTTTCATGAAGCCGCTGTTTGCATCGGCCAAACAGATTGTTCGCGACGGCGGCAAGGCGCGCATTGTCTTTACCGAAGGCGAGGACGAGCGCGTATTGCGTGCAGTGCAGGTCGTGGTCGATGAAAAGCTGGCGCGTCCGATCCTGGTGGGGCGTCCGTCTGTTTTGCTGGCTCGTATTGAAAAATATGGGCTGCGTCTGAAACTGGGCGAGGACGTGGAGGTGACCAACCCGGAATTTGACTCGCGCTTTCATCAGTACTGGACCAACTACTGGGAAGTTATGTGCCGCCGCGGTATCACAAAGGAAATGGCACGCGTGGAAATGCGTCGCCGTCTGACCCTGATCGGTGCCATGATGGTTCATGTCGGCGATGCCGATGGCATGATCTGCGGCACGGTTGGGGCCTATCACGAGCATTTGCGTTTTGTTGACCAGATGATCGGTAAGAAGCCAGGCACAACGTCGTATGCAGCCATGAATATTCTGCTGCTCGATCAGCGTATGGTGGCGCTGGTCGATACCCACATCAATGATGATCCTACCGCCGAACAGATTGCCGAGTACACCCTGGCTGCGGCGAAGGTACTGGCGCAGATGGACGTTGTGCCCAAGGTGGCATTGCTGTCGCGCTCCAATTTCGGCTCGGGCAGTTCAGCCTCTGGAGACAAGATGCGGCGTGCGCTGGAGCTGGTGCGGGCACAGGATCCGGATCTGGAAATCGATGGTGAAATGCATGGCGACTGCGCATTGAATGAAGTGCTGCGCGAGCGCATTCTGCCTTCATCAACATTGAAGGGACCAGCCAACCTGCTGGTCTGCCCCAATGTCGACTCAGGCAATATTGCCTATAACCTGTTGAAAACCGTTGCCGGGGGCAATGTGGCGGTCGGGCCGTTCCTGCTGGGTGTGAATGCGCCTGTGCATATCCTGACCTCAAGCTCTACTGTCCGGCGCATCGTCAATATGGCTGCGCTGACGGTTATTGACGCGAATCGCGTCGAGAGCTGATCGCCTTGGCCGTCTCCTGCAATATTTCATCTGTGTGTTCCCCCAGATTGGGGGCATGCCGGTAAATGGAAGGCTGAGTGCGCGAATAGGTGCCCAGTGGTGCAACTGTTCGCAAACGGCCTTCCGTCGGATGGTCAAGCTCGACAATCTGCTGTACGGCCTTCAGGTGCGGGTCGTCCAGCAGATCGTCAACGGCGTAGAGCGGCGCTACCGGGATATCGGCCTGGCCCAGCGCTTCAAGCCAATGGGCCGAACTGCAGGTGCGCAAGGTGTCTTCAATAAAGCCGTATACCTGATTGACATGCACGCCGCGTGAGGCGATTGTGGCAAAGGGCGAGCCTGCCTGCAGCAGATCCTGGCGATTGAGCAGACCCAGAAAATTCTGCCAGTGCCTATCGGTATGGATCACGGTGCAGATATAGCCGTCAAGTGTCATATAGGGCTTGCGCGATTCGGTCAGAAGCCGCGTGTATCCCATATCGCCTTTTGGTGGCACGAAAGTGGCGCCGCCGAAATGGTCGCCCAATACAAATTGGGCCATCCCCTCGAACATGGGGATTTCTATCGATTGTCCTTGCCCGGAGCTTCTGCTTTCCAGAACACCGGCCAGGCAGGCAATTGCCACCTGCATGCCGATAATTTTGTCGGCCATCGTCAGCGGTACATAACGTGGCGGCTGGCCGGTGTGTTGCTGGTATAGTGCCGCAATGCCTGTCATCCCCTGGATCAGGTCGTCGTATGCCGGTTTACCGGCATAGGGACCGGCGTTGCCAAAGCCATAGGTGCCTGCGTAGACGATTTGCGGATTGACGGCGCGGACCGCGTCGTAGGACAGGCCCAGCCTGGCCATCGCTTGCGGACGAACGTTATACAGGAAAACGTCTGCGGTGGCCGCAATGTCCAGGCATGCCTGACGGCCGTCATCGGTTTTCAGGTCCAGTACGATCGAGCGTTTGTTCCGGTTCAACTGCAGGAAATTGGCGCCCATGCCTTTATTGTTTCTGTGACCCATGTTCCGGGTGGTGTCGCCCGTCGGGGATTCGATCTTGATGACATCCGCCCCCAGGTCTGCCAGCAACTGCGTGGCAAATGGGCCCATGACAACGGAGGTCAGATCGGCAATGCGAATGCCCCTGAGCGGGCCTTTGGGTGTGTGGTTGTTCAATTGATTGTCCACTTGATTATCCAATGGGGGGCTTCATGCTGGCTGTGGCGCTTTGGCCGTTGCTTTGCTCGCCGTTCATGCTGTAAACAATGTTCGGATATTGGCAAGGTCCGGCAGACAATCCAGTGCCTGGTATAGTTGCCGGGCGCGATCCGGGTCCAGGCCTGCCTGCTGCTCTGTCGGCGTGGCGTTGCCGTCTGCGTGCCCATCTGCGAGTCCGTTTGCCACGCAATCCATGAATTTTTCCTGTAACTGCTGTTGCGTCAAAGGCAGACGTGCATGGCCGCTTGGATAGCGTATCGGCCCGGAATCCAGAACAGTGCCGTTTTTCAATGTCACGCAAAGTCGATCCGTTATGGAGAAGGCGGGGTCAGCAGGATCCGGATCATCAATGGCATGAACCCGGATTTGCGGATAGATAGCCTGCAATTGTGTGCGACTCACAAATGCGTCCGACAGTTCGGCCAGGCCCACTTTGCCTGCCAGCAATGCGGCGGCAATCGCAAATTCCAGACTGAACTTGGCTTCCAGTTTGGTCACTGGCTGCCGGTTGCGCAACATGGATGCTTGCGGGCGTCCGATAGTGGCATCGATCGCAGCGATGGTATCCGGTGTCAGGTCGTACTGCTGTGCCAGTGCGAGCATGCCATCGATAATGCGATGGCTGGAATAGCAAACGGGATAGCGCTTGATATTGACGCCGGACTCGGTAATGTATAACGCCCGGCCCAGCTTAACCGCTTCGTTTACATCAACGCGGCCGCCAGGCGATATGGCGCTCAGAAAACCCGCTTTGTGCTCAAAAACGTCTGCGCAGGCGGTCATGCCCAGTCTGGCCAGTTGCACGGCCTCCACCGCATTGGCAGCGGCGCGGCCTGCGTGATAAGGCTTGGTCATGGTACCGAAATTGGCAACCAGGCCACTTGCCATGCTGGATGCAAGGCCTAGCGCCATGGTCGTAGTTTGCTGATCCAGCCGGTATAAATAGGACAGCGCGCCGGTGGCGGCAACGGTCCCGAAAACGGCGGTGGGGTGCCAGCCTTTGAGGTGATAAGGATCAGCCTCACGGCCAAACAGTTCTGCCCAGATCTCGTAACCGATAATATAGGCATTGAGCACCTCTTTGCCGCTGCTGGACAATTCCCAGGCGGCGGTAATGACACTTGGCATTAGTACGGTGCTTGGGTGGGCCGACATGGCCACGTCATCATAATCGAGCGCATGGCTGGCTGCAGCCCAAAGACAGGCGGCATCAGTATGCCGAAAATAGGCGCCTAGAAATGGCACAGGGATTGACGAGCCGGCCTGCGCACTCGTGGTTCCTGTAAAGTGTCGTCCCAGAATATGGACCAGCGGCTCATGGGCGCCGGCAAACATGCAGCCCATACAATCGATGATCCCTGTCGTTGCCAACTGATAGGCATGCGGGGGTACCGTGCTTTGGTCAAAGGTGTGAATGAAGCGAGCGATGTCATGCGTCAGCGTGTTCAATTATTTTCCCCTGAAAACGGGCTTGCGCTTCTCATTGAACGCCTTGACGCCTTCATGCCGGTCTTCGGTGTCGATCAGGTGATTATATGCCTCGACTTCAAAACGGTATGCTGTGCGTAATTCCATTTGCCCGCCATAACGGACCGATTTTTTGATCTGGCGTACCGAAAGCGGTGCATTGCCGGCTATGCATGCGGCGGTTTCCAGGGCTTGTTCCAGCGTTTGCTCTGACTCGCATACTTTATTGACCAGCCCCCATTGCAGGGCATCATTGCAATCAAAAGGGCGACCTGTCATCAGGATCTCTTTGGCTCTGCGATCGCCCACGGCTCGTGGCAGATTCTGGGTGCCGCCGGCGCCAGGCATGATGCCAAGCGTAACTTCGGTCAGGGCAAAGCGCGCCGTCTTGCTGGCATAGATGAAGTCGCAGCACATGGCCATTTCCAGGCCACCGGCATACGCATGACCATTGACTGCAGCAATCACCGGATAGGGGAGATCAACCAGAGTCCAGTACATGCGCTCGAACAACTCATGCTGTCGTTGCCATTGCGCTTTGCTCATGCCATTGCGTTCCTTCAGATCTCCTCCCGCGCAGAAAATCTTGTCTCCCGCGCCGGTCAGGACGACGCAGCGCACACGCCCCGGATTTGCGATCAGGCGATTCCAAAGATCAAGCAGCTCTTCCCCCATCTGTGTATTCAGGGCATTGGCCACCTCGGGCCGGCTCAGTGTGACTAACAGAATGTGATCAGATTTGATTGCGGTTGTGATCGTGGCATATTGGGGCAGCGCGAACATCGGGTTGTCTCCTGTTGGTCGGCCTGTTATAAATAAAATAGAAATAGTAATTGTACGTACATTGTAAATAATCCAATTTCAATTGCAATAGACAATTCTGATATTACAGATATAATTGTACGTACATTAAATCTGAACGTTGCCCGCTCAATGCAGGCATGGCTGCTGTGCTGTATCGGGCGATAGATTTCTTTCCGTGGAGCGGCGACCGTGCAGGGCTGGAACGTAAACCCAGACAGGATCCGATGACAAAACGCCTCCCGCGCTATGCCTGGCTTCATCAGACGCTGCTCAATGATATTGAGAGCGAGCGGTATGGCGTGGGTACGCAGTTGCCAACGGAACATCAGCTTTGTCATATTTATGGCGTAAGCCGGCATACGGTGCGGGAAGCAACCCGTCGTCTGGCAGAAGCCGGGCTGATTACGCGAACGGCAGGTTCCGGCACCGTGGTCATTGCCAGCCGCCCGGTTGCTGCAGAGCCTGTCTTTGTATCTGCCTTCGGCTCTTTGCAAGACTTGATGCGATATACAGAGCAGACTCGACTGGAAGTATTGGGCGAACAGTTCATTACCCTGGACCCGCGCGAAGCAGCAAGGCTGCACGTGCCGGCCGGGGTAGAACTGCTGATGCTGCACACCAATCGCCGTCTGGTACGGGATGGCACCGTGATTTCGTATACCCGTGTCTATTTACCACCGGAGTTTGCCGGCGTGCGGGACAAGCTGACAGGCAATCATCCCAGCGTGTTCAGTATTCTGCAGTCCGAATATGGCCAGCAAATTCATAAGGTAAGCCAGCAAGTTGTTGCCGAAAGGGTGCCGGAGTCGGCAACAGGCCTGGTCGATTGCAAGCCGGGAGATATGGCGCTTGGAATACTAAGAGTATATTTTGATAACGCCGGCCGGCTTTTGACTGCGTCAGATAATTTTTATATACCAGACCGGTTTAGCTTGATGGCCACCTGGGAACGACCTTGAAGCAGGGTGCCTTACCTGACGCTTTTTACGTGCTAAAACAATAAGCACCTGAGACAACAATATTATAAACGGAGACATAAATGAGAAAACTGCTTGCGCTGTTCCTGAATCTGCTTGCCTTGTTGCCGCTGGCCGCTTATGCCGCGTACCCTGAGAAAAGTGTGCATATCACGATTCCCTACCCGAGTGGCCAGACGACGGATATCATCGGGCGACTGCTGGCCGAGCAGCTATCGAAGCATCTGAAGCAGCCTTTTGTAGTGGAAAACAAAGGTGGTGCGGGCGGCATCATCGGTCTGGAAGCGGCCAAACGGGAAAAGCCAGACGGCTATCGTTTGCTGATCGGCGCTTCGGGGCCGCTGGCCATTAACCCTTCGTTGTATACCAATCTGCCGTATGACACGCTAAAAGACTTCAAGGCGGTGGGGCTGGTTTCCAAAGTGCCGCTTTTTCTGGTGACGCGCAAGGACGTTCCGGCCAACACGGTGCCGGAACTGATCAGTTATCTGAAGCAGCATGACGGCAAGATCAACTATGGTTCCGGGGGCGTTGGCCTGACCAATCATCTGACAATGGAAATGTTCAAGCATCAGACTGCATTGAACCTGTTGCATGTACCTTATCGCGGCGCGACCGCAGCCGTTGCTGGTCTGGTTGGGGGCGACACCTCGGTCATGTTCGAAGCAGCACCGGCGATCAAGCCCCTGGTCCAGGACGGTCGTCTGAAGGTATTTGGCGTGGCCAATAAAAGCGGATCCCAGGCATTTACCGGCGTAAAGCCGCTGGCGGAACTGGGGGTGCCTGGTTTTGATGCAACGGCCTGGATCGCGCTGCTTGCCCCTGCCGGGACGCCAGACGATACGGTGCGGGTTTTGAACGACGCCATGCAGAAAATCCTGCAGGATCCGCAATTGAAAAGCAAACTGGCGACTATAGGCAATGAAGTATTCATTGCCTCGCCGCAGGACAGTCAGGCATTTATTGAAAAAGAAATTAAATTCTGGGGTGAGGCCGCAAAGGCATCTGGCGTGAAACCCAGTAAACTATAAAGCACCAATGATCGTATAGCCGCGGTCGGTTGTGACCAGATGAGACGCTGGTCATGCCGTTGGTATGCTGGCCGTGATTATTGTCTGCGACGGGCAGGTAATGGCAATTAATACGGTGCCACGGTTATGGTGTGCCTGTGCAAATCGTGCGCATGCACTATGCTGCAAATACACTATTTAGGTAACGGGCAATCCAGGCCGGACAACGTAAGCGTTTGCTGGTTTTGCGTGTTCAATCACAAATGTAGATGCCGATTGCTCTTGCCGTTCTGACTGGATCAGGAGAATCATCATGTTGGAAAAAAGCGCAATTATTCCCTGTTTGCGATACAAGGATGCGCCCGCAGCGATTCGTTTTCTGTGCGAGGCATTTGGATTTACCCGCCACGCGATCTACGCGGACGAAAAAGACCCGAATATTATTCATCATGCCCAACTGGTTATTGGCAACAATATGATTATGCTGGGCAGTGATCGGGAGTCGCCGGCCAAGGATCTGTACCACTGGCTGACCCCCGATGAGGCCCGCGGAATCACCATGTGCATTTGCATGCGCGTGGATGACCCTGATGCCCACGCTGACCATGCAGCCAGGTGCGGCGCCATTATTATCCAGCCGCCTTATGATAATCAGGGCTACCCGGGGCGTTCCTATGACGCCAAAGACATGGAAGGAAATATCTGGAATTTCACCAGTTATGACCCGTGGGGGGCGGACTGACTCTCGGCCGGACAGCGAGTCATCACGCAAGCGGAATTATTGTTTGGGCTCGCTAAAAGACCGCAATCCAAATCGCTGCATGCGTTGGTCCATGAGTTTTTGCGGCATATTGAGGTACTCCCAAGGAGCAGCGATACGGCAGCCAGTTATGGAAAGCTACGTGCATCACTGGAAAAAAATGGCCGGTGTCTTGGTGCGTCAGACTTGCTTATTGCTGCACACGCAGTGCGTCAGCAAGCCGTGTTGGTGACCAATGACCGGGCATTCACTCAGTTACATCTCATTGCTGTTGAGGGTTGGAGCGAGTAGGCCATCGTTGGCGCTCGTTGGCCCTGCGGTTTGTTCAGGGCGACAGGGCCTGGTGCTGCAAATAAATACGACGAGTTTCACAATCCGATACATCATTTTTCATAGAAAATAAGGCAGACATATTGTCTATGCAGCGCTTCTCGGGTAAAACGGATGACTCTGAACCTGTCTGCATAGATAAATATGACCGAACAAATCGCAGACAGCCGGCAGACCTACGCTGCGTTCATCAGTTACAGCCATGCTGATAACCGGGAGGAAGGGCGCAAATGGGCAGACTGGCTGCATCATGAATTGGAGACCTACGAGGTGCCTGCCGATCTGGTGGGCAGACCCAATCGTGCCGGCAAGCCCATTGTTGCGCAAATCTACCCCGTTTTCCAGGATGAAAAGGAACTGTCGGCCAGCGCCAGTTTGTCTTCCGCGCTGACTGCAGCGCTTGACGCTTCAGCCTATCTTGTCTACCTGAGCTCGCCGCAATCGGCCCGATCTGTCTATGTAAGCGAGGAACTGCGCCGCTTCAAGCAGACCGGCAAGGGCGATCGGATTATTGCGCTGATTCTTGCCGGCGAACCTGAATACGGCGCCGAGTCTTCCGCGCAGCAGTGTTTTCCCGAGGTGTTGCGTTATCGCGTGGATGAGTCGGGCGACATCGATCACAGCGTGAGCCAGGAGCCCATTGCAGCAGATGTCCGTCTGCCCGGCACGCAAGAGCAGGGCTTCACGACCCCCGAGGCGTACAGACAATCTTTGCAGGGCGATCGCACACTTTCCCGCAAGGAGGTGGAGCGTCGCGTTCAGTCCTACAAGGATCGGCTTGATCTGGCCAAACTCAAAATTATTGCAGGTGTGCTTGATGTGCCGCTGGGTGACCTGACGCAGCGTGATCAGGCCTATCAACTGGCCAAGGCCAGGCAGCGCACGAAGATCGTCAAGCGGATTGCAGTTGTGATAGGGATACTGGCTGTGATGGCCATGGTGCTGGGTGTCTATGCCTGGACAGAGCGCAATACCGCGCAAACCATGCTGTCACGTTCATTGTTTCTTTCCGGGTTGAATAAGATTGATCAGAAAGAGGTGGCCGAAGGCGCAGCGTATATGGCTGCGGCGACCCGCTATGGCAATGAAAGAACGGCTTTATATGTGCAATCGATGCTGATGCGAGAAAATGGCATGACATTGATGCCCAGGCTGGAATCTACCCCTGTGTTCAGCCCTGACGGCCATTGGCTTGCTGGTGTCGATGCTACTTCCAATGCCAAGCGCGGGGTGCAGATATGGGATGCATATAGGCAGAAGCTTCATACGATTTTGAAGGATGCCAATGCCAATTCGTTTTCCAAAATGAAGTTTGACAACCGCAATGTGCTGTACTTTACGACGAACGATAACAAAGTAGCGTCGTGGCAGGAGGGCAAGCCAGTGAGTATCTTGTACGAGCCGCCTTCGGACATGCGACTTACTTCTGTTACGCCCGATGCAAGTGGTCATTGGCTTGTCATACAGGGGTGGGTTCGGTTAAACAGCCCGCAGCAATACATAAAGTCGCAGATCGTTAATCTACGGACAGGTCGGGTGGCTGTCGAGGAAGTGCCGACCGGTGGGACGCCAGGCACGACTGCAGAACGGGTGGTGGTCGATTCTCGAGGCGGGGCCATTGCTTTTTATAGTACCAATGATGATGTAAATCGCGTGCGCATTTACCCTGTGAATACCCAGGGCGCGCTTCAGGATGCGCGCGATTACCTGGTGCCAGGTAGCATCGTGGGACTTAAATTCGGTCCTGATTCACAGCATGTGTTTGCGCGTGCGCTTAACGGCATGTATCACATCGATCTGCGACGCGGCGATCAGCATGTAAGCAAAGTGTCGGCCCGGCCTGTACCTGACGATGTTTATTTCAGTGAAAATGGGAAAACGTTTACGACGCTCCTGGGTGGTCGCTACACCGTATACGAAACGGCGACGAATCAGCTGCTGTCTACTGGTGAGACCGGCATTGATTTGGCGCGATTGTTATTCGATGATTCACCGAACCTGTCGCCGGATATGACGCAACGGGTAGAAAACCAGGAAGGGTCGTTTTACCTGGTGACTGAACTGGCCCCCGCATTGCTGCGTTCGCAGTTTGAGCTGGGGCCCAATCTTGTCAGTTTGTTTGCCAAACCTGATAGCTCGGGAGTGCTGCTACTTAAAAAGAACAGCCGCTCGTTGCAATTCCTTGCCCTGGATGGCAAAGACGAAATTCGCGATTTTATTAACACGCCGTCCGAAATCGAGCGATTCGGCGTTCTGGATGAAAATGATCTCGTCTATACCGTGTCGAGGCCCGAAAATGGACGCAATCAGCTGCGTTTTTTTAGGGCAGCAACAGGTAAATCTATCGGCAAGCCGATGTCTGTGAAAGGTATGTTGTCTTTCAGTCACGATGGCAGGCGGTTTTCGTCAAGAGTTGATGAGGTCAGTCTGGGAATCTGGGACATAGAGACAGGCGAGCGTGTATATACCGTTACGCTCAGAAAAGGCGAGAAGTACCGATTATCGGAAGATTTGTCGAGCATTCTGATCCTGGATGAACGCAGTAACTGGCGGGTGGTGGATATTGCGAGCAGCAAAGTGCTGCATCAGGAAAGCACTCGAATCAAGGGGGCATCTTTCACACCGGATAACCATTATTTGCTGGCTTTTTTCAATGACACTGCGCAATTATATGATCTGGCGGATTTCAGCAAACCCCTGTCGTTTCCCACAGCCGGCGATTTGCCGAAAGCGCAATTGAGCCCGGACGGAAAAGTGCTGGCTGTGGCAGAAGATAATCGATATATACGCTTGTGGAGTCTGGAGAATAAACGGCCGATAGGACAGAAAATTAAAAATGATGCCATTGGCGGCTATTTGAACTTTTCCGCAGATGGCAACTTGCTATTTACCACTGATCCACAAAAAGTTGGCTCGGAAAAGGGGATCACCATGTATGACACGACCACGGGGTTGCCTGTTGTCATGCCGTTTGGGATCAGCCGAATCAGTGATGTTGAGATGATGAGTAACGGCAAGGATATTTTGACAGTGGACGTTCGAAATGATCAGGTAGTGCTTAATGTCTGGGCAGTGCCCAATGCGTTGCTGGCCCCGGCGCGTGATCTGGCGGATCAAACCGAAATTTATTTTGGCAAAAAATATGATAGTGAGTCCGCTGCAGTGGTTGATGTACCTGAAGTTAGCCGGCGCCCGGATTCCTGGTTTTTCCAGGATCCCTATGTACGGTCTCCAGTGCCGGGTTCCTCCAGGCCATTGACCGCCTATTTGGATCAATTCATGCCGGTACGTAACGAGGCGCAGTTGAAACTGATTGATCGTTACTGGCGTTTTCATCCGATGGCCAGGGCAGCACTCGCGGTTTACTACAGTCGGAATAAGGATACCGCTTTTGTCGCTCGCCGCCTGAGTCACCTGGTTCGATTGCAGCTTCATCGTGTAAAGGATGACAGTGTCAGACAGAAAACCATGGCGCTGCTTGAACAGGCGCAGCAAAACGTACAGGAGCATCCCTAAATGAAACTATCGCGCCGTACAAAAAGCATTCTGGTCATACTGGGTGGGCTCGCGGTCATCGTGTTGACCTGGAATGGCCTGGGGCAGCATTACCCACAGATCAATGAGTGGCTCTATCTGCCCGAAAGGCTGTATCGTACCTTGCGAACGTTGATGGGGTCGGATCCGGTGTCGTCGTCATTGCCGCCGGAAAATCTGCCATGGCAACTGACATTGGTCAAAATAGTGGTGACGCTGGCGCTGCTGGCCGGGATGTACCGGATCGCCCAGAAGCTCTTTGTTGAGTACTACACCCAATTTCGATTGCTGTTCAGGCGCAACCAGATACTGGTGGTCGGCATTAATCAAAAGGGTCAGGCATTACTGGACGACCTGAAACGCACTCACGATACAACGGGGGTTGCCATTGAGCTGGACGCCGATCACTGCAATGCGGGGGCGCTGCGGCGTGACGGCCATCTTGTTTATTTTGGCGACGGCACGCAAAGCGCGGTGCTTCAGGACGCGGGTATTCGCAGCGCGCGATTCATGATTTGTTTCCTGGATAAAGAGCAAACCACCATCAATGTGGTGAGGGCCTTGCACCAGATCACGCAAAAGCATCCGGGGAAGTATCAGGTGCGCTGTTTCCTGCATATAGGCAACGCCAAGGTAAGCGCCATGCTGCAGCAATCGGACTATTTCGAAGATGAAAAGAAAAACGGTATTGATCTGCGGTTTTTCAATCATCATCAGATGATTGCACGGCAGTTCTTTTCACGGCTTCCTTATGATTACGCCCAGCAAATGAGCGATCACGATGCCGCCTTTCGGCTGGTTGTCTTTGGTACGGGAGAGACGGCTAAAGCCTTGCTGGTGCAGGCACTGCAGGTGATGCATACGATCAACCCGGCCTCGCCCGACATTATTGTGTATGGCGCCGACGCCGAGCTGGCAGGCAGGCAACTGGCTGCCGAGTATCCCGGCGCCGCCATGGTGTCATCTATCAAATATATGACATTCGATGGCGCCTATGATCAAATTTTGAATGAGTTTGTTATTGATCCACCGACCCATCTTGTTCCTGTGGTGATTGTTGCATTTGACGACGATTCGGCCAATCTGAAACTGTCGCTTGAAATATTGCATGCGACGCCCGCCGCTGCGTTTCGCGTGTACGCTTTGAACTATCACAATCATGGCCTGAATGCACTGCTCAAGTCCCGGCAGAGCCGATTGAACCGCCTGACCTTTTTTGGCAGTCTGGAATCGGTGTGTCAGGTGGAGCTGATTACACACGAGCGCCTGGATATTACGGCGCGCAGCATTCACGAAGACTATCTGCAGCAACTTGCACCGCAACAAGGTTCGGTCAGCGAGAGCGACGCCTACAAGCAATCGTGGGATAGGCTGAATGAACAGGCCAAGGACGCGAACCGTGCGCAGGCGGATCATATTGCCTACAAACTGGCGATGTGCGGGAAACTGGTGGTGACACACGAGCAGGGTGCCGGCGTGCAGCACGCGCTGTCATTTACTGCCGATGAGGCAGAGATGCTGGCACAGGTGGAGCATAGGCGCTGGATGGCCCAGCGCTACCTTGCAGGCTGGCGCTACGGCGCCCAGCGTGATGACCGGAGGCGTTTGCATCCGTCGCTGGTGGATTGGGAGATGCTTGCCGAGACCGAAAAACAAAAGGATCGGGACGTTGTATTGCGCATTCCCCATCTTGCGCGACGCAATGGCACCAAACCGTCAGTCTGAGCGTGTTCGTGGCGCACTCGGGCCGCGCTTTCGGTGTATATTGTGCGAGTTCCCTGTGAGTGGCGCAGAGCCTGCTCTACTGTGGCCCGCCAGTGCCGCTGCATGGTCAGCAGCCTTTTGACGGTTGTCCTGCGACGCCGTGATCAACGATGGTAAGCATAAGTTGTGGTAACCGATAATTCAGAAGTAGAGACGCCCGCGCTGCTGCAGGCAAGAAATCTCAGTCGCAAAGACCCTTTAAATGGTCATATATTGCTGTATCCGGCAGACTGCACCGTAAAGCGCGGCGATCGCATCGTGCTGTCCGGCGCTTCGGGCTCAGGCAAAAGTGTATTCGTACGGACGCTGGCCTTGCTGGACAAGCCCGATGCCGGCGAACTGATTTTGCACGGCAAGCCGGTACAACCGGGCGACGCTTGTCGCTACCGGGCTCAGGTCGCCTATATCCGGCAAAGCCCGGTGTTACTGCATACCAGCGTCGAAGGCAATCTGACCTTTCCTTTCGGACTTGCAGTGAACCGGGATCAAAAGTACGACAGGCATAAAATTGAACAATTTTTGCACGCCATTGACCGCCCCGGCGCTTTTCTGAACAAGGATTCGGGCACGTTGTCTGGCGGAGAGAAACAACTGGTCTGCCTGTTGCGCGTATTGCAACTGGATCCCTGTCTTTTGCTGCTGGACGAGCCTACCTCGGCGCTGGACGAGCCTACCGCACAACTGGTGGAAAAGCTGATTGAGCACTGGATGCACGTGAACAATCAGCAGACGGCGACGCTGTGGATCAGCCACGATGAACAGCAAAAGGCCCGTGTGGGCAATCGTTTATGGCAAATGAAAAGCGGTCGCCTCATGACCGATGAAATTACGGGAAGGCAGGCATGAACCTTGAATATATGGAAATATCGATCGGGGAAATCGGTCTGGCGGCGTTGCTTATCCTGGCCAATGGGCTGATTTCAGTGCTGCTGCGGCTAAAGCTGGAAAGACAGCTGCTGATTGCCTCTGTACGGATGGTAGTGCAGTTGTTTGCCATCGGCCTGATTCTCAAATGGGTATTTGCAGCCGACAAATGGTATATCGTGCTTGTGATCATGACTGTGATGACCGTTATTGCCGGGCTTGCCGCCAGAAACCGCAGCCGCATTCGTTACCGGGGCATGCAGTTCGATGCACTGTTTTCGATCTGGATACCGTCGTGGCTGACCATGGCTATTGGCCTGGTATTGATCATGCGTATACAGCCCTGGTATTCCCCTCAATATGTGATTCCGGTGCTGGGTATGATCATGGGCAATACGCTGACCGGCGTGTCGCTGGGGCTGGATCGCATCACCAGCGAACTGACCCAGCGGCGCGATCATGTCGAGATGATGCTGTCGCTCGGAGCCAGCGGCTGGGAAGCCTATCGCGAAGCGGCGCAGACGGCAGTGCGAGCGGGGATGATGCCTACTATCAACAGCATGATGGTTATCGGGCTGGTCAGCCTGCCGGGCATGATGACCGGTCAGATCCTGGCTGGCCAGGACCCGGAGCAAGCCATCCGTTACCAGATTCTGCTGATGTTTTTGCTGACCGCCTCGTCGGCTATTGCATGCGTGCTGGCTATATTGCTGGTCTATCGGCGTGTGTTCGGCCCGCAGCATAATTTCCTGTACTGGAAGTTGCACGAGTCTGCCTAGATACTGCATAAGCGTTCAGGGGCAGCGACATCGGGCAAAGACATAGGCTCCGGCTGTAAGTTTCCATGAAGGAAACTTGCAGCCGGATTTTTTATGCCCTACGACAACGCCCGGGCGAGCAGAGCCGGGACTCTGTCGTCATTCATTTGTGATCATTTCATCTGTAATTAAGGGTTTTCCCCAGATGGCCGGGAAACACAATTTCTATACACTATATCCATAATATAGAAATAAATCCATATTATGGATTTTTAGATATAAGAATGTGCTCATGCCTTTATCGTGGCCAAGCGCGCCAAGCCAATTTCCCTTATTGAATTTCTCAGGAGACAAATCTGTCATGATCTACCATCGTCGTGCCTTGCTGGCCTCACTTATTGCCTGTGCCGGCCTGGCAACTATTCCCGCGCTGGCCGTAGCGGCAGATGCCTATCCTGGCCAGCCCATTACACTTGTGGTTCCGTTTCAGCCTGGCGGCGGCACTGATGCCGTTGCCCGCAGTTTTGCCAAGGCTGCGGAAAAGCACTTTCCCAAAGGCATGATCGTGCTTAACAAGTCTGGCGCCGGCGGTGCAGTGGGGTGGAAGTATGTGCTCAATCAGAAACCGGATGGCTATACCCTGGCCGTAGTAACCGGCGAGTTTGTGACATTGCCCTTGCTCAATCTGTTTGACCGTTCTTACAAGGATTTCACGCCGCTGGTGCAGTTGAATGCCGACCCGACAACACTGGTAGTGCACAATGATTCGCCCTATAAATCTGTAGAGGATTTTCTGGCCGCCGCCAAAAATAATCCTGATGGTATGAATGTGGGAACCCCGGGCACTGGCGCCGTTTACGACGTCGCGCTCAGTGCGTTCGAGGTCAAGTCGGGCACCAAGGTGACGCATGTTCCCTATCCAGGATCGGGGCCGTCTCTGCTGGCTTTGCTGGGTAAACAGGTAGATGCCGTGGCCACCAGCCCCGCTGAGGCGGCCGAATACGTGCGCAGCGGAAAAATGCGCCTGCTGGTAGTCATGAACGAGGAACGCGTGCCAGAGTTCAAGGATGTACCGACTGCAAAAGAAAAGGGTATTGATGTCTCTTATGGCACCTGGCGCGGCGTTGCCGGGCCAAAAAATATGCCGGCCGAAGCGGTCAGGGTGCTCAAGGCGGCATTTGAGAAAGTGGCGCAGGATCCTGAATTGATCAAATCCATCAAACAGCAGAACCTGGGCTATGTGTATGCTGATGGCGAGACATTTGCACAGAAGATGGCTCTGGAAACAGAAGGGTACAGCAAGGTTCTGAAAGAACTTGATATCAAGTAACTTAGCCAGTTTTCAGAACTCACATTTGACATATTGCCCCATGAATGGGGCCAAGGAATTGTTATGACCGAACCCACTCCCTATCGTTACCCCAATCCGAAAGAAGCATTGAAAGACATTGTCGTTCCCAACGCCGTGCCCGAAGACGAACGCATCTGGGTCCCGCAGGCGCCCAATGTATGGTTTCGTCCTCTCTGCCTGAACGTCTCGCAGGGATACTGGATGAATCTTTTGCGTGTCAGAAAATCGGGCGTGCTCAGCTGTCATCGGCATCCCCAGCCGGTACATGGGTTTGTGATCAAAGGCACCTGGCGTTACCTGGAGCATGACTGGGTGGCCACCGAAGGCAGTTATGTTTTCGAACCCCCCGGTGAAACCCATACGCTGTATGTGCCCGAAGACGTGGAAGAGATGATTACCATGTTCCAGGTCAACGGCATTATGTACTACGTGGACAGCGAAGGAAATCACACCGGCTATGAAGATGTATTTACCAAGCTGGACATGTGTCGCAAGCATTATGAAAGCGTCGGCCTGGGTGCCGACTATGTCGACCAGTTCGTACGCTGATCATGAGTAGCAAAGCCAATTATGATTTTTCGCACCGCACCGCCGTAGTGACCGGTGGCAGCAGCGGGATCGGCCTGGATATTGCCCAGCGCCTGCTGGCTGCCGGGGCCAGTGTGACGGTATGGGACTTGAAGGCGCCGCCGCAAGCGTTGCAGCAACTGGGCATGCAGTTTAATCCGGTTGACGTTTGTGATGATCGCTCTGTACAAGACGCTTGTAATGCCGTTGTTGCCAATTGCGGGCATATCGATATGCTGGTCAATTGTGCCGGGTTCGCCGGTTCTACATTGCCGCTGGAAGATACCGATCCGCAGGAATGGCAACGGGTGATTGCCGTCAATCTGCTGGGGGTCTACAACACTTGCCGTGCGGCCGTCCCTGTGATGAAGCAGGCACCGGCAGCGCGTATCGTCAATATTGCCTCTCTGGCAGGCAAGGAAGGCACGCCAAACGCGTCGGCGTACAGCGCGGCCAAGGCGGCTGTGCTGGCGCTGACCAAATCACTGGGCAAGGAACTGGCGCAAACCCAGGTCCGGGTCAATGCCATTGCGCCTGCCGCGATTAACACGACGCTGTTGCAGCAGATGTCGCCGGCACATGTGCAGACCATGATAGATAAAAGTCCGATGAAGCGGCTGGGCGAGTGTGAAGAAGTGTCCGAACTGACATTATGGCTGCTGTCCGCATCATGCTCGTTCAGCACAGGCGCGGTGTTTGATCTTTCCGGCGGTCGCGCCACTTATTGATAATATTTGGAAAAAAACATGAGTTTCAGACAGGACTTGCTTGAAGGAAAAACCGCGGTGGTCACCGGCGGCACCCAGGGTATTGGGCGCGCCATTACCGAGGAGCTGGCCGCGCTGGGCGCGCGGGTTTATGCTGCCGGCCTGCCGTCGGCCAGCCAGGAACCGTACCGTCACGCGACAGTGACAGAGGCCATTGTTGACGTGACTAGTGACAAGGATGTGGCGGCGTTTGCTGCGTCCCTGAACAAAGTGGATGTGCTGATCAATTGCGCGGGCATCATCGCCCGGGTCGAGGAATTCAAATTACCCGTGTTCGAGCGGGTGATTGATGTCAATCTGGTGGGCACCATGCGTTTGTGCGAGGCCTTGCGTCCCTTGCTTGCAGCATCTACCGGGTGTATTGTGAACATGGCCTCCATGCTCAGCTTTTTTGGGGGCGGACTGGTGCCCGGTTACAGCGCCAGCAAGGGCGGCATTGCGCAACTGACCAAATCGCTGGCCATCGCCTATGCTGCAGACGGCATTCGCGTAAATGCAGTGGCTCCAGGCTGGATCGCCACGCCCCTGACCGAAGCGCTGCAGAACGATGAGAGCCGGGCCCGGCCCATTCTGGACCGTACGCCGCTCAAACGCTGGGGGACGCCCGAAGACGTGGCGCGTGCCGTCACATTTCTGTGCTCGGACGCATCTTCATTCATGACGGGTGTTATCATGCCGGTTGATGGTGGCTATATGGTAACTTGAATTTTCATCATGACAATAACGACTTCCCCGCAGGACAAGGCTGGTCAGCCGGTGGCCGGCACCGCTTCCTTTTCCAAATTCATGCGTGTACTGGACGCCATCGCAGGCAATGCCGGACCGGGCGTCACGATCCAGGATCTGAGCGTGTCGGTGGGCTATCCCAAACCGACGCTGTACCGGATCGTGGATGCCTTGCTGGCCGAAGGCCTGATCATCAATAAAGGCGGGCAGCTGTTTGGTCTGGGACCGCGCCTGATCAGTCTGGCCAGCCAGGCGCTGGAGAGCTCCGATCTTCGCAAGGTTTGTCGGGAGCAGTTGATGGCGCTGCGCGATCTGACCAGTGAAACCGTTCATCTGGCCGTGCCGGTCAATGGTGCGATGACCTACATCGACAAACTGGAAAGCCCGCAGGCGGTGCGCATGAATTCGCGGCTGGGCAGCCAGGTCACTTTCTATTCAAGTTCAGTCGGCAAGGCGTATCTTGCCGCGCTCAAGGATGATGCTCACAGACGCCGGCTAGTTGGCACGATCACATTTGAAAAATTCACAGACAATACATTGCCTGGCGCCGACGCACTGTATCAGGAAATTCGTGATATCGAACAACAGGGGTTTTCAGAAGATCGTGAAGAGAACGAGCGCGATATTTTTTGTTACGGCTGCGCCATCACTGACCAGCACGCCCGTCCGGTAGCATGTATCAGCATCAGTATCCCCTTGTTTCGCATTGCTGCCGATCGCCGCAAAACATATATTGAACCGCTCATGCAAGCGTGTAAAGTCCTGTCCCAGAAACTGCGATTGCTCGACATTGACGCCTGAGCGCGTGTGTGCGCCTGGTCCGACCCGGGCCACGCCATGAGCGGATTTTTAGTTTGATGCTGAGGCGGTTTTCAGGCAAACGGTGACCAGGCCGGTCACGACCACGGTCCGCACCTTGCATACTATTTCACTTGCATTAAGCACAAGAAACTGCGATCGGCGTACGAAGAAAATTACGCCAGAGATCCGCAATGGATTGACAAGCCGATTTGAAAAGACAATAATCGAACCTGTACGTACAGGTTGTACGTACAAAGTCATGGCAAAGAGAAGAAGCACGATCAACAAGCCATGCACCAGACTATTCATTTTCTTTAATACTTCCCCTTTGACCAAAAGGCTGGGTCGGATGATGACACAAGAGCGTTCAATATTTCCCATGTTCCAAACCATGCAGAAAATCCCTGGTGGATTGATGCTTATTCCCCTGATTCTGGGCTCGATACTGGGGACATTCGCTCCCGAAGCCCTTGGCATTGGCAGCTTTACTACCGCACTGTTTAAAAACAGTGCCATGCCGCTGATTGCATTGCTGATTTTCGCTACAGGTACGCAGGTCAATATGCGCACTGGCGGCCCGATCCTGGCAACGGCAGGCACCATTCTTTTTTGTAAAACGATTATTCCGGCCAGCCTGATTGTGCTGCTGGGCAGCTTTGTGGGTATTGATGGCGTATGGGGTATCTCTATCCTGGCGCTGCTGGCTGCATTTGACAACAGTAACGGCGGTCTGTGGCTGGCTTTTACCGGTCAGTATGGCGATGCCCGGGACCGGGGCGCTTATGTGGCCAGCGCGGTGAATGACGGGCCATTTTTCAGTCTGCTGTTTCTGGGCGCTTCGGGCCTGGGTGATATTCCGTTAATCGCGCTTGTCGCGGCATTGGTGCCTTTCCTGCTGGGCGTCCTGGTTGGCAATCTGGACCTGCAATGGCGCAAGGTGCTCGATCCCGTACCCAATATTGTGATTCCATTTTTTGCATTTGCGCTGGGTACCGGTATCAATCTGTCGGCGATCGTCAGTGGCGGCACCACCGGCATCATCCTGGGTCTTCTGATCAGCCCCATTACCGGTTTCCTGGTTTATATGGGGTACAAACTCATCCTGCGACGCGGCGGTAAAAGCGGCATCGGCTTTGCCGCCGGCACGACCGCTGGCAACGCCATTGCGACACCGGCCATTGTTGCAGCTGCCGATCCGCGCTTTCAGGTCTATGTCGAAACAGCGACCGCGCAGGTTGCGGCATGCGTGCTGATCAGTTCAATCATGGCGCCCTTGCTGGCTTCTTATTTCCTGAAAAGATCCGGTGAGCTAAAACCGGTAGATGACGGTATTTCGGGCGTTGCTGCGACTGCCGGGGAACCGGCAAAGTTATGAAGCCGCAGATAGCAATCATTGCGGATGATCTGACTGGCGCCGGAGATTCGGCCGTGCAGTTCGTTCGCTGTGGCTGGGAAACACAGTTGTATGTTGGTGGTTCCGAGGAGGCTTTTGCGCTGGGCGACATGCAAGCGCAAGTGGTCTCGGTCAACAGCAACAGCCGCGCCATGTCTCCGCAGGCGGCAGCCCAGGCTGTTGCCCGCGAAATGCAGACCTTTCGCCGGCATGACGTTCGCCATGTATTCAAGAAGGTGGATTCCACCTTGCGCGGGGCATTTGCCGCGGAAATCGAAGCGGCCCGCCAGCAATGGCATGAGAATGCGATCGCCGTGGTATGCCCGGCCTATCCCGCTACTGGCAGAACACTGGAAAATGGTGTGTTGTTGGTAAACGGTACGCCGGTAACCGAAACCTCGGCAGGAACCGATCCGGTGACGCCCGTCACGGAAAGTTCCGTGCCGGTGATGCTTGACTGCAATCTGGTCAGCCCGACGCAAGACGATACCCCAGCCACGCTTGCGCAGAAAATCGGCAGTGGCGGAGCGATTGTGGTTGTGGATGCGCGTACAGATGCTGATCTGAAACGGCTGGCGCAGGCTATTGTAATGCTTGGCGAGCGTGCACTGCCGGTTGGTGCCGGCGGACTGGCGATGGCGATGGCTGCCGCGTGGGCCAGTGAGCCTGATTCAGGTGACATCGTTCTGGCCGTGGTGACCTCGCAGCACAGTGCCACGCGCGCGCAGGTGACAGCGTTGCAAGCGCACGGTGCGACGGTACTGACTGCCGAGCCGCAGGTGCTGGGTGACGATGTCCTGTGGCAGTCATGGCAGCAGCAGATGCTTGCACGTGTCGCCCGCGGCGACGATGTCAGCCGGATTCTGGTGCTGCTGGCGCCTGCCCGTCAGGTGCCCGGGCTCACCTCGGCCCTGGTTGCCCGTCGTCTTGGCCAACTGGCGCTGGCGATTGTGCGCACCGGCAAAGTCCGAGGTCTGATTGCTACCGGCGGCGACGGTGCAGAGCAGGTGATGACGGCCTTGCAGGCAACCGGTATCCGCCTGATAGATGAAGTGTCCGGAGGGGTTCCTTTGGGCACGTTGATTGGCGGCGAATATGCCGGCATGCCGATTGTGACCAAGGCCGGTGGCTTTGGTTCGGAAAATGTTTTGATTCAGGCTGCAGAGACCCTGACGGAAAGGAAATTCAAATGAGCACGAAAAAATTGCCCGTATTGGCGGTAACCGTTGGCGACGTCGCCGGCATTGGTCCTGAAATCACAGCCAAAATGCTGTTGAATCATCCGGGCCTGCGCGATATTGCCAAATTTATCGTCATCGGTGATGTGGCTGCACTGCGCAAGGCGGTGTTGAACCTGAACGGTGACGTGAGCAAGGTGCGGGAAATTTCGGCACCGGCCGAAGCGACCAACGAAGCGGGCACGATCGAGATCATTCAGGTCGGACCGTCTCTTGAAGATGTCGAGCTGGGCAAGCTGGACGCACGTGCTGGCGCCGGCTCTGCGCTGTTTGTCATGAAAGCCTGTGACCTGGCCCGCAAGGGGGAGGTTGACGGTATCGTTACCGCGCCGTTGAACAAAGCGGCCATGCACCTGGGTGGGCATAAGTGGCCCGGTCATACCGAACTGCTGGCTCATGAATTCGGTGTCAAAAATTATTCTCTGGTGCTCTCTGCCGGCGATCTGTATGTATTTCATGCGACTACGCATGTGTCGTTGCGTCAGGCAATTGACGATGTGAACCCCAAGCGCATGGACGATATCTTGCAACTGGTTCACGCCTTTTCCAAAGCCCTTAACCGTCAGGATGAGCCGATTGCCGTCTCTGGTCTGAATCCGCATGCCGGCGAGAACAATATCTTCGGTACGGAAGACAGTGCTATATTAACGCCTGCCATCGAACGGGCCAAGGCAGCGGGTATCAATGCTGTGGGACCCATTCCGGCAGATGCGCTCTGGCCGCAGGCTGTGCGAGGCAAATGGAAATTTCTGGTCGCGTGCTATCACGATCAGGGTCATGCGCCATTTAAGGCAGTATATGGTGATGACGGCGTAAATATTACAGTGGGCTTGCCGGTTGTGCGTGTTTCTGTGGATCACGGCACTGCATTTGATATTGCCGGTCAGAACATTGCACGTGAAGAAAGCCTGATTCTGGCTGCCGAGCGTGCTGCCAGCCTCTCCCTTGGCTGGTCTTCGGTATGGGAAGCGGCTTCAAAATCGGAAGGGGTATAGTTTTATTTTGGCGGGGATATCGTGCTTTATCTGAAAAAAATCGACGTAAAAAACAAAGGTAAAGAGGCATTGTATCGGCAGGTTGCTGACAGCCTGAAAACCGCCATCTCTGAAAATCGGTTGCCGCCGGGCAGTCCGATTCCAAGCGAGAGCGCGCTGTGCGGACACTTCAATGTGGCGCGCAGCGTCGTGCGCCAGGCCCTGGCGCTGCTGGTTGACGATGGATATATTCTGAAACAGGCAGGCCGCTCTTCCGTGGTTGCTCCCCGCATGAAGCACCGTCGCAATCTGCAAAACTCGCTCAGCTTGCATGCGCAGCTGGAACGCGAGGGAACGCGCCTGCAGACGTCAGTGATCCGACTGGAAGAGGCCGCCTTTCCTGCAGAGGTTGCGGCGTTCTATGGCGACGTTGAAGGTCTGCTGTTGGAACGCGTGCGGTATATTGATGATGAGCCTATTTCATATGTGAAGACCTGGTTGCCCAAGGAATTTGCCTCCCTGAGCAGCGAGGATCTGATCGATAAATCCCTGCACCGTCAGTTGTTGGAACGCTTTAATCGTGAGCCGCAGCAGGGGCGCAATCAGATTCAGACGGTTCCCAGCGACAAGATGCTGGCCAGCTATCTTAAAGTGAAAAAAAGCGATGCGCTGCTGCAATTGCAGGCGTGTTATTACGATCAGCATGGATTGCCACTGGAGTGGTTCACTGCCTGGCATCGAGCTGACCGAGTCGTCTTTGATATCGCGGTGGATGCGTCGCTGGATAATAATATCCAGGTCAAGGATTTTCAGCGATCAATCAAGTAGTTCAGATGTGTGGCGTGCTCACTGGCACGCGTACTATCCCCGGTCAATACAGTTGCTCTCAATATCACGCACTGCAAATCTTGCTGCATGCTGCCAGGCCTGATCATTATCGCCGCGATAAGATAGCGTGCGCTCGCACACAGCGGCGTTTTGGCTCAGATCTACCATGGCATATTTGATCCAGCCCACCAGCGTGCTCATCTTGTGCACCTCGCCAAAAAGCAGATGGTTTGCGCCGGCCTTTTTTGCCTCGGCTGCCAGCACTTCTAGACCCGGTTCCGCTGCATTGCATGTGTCATTTTGACAGGTTAGCAGTACTGTTTTGACTTTTCCGTTTTGCGCCAGCCCATGGCGAACTGCCTCGTTCAGTGCGTGTAAGCGCCGGGCATGTTCGGCTGTCTGGTCTTTGATTTCACCGGATGTATCTTTGAAGGCGAAGTTCGCAGCGGCCAGTGTCGGCGGCGGTTTGGCTTCGGCGGACAGGTTGAACGTGACAGCAGTCCCACCGGCAAGCAGCAGCAACAATGGGCTTTGTCTGTAAATAAAGCGATATAACGCTCGGTAAGAGTATGGCATGGCATTGGCCTCCTGTGATGGCCGAGCACGGAAGCAGGGCAGGTCGGTTCAAAGTCATATCTACAACGAATGTAACTCAGGTTGTGCGGCAAGTCACGCACGAAAGTCACGAAGGGGGCGGCACACAATGATAGCCTGCAGGCTGATATGGCAATGCGCTGGCGCCTGATCAGGGCTGTGTCTTGCCGAAATAACCCAGTTCTTCCAACGCGCTTTGGATTTGCAATAACGCCTGCTGTGCGCCCATGGCCAGCGAAACATTCTTGGTTGTTCTTTTTATATCGGCTTCGTGCATATTGATGCGAACGATTGGCGCTTTCTGGCGTTCGCCAAAGTAGCGTACGGTGGCAATGGCGGTGCCCGCACCCAGTTCGACAATAACAGGACGTCTGGTCTTTTTCAACCAGGCCTGCAGATACTGATGTTGCTGGCGGCTACGGGTATCCACCCAATGCCAGTCGTTGAACATCATGATGTTGGGCCGCGCCAGCGAGCCACAGTGCGGGCAGCGCGGCGGCAGATTCAGCAACTGGCACCGTTGCATATCTACTTGCGGCTCAAAGTCGTCGGCCGGCCAGATATCCTGTTCGCAAACGTCTATGCATTGCAAATAGTGAATGGAACCATGGCATTCAACGATCTGCTCCGGTGCAAAGCCTGCCTTCTGGAACTGGCCGTCTACATTGCTGGTAAACACAAATGCATTATTTGGCATTTGTGATGCAATTTGCCGCAGGATCTGAAATCCTGCGTGAGGGGTTGTCTGCCGATACAGGGCCAGGCGATGCCCATAAAACCCCCAGGCAAGCTCGGGGTGCTCGGGAAAGTAAACGGGAGAGGCAATATCCTCGAAACAGATACCCGAGGCACGCAGTGCCGGATAATGTTGCCAGAAGCCTTCGGCGCCCCGAAAGTCGGGCAGGCCCGAATCCACACCCATACCGGCACCGGCAGTAACAAGCAACCCGTCGGCTTCACTGATCAGCGTGGCCGCCTTTTTTATAAAGGCTTGTTGTGATGATGAGTTCATGAGAGGGCAGGCAGAGTTAATTTAATTTTTCACTGGCGCAACGGGTAACGATCTATCTTCCCATATTTTCAGCGCAGGCGCGTGTTTTGCGGGCAGCATACATTCAGAAAATCGTGAATAAATATCTATTTGCCCAGAATCATAATTTTGTTTGACTGATCGGCGATTTAAATGCAGTCTGGATCGCAGATTGTCCGTGGCGCGTACCTGGCTTCAGATCACGGGGGCGTTGAGGTTTTATGCCGAGTTCAAAAAGTTGCGTGACAGTATCAATATGCGCCCAACTAATAATAAGGCTAACGCCAGGATTTATATTCGATAACTTTTTTGCGTTGTTTGTTGTTAAGTTATTAGATCACGAACCTGGCGCTTTTGCCTTAAATGTAATGGGTTTTTATTGTCCAGGCAGGCAAGCGCGAAGTAGTCGAGATGGGTGCGCCAACAAATTTGGTAGCCATTTTCTCGCCCAAAAGTGCGAGTCAAAAACATAACTGCAAATCAAAAGCGCCAGCCAAAAACAAAAACGCCAACCGATAACGGCTGGCGTAAGTGCTTGATCTTGATGGTGGCCTGGGGCAGAATCGAACTGCCGACACAAGGATTTTCAATCCTCTGCTCTACCGACTGAGCTACCTGGCCAACAAAGAACGAAATAATACACTAGTTTTTAGGCTGTGTACACATTTTGCAGCGGGGCCGACACAAATATTTAAAAAAGCCTGCCAGAAGGTCTATAATTGGGCTCAATACCAGATCATAAAAGAAAATTCAAGATATTACGGCCATGTCACTTGACGTTCTTACCTTCGGTTTGAATCATCATTCGGCGCCGGTGTCAGTGCGCGAACGGGTTTCCATGCCCGAACAGCTGCTGCGCCCGGCGCTTGACGGCTTGCGCTCGGCATTTGGCGCCAGGGTGCAGGAAGCCACGATTCTGTCTACCTGTAATCGCACCGAAATCTACTGTGCGGCCCAGCCTGAAGTGGCTGAGCACATCCCCTCCTGGCTGGCCGAATTCAATTCGCTTGAAGCCAACGAACTGCGCCCGCATCTGTATCAGTACAACAAGGATCTGGCCGTACGTCACGCTTTTCGTGTTGCCAGCGGGCTCGATTCCATGGTCCTGGGCGAGCCGCAAATTCTGGGTCAAATGAAAACCGCCGTACGTGCGGCCAGCGATGCCGGGTCCCTGGGCACCTTGCTGCATCAGCTGTTCCAGAAAACCTTTTCGGTGGCTAAGGAAGTTCGCACGCAAACGGCTATCGGTGCGCAATCGGTGTCAATGGCTGCGGCCTCGGTTCGGCTGGCCCAGCGGGTGTTTGGCGATCTGTCTAAAACCAGGGTATTGTTTATTGGCGCTGGTGAAATGATCGAGCTGTGCTCTACCCATTTTGCTGCGCAAAAGCCCTCCTGTATGGTGGTGGCCAACCGCACGCGCGAGCGTGCTGAAACGCTTGCGTCCCAGTTCGATGGCAAGACCATGAAGCTGGCAGACCTGCCCGAGCGTTTGGCTGAATTTGACATCGTGGTGTCCTGTACGGCCAGTTCCCTGCCCATATTGGGTCTTGGGCTGGTGCAAAAAGCATCCAGGGCGCGTCGTCATATGCCCATGGTTATGATTGATCTGGCCGTGCCGCGCGATATCGAGCCCGAAGTGTCGCAGCTGGATGACGTCTATTTGTACTCGGTCGATGATCTGGGCCGATATGTGCAAATGGCCAGTGATTCGCGCCAGGCTGCTGTGGTTCAGGCAGAGGCCATTATCGACAGTCGTGTCCAGAATTTCATGCATTGGATGGATTCGCGAGCGGTCGTACCGGTTATTCGCAACCTGAATCAGGGCGCCGATGCCGTCGTGCAGACCGAATTGGACCGGGCTCGCCGCCTGCTGGCCAAGGGTGAAAATGCCGACCTGGTTCTTGAACAGTTTGCCCGCAGTCTTACCCAGAAGTACCTGCACGCCCCTATGGTCGCGCTCAACCGTAGCCAGGGCGATGATCGTGCTGCACTCATGGATATGCTGCCCCGTCTCTTTCCGTATCAGGATTCCAGCCATTAGCGGTGCTCTGGCCCCCTATCATTGGCGGCGGCGCTAAGCTGGCGTCGCCTTTTTCCTGAACACGTCGTTTTCTCCCAAAATTCGTTATGAAACCATCAATGCGCTCCCGTCTGGAGCAAATCTCGCATCGCCTGATCGAGGTGGATGCACTGCTTGCCGAACCCGATACCGCCAACGATATGGATCGGTTTCGCAAGTTGTCGCGTGAGCGCGCGGAAATTGATCCGGTAGTAATGCTGTTTCGCAGCTACGAGTCAACCGAAGCCGATTTGCAGGCTGCGGTGGAAATGTCATCGGATCCGGAGCTGCGCGAAATGGCCGAGGAAGAACTGAAGCTGGCCAAAGCGCGCCTGGAAGAGCTGCAAGAGCAATTGCAAGTGCAATTGCTGCCACGCGATCCCGATGATGGCCGCAGTGTTTTTCTTGAGGTACGGGCCGGTACCGGCGGCGATGAAAGCGCGATTTTCAGCGGCGACGTGTTTCGCATGTACAGCCGCTATGCCGAGCAGAAGGGCTGGAAAGTTGAAGTTATCTCCGAGAACGCATCGGAAATGGGCGGTTATCGCGAGATAATTGCGCGGGTCGATGGCGATGGGGTGTATGGACGATTGAAATACGAATCCGGCGCGCATCGTGTGCAACGGGTGCCCGAGACCGAATCGCAGGGCCGGGTGCATACCTCGGCCTGCACGGTCGCCGTTTTACCCGAGGCCGATGAAATTGCGGAAGTGGCGCTGAACCCGGCCGATCTGCGCATCGACACGTTCCGGGCCAGCGGAGCGGGCGGTCAGCATATCAATAAAACCGATTCGGCTGTGCGCATCACGCATATTCCAACCGGCATCGTCGCCGAGTGCCAGGACGACCGTTCACAGCACAAGAACAAAGCGCGTGCCATGAGTGTGCTGGCGGCTCGCATCAATGATATTGAACGCCAGAAACAGCAGCAGAAAGAGGCGGCCGAGCGCAAAAGCCTGGTGGGTACGGGTGACCGCTCCGAGCGTATCCGTACTTACAATTATCCTCAGGGTCGGGTCACGGATCACCGAATCAACCTGACTTTGTATAAACTGGCACAAATCATGGAGGGCTCGCTGGACGAGCTGACGGGCGCACTCATTGCCGAGCGGCAGGCCGAGTTGCTGGCCGCGCTGGGTGACGACTCATTGTAGACATCATGCAATATTGAATATCGATTACATCATTTGGCCGGGGCTATACCGGCAGTAGTAGAAGGAGCAGGAATGGCGCTGGCCATCACGATTGAATCTTTGACGCGAACCAGTGGCCTTCCGCCACTTGAGACCCGGATGCTGATTGGTCGCACGCTGGGTGTGTCGCGTTCGTGGATGATTGCACACGACCGTGATCCCCTGAGCGATGAACAGGTTGTACAGATTCGCGCCCTGATCGAGCGGCGCATAAGCGGAGAGCCCATGGCCTATATCATGGGCGAGCGCGAATTCATGGGCCTGACGTTTGAGACGTCTGCAGCGGCGCTCATTCCTCGTCCGGAAACGGAGCTGCTGGTGGAGACTGCGATTGATTATGTGCGCGAACATCCCAGGGCCAATGTGCTGGATCTGGGCACTGGCACAGGCGTGATTGCGGTATCCATCGCGCGGTTCTGCCCTGGCGCGCTGGTGCTGGCAACAGACAAGAGCCCCGATGCCCTGGCGCTGGCGCGACGCAATGCGGAAAAACATCGTACCGCGCACGTGCGCTTTCTGGAAAGCGACTGGTTTGATGGTATTCCACAACAGGCTTTCGATCTGATCGTGTCCAACCCACCTTATATACGGCGCCATGATCCCCATTTGCAGCAGGGTGATCTGCGTTTTGAGCCGCCCATGGCGCTGACTGATTATTCCGACGGCTTTGCGGCCATCCGGCGTATTATCGCCGGCGCCCGGGCTTATCTGGCCGATGGCGGCTGGATGTGGATTGAGCACGGATGGGATCAGGCCGAGCATGTTCGCTATATGTTGGGCAAGGTTGGCTTCAAAAATATTGAATCTCGCAATGATTTATCCGGTATTGAGCGCATTTCCGGTGGTTGCTTTACGATTTAGCGTTAAACTCTTTGGAGAGATGGCCAGATGATGGAACTGGTTTCTTTCAATGCTGACACAGGTGAATACAATGAGCGAAGTACAGAATTTTATCCGAGAGACCATTACAGAGCACCCTGTTGTGTTGTTCATGAAGGGCACGGCTCAGTTTCCGCAATGCGGCTTCTCCGGCAAGACTATCCAGATTCTGCGTGAATCAGGTGTAAAAAAACTGGTCACTATTAATGTGCTGGACGATCAGGAAGTGCGCGAAGGCATCAAGCGGTTTTCGAACTGGCCCACTATTCCCCAGTTGTATGTCAAGGGTGAGTTCATTGGCGGTTCGGATATCGTGAGCGAAATGCACGCAAGCGGCGAGCTCAAAACTGTGCTGCAGCAGGCTGGCGCGTTCAACTCCTGAACGCCTGGCGCTGTCAGGGCAGGCGTTTTGCCTGCACAGGGCTGTTCTCTACGGGCGCCACGGGCTGTTGCGCCCGCACCGCTTTGACCGCCATCAATCCATAATGGGTACATACCAGGATTGAAAAGACGGGCATGACAAAGCCGGCAAACGGGATCAGGGCAATCGCTGCGCAGATCAGTCCGATCAGCCAGAAACCACGACTATAATGGCGCAGCACATAGACCCGTTCTTCAAGGGTTGCGTGTTCGACAATGGCGTCAAGCCGGGTCATGTGAGAGAACGCATACGCGCCCCAGAATAACGATAGCGCAATCCCGGCAAAGGGAATCAGCCACAGCGGCAATGTAATCAGCCAGCCAACCACGAAAATCGTACTCACCTTGACCGTATTGGCCAGGCTGGTGATAGTGGCGTTTTCGCCTTTTTTTTGCACATCCGGGTAGCTGCCATCACCGATCACTTTCAATGCCAACGGCATGACCAGAATGGCTGCAGCGGCCAGTCCCGCGATGCCGCTGACCGCGAGCAGGGCGACGAATGACAGCACACCGGTGAGCCAGTCGCTCATGGTGACAAATCCCCAGCCAGACAGTCGGGTGGACACAGACTGGAACCAGCCCCAATGCATGGCGGTATTATCCAGCCAGTTATCCAGGGGTCCCCAGGCGAACACCAGCAGTATCACCGCCGTGATCAGGGCGATGACAAACGGCAATACAACGGCAAACAGCATGGAAGGGCGCATCTGCGTGGCCAGTCCTTTGCTGAACGCGGCGGCGACACTGACATAGGGCGGTTGTTTCATGGGTACGACCAGCTTTTGTTAGAAGTGAGGTTATTGACGCGCATTGCGGGCATCAGCGGGAATGAAATCCGGCTGAGTGCTGCGCCAGGGGTTGATATCCAGGCCGCCACGACGCGTGTAGCGGGCATAGACGGTCAGGGCTTCTGGCGCGCAGGTACGCATGATATCGCAAAAAATCTGTTCTGCACATTGTTCATGAAACCCGTTATGTCCCCGATAGGAAACAATATACCTCAGGAGCGAAGCGTGATCGATGGCAGCGCCGGTATATTCGATTTGCAGGCTGCCCCAGTCTGGCTGACCGGTGACCGGACAATTGGATTTGAGCAGATTCGTGCGCAGCGTCTCGTGTCTGGATTGTGTGGCGTCAGCGTGCAGCAATCCGGCGTCGGGAACGTAGGACGAGACCTCAATGTCCAGTGTGTCGAGCAGGGTCCCCTCAAGTTCGCCCAGGGTCTGGGCAGCAAAGTCTGCCGGCGCAAACAGCGTGACGCTGACCGGGGCGCCGGCGGCGGCGCTCAGGTCCTGCTGCATGCGGGCAAGGACGGCATCGCCGTCGGGCAGGGTGGTCTGGTTGAATGAGTTCAGATACAGCTTGAACGACTTGGATTCGATAATGTGGGTGCTGCTGGCCGGAAAGCAAAAACGGGCCAGAGCCACTTGCGGTTTGCCTTTGGGATCCAGCCAGGACAGTTCGTATGCATTCCATATATCGGCGCCGTGCCAGGCCGGGTGCGGCTGCAGGCTAAGTTGCGCACGCCCGGCATCGCGGGCAATGGGAAACAGCAATGACGGATCATAGTGTTCGGGATATCGGGTTTCTTTCCCTAGTGGTGCGTGCAGCAAGGTCGAGTCTGACATGGAATGCCTCACAGTGATTGAATGCGGATCGTGCGCGCGCGCGATGGGTTCCCGGTAGTGAGCGTACCTGCTGCCTGTGCGTCGGCGCTTTGGGTTGATGGATGGCCAGGACGATCGTGATGGTCGCCATTGGCTTGAGTGAAGTCGGTATCGGCAGGATCGGTGGTATCGGCAAAGGTGTCGGCGTCGAAGGCCTTGTCACCATTGTCGTCGGCAACGCCGGTAGGCCGCAGGCCGGCAAAGTCAAACAGGTTGCGGTCCATCAGGTGCGACGGGGCAATTGCCGACAATGCCTTGAAGGTGTTCCAGACTTTCTTGGGGCTTTCCTTTTCCCATGCTGCAATCATGCGGCCCACTTCCTGGCGTTTCAGGTTTTCCTGGGAGCCACAAAGATTACAGGGAATGATGGGGAACTGCTTGAGTTCGGAGTAGGCAATCAGGTCCTTTTCCGCAATATAGGCCAGCGGACGGATCACGGTATGCCGCCCGTCATCGGAAACCAGCTTCGGCGGCATGGACTTGAGTTTTGCCGCGTAGAACAGGTTCAGGAAAAAGGTTGCCAGAATATCATCGCGGTGGTGACCCAGCGCAATCTTGGTGGCGCCCAGTTCGGCGGCGACACGATACAGAATGCCGCGGCGCAGGCGGGAGCATAGCGAACAGGTTGTCTTGCCTTCCGGAATCAGGCGTTTGACAATCGAATAGGTGTCCTGGTTTTCGATATGAAATGGCACACCCAACTGGGTGAGATAGTTGGGCAGGACATGCGCAGGAAAGCCGGGCTGCTTTTGGTCCAGATTCACCGCGATAATATCGAAATGAATGGGAGCACGTTTTTGCAGGGCCAGCAGGATATCCAGCATGCTGTACGAGTCTTTTCCGCCCGAGAGGCAGACCATCACTTTGTCGCCGTCTTCGATCATGTTGTAGTCGACGATAGCGGTGCCGGCTTCGCGCATGATGCGTTTGGTCAGCTTGTTGTCGTGCTGGCGCTGTTTTTGGGCAGCCTGATGGCTGGAAGGGGCAACAGAAGTCATGATGGTGACGAGTTCATGTCCAAAAAAGGAAAGGTCAGCGCGTTGCTAGCGGGTCGCTTCAACTTCGATGCCAACGGCCGCGCAATCGGAGAACGCCAGAGGCTTGCCGATACGCAGGCGTACGCGGAAGACCTCGGGAAAATCATTCAGAATGCGCTGTATAACCATGTCGCCCAGCGTTTCCACCAGATGAACATGCGCGCGCGTGCATTCTTCAATAATCGCTTCGCGCAGCTTGCGATAGTCCAGCACGCTGCGAATATCATGATCATTGACCTGCTGGTCTACTTGCATGTCGATATCGGCATCAATATGCAGGGGCTGGGTGGCGCGCAGTTCGTGCTCCAGGATGCCAATACGGGCATCCAGCGCGAGCCGGGTGAAAAAAATACGGCGAGTGGTCATGTGAAATCGGTCAAAGAGGCACCGGAAAAGTCCGGTTTTAATTCAGGATGCTATTGTAGTGTTTTAGGGTAGCAGCCGGGGGTACAATATGCTTTGTTTAGATAAATTCATGATTAAACGAGGATTTTTCCCGAAATGCAGCAGGCTGTTTATGATGCCATTGTGATTGGCGCAGGCCCGGCGGGTGCGTCCTGTGCGGTGTGGCTGGCCCATATGGGGTTTTCTCCCCTGATTATCGAGTCCAATGGACGCGCCGGTGGTTTAAGCGCCAGCAATCCGTTTGAGGATACCTGGAATGTGACGGCGCCCGGATTGACGGGCGAAGAGGTAGCCGCCAGAATCAAACTGAGCCTGGACAGCGCCCGCGTGCCGGTGCTGCTCAACTCCCACGTTACCCGAATCGAACGCGAGCAGGGGGGGCAGGGCGGCCAGGCGCATTTCAAGGTGCATTTCGGTGCAGACCTGCCGTTGCATGCACGCTATGTCGTGATCGCAAGTGGGGTAGAGCCCAGGAGGCCGCCGGAATGGGAGCGTGATCACTATGATGATGTACTTGTCGGCCCCGGCAAGCATGTAGCCAATTATGAATTCGCCCTCAAGGATGTGGCCATTCTGGGCGGGGGCGACAATGCCTTTGAAAACGCCTTGTTTCTGAAAGAACGGGGCGCCAAGTCCGTGCATATCTATGCACGTACACTACGGTGCCAGCGGCACTGGATGAAGTTTCTTAATGAGTCGGACATCACCACCGGCGCCTACACTTTCGACCCGGCCACCCGCCAGGTCAATGGCCGAACCTACGATGCTGTGCTGGTGCTTTACGGTTTTCGCGCCCGCTTGCAGGGCATGCAGGATCTGGGGCTCGATTGTGATGAACTCGGTTATGTGCGTACCGATTTTAAAACGACGCAAACCAATCTGCCGGGCATTTACGCGATTGGCGAAGTCACGCACCGGCAGCATCCTTGCGTGGTGACATCGATGGCAGATGGCGTGGTGGCGGCAAAGGCGATTCAGAAGCAGCTGGAGCAAGGCGCTGCCTGATCCGGTCAATATCGTCGCACAACCCCGGCAGTTTGCGGATCAGTCTGTCGGCAGGGCGAAAGACAATATCCGGATCCATGCCCAACAGTTGATCGGGCTGTAGCGGCAGGCCCATTGAAGAAAAATAGCGGCCAAGGATGTTGCGTTGCCTGCTGATGTTTTTTGCGGCAAAGAGCACGGCCTGCGGCTGCGCAAGCAGCAGTTGTTCCCTGCTGACAATCGGTGCAGGCGCTGACAAGGTAGTAAAGACCGATTCGGCGCCGCAGGCGTGCAGGGCATCAATAACGAACGAACCTGCGCCCAGCGTATAGAGCGGCTCCTGGCTGACCAGAATGAAGGTTTTGATCTTCGCTGCATTTTGGTAGCGCTGGCGCATGGCATTCAGAATCTGGCGCAGGTCCCGCACTGTGTTACCGGCGGCTGCCTGGGTGCCGAACAGCGTCCCCAGTTCCTCGATATCGTCAATGATGCTGTCCAGGCTGGCCGGCGCCTGATAATGCATGGGAATATTCAGTTTGCGCAGGGCAGGGTACAGGTCCTTGCTGTTTTTATAACCCCACGCCAGAATCACATCCGGCCCAAGAAGCGCAATTCGTTCTACGTTGGGGGTAACGCCGCTGCCTACCTGCGGCAAGGCGCCGGCAGCGGGCGGGTAGTTACTGCCTTCGGAGACGCCCACCAGATGGTCGCCGGCACCCGCAGCATAGACAAGTTCCGTCAGGTGTGGCGATAAACTGACCGTTTTTTTTTCCGGAACCTTTGCCACTGGAGCAGCCACGGCGAACGCGCACAAGAGTGCCGCAAGCACTGTTCCTTTTATTGCAACTGTCATAGGCAGGAAAGGGGGGCGCTTGCGGCAGGGCATGGTTTACATCCGGAACGCGAGGTTCAGGAACACATTGGAACCGGCGGAGTTGTAGCCATATGAAGTCTCATATTTCTTGTTCAACGCATTGTTCCAGTACACCTGGGCTTCCAGGTTTTTGCTGAAGGCGTAGCTGGCATGCAGGTTCAGCACGCCATAACTGCCCAGTCGCTTTGCCCGTGTGTTGTCTTTGTCGTCATAGCGTGCCCCGGTATGGGTGAAGTCTGCGCCCAGTGTCGCCTGACCGAAAGTATGGCTCGCCCCGATTCTATAGACTTGTTTGGCACGACGGATCAGCCGTTTGCCGTTCTCATCATCTTTCGGATTCATGAAATCTGCGCCTGCGTAGATGCGTGTATTGTCAAAACGGTGTTCGGCATTCAAGGAAACGCCGCGAATCGTGGCTCTGTCTACGTTTTCGGCAGTGCAGTTGAACATCTCGTCGCAGACGTAGCCGTTGATCAGGTCGCGATACCGGGTCTGCCAGGCGTTGATCGATAGCGAGCTCGACTCTGTTCGCCACGCGGTGCGCAACTCAATGTTGCGTGAGGTTTCCGGTTTCAGATTTGGATTGCCCTGATAGCCAAAGCTCAGCGGTGTGTACAGATCGGCAAAGGTGGGAACGCGATAGCCGGTATTGCCAGCCAGTCCGACAGACCATTCTGGCGTGATATCAAAATCGTAGCCCAGGCTACCCGTTGTTTTGCTGTTATAGCCGGAGACGTTGTCGTTGCGCAGGCTGGCCTGGATGTGATGACGATTAAAGTCGCCACGGTAAATCAACCCGACGGCATTGGTATGACGCTTGTCCTGTTCGTAGGTGGTGGTGCCAAAGATGCTTTCATCCTTGCGTTCCAGTACCAGTGACAGCTTGTTCTGACGGTTGATGGAGAAATTGTTCTGCCAGGAGTAGGTGCGCTGGATGCTGCCGAGCACCGAGTCGCCATATGAGGCGCGCGAGTCATACAGATTGCGGTTCACGCTGACTTGCAGCACGCTTTCCCACCAGTCGGTCAACTGATTGTTGCTGGTAACGGCAACCGATTGCTGGCGCATGATGCCAAAGGTATTGGTGTCGTAGGCGCCGCTATCGAAGTCGCCGTGGGTGTAACCGTTATAGAAAGAAATACCCAGGCGGTTCCCGGGTTTCCAGGTGTAGCCCACTGCGCCGGATAACGACGCCTGCTCGTAGCCGTCACGATCCCGGTTGTAGGTCATTGCGCCCAGTT